>OGXT01000292.1_pt1 | contig 64262 bp, 108 predicted proteins | sample 1576361 | NCBI WGS metagenome assembly OGXT01 (sample SAMEA3541514, study PRJEB24748) | human gut metagenome | biome: human gut; feature: human-associated habitat; material: faeces | place: China | collected 2012 | reverse complement strand
CAAACATTTAATTTTAATATCTGCACCCATTCTAATAATTTGCCATTGTGTTGACTTTTTGCATGGATGAGCCTTCTTCATTTCAACAATATCATTTAAAGCATGTTCTCTACACAACTCTCTAAATTCTTGATATTGTTTCATTATTTCTTCATTTCTTTCTATCTTGTTATTTGCAATATACATATCAAGAGCTACACCAATGTCTACATATTGCTTGGCACAAATATCTCTAATCTCTTTTGCATTCTTAACAAAAATATTTCTATTAGCAATTTCCTTCATCATAATTTAATTACCTCTCTATCAAATCAGACACACCATTCTCAATTAAAATAGCATCAACTTGATCTCTTAACTTATTTGGCACTTCACTATAACTAATTTTACCAAGAATAACTTTTGTTGCAAATAACATTGCCATCATTTTAATTACCTCTTTTCTTTTATCATATTAAGTATAAATAACTTGACCAACCTCAATTAAGCAATCTTCAAGAAACTCCTGATTTTGACTTAATGCTTCCACTTTAGCTTTTAATAATGCATTTTCTTTTACTATATCATCAAAAGTTTTTGATTCATCCTCTTCCTCAACATAACTTTCAAGTAACTTTTGATATCTTTCTTCGTCCCATTTTACATCTATTATTTCTGTCTCATCTTCATTATATGTAAGTTTTACAATGCCAGAAAATTTCTTTCCACTCATAAAGTATACTTCCAAAAACTTATTTGGAAAAATCATATAATTTTCCGGAACATAATCATAACTCCAAGTTTGAAGTGACATATTAATTTTATTTATTATATACATATTTTTCACATCCTATTTTCTTATTTACTTATGACATAATTTCTATTAAAGAAAAGGTTGCATTTTCTTCTTTATAAGTATCAGAACTTACAATTCTCATTATTTTATTCTCTGAAAACATATAATAATTATTCGGTTGTACACTGGCACTTGTTTCAATTTTCCTCAAAATACCTTTAGTATACAATTCAGGTTTTCCATATGCGTCATATATTGTTGACACCAAACCAATTATTGGTGCTCCATTACAAGCAATTGTTGCATCATAACTACTTAATGATACATAAAATTCCTCAAATATAAACATTTTACCAAGTGATAACTTTTTATCATTACTTGTAGTTCTCATTGCATACTTTTGATACGTGCCTTTTTCAAAAATTGAACCATAAAACATACATCTCATTTTATTTTCCAATAATACTTTATAATTAAAATAAAATGCTACTGCATAATATGGATTTATTGACTCATATGGTATTTGGTCAAACTCTTCACCTGACCCACTATTACCTACTTGATATATTGTATTCGAAGAAAAATAATATAAATTATTTCCAAATGAAATATACTCATTATTTCCATCTCTTATTACATAAGGAACTTCAAATGTTATCATATCACTATTTCTATAAAGAATCATTTTCGTACCAGCAATACCTTCGCCATAAGTATTTACATAAGAGAATGTTTTTCTTTCAAAACTATTATTTGAGCTAATTATGTACACATACTCATTGAGGCCAATGCAACCAACAACATTTTCTGAAGAATTATGCTTTTTTATATCAAAAAAGAATGCAATAGGCTGTTGCACTTCTGTGTCAATATTTATACTTGTCCAAGATGCATTTTTTGGATTTTGTCCTGCACCTGAAACATATATAGTTGTAGTTTCACCACTATTTGCACTACTATCTGATGACAAACCATGATATTTATACCATTTATTATTTGTTTTACTATAAAAATAACCATCTCTTAATCTAAAACCGCCACGAAAATCACTTCCTATTGTACCACTTTCAAAGCTATTTCCACCATCTAAAGAAATATATGTTTCATTTATTCCATTGGAAGCAATACTACATGTGTATATGACAATATTATTTGCTGCATAACAATATTGTATGTATTTTGCTCTTGATGGGTTCTTTGAATAACTTGGCGAAGATGCAGCAGTTGTCCAATTTGTTCCATTTGTTGATTTTCTATGTGTTGATTCTGATGTTATTGCATAAAAATAATCTTTTTTTTCATCATACAAAAGCATCATAGGATCATCACTTTCAATTCTTTTAACCCAAGTCTTACCACCATCACTACTTGAAATAATCATATATTTTTCTGTAAGCTTACTAAAAATCTTAGCACAAATAATATTTGATTTATTTGAAATAACTGTGGTAGCTTTTTTTGAAATTTCTGAGCTGCTTGAGTTATTAAAAATAAAATAATTAGATGAATCAAAAAAAGCATATCCTGGGTTGCACTCACTCACATAATTCCAGTCATCTTTTGATCTTATTCCTGCATCTGTCATATACAAATACTCACTAAGACCAAGTCCGTCTTTTGATATTGCCTCCTGAAGCATTCCTGCAATATCACTATCTTCTGTTACATCATTACCTTTTTGTGACAAAAATAATCCAAGTTCTTTTGACATTTTTGTTGCTTGTCTTAATGCTTTATTATAAAGTGAGCTTCTTGCTATTCCTGAAGCTACACCATTTAATCTTTGTTCATCTGTGCTATAAGTTTCATTTGTCATTGAATTTTGATTATTTTCATCAAATATCATAAACTCATTTATCCCAGCCATGTTTCCCTCCCATATAAGAGAATTTATTCTTCCTTTTGCATCATACCTACAAGTTCATTATATTGCTCAGTTGTAATCCTGTCAGCTAAAAGAAATACATCAAGTTTCTTTAGCATATTTTCTTGTTCATAATTACCAGTTTGAATTAATTTCTTGCATCTTTCATACGTCATAATAAATACCTCCTTAAATATTAAATAGTTATATATTTAAATCTGACAAGCAAACTAAATACTCTACATTTAAAGAAGTATCAAGTATTGCTATTTCAGTGTCAGACAAAACATTATCAGTTTGCTTTTCAGATCTTACTTGCTTTATTTCTTTTGTAACAATGCCGTTATCATATTCAGTAAAAATATAACCTTCTTTTTCATATTGATTTATTATATTCATTTTGCATCCTCCTACTCATCTAATTTATATCTTACATATACTTCATATTTTCTTGATTTAGAAGTATCTAAGCAAAATGAATATGTTTGTATTTTCAATGATTCATTGAAAATAATAGGCAAATCTAACACAGTATAAACATGCTCAAGACTTTTTGTACAAGTTACATCCCAATCATCAATAGTCTTCCAATTAACTTTAGCATTAGTTGTACTAATTGAATTAGATGTTCCATATATATCTAAATAATTATTTTGATTACCAAATTCCACATTTATACCTTGACTATAAACAAATCCATTGTAAAAGCTATTACAAGCCCAAAGTACAATTTCTCCATCAATTGTAACCTTAATTATTACAAATTCATTGTTAACATTTGAAGCTGACACTATATTAGTAAAGCAAGCAAGCACGATTCCTGAACCTTGCACATCTAATATTGTTTTTAAATTTACATTTTTAACATTAGAAGGTTCTGATGTACTATCAACACTTAATTCGGTATATATTTCTTTAAAGTTCTTTAGCTCCTCCAGAGCCCCCCCTCAATTGTACCACCTGAGGAGTACATACCTAATGGATTTAATAACATCTTATTTACCTCACTTTAAATAACAATATGCTATATAACATTTTACTAATTTATTTGGTTTTCTTTTACATTTAAATTTTAATGAGTTTGTTGATTGGCTATAACTTGTTATTCCGAACTTCATAAATAAATCCATAGTCTCAATCTTTGGAATTGTTATAATCAATTGTTCTTCTTCATCAGAAGTAACACCATTTATTGTTTTTGTACAAACATACTTTTTTAATGTATCGTCTACAATCCAATCACTAACATTAAAATTAATTAAAGTTACATTCCATCCACCTGCATTTCCAAAAGTAGATTTTAATGCTTCCTCTAATTCGTTAACTTCTTCTATTGCATTCATACCTCTATCTGCAATTATTTTACCAAAAGTTGCTGTCATCACTGACACATTTCTTTGAAACTTATTTTGTAAATTTGATCTTGCTACACCTGCTTGCAAGCCATCAATTCTTTGCTTATCTGTTGAATAAGTTTCATTTTCTAAAGTATTATTTTTATTTTCATTAAAAACAAGAAACTCATTAATACCTGGCAAAATTATCACCTCCCTTTATTTACTCAACAACTACAGCTCTTACTCTTGTTCTAATCCTTGTTGGCTCAGTCGAACAATTTACATTACTACCTCTAAATATTATTTTCTTTTTTATATTTTTATTCTTAATATAATCAGCAGTTAAATTTCTTTGATCAGCATTTGTTCCATCAAACACAAATTCTGTTCCAACGTTGTGCCATATTGTTGTTGTACTAAAATTTATTGTACCATATTTACCATCATCTCTATATTTATACTCATAGTACAATCTTTCATTTGTGTCAGAACTTGAATCACCACCTTGAAATTCAAAAGCGCCATCTTGACCACATGCAAAATCACAACTTAATTCTGTGTCAAAAATCAAATTAAATATTTTTCCTCTATCTGTTGGGATTTTAGATAAATCATAAGCATCATTTTCCCAATATTTATTTAACTCATTTACAGTAATGCTCCAGCTTTTCCACTCTTGTATGGTTATAATATGTAAACTATTATCTGCTACCTCTTCATTATTTTGACTTAGTTTAATTAATGCTTTATCTACATTACTAACACTTAATTTGCTATTTACTTCGTTAGACACACCTATATATTGTGAGTTTAATACTTTATTTTTGATACTTTCTTTTAATACTTGTGCATTCTCTGTAGCATTTCCATCATTTTCAGATATGATTTGTCCTAAAGTAAAGCTTAACATTGTGGCTTGCCTCATAGCTTTATTATACAAATTAGATCTTGCTATGCCCCCCCTACTCCATTAAGCCTTTGTGTATCAATTGAATACGATTCATTACTTAATGTATTTTTGTTGTTTTCATCAAAAATTAAAAATTCATTAATGCCAGCCATTTCTTCTCCTTATTTTTCTAAATTATATAAAACTTGTGCTAATTGTGCTCTTGTTAAAGGTGAATCAGGTTTAAATTCATCTTCACTAACACCTTGCATATATCCTTTTTCAACAACATAATCTACAGCTTCTTTATACCATGCATTTTCTGGTACATCTTTAAACTTTTTCATTTCATCTTCACCTTTATTTTCTTCTTTACTTGAAAAAACATATTCTTCATTTACATCACCTAAAATTGGTAATCCAAAACCGGTGTATTTATCATACCCTTCGTCATCCAGGTCTTCTACATGATCTTTCCAATATTGAATGACATCTTCTTGTGTTAAATCACCATATCTCTCAATCAATAAAGCTGTTTTTCCTGCTAAATAAGGAGCAGAGAAAGAAGTACCCGAATCCCATCCTCTAAAATCAATAAAATTATGATCCGAAATTCCTGTTGATGAATAATAATCTCTTACAGGTTTTCCTTTATTATCCAGATGACAAGCTTGAACATAAATTGCTAAATCACCGGTTTCATCTTTATTCTCATTTCCTTTATTGCCAAAAGAATTAAAAAATATTAAGTTATACTTATCTTGCATTTCTTTCCAAAATCTTCCCATTTTACTTGATTTTGGATCATCAAACATTCCTCCTCCTATAGATCTTGTAATAATCTTTATTTTAAATTTTTTTATAAATTCTTCAGGCTCATACTTTATTCTTTCGTTAGAATCATGAGATGGCTGGTAAATTATTTCAAACTTTTCAATTTCTTCATTACTATAAATTGCAGATATACTTGCATTTATAATAGTTGCACCTGGAGCAGCATCAAATATTCTATCATGAGTTTTGCATCCATGTTCTGATGAATTACCTTTATGATTTTCTGTTGTCCATACAACAACACCTTCACCTAAATAACCAGCATCATTCCATCTTTTAACACCACAATATTCATTTTGAGTTATTACTTGCTCAGAATAATATGTGTTTTTAGGATCTCCACATCTTTTATATAATAAGTCATCAATTTTACTCATATTTACATACCTCATACAAGACTTAGATTTACTTTCTAATCATTTTATTATTTTTATTAAGGTTTTTAATTTCAAAATATCTTTTATTTATCTCAAGTGTTACCAGATATCTTGTTGCATACATTCTATTTGTATGCTAAACAAACCAAACACCTTGATCCCAACCTGCTCCATCTTTATCAAAACTAAAATAGTATATTTTCTTATATACCAATTTATTATTTAAATAAGCTTTTTTAATTATTTTTGAATTTAATGTTAAATCTTTTATTTTATTAAAATTTAAATACAACATTTATTATTCCTCTTCATATATACAATAGAGTACTCCTTTTTTTTTTTTCTTCAAGTTGTTCATATTCTTGTTCAGTAAGACCAACTATCTTTTGATCAACAAATTCTTTGCTCGGAATATCATTAGCATTTTCTATTTTACTAAGAATTTTCATTTTACATCCCTCTCACCAATTTTCACTAATCTTGATACTCAAATACACATAATGAATTGCTTGTTTCCCCACTTCCTCCGGTTCCATTTATTACATAAACAATGTGATCATTAGTATCACCTTGAGAAACTGCTGTAATTCGTTTCACATAGTCTCCATCATTTTCAATCTCATTCATAGTATTAGTATCGTATATCCTAATTTTTCCATAAGTATAGGATACTATTGTAATTCTTTCCCCTACAGATATTGATGCTACTGCTCCCTGATCGGATATTCTATCACTCCAAACAAGAGAATAAAGTATAGTAGATGTATCATAGCATTCCAATGTCCCATCACTATAACCTAACAACAACTTAATTCCACTCTTTCCAAATGAACCTATTGCTGTAATTGGTTTAGTTGTTTGTGTTGACGGATCAAGCTCATTGCCAATTGAACCACCTGCATAAAATACATCAAATGCACGATCCCCATTAAAGTCAACATAACTTACAAGATGCCTAACAGCATTATCAGGGCTAAGGGCACGATCAACATAATAAGAACCAAAACATTTGATTTCATTTATATTCAAATAACTATTACCGCTAATTGGTCTTGTGCTAAAATTATTTTCCCATCTATATGTATATGAATATTTACCCGATTCTTTTTGATTATATAAAGCAAAATTTGTCTCAACTGCTTCCCCTCTTTGATTGGATATAAAAGCTCCATTAGCACTGCTACTAAATTCATATACATAACCATAAGTACTTCCATCGTAATTGAGTGATGTAGCTTTTTTTACTCCACTAACCATAATTTGGCCACCATTTTTGTCAAATGGCCTAATTGAATATATATATCCAATTTCATCATATACACTTTTTTGCCATACTATTTGTGCATTATTATTAAACTTATATACGCTACCATTATTTGTACCAACATAACAACTATCTTCACCTGGAACATATGTTATATCATTAGGATATTCATCTAATTTATATTGAGCTATCTTTTTTAGTTTGCTATATCCTTCGTCCCCTGAATAACATAATCTTGCAACACCATTTACACCAATATAGACTTTCTTAACTTTTCTTGCTTTATCATCTATGCCGACATAAATATTTTTGATTTTCTTTGCCTTATTGTCTACACCAACATATGCATTTTTAGCCATTTATTTTCACCCTATTCATACACAAAATAAAGCTTTCCTGTTTCTAATTGGCTTGTTCCAGGAGTCAAGTCTGTTGTACTATAAGTATAAGCTGGAGCTTTTTTTGCAACACTATTATCAACATACTCTTTATTTGCAGAATCTTTATTTTCAACAGGTGTTGCTACTTTTTTTACTCTATGGTTTAACATATTTAAATCATAAGTAGCATTTATTCCATTTTCACAACCCAAAAGTTCATTAAAAATTGAATTATTACTAAAAATTATTCCTATAGGATTTTGTGGATCATTTGCTAAACCTACTGCTAATGCTCTATTTGTATCGTTTGAATTATTCACCATCATTATAGAATGATCTGAGGACACTACATTTGCTTCATTAGAGCTACTTAGCAATAAATCACCAATAACCACCTGTCTTATATCACTATCAGATGATAAAGTCAAATTTAAATCACCGGTAATTGTGCCACCTGAAAGTGGTAAATACTTATTTTGTGGATCTACATTGCTAACTGAACTATCTACATATTGCTTATCAACAACATCTTTTTGTTCATCTATTTTACTTAAATTTTTCATTCCCAATCACCATATAAAAAAATAATGCTTCAAATTAATCCATAATGAACTTTTATTTTTATTAATGGAAAAATGTAATAAGATATAAATAATTCATTGTAATTAAATCTGAAGCCTCTGACATATATCAATATTATATTTCTATATATGAAACAACAATGGTCAATGCATTTGTAGGATTTGCTGCTGTAGTGATTGTAACATTTGCTCTTGTTGCATCATATTTTTTATCAACAATTACTTCTTCAAAAGTTACAGAATCATATACCATTGTAGAGAATATTTTTCCTCCTGTAATTGCAACTGTTTTTGTATTTGCTGTTGTAGGTAATGTATCTTCCTGTATTTTAACAAGCTTTGGTTTATCAGGCAAATCACTAAACTTTGTATTATGAGGATTTCCTGTTTTTACTTGGCTATGATCATAAGCAATTTTACCTTTATCACCAGGATATGCAGTTGAGCTTGTTTCACCTAATGCTAAACTTGGTGAGATTTCTATATATTCTGTTCCTGACCATCTGTATGTTAAATTGGTATCCTTAGCTATATATATTTTGCCATCTTCACCTGTTTGTGGAAATGCTGTTTTATTATCATATTCAACAACATCATCTACATAAGAAGGTAATTGTGCAGCAGGAACTTTGCCTGAACCATCTAATGTAGCAACTCCATTATTTGACCCTTTTTCACTTGCAGGTATAGCTCCTACCTCTGCAGCTGTTGAAGGGATTGTTGGTTTATTTTTTATGTATGCATCAGATGAACTTGAAGATTCATTCCAATCAGCTTGCACATTTACTTCTGCACCATTTTGAATACCACTTAATTTTGTCTTTTCTACATTAGTATAATTATTGTCCGTATGCACATATGATTCATCTATAACAAGACCTTCCGGTTTGTTTTGTACATTTGACCAATCTACAGCATCAGCAACTCCGCCACCTGTTGCACTAAGAACACCATCATTTATTGCAAGTCCTGCACCTACCTTAATACCACCTAAAGTGCTTGCAGATGCAACAGGTAAAGTATATTCTTTTCCAACAACTTTCCATGCTGATCCGTTATAAATATATAAATTCTTTTCAGAAGAATTATAAACAATTTGGCCTTCTTTTGCACTTTCAGGTAACACACCAACAGGTTGTATTACAGCATTTTGCAATTCATTCCCTGATAAATTTAAATTAACTAAGTATATCATTTTAGCCCCCAATTCTCAATTTAAAAATGCCTTACCACTCATTATACTTGAGAAATTTATTCTCAAACTATTTTCATCCAAATATGTAACCTCTCCTGTTACATTTGTACCTGCACTATCTATAATTGACACACTTGGATATTTTTTTAATTTATGATTTACACTCCATTCATTAGATGCTTGTAATTGCTCATGTACATAATTCTTATCACCAACAATGCCAATTTCTAAGTCTTCATCATTTATACCAGATTCAACAATTGGGATGCTATATTTTGTTGTTCCTACTTTCTTTATGAAATCTTTTGCACCATCTTCATCTTCCTCTATAATCTCACCATAACAAGCTATATTTAATATTCCTGCTCTTATATCACTTGGCATTTTGATAGTTACATCATTAGATGTTCCCAAATCTATGTTTACTAACCAACCATCTTTTTCTCTTTCTTGAGTAAATTGAACTAACTTTTTAATATCTGTCCATTCTTCACTAAATACAAAATTTGCTGATAAAAAATTTATTTGATTATCAACTATATCTCTACTTGGTTTTTCTACCAACTTTAAATTTTGAGAAGTTATTTGAAACTTTAGCATTCTTTTGCCTCTCTACAAAATTAGAATCAAATGTCATTATTCTTTTATTAAACATATTCTTTAAATTACACATATCATTACTTACACTCAATAAATCCTTATTTATTTCATTGATACAATCTTTAATACCATAAATATTATTATACATTTTAATACACCTTTTTTCTAAGTATAGCTTTCACTCTTTCTCTCCAACCTGAATCACTAACTTTTTGTGTATTTATATTTTCATTATATATTTCTTCCATATCATTTTGTTCAGGATTTAACTCACTCATTAAAGATTCTTGTTCTTCATTAGTATACTCTCCTGAGTTATCCTCATTTTTTGCATTTTTTATATCTTCATCAGTTATATTTGACCACATTCCGGTTTTTTCATTTTGTTGTTTTAATTCTTTTAATGCAATCTCTTTAGTTATTAGCCCTGCATTAAATGCTTCAAATATAGGAGATGCCATTGACTGTGCTAAATCAGCAAGATCTTTGCTATTTACATTCATACATGGATTGAACTCCCAATCCAAGTCTTCAGGTATTGCACCTAATGTAGACATAAATATAATTGGTAATAATTTATCAATTATTGGTTGCAAATAAGTTTCTTGCTTTTCTTCTAATGTATCATAATATTGTGTTAAATCACTCTCACCTGTAGAATTAAATCCAGCAGGCTCTCTACCAAATAACTTTGTTACCGGCATTTCACAAGCACCTGCAATATCTAACATGAATGATTCATATATATCATTTAATCCACCAAAGCTATATTGTTCTGATCCAAAATCATCATCCTTGTCCATAACATATATACCCATGTTAGACATTAATTGATTCTGTGCTTGCAATACTTTATATAAATTTTCTTGAGCCTTTTGTGTACTTGCTCCTAATAATTGCCCTAAATCATTCATCTTTAATACTCTTATATTTGCAAGAAATATTAAAGAAGCTATATTTGATGATGTATTATCTCTTTTCTTTAATTCTTCAAAAACTATTTCAATTTCAGACTCACCCCAAAACATTTCAGCTTGTCTTTCCCATAAAGGTAAATCCCTACCATTAAACCTAACTATTCTTGAATGATGTACTTTTACTAAGTCTTGTTTATTGTGTGATAACATCAAATTACTATTTGCTTCGGATAATGATATTGAATAATATTTAGGATAACCATATTCTTCATCAGATATATCATCCTCTAACTCTATGTCAGGATAAATTCCATTCCATCTATCAAATATTAGTAAACCTTTATAATCGTCAAGCATTATAGTGTCATAGTCTAAAGGCTCACTTAAATCTTCATCACCATCAATTAATATTAAACCAGCTGCACCACCATAAAGTCTTGCCCATCTTAATCCTTCTTTTATTTTTTCTTTTGTTTTTGTCTTTCTTATTACTGAATTAATTTTGCTTATTTTTTCAGGATCCAAAGAAGAATTAAATTTTATCCAGTTCTTTACCATGTCAGATGGGAAGACATCAACTATTTTTCTAACAATCCAAGAACTTCTATATAGTGAAGTAAATAAATTATAATTTTGACTCATCCTTGTTAAAGGATAATCAGCTCCTTCATTTAAATTAGGTTGTCCAAACCCTAATCTTGCCATTTGATTTTGAAAAGCATCCATTGTATATAATTTATTTAATACTTCAGATTGGCTCTTTAATTTTTCTTTTATTACTTCTTTGGAATCAGTAGACTTTATAGGTTGCATATCTTCAATTTCTTTAAGTAAAGATTCTTGCACTTCCTTGCTCATCATCCCATCCTTCCGGTAAACCTATTATATCTCTTATCTTTTCACAAGCTTTAGTTTGGCCTATAGCTTTATCTCTTAATTTACCATTTATTTTAATATAGTAAATTTTCTTATTATTTACTACTTTCATTTTAACACTTATTACACGACCATCTCTTAATCTTCCTCTACATGATTCATTTGTAAATTCATAATTAAAACATAGTCTTTCTCTTGGTATTAAATGTGGATTATACAAAAGTTTATTTATCATATACATAAAATTTCCTTTTGATTTAAATATACTTTTTTCCACACCATTTTCTTTTTCTTTTTGTATTAGCTCTTCTAATTTCTTTACATCTTCTATTGTTATTTTTACATTTCTTTTTAAATAAGATCTTTGTTTTTCTTCTTCCCTTTTAGATCTCAATATACTATTGTAATCTTTTTTATGTTTAGCCATTTTATTTTTTATATAACAAAATCCCTACTAAATGTAGGGAATATTTTTTTATTTTATTCATCCTCAATTACTAAATCAAAATCTCCAAGATCATAATAACCTATTTTGTAAAATTCTTCCACTTGATTTTCTAACCAGTTATTTACAAGGTAATTCACATATTCCTCTTCTTCCTCTACTTTTATGCCACTCATTTCTGGTAGATCTTCTATCATATCATAATAAGGTATAGATCTTTTAATATACCCCTCTACGTCTTCCTTCATAATTTCTATTATTCTATACTCTTTTGGATATATAATATTTTCATGAGCAACTTTATAAATTTTCATTCTTCCATTTCCCCCTCTACTTCTTCTAATTCAAAACTTAAATCATCTATATTCCCAAATGTATATCCTCTATCATTACTTAAATAAATTGGTGTATCTTCATCAAATTCAGATAAAAAATCAATTAGCTCAGAAGCTGTAAATGTTTTTCCACACTGCTCGATACTGTACCCGTTTCTTCTACCTTCTAAAAATAATACTTTCATTTTTACCTCCTATTTTTTTAACTAATTCCTTTTCCTTATATTTATATTATACTATAACTTTATAGATTTGTAAATAGTTTTTTTACTTTTTTCTACATTCTACCTAATATTCTACTTCTCATTATGGTATTGATAAAATATCTCATTGCATCCATTGCATGATCATCTATTTTAATAGGTTTTTCTTCCCCTCTTTTTATAGCTTTCTCATCCCATACATATCCACCAATTTCTTTTATAGTATTTTTGCAATTTCTTTTATTTATTTTATACTTCTCTTGCCACAAAGCAGACCCTGTACATTTAATTCCTTCCAATACTGAATTATTTGCATCTTTTACTATATATCCATTATCTCTAAGTAATACCTTTAAACTCTCAGCTGATGGATCTATGATTATTTTTGATACTGGTATATTTTCTTTTTTTTCTAATTCTTTTATCATACTTAAATATTCAATATCAGGTAAACTCTTTTTTGTTTTTTTACTATCATAATATATTTCATTTTCTTGATATGCAATTTCCCAGTTATCAAATATATCTAATACCACAAATGGATTTGTTGTCCCATAATCTATTGCAAAATATCTTGTACTATTTAGTTTAATATTTTCATCTATTTTCTCATATGTATTTATTTCTTCATTATACATATCATAAATGATACCTTCTGCTAATGCCCAAAGACCTAAAATATATCTTAAATAAAATACCCCAGTAAATCTGCTTTTATAGTCATTTATTATTTCTTCATCTAATGAAGGATTATCGTCCATAGTAAAATGGAGATGTAACATATTTAATTTATCCTTATTATCAATGAAGTCAGTTTTAAACCAATGATTTGGCATATCAGGGTTACAATTAAACCATAACTTATTTCCTTTTACTGAGCACCTACCTATTGCTTGATTTACAAATGACTTTGGTTGTAAAGCTACTTCATCAAAGTACCAACCTGCTGCTGTCATACCTTGTATTATTGAAAAAGATCTCTCATCTCTACCACCAAATACATAAAAGTAATTTAACTTTATTTCATTTGTACTACTATCTCTTATTTTAACTATTAAAGTATTATCTTTATATTCTACCTTATATCCTCTTGACTTTAATATAGGTAACAACCAAAATATTACGTTTCTCTCAAAGCCTCCTACTGTTTTACCTGACATACCAAACTGTTGTCCTGTGAAATTTTTCATTGCCCAAAAAATAAACGATAGGGACATACTTAACGATTTGCCACTTCTGATAGATCCGTCACATATTATTCCCTTTTTATCTTTGAACTTACTTTTTTCATTCCACCATGTCAGAACTATTAATTGTTTTTTTGAAAATATATCAAATTTCATTTTTTATTTTATACCTTAAAAAATATTTTTAATTTTACTTTCTCACATCTTTTATATTATTATTTACGCATTCTCTTTAATTCTTCTATTCCATGTATTTATTGCATCTAACTTATAATCATATTCATATGTTTTTATATTGCATTTTTTGCATATTATATAATACTTAATACTTTTATGATATGTTTCAAGCATTTCTGGTTTACTACCACAAAATGGACATGATTTTAACCCATCTAAATACATTTCTTCACCTTCTTTTTTTAATTCATAAATTTGCTTAATTCATTTTATTTCTTCCATTAAAATAAAATTATTTTTATTTAAATATTTTTCAATTCTTTTTAATTGCTCTTTCTTTATGTTTTCTTTTCTTTTCTTCTTTCTTGCAACACTTTAAAACCAAATTATAATAAACTCAAGCAATAACATTACAATTCCTATCCAAAAATATTGATTTTTCATTTTTCTCTCTTTTATATTCCAATGTTGTAATATCACAAATTTTTGACAAATCTGATTTTATTTTGTAATTTATATTATTTAAGAATTTAATCTTAATATGATCATCACTATATTTAATTATTATCTTCATTTTTTTAATTATAATGTTAAAATAAATATTAATGATATTACAATTCCTATCACTAAACCTATACAAATATAAAATATTTTATCAAATAATTTCATTATTACCGCTCCTTTCTAACTTTTTACTAATTTTATTTTATAAATATAAAACTATGTTATTTTTGAAATATCTACACCTGTTTCATCCTTTAATATTTTTACTAATTCTCTTAATTCTACATTCTCTGATAATATACATTCATAATTATCAAGACATAAATCAATAAACCTTTCCTCTCTGTTTCTGCCTTTTTCATCTATCTTTTTTGTAATATATGCATACTTATCATGTATCACCATTGTTGGTATACATAGCATTAAAATAAATGCTTTTCTTATTGCTTCATTTGTTACATCATCTTTTATTTTTTCAATTTCTTTGTTTGTTATCAATTTCTTTTTCTTTCTATTTTTCTTTATTCTATTAGACATTATTCTATTGTTATTTCCTTTATCTTCCTTCTCATTTTTATTTCTATTTCTTCATATAACTCTTTTTCATCTATTTTGTTTTCTTTTATGTAAAGTAAAATTGATATGATTATATCAGACATTTCTTCAATTATATTGCTTCTTAATTTAACATAGTCTGAATATCCTTTTGACCTTTCCATTTTTGTTATTGCTTTTATTAGCTCTGAACATTCTTCAACAACAAAAACTTTCATCATATCTTTTTCTTCACTATTGATAATTTTGTTTAAACTATCATTATATTTAGATATTAAATCAATCATTTTTATTCACTCCATGATTCATTATCTTCATCTTTCATTTCAATAATATCTTCAGTATCATCCTCTGTTGTTTCATTGCTTTCATTTTGTGTTTCTATATTATCAATATCATTTAATTCATTAGATACTTCTGCAGCTTCTTCTGTATTATCTTTTACATCCGCTATCTTTTCATATTTTCTTTCATCCCATTCAGCATCCTTTGGTTCAAACCACCAAGGACAGTCATTACATGGAATTAATTCTTTACAATCTGTTTTATATCCGCATCTAATAAATCCATCTTCATTTTTTATTGACCATGGAGTATTTTTAAATTTATAGTTAAATAAATCACTATTTGTTTTTCTTGGATTTTCATCCATCCATTTATTCATATCATTTAAAAACAATTCTGGATCAGATATCATATATTCATTACAATCTTGAAAATTATATTTATCCATATTTTCATTTAAAAAACATTCTTGGCATGTTTCATACATTTTGCACATTCTTGATTTTTCTTTCATTATTGTTTTAAAATTTGTATTCATTTTATTTTTCTCCTTTTATTGACAAAATTTAATAGACACTAATATCATCACTTTCTTTTATATCTTCTTCTAATAACCAATTTATTTTTTTCAAATCACATCTATCTGATAAAAAGCTACATCTTAAACATGCTACCTGCATGCAATCTTTAATTTCACCATTTATTAAAGCAAAATTTCTATTCTTATTTAAAATCTCCTTTATTTCATCCTTATATTTTTCAATATTATTAAACATTTTCTGTTTCATCCAAATAACAATATAAATTAATTAAATATATAATATTATCTTTTATTTTTTCTTCCCATTTTTCAAATTCAAAATTTGCACCTTCAGCATATTCACATATCATATCATATATTGAAATTGTATGCTTTACCATCATACCTGCTATTGCTTCTGGTATTGTTTCATTTAATAAAATAGAAGATGATCTAAAATTGTGATAATCATCATTTGTTGCATATTCACTATGCTTTTCTTTTATTGTTTTACTTATTACTTCAAATATTTTTTCAACACTTTTTTCATAATTGCTTTTATCATTCATTTTCTTTAGTCCTCCAATATTCTAAATGGTTTTATTTTTAAGTTTTCTTTATTTATTTTTATTTCCCATTTTTGTTCCAAATATTTTACAATTTCTTTTCTTGTTTTAAATTCATATGAATTAATTAGCAATCTTTTTATTTTTTTACCATCAATATAAACTATTGATAATTTTCCACTATTTATTCTCTTCATAATGAAGGTGCTATATATAATAAGAACATAATTGATATGCCTACAATCCCACCTGTTATTATTTCTAAAATTTTTTTCATTTTCTTTACCTTTCTACATTTATAATTTTTCTTATTTTATTTTCCTACTTCATTATTTTTCCACAATTAGGACAATATTTATATGATCCATCATTCAAAAAATAATTTAATTGACATTCACATTTCGTGCATCTTTTTTGTATGACATTAATTGCAGGAATATTTTTCAATGCACTTTCAATTTCTCCTGGATAGCTTTTATACAAAGCAGCATCAATAGCATCCTGCCTTTTAATATATTCATCCATTATTCCTCTACCTCCCATGTAAGCATGTCTTCAACGTTGTGTGGTTTTTCGTCTTCCCATTTGATGAATGAAAAACATGAAATTGGAGGAATCTTGCACATTGTACCATTATCACGCCATACATAATCACCTTTTTCAGGCTTACTTGCATAAAAGTATAAGTCACCGTTCATATCTCTTGCGATATACCCACTATTGAACGCTTTACATAAATACATCTCTTTTTCTGTCAGCTTCTGATTTTGTTCTTTGTACTCTTTCGCCAGCCATTTTAACAATGAATAAGTACATGTTGAGTCTTCATCGTAAAGTTCGCACTCTGAGCAACCAACACTTTTACATGATATAGGTTTTCCGTTTTTCACGGCTCTATATTTTTTCTCAATCATTTCCTCATGATACTTTTCAAAATTTGTCATTCACTTGCCTCCTAAATTTTTAACTAACCTTTGTTCCTTATATTTATATTTTAACACATTATATAGTGTTTGTAAATAGATTTTTACTAAATATCTTTTAATTTTCACTCTCTATAGTATTTGTTTTTAATAAGTTTTTTGGCCTTCCTTCTAATGTTATTTCTGCATTTTTATTTTCTTTTTCAAAAATAAAATCTATTTTATAACTTCCTTTTTTTATTTCTTTTGTTTCTGTGTTTATAATATTTTCCTGTTTCTTTACTTTATAAATATGCAAATTATCATAGTTCATTAGCATATCCATTAAAATATCTTTTGTTTCATTTTCACTTTCAACAATTAAACTTAAATTTAATTTACTCATTTTTATTTCCTCCTAACTTATTAATTACAAAGTTTAATGCATTTCTTGTTTCTTCAACTATACCTTCATTATTTTCTAATGTCCATCTTAATTTCTTTATTGACAAAATACCTTCTTTTGTTTTTATTAAGTCTTTTTTGTATATTTCTTTTAAATCATTTACAATAAGCACAAAAATATATGATTCTATTTTGTCATACTTTCCTAATAATTTAAGTTTATTTGTTTTTATTCCTGTTTCTTCATGCAGCTCTCTTTTTGCACAATCATATATTGTTTCATCTTTTTCTATATGTCCACCGATACCACACCATGTACCTTTTGCTGGTTCATTTTCTCTATTTAAAAGCAATATATTTTCATTTTTATCAATTACAAAAATTAATGTACAATTAGGCTCCATTTTCAATGTTTCCCTCTTCTATATCATTTTCATTCATCAATGATGCAGCTTTTTCCAATGCGTCAAGGAACCCATCATCCTCAATTTCATTTATTAAACCTGCTTTTGATTTTTCAATATTAATTCTTTCCTTCATTATCTCGAGCTTTTGTTCTTCCATTCTTCTCTTCCAATCATATGGGTTATTATCCATATAATTCTCTAATTTATCATAAGCTTTTAATCTATCAGGGAACTTAATTGTTATACCACCTGAAGCATTTTGTGTTATCTCTTGTATTATTTGGCCATCTATTTTATCAAAGTCCTTTAAAACTATTTTATTTCCTCTTTTTTCAATATAGTCAGTTATATCATAAAATGCCATTTTTGCATATCCGTTTAGTATATCTTCTGCACTTATTGCTGCTTTATGATATAATCTTACTTTTAACCAAGCAATATAATCAATAACACATTGTTTATTTCTTACAAGCTTTGATATTGTTTTATTTGACATTGTTTTGTAGCCGGCTTTTATTGCAGCCATTTTAATATTAAAATCATTTATATAATACTCACTAAAAGCTACTTCTCTATCTGTCATTCCATCTATCATTTCTTCTCTTGAAAAATTTAAAAGCTCTTCCTCTGTGTATTGAGACACCTTTTTCATTTTAGGTGGCAAAACTTTCCCTCCCTTTATTCTTTCTTTATTTTTTCTTTAAAGTATCCTTTACTTACATTTTCTTTACTTTTCATTCTATTGAAAAAAGCATTTAATTTGCATGAATTGCAATTATATTCTTCATTTATAAAAAATGATTTATGAAACTCTTTACATGCTTTACAATGCTCCCTTTTTTCATCATTTACATCCAATGTAAAAAATAATTGTAAAGTTATGGTTGTTTCTGATGATTTAATTGTTTTCCATACAACTTTATCAATATTTTTTGACATTACTTTTGATGATACCCATTTACATGAATTTAAATATGCTTTTTTTAAATCACCATATTCATTTACAAAATCTTTTTCATAAAATTTAACAAGAGCAAACATATTAGGCACTCCTTCTTTTTATTAATTTGGTATGGCTTCCTTTGCAAGTTTATCACATTCTTCATTATATATGTTGCCTGAATGCCCTTTTACTTTTATTAATTGAAAATCTATCAATTTATCAAATTTATTTATTTCAAGCCATAAATCTTTATTTAACACAGGAGTACCTTTACTTGTTGTCCAATTATTATTTAGCCATTTCTTTATCCATCTTTGATTTAATGCATTTACACAATATGAAGAATCTGAAAATATTCTTACATATAATTTTTGTTTTTCATTTTTTTCTTTTATTTTTTCAACATATTTTAATGCTTCAACTATTGCAGTAAGCTCCATTCTATTGTTGGTTGTTGATGATTCACCACCACTAAAAGATTTTAACTTTTCTGTGCCATTTGTAACCACAAAAGACCAACCGCCTTTTCCAGGATTTCCTGAGCATGCACCGTCTGTATATATATCTAATTTTATTCCTTTTTTCATTTCTTTACACACCTTTTTTTCTATTTATAATAACAATATACACATACTTTTAAAAATAATTCATTTAACTTATGAGAATATATTGTTGCTAATATTAATTTTGATTTAAAACTTTTATCATACACCATACAATATTGTTTATTTTTAAAATATGATATTGCTGATATTTCTTTTTTCTTCTTCTTACATATCATATTCATTAATTCTTCAATATTATCAAGATCATTTTTAAAGTCATTTTGATATGATAAATTTTTGTTTTTTACAGGTTTCATATCATTGAATAATTTAATAAGTATTTTACTATTTTCTTTGTACCTACAATCTAATAATGGTACTTCATCAATATTTACATCTTTCATTATATTTCCCATTTTAATTGCACACCTTCTTCTTTTGCTTTTTTATTATTTATTATTTTTGTAATTTGTTTATTATATTTTAATATTCTTTTTCTTAATTCTTTTATTTGATATTTGTACAAACCTCCTTTATCCTTTAATTCTTTTGAATATTTTGTTAAAATACTTGAATCATATTTGTTAAACCCAGCATTGTTTTTATTGAATGATTCACCTATCTTCTTTTCTTCTTCAGTTTGACATTCATACAATAATAACAATGACTTCATTAAAGCTGAGTTATTATATAGCAATATTTCTTTTATTTCATTTTCACTAAAATATTGTACTTCTATTATTTTCATTTTGAAAACCTTTAATATCAATAAAAGCCTATTTGTTGCACTTATTAAGTTTTCAACAAATAGGCTAAATAGGGATTTAAGAGATTTTAGGTTACATTTTATATTCTATTGATTAGATGTCCCAATCATCGTCATCATCTTCGTCGTCTTCCTCAACCTTCTTAGACTTTTTTGTAGTCTTTTTTGCAGATGCTTTCTTAGACTTTCTTGCAGGCTTTTTTACTTCCTCTTCCTCATCATCCTCATCTTCGTCAGAATCGTCTTCCTCTTCTTCCTCTTCTTCATCATCATCGTCATCAGAAGCCTTCTTAGTTTTCTTTGCAGGTGTCTTTCTTGCTTTCTTTGTGGTTTTCTTTTCCTCTTCATCATCTTCATCAGAATCGTCATCAGAAGTCTTTGCCTTAAAAGCACCTTCAATCTTTCTTGCCGTAGCCCAATCTGGCATTGCACCCATTAATTCCTTAAATGCTTCCTTTGCATCTTCATTAGAAAGTCCACAAATTACTCCATTAATTAATGCAACTGCATTAGGGAATCTTTTACCTGCATCTGTGAAAACTTCATTCTTGTTTCCACTCATAATTTCATTTACTACTTCACTTACTGTCCAATTCTTAGCCATTTTATACCTCTTTTCTTTTTCATTTTCTAACCTTTATTTTATTTAAAGGTTTTTTAGATTTTTATTATTTTTCTATATTAATAGTAACACATATAAATGCTTTTGTAAATGGTTTTCTTTATTTTTCTTCATATAAAAAATATTCTTTTACATTATCAATAAGCTTTTTAAATTCATCTATGTTTAAAATTGTAGCACCTTTTTCATAAATAAATTTTTCAAACCCTTCATCAAATATTGTAAATCTTTTTGCAATCACTATTTCATCATTTTTATTCTTTGATATTACAAGTTGTTTATTTTGTGTAATATTGCATGTTGATATAATTTTAAACCCGTTTTCCATTTCATTCCTCCTCTGCTTTTTTCTTTTTTATTTCTTTTTTAAAATTTTTAATTTCAGCTTTTATTTTATTATACGCCATATTTCTCTTTGACAAAACCAAGTCAGAATTAATTGGCTCAATTAAAGAAGAATTATCAAAAATTTCTTTTATCTCTTCTTCTGTGGTTTTTATTATTTTTGAAATATTTTTTAAAGCTATATAAGATATTCCTTCTTTCAATTATTTTACCTCTTTTCAATATTTAATTTATTTTTTTATTCTTCATCATCTTCTTCTTGTATTTCACCTGTACATAAAAGTTTTATTATTGTTTCTTTTTCTGTCAATAGATTAATATTATTCAATTCAACATAATCAATTTCTGAGTTAAACTTTATATTTGACTCACCATCTCTATCTATTGACAAATTATTTAAATAGAAAGTACCTATCTCATATTTGTTTTTATTATTTACTTTAGCTATCAATCTTACATTACAATTTAAAAGTTGTAATAAATTTAAACAATTTACAAGTTCTGAATATGGTGCTTTAAATTTTAAATCAATTGACGTATTTCTTTTTACTGAATGACCGTCATATTGAACTTCTAATAATACTTTTACTTTTTTCATTTTATTATTTCTCCATTTTCATTTTTTATACATGATACATTCAAACATATATCTTTTATTGATAATGTAATATTATATCCAACTTTTGTTTCAAATAAAAGCATACAATTATTTATTCCTATAAAACCTAAAAATTTATTATCATTTGTATATATTGACATCTTATTTGGTTCTTTTGTTTTTATTGCATATTTATTTCCTATTATTAATTTTCTTTTTAAATTTACTTTACTTTTATCAATATAATTTTTTAAATCATTTCTTATTAGCATATCTTCTGCTGCTAAACTTTTCATTTTTTCTTTTCCTTTCATTTTCAAGCTCTTCATAAAACTTTTTTGTAGCTTTTTTAGAACTTGTTATTTTTTTTATTTTATCATTTTCAATATTTTCTTCATTTACATTTAATTCATTTAATATATTTGTTTCTTTATATTCTCCTATTTTTAAATATTTACTTAATTTCATTAAATCTTCAGGTCTTATAACAAAATATCTTTCATTTCTTTGTAAAAACTCTACAATAAATAATGGTATTTTGTTTTCAACTAAAGCATGATATTCAAGTTTATCAATATCATCTAAACTTATTCTATAGCTGTTTGAATCAGTTGATTTTAATTGAGCAATTATATGTTCATTTTGCCCATCCTCTTTAATTAGCCACCCAGCTCCTGACATAGGAGTAGCATCTAAACCATAACTTTTCATTATTTCTTTTTCATTTTTGTTATAAAATTTTCCATTTCTTTTCCCCATTTTTTATTTAAAGCTTTTCTCCTTTTTAAAATTTAAATATTTAACATTTTCTTAATTGGTGGGCCATATAGGATTTGAACCTATAATCAACCGGTTATGAGCCGGCTGCTCTTACCATTGAGCCAATGGCCCTTATTAAAAAGTATGAATTGATAAAATAGAAGAACTTTATCACAATTAAATAAACTAATATTTTTTAGAACGTAGCATATTTTATTATCAATTCATACTTTTAAATTGGCAGGGATAACAGGATTCGAACCTGTGAATCATGGAGTCAAATTCCATTGCCTTACCACTTGGCAATATCCCTAAATTTGCTGGCTACATTTTTGAAAGGATGTTAAGTTGTCGTTCATACATTCGCAATCATATATCATAAAGGAGTAATCGGATTCGTTTTCAGTAATTGGAGGACAAAATGTAGCCAGCCAAAAATAAAGTCAAATACACATTGAATAATTTGTGTATTTATTTTCCTCTCTTAATTTATTTTTATTTATATTTTTATTCTAACATATTTTAGCTAAAATGTAAATAGTCAACATCAAATTTTATTCATTTTCTTTATCTTTTAAATTCATTAAAATATTTGCATCTAATTTTAAAGCATTCATTAATATTTTATCATTCTTATCTTTTATTCTTACAATTAAATCAAAACCTGTACTTGATTCAAAATCATAAAAATATTGATAATATCTTGTTTCTTTAAATTCTTCCGGATATTTATTTTTTAAGTAAATAAGTTGTTGTGCATTAGCATTGTAATTTGCATCTGATGTTATACTATTGTCAAGTTCATAATACAAATAACTATGAAGCAAAATCCATCTTTGAATCATTTCTATTTTTTCAACTTCATTAAAATATGGATTTTTAAATTTCATTTTTTAGCATTCCTTTCGTTGTCTGTTGGTTTTCATTTTTTTTTTTTTTTTTTTTATACAGATAAACTGTTATTTATAACAGTAAATAATAAATTAATAACAAATAATATTTAATATTTAACTATTGATAATATTCTACCACTAAATATATTTAATACAGATACATTTCCGTGTTTTTTAACATCCTGATTTAATTTACTTTTATCAACTATGAATTCTATTTGTGAACCATCTAATGATGTTTTGTTATCACCTATTGTATGTATGTCAGCTTTTTGATCTGCTTTAATTACATCAAAACTCTTATTTGTATTAAGTGTAATTTTAAATTTATCTCCTACTTTTCCGTATGCTGATCCAAGAGCTACACAATAATAATTATCTATTTTCAATATCCCATTTTCATCTACTTTTGCTTTTCTTGTAAGTTCATATTGTAGTGAACTTTTATCTGTTATTGCTGTATATGGCATCCAACTTTTAAAATCTGATATATTTAAATTTATTTTACTTGTCACTTTATTATCAATAACACCTGTTTGCTTTTCATATAATTTTACTTTTTTGTTTAACTCATTTACTTCATTTTCTTTTTCATTTTTATATTGAGAAAATTCTATGTTTTTATTATTTATTTCATTGTTTTTTCTTTTTAATTTATCATTTAAGTTTTCTATTATTATCTCTTGTTCTACTATTTTTTCATCTAATTTTTTTATTTCTTTATCATATATATTACAAAATAATCCTGTTAAAAACATTGAAATTATCAATAATATTATTAATACATATATATATCTTTTTGTCTTTTTTAGTTTTTCTTCTTTCTTTTTTAATATTTTTCTCATCTCTACATTATAACTACTTTTAAAATTGCTTAAATTACTCATATATTCCTCCTATTTTTCTAACTTTAAATTACGTAAGCTTTTTGGTAAAAAACCATATTTACTTATGCAAATTGCGTCAGCTATATCATCATCTCCTTTCGTATCTATACCTAAATTATTTTTAACATATTCCAAAGTTTCTATTTTATTGTCAGTAATTGTCTTATATTTTCCTTTATTTTTTCCTTTTGTTATAAGTACTTGTTTCTTTTTTCCTTTTGAACTACCTACTATTTTACTTTTCCAACTTCTTGTGTCCACAGAATAAACATTAATATTATATTCGTGTGCTAAATCAATAATATTGATAATTAGACCTGCTGTTGATTTAATGTAATCAACATTTAAAAATCCTTGGCTTCTTAGTCTTATTCTTTCAACTATAATGATTATTTTATTAGGATCAGATTTTACTTCTAATAAACTTTCTTCTATTAATTGTCTAATATTATTGATAATATATTTTCTTTTATCTGAGTTTATCTCAGAGACTTGTGGTGATATATTGCCATATTTTATTATCTTATTATTTTTGCAAATTGACCAACCTGTATTTTTGTATGATTGATCTATACCTATACATATTTTACTTATCTTATTTCATCCCCTTTTATTTATTGAAAATAATCTAAAATTTTTCTAACCTCTTTAGCATGTTCTTTACATAAATACCATTTTTTTATTTGTTTCTTTGGTCTACCACAACCTTTTTCTGTTCTGTTTGGTACTCTTTTTGTAAACTCTATCTCTATATTTGCAAGTTTATTGCAACAATCACATTGATCAAATATAGTACTATCTCTTACTATTTTATCATTTGCTCTTCTAACTGTAATTGTTTCATATTTAGGAGTTACTCTTGTCATTGATCTATCCTTTTACATTTCTTCAAATTAAAACATGCACTTTTCATTGAACATTCACAAGCTCTTTTTGCTTTTGCATTTTTACAAATTCTTTGAGGTAAATCCCCTGAATCTAAAAATTCTTCTTTTGCTTCTTGTACATCAATTAATCTTGAAATATATGGAAGAACTTCATGATAATTGAACTTTACTCTATATGTCATAAATTCTTGACTATTCTTGTCTTCTATTAATATGATACCATTTTCAATACCTGTTAAAAACATGTAAAGTTGTATTTGTTTTCTTGCACTTGGATGTGGATTAATTGATTTTATTGCTGACTGATATGCATAAGTATTCATTGACTTATACTCCATTATATATGTTATACCGTCAATTTCTACTATGCTATCAGGTGTATAGTAAATTTCATATTTTTCATTAAAACTTCTTGCTTCATTTTTTATTAATTTGATACTATTACCTTTTTCACCTGATAATTTTTCAATCATATTTTGCCATTTTTCATGTATTGATGTTCCTGCTGCAAATATTTGTAAAGCTTTTACAGGTAATTCTTCCCCTTGGTCCATTTCAAATAATAAAGAAAGAACTTGCTCTCTTAAACAAAAATGATTATCTGAGTCAATAATTGCTGATGCATGTAAACCTTGTCTTTTTTCATCAAGATGCCTTGCATTTCTCATCAATACAAATAATTTTGAAAACTTTTGCTTTATTATCATATCATTAATACTTTTATCATTTAAACTTCCATTTTTTGCTTTTCTTAAATTGTCATTAAAACTCATTTACTTTCACCTTTTACCTTTTTTATATTTTTTAAACATATAATCATATAAAACTACATTATCATTATTTCTTTTTAATTTAATTTCTTTCTTTTCATTATGTATATCTATAATATATTTATTATATTTTATACAATCCATATGACAATGTAAATATCTTGCTTTGCAGTTTTTACATGGAGACTTATTTTTATAGTTCTCAGGTTTATTGAAAATATTCAACATTATCCTTCTTTCTTTTCTTTTTGCTTCCTTCTATTCTCAGCCATTATCTCTTTTCTTATTGTCAACACATCATCATAACTTACATATCCTCTATCAAAAATCATTGGTATTTCACATTCACCAAATGGATTACAAATTTTTGATTTTTGTACTTTACATTTTGTAATAATACCTATTTTTTGATTATCCGAACTATTTCTTGGGTCTTTATTTGGGACTTCTATCCAAGCTCTTCTACCTACTTGAACTCTAACACTACAATAAAATTTTAATGCCTTTCCACCAGGTGTATCAGTTTTTTCACCAAACATTAATGCATTCATTTTATCTCTTATTTGATTAATAAACACTATTGTTGTATTTGACTTTTCTACTTCTCTTTCAAGTACAGGTAATGCTTTATTTAAAAGTCTTGCTACTCCGCCAATTCTATGTTCATTTTCAAGACTCTTATCTACTTTATCATAATCTTCTTTTGGCATTAAAGCTGGCACAGAGTCTACAACTATTAATGGGATTCCTACTTTTGTAAATTCCATTACTCTATCAAGAGCATCTTCACCATATCTCGGTCTATAGACTAATAATTGTTTCGGTTTATTACCAAATACTTTTGCTCTACTTGCATCAAATGTACCTTCAGCTGCAACATATAAAGCCATATCACATAAACTACAAAGATGTAAACCTAAACTTGTTTTACCACTTGATTCTGGGCCATAAATTTCCATAATTCTTCCTTTTGGAATTCCACCACCAAGTATATAATCTAAGTCTTCTATATTTGTACTAATTCTTGGTATATTCATATTTGCTTTTTTTGACCCTAAACTATAGATTGATCCTTCACCATTTTTATCTTCTATCTTTTTGCATAATTTCATTATCTCAAGTCTTTTTTTATCTTCCATTTACTAATCCTTTCACTAAATTACTAAATTGTTACTATATAATTATAACACATTTTTATTAGAATGTATATATAAAAAAATAAGCCTCTGAATGAACTTTCTATCTTTTATTAGGTTTTTATAGACAATGTCTACTTAAAGCTAATATAGGTTCACTCAGAAGCTTCTGCTTATATTATTAAACTCTACCCTCTACCATATAGAGCACTATTATATTTTTGGCATCTACCAAAATATATTTTTTTATTAAACTCTAATGCTCCACTTTCTTTTAATGCTTCTAAAACTCTTTTGTTTACAACTCTTCTATATGACTCCATTCTATCGTAAAAATCATCATAGTCTTTAAATTTACCATTTTTGTTTCTTTCTTCTTCTATATATTGAGCAGCTTTTAAACCGACATTTTTTATTGTAGAAGTTCCTTCTCTTATGCAAACATCTCCATCTATTTTTGTTATCTTATGGTATGCTGCTCCATTTACATGAGGAAGTAAAATAACACAACCATCTTTTACAGCTTTTGAACTCAATCTTGGTACATCTTTTTCATTTGCATACTTTAATGTAACATACCAAAATTGTGTATTATAATAAACTTTGTAAAACATTTGTTCTATTGAAATTAATGCATATCCAACAGCATGACCTTTATTAAATGAATATACTAAAAGTTTATTAAAAATTTCCCTTGCTTCTTTTTCTTTTATTCCTTTTTTACTTGCACCTTCAACAAATTTATTTGTGAGTTTTTCTTCTTCTTGCATTTTTATTTCAAGTGCTTTTTCTGTCATGCCTGAACCTGACTTTAAAAATTTCATTACCTTGTCAGCTTCAGCCCATGTCATTCCACCAAGCTCAGTACATACTTTCATAATCTGTTCTTGATAAACGAATGTACCATAAGTATCATCTGCATATTGAAAAAATATATTATCTTTATGATTTTTTTCTTTTATACCATTTCTTACATTTTTCTTTTCATTTGCATATTCTTCCACCATACCTAATGATAATGGACCTGGTCTATTTAATGCACTTGCAGCAATTACATCTTGATAGCAATCACATTCAATTTCTTTTAATATATTTTTTGCACCTTTTGCTTCAAATTGAAAAATACCATCTGTATTTGCTTTTCCGAATTCTTCATATATTTTTTCATCATTTAATAAATCATAATTAAAATAATGATCACTATCAGTTATATCTCTTAATTCTTTCATAATGCTCATTGTTCTAAGACCAAGCATATCAAATTTAATTACATTAATATTTTCAATATCAACAAGATCATATGTAGTTGTGTACATATCTTTTGCTCTTCTTACTATTGAGGTATAATTTAATATGTTTGATCCTGAGATTGCAACACCAGCTGCATGAGTACCAAAGAATCTTACTTTTTTATATAGCTTACTAAAATGTTTTATAATATCATCATATTTGTTGTTATAATATTTTATTTCTTCATCATATTGAGCTTCATCATAATTAAATGAAGATGTTTCTTCATCTATATATTCTTTCACTTTATTCTTTATTGCTTTTTGAATCGATATAATTGTTTTATCTTTTTCACTTTTTTCAGGATCATCTTTATCAGCAAGTTTTAATCCACAAATTTTGAATAAATCATTTAATAAATTATCTACTTTGTATAATCCATATGAACATATTCTTGCTGCTTTACTTTCATACTTATTTACAAGATATTCAATGACCTCTCCTCTTCTGCTTGTTTCAAAGTCCATATCAATATCTGGAAACTTTTTCTTATCTTTTCTCAAAAATCTTCTAAAATCTAAGTCAAAAATTATACTATCAACATCTGTAATGCCAAGAGCATAAGCAACTAAACTATTGCAAACTGACCCTCTTCCAGGTCCAACCTCAATACCAGAATCTCTTGCATATTGCACATAGTCTTGAACCATTAAAAAATAATCTTCAAAACCATGATATTTTATTACTTCAAATTCTTCTTTGCATCTATCGAGATATTGTTTATTATATTTTCCTCTTTTCTTTAAACCTTTAATTATATTTAATTTTAATAATTTTGTGCTATTTATATTTTCATTAAAAACAGGTAAAGCTAATGGTAATTTTTCAAGAATTTCATCATCTACTTTTGAAGATATTTCATCTAAATTTTTTATGCATGTCTTTGCAAATTTCTTTGCTTCTATTTCATCTACAAATAATTCACTATCATCACCATGCATTTTTACAAATCTTTTTATTAATTCTTTTTTTGTTGGCATATATCTTTCTTCATATTGAGCACCAAAATCTTTATGACCTGCAATATCATGCATTTTTAAATATGTATCAAAATCATCTTTATTTATATAATGCGAATCTGAGGTCAATATGCATTTTATTTTTAATTTTTTTGACAACTGCATTAATTTAATATTTACAGCTTCCTGTAACCCTTTTTCTGTCAACTTATAAGGTTGAATCTCTATATAATAGTCATCACCAAAAACATCTTTAAATCTTTTTGCAACATTATATGCTACATCATCTTTTCCTTTTGAAATTAAAGTTGAAATAGCTCCACCTATACAAGCTGATGTACAAATCAATCCTTCATGATTTTTTTCAAGCATATCAAAATCAATTATTGCTTTATAATAAAAATTATCAAAATTTGCTTTTGTTACCAATTCATTAAGAACTCTATACCCTTTTAAATTTTTTATATATAAACATAAATGATATGATGTTCTTGTTTGTTTAAACTTTGGCATAAAATAAACTTCACAGCCCATTATCGGTTTTATACCATTTTCTTTACATGAAAAATAATGAGTAACTAAACCTGACATATTGCCATGATCTGATATGCCAAGAGCATCATATCCTATTTCTTTTGCATATTTAGCAACTTCACTTGTTTTACCAAATCCATCAAATGTACTAAATTCTGTATGTCTATGCAAATCAAGCATTTTCTTTCCACCTCTTTGTAAATTTTTTAGACCACTCAGGTGTTTTTATATTCCAAATTATAGAATCATATTTTTTTCTTCTATACATTATCTCTTTCATTATCAATATAAGATACTCAAGTTCTTGCTTATCATATAACATCTTACATATATTTTCTAATTCATTTTCACTTGTATCATTATCCAAATCATCAAATACAATTGGCAACAAATATTTACATGCTTGATACTTAAATGATGAATAATCTAAATCATTATTTGTTTCAATTGGCTCACAAGTGTTTGACATTTCTTTAAGCATATTGTAATGATTTGAATATACATGCATACTTGTGGGATTATGCTCATACCATCCTAATTTAAGATTTAAAGTATTTGCTATAACTTGTTGTAAATTTGTAAACATAAATATATCATACGGTAATCCCCAGATTATATCATTACTTCTCATTGTTGTTATTGCATTCAACTTTTCATTTCTTACTATAAATTGAATGCTTAATGTACATGGTACATCTTTTGTATCTATATAAAAATCATTATTATATATTGATAATACAGCTTGTCTTGAATCTTTATCATTTTTAAGTTTGTTTATAATTTTTTTTATCATTGGAGCTATTCTTTTACCATATGCTCCATATAAAGACTTACCATTATCAGAATAATTTATAATATTATTATTAAATTTACTAAAATATTTTACTTCTTTTGTTTCATTAAATAACATTAAGCTTTCTACCAAAGCATAAATTAAATTAAATTTTCTGCTTTCATTATATGCAAGATTATTTTTAGGATTTAATAATCTAATTTTTGGAGCTAATATTTCTTTTGTTTCAATACCTTTTGGATAGACTTTTTCACCATTTATCAATAGATCTTTACCTAAAGTCTTATATATTTCAGCAACACTATTTACTTCAATATACATATTTTTCCTCCTTATTTTAATATTTTTTCTATTTCTTTTATTATTTCTTCACCTTTATAATTTTCATCATAATTTAATTGATTTTTTATACTTTTTAAACATTTTTCAAAGTCTTCTTCATATTCAATATTTTTTACATTTTTAATTAATTCTATACCATAATCTTTATGAAAAAATGGTACAACATCATTATTTAAAGCTTCTATATATTTTGATGTTACCCATCCTTCATCTGATGGCATACATAAAGTATATTTTGCTCTTCTAAAAACTTTTATAAATTCATCATAATCTAAAACACCTTTATATTGTTTACCTAATTTTTTAACGTTTTCCTCTTTTAACCTACCATATACCTGCACTTTGTTTTCACCAAAAAAACTTGTTGCTATTTTTACATAATTTATGATATACTTTTCCCTATCATATATATCACTACTGGATGTAGATATGACCACTGAAAGATCTTTATCTATTTTTGGTGGTTTTATATTACTCATTATCATTAATCTCTCTAAAGGAAGATAATGTGTTCTAAATAATTTTGCATTTTCAGAAGATTGTAAGTATACAACATAACTATTTGATAAAGCATATATTTTTTCAGGATATTTATTAAGTTGTACATTTTGCATTAAACATCTTGGATCTGTGCTAAACATATACCATTTTGCTTTATTCTTCTTAGCTAAATATTTACATAATCTATCATCTTTATTATAAACACCTGCAAATATTAAACCATAATCAAACTCATTACCATTTAATGCTTCTATTGTGTCAACATACGTTACATTACTATATTTTTTAATTCCACTATCACAATCACCTAACATATAAAACTCTACATCACTAAAATTTTTGAATAACAAATCAAAAAACAAATATGCATCTAATCCGCCATTCATATTGTTTCTTTTTGCCTCTTTACTATCTCTATCAAAAATTAATTTTTGACCTGCTTTTCCAACAAATACTTTTTTATGCATTTGCTTCAATCCTTTCTCTAAGCTCATTTGAGCTAAGCCCATGTTTTCTCTTATTGTAAATAATATCAATACCAAGATCAATACATTCTTTTTTGCCGGTGAAGTCTTTTCCTTTGTAATCTTCCCCTACAAATCTCATGTTTATTGGTAATGTTTTTAAAGCTAACAATAAGTCATCTTCTCCATCAAGAGGTATTACTTCATCGACTGACCTATGTGATACTACTTGACAATATCTTTCAAAAGAAGATTGAATTGGTTTATTCTTAAATGACCTATCTTTTGTTGGATCTATAATTATTCCTACATATAAGTAGTCACAATACATTTTACATTCATCTAACATTACAACATGTCCTGCATGTAGTAGATCGCCTACAACAGATGTAAATCCTACTTTTTTATTTTTCAAGGAGCTCTTTAATTTGTTTTCCATTATATTCCTCCAGAATTGCAATCAATTTATTTACATTTTGCAATTGATCTTTATTATATCTTATAAGTCTTACAATATAATGATATGTTAAAGCTACCATTGCAAAAGCTACTTTTTTACCATATCTAACTTTTACATCTTTATAATATCTTTTTATATAAGACTTACTAATCTTCTTTTCTGATATGCCAAAAATATTTTCGTAACCTAAAAATGACATATACATTTTTGCTAAATCCATTATGTAGGTACTACAAAACATATTAAATTCTGAGTCAAGATATATAAGTCCATCTTTTGAATACAATATGTTGCTCATTATCATATCACCATGGGACATTGACTTATTTTCGTATAATGTACCTGAAACTGATCTTATTAATCTTTTTGCTTTATCAACAAGCTTAACATCATTTAATTCATAGTATTCTTCTTTATCATTATTTACATTCAAATCTAGTTTATGAAATAGATCTACAATGTCAATTCCAATTGCAAAATTATCTTTATTTTTTAACTTATTTATATCCTTAAAAAATAACTTTGAAAACAAATCGTAATTACCATTTGCTACCAGATCAATTAGAGGTTTACCATCAACATACTCTATATATATTTTATTATTTAAACTTGATATTATCTTTGGTGATCTTATATCATCAGGTTTATACTTTTCAAAATTTTTCATTCTTGTTCTTTTATAAAAGTCTGCAAACTTTAAAACATATTCACCAAACCTATATACTTTTTTACCACTTTTACCTGCATTAAACTCTTCAAGCTTTGATTCTTTAAATCCTTTCACATTCATGCATCTATCATCAATGTAAAAATCTGCTATAGGCTTTCCAAAAATTAATTCACTATATTTAACATCATTTTCTTTAAGCCATTCTTTTAATATGCTTTCATTTTTTTCAATAGCTTTTTCTATATCACCATCACAAGATACCATACCTCTTGAAGTGTATAATACTATTTTATTTCCTAAATCATATAATTTATTTATTTTCTCAATAACTTCTGCATCTGGAACCGAATTCTTATATTCTCTATTATTTGTATGACATATAGTATCATCTACATCAAATACAAATGTAAGATTTTCATTTTTATTCTTCATTTAACTCTTCCTTTTCTATAACCTTTAAAATGTAATCTAAATTTTCTTCTATTGTTTTATTTGTTGACACAATTACATATCTTAAACCACTTTTTTGAATATAATCTAAAAATTTAAATTGTATTCCTTCAAGACCATACTCTTTTTGAACATTTGGTAATTCTTCTTTTGAGTCATTTAGTCTACCTTCTATATTTTCTATGCTTGAATATGTAAAAATAATTAAAGGATTCATTTCTTTTATTTTTTCAAGATATTTAAAATACATCTTTTCATTTTTTCTCTTATATATATCATTATATACAATTGATGAAATAATTCCTCTGTCTAAAACCCAGTGCTTATAATCAGTAACTTCATTTAATCTTTTTATTAAAGTGCTTTTACCTGTCTTATCAGCACCTTCAAAAATAATAAACATATTTACCCCTCATTCTTTACCCTTTCAAAATTTTCATCTATCTTTTCTTCTATACTTTTATATATTTCTTCATATGTCATGCCTGAACTCATTGCTACATTCATAAGAACTATAAAGCAATCTGCAATTTCATTTCTCTTCTCTTTAAAGTCAAACTTTTTATTTCTATAATTTTTCCACCTCTTGTCAGACTCAAGAACTTCACCAAGTTCAGACAATAATTGAAGCATATGATATTTAAAAAGATATATATTATCTTCTGGAAGTACTACATTTTCAATATCATATTTTTCATTTCTTAATAAATTGTTTTGAAATTCAATTTGTTTTTTATAAAGGCTTTTCACTATTCATCATCCTCATCATAATCTTCTTCATATTCATTTTCCATTTCTTCAATGTACTCATTATAATATAACATAAATTTTTTCTTTGTTATTTTGCCAAAGTCTTCAAAACTATCTACTTCATGATATTCAAAAAAGTCATCTTCATCAACATCATTTTCATCTAAAAACTCTTCCATATCTTCTATTGTCATATAATTTTTCTTTGTCTTACTTTTCTTCTTTTTATCATCAACACCTGGCATATCTTCATCAAGTTCCTTAAATTTTTTCTTTCTACTTTTCTTTACTTCTTCTTCATCAAAGTCTTCCTCATCAATATCATCAAAATCTTGATCTTTAGCATATTCATCAGGTAATGCAAAAGCTTTATCCAAAATCTTAAGAACTGCAGACTTTGTATATGGCTTTGCTTTTGTATTCCTAAACTTCTCCTTGTCCATAGGTATTACTGAATAAGTTGTATTTTGTTGCTTACCTGACTTTGACAAAACATAATCTCTATCCATAATTGTTCCATAATTTTCATACATTGATAAAAGATTTGAGACAGGAGTGCAATTGTTTACTGCAAATAGCATTATTTCAACCCTCTTTGTATCAAAATTATATATTGACCAAGCATATAATATTCTTGTTCTTAAACTTTCTTCTCCACATAATGGACAAGTTTTTCCAAGCTCCTCTTGGCATATTGTATTTACACCTTTTTCAAATGAATCATGAAAAGTAAATTGATAGCCTTCACTAAATTCTTGCAAAAATCTTACTCTCACCTTACTATCATTTCTTACATAAAGTATCTTTTCTTTATTGCTTCCAGACTTAGCTACGCTTGTTTTAATAGAGTCGATAATGCCCATTACAATACCTCCTGTAATTCATTAAAATTATTTTTTATTTTATACATTTCTTTACTTGTCATATCACCCATATCTTTTATATTCTTTGGATATGGGAATCTTACAACATCAAAGTATCTTTTTAAATGCCTTGTCCCTTTTATGCCACACTCATCATTATCAAGTGCTGATATTATTTTTTTAACACCTTGAGATTTTAACTTAACAATTTGTCTATCTGTAATTTTCCAACCAAGTATTGCAGCAACTTTTTTTATTCCTAATTGCTTAGCTTTCATCATATCAAAATATCCTTCAACAAGCATTACAACTTCTGAATCCTTATAATTTCCAGCCAATGTTGTTCTTCTCCTAAAACCTTTATTATAAAGATATTTTCTTTGCTTTGCTACAACAGGATCAAAAGTTCTACATACCCATCCTTTAAACTTTCCATTATCTAAAATTGGGAAAATTATTTGATACACATCTTTATATGTATTTTTTGCACCAAATGAATTTAAAGTACTTTTCCTATATCCTCTATATATCATATAATCAAGTGCTTCATTATCTTCATTTGTCCAGTCTACTTTTTTTAGTCCGCCATAATAATCTTTTGCTTCCAATAAGCATTGCCTATAATAAGCAAGATCTTTCTTTTGAACTCCTTTCCTAATTATTGCACCATTTTCTTCTTTTTTTAATTCATCTCTTACTAACTTATTATATGACATCAACATTTTTAATTCATTTGTTTCACCTTTTAACATTTGCATTTTTTTATAAAATTTAAATGCATCTCCACCTTCCTGGCAACCGAAGCAAAACCAAAAATCTTTTTCAATGTCAATTTTTAAACTTGGATTTACATCACCATGAAAAGGACAAATTATTTTTTCATCATATTGAATGCCATAATAATCTAATACTTTTAAAAGTTTACTCATGCTATTCTTCCATTTGCTTCACTTTTAAATACTCATTTTCTTTTATGTTATAACAATCATTAATTTTTACTAAATCTATTCCACCTATTTCATACAAATTTTGTAATTTTTTTGTATTTACTTTTTCTTTTATATCAAGGCAACTTATAATATCTTTTAATTTAACACCTTTTAATTTCATTATTTTTACAAATCTATCAAAATCAATTATTTCCACTTCCTTTTCCAATATTTCACTTTTTTGATCTTTTGTTATTTTTTTCTTTATTTTCTCAACATTATATTCAACTCTACCTGACCTAATTTTATTTATTTTAAATCTTTTATCATTTCCATACATTGCATCATATGAACTTATATCATTTTTATTCATAAAATCAATTATTTCTTCTTTTACATCTTTTAATTCATTTTCACATGCATTTAATTCATCTTGTAAGTCCAATAGTCTTTTTGTTTTCTTATTTAATATTAATTCACTCTTTTTATCTATCTCCTTCATTTTCTTCAATTCCCCATTCATCTAATTCTTCATTCTCTAACTTCTCTTCATTTACTCTTCCTTCATCCTCTTCTACAATATCAATACCTTTAAATGCACTCATTACAAACTTTGGCCAAAATCCTTTATTGTTTACCCATTGAACTAACACTTTATCAACAAAATGCTTTTGGCCATTTTTTGTTTGCACTTCTATTCTGGTTGCCCCAATTCTTGTTACTTTACCGGAATACATCTTAGCATCATTCTCATACATTCTAAATGCAATAAGATCTCCTACTTTAAGATTTTCAATAAATTCATTGTGCTTTTTCATTTTTACTCTTATTCTTCTCCTCTCTATTCTTCCTTATTTTGCTTAGACATTTCTTTGCATTGTTTTTAATATAAGTAAATAAAAAGTCCCATAGAAGCTTTATCAGAGCCTACATGGGACATAGTTATTGCATACTTATATTACATATTTTGACTATTTCCTTCTAAGCTCAAAACTAAAACTTTAAATTATAAATTAATTATAACACATAAGTTAAAATTTGTAAACTACTTTTTAAAAATTTATTCTTCATCATCTAATCTTAAATCTAAAGTAAAATTCACATATTTATAAACCTTCATCCACTCTTCTTTTGATATGCCTCCACAATCATATTTTTCTTGCAAATTATAATAACACTGCTTTAAATACCTTTCATTATGCCAACCTTCAAATAACACCATTGTTAGATTACTATTATTAAACTTATCAATTCCACTAAAAAGATTGTCAATAAAATTACTTATAGAATTTTCTCCTACTTTGTACCCTCTATTTTTCATTTCATTTACTACTAACATTGTATAGTGATTAAAATTATTATAATGATACTCTAATACTTTATTTACAAGCAAATGATTTGGTGTACCTTTGTTTGCTATATTCTTAGCTATACAACAACACTCACGCCACTGTGAAACAAGCTGTTTCATTGGTAAAACTTTAATTAAATCTACATGCCATAATCTCATTACTAACCTCTTTTCTCCTAATTTTCAACTAATACTTATCATCTATTCCTTATATTTATATTCTAACATAATATAATGTGTTTGTAAATAAAAACTTAAAAAATAAAGCAGAGAAATTAAATCCCTGCTTTAAAATAAATCATTTTCACATTAATCTTTATAGCTAAACTCTTCACATTCTTTTTCTTTATATTTTGTATGAAGCATATTGTCTATATATCTAATATGATGCCAGCTCCAGTCACTATTTTCAAAATCTTGAATATACCTCTTACATTTTATGATTTCTCTTGTCACAGGCTCCAATTCTTTTCTTAACATATGTGATTCATGTAAAAACTCATTCATTGTAAGAATATTTGCTATTTCAGCAATTGTGGCATACTTTTCAGTTTCATGCTCCAAATATGACTCAAGCATTTCCTTTACTGTATTTGACATTTTTGGCTTTTCAAACTTATCCCAGTCAGGCATAACTTTTTCACCAAACATATCAATACAATAATGCTCTAACTTCATTTTTGATTCATTATCTTTTCTTGAAAAATATCTATGTAATCTTTTAAACCCTTGTAAGCCTAACTTATGTGAATCTAAGCTTGCATTCTCATGAAAATCACATCCAATGGCAAAAGCATTAATTGCTCTCATTAATTGCTCATGTGGTAACTTTTCATTTGCACCTATTCTTCTTTCATCCATCTTTTCCTCCCATTCATTTTCATCATCTTCTTTATGATGTTCATAATGGTCTTTCTTTTCCTTTTCATCATCCTCTTTTACAACAGTTGGTCTTAAAGGAGAATTATTTTTTGCCTCATTTTGCTTTGTAAGATTATAGTATCTCATTCCCATTTAATCCACCTCATACTTACTTAATATTTTATCAATCTTTTGTTCAATGCTTTTTAATCTTGCTTCATTTTTCTCCTGCTCTTCAATATGACCTTCATTTAAGCTCATATTAAAAAGACTTGTGGTAATAGAGAATAAAGCAAGCATATCAAATACTTCTAAGCTATTCTTCATCATGCTAATTTGACAACCACAATATTTGCATTAGTCAAATTTGCCTGAACTCCATTATTTATGACAGTCAAATCAACATCATTTTTTACACAATTGCAAGAATTTAACACCTGCACAATTGTTGCAAACTTTAAATTTACAATTGCTGTATTTACTGTCACTGTAGCTGTTGCTTCCGCTGATGGCACCAGAACTCCATTATTTGTAAGTTGCATTGTAAGTGTACCACCAGCTGTGTCTACTGATGAAGCATCTGCATTAAACTCAACAAGATATATTCCTGGCTTATTTAATGACACAGTACCTCCACCAGCTGCATGGGAAATTGAACAACCTGTAAATGGTGAATTATTATTAAACACAACAACACTTTGTGCATTCACTGTCTGTGATGCTCTTGTAAAAGCATTCAAAGCACTCTTTTGATATCTTATATCACAAGTCATTTTTGTACCTCCTATAACAAAAAAGGCAGATGACATTACATCACCCGCCTAAAAATTAAATGATGTAACTATACATTAAAAATATTCACTTTAGCATCCGCAACCGCATCCACAATCACGACCATATCCAAAGAATCTATTATTTGCAGATTCATATGGGCTGCATGTAATATAAGCTGGTCTACTGCACGGTCTAAGCTCATCAACTAAATTTGCTGTCTGTGCTTGCTGGGAAAGCTGGAAGTTTGCAGTCATAAGCTCTCTATCTCTTGCTTCAAGCCTATCTCTAAGATCCTGCATTGTATTTGCATTAATTAAAGCTCTTGTTGCTTCGCCTTCTGCATGAATTGCTGTAGTTATATCACAAGTATTCTTAGCTGCTTCATATCTTACAGCATCAATATTTCTGTTTGTGTCACAGCAGCAATTCTGCATTTGGTAACCAAGATTTGTTATGCCTGAATTTAATGTGCTAAATCCCTGGCACATATCTCTCTGTATGCCATTAAAACCCTGGAGCATTGTGGTATTTTGTGCATAAAATCCATCACAAAGACCATTCTGTACCCCTCTTATACCATTCTCAATTTGATTGAAATTAAATCCATCACAAAGCTCTGCTCTTGTAAGACCTGCTTGATATGCATCATTTCTTCCTCCAAAACCAAAGCCATTTCCACCCCATGCTAAAAGAATGAAAAGTAAAAATACCCATGTCCATGTTCCACCACCAAAATTACCATTGTTGCCACAAACATCATACACAGGTGTAGCTCCCATCATTTCTCCTGCCATTTTTTACCTCCTAAAAAAGATGAAAAAAGAAATAATTTATATTTATTAAATTGCACAATTTAATCAAAGTTTTATGCCCATACCTTTCGCCATATTTAAAAGCCCATCAAAATCTACCCCTACTTGCTTGCTTAAATTCATCACTATTTGTTTTATTTCTTCTTCACTTTTACCATTAGTCATCTCCATTGCTCTTTCCATAGCAGGATTCCCCTGAAACATTTGTGACATCATTGCTTGCGGATTCTGAGCTTTTGACAGCTGTGAAAGAATTTGTAAAGGATTGAACATATCTTACAACCTCACTTTCAAGTTTATTTATCTTACCCTCAAGAACATTTATTTTGTTTCTTAATTCATTCTCAATTTCATTAGCACCTTGATTAGCTTGATTACTTTGCTGCATATTCATTGGGTTAACAAGTTCATAAGTTCTAATTGAAGCTGTTCCGTCCATATTTATTTGCTTTGTATATATTTTTCCACTTGCATAATCTGGAAATATAAAAACAGAGCCATCAAGATCTATCATACTTGCTTTAGCTTCATCAAAACTTGTTACAGGTCTTCCTTTTAAAACTAAATTATTTTGTTGAGGTTGCTGGCTATTTCCAAAGAATTGATTCTCCATTGACTGTAATCTATTTTGTTGACTTAACATAGGATTCTGCATATATGGATTTCCCATATAATAATTTGGATAATTGTAATTTGCCAAAATAAAAAATCCTCCTTTCGTTTTGTATATTTTAATTTTAACAAAACAAAAAGAGGACTTAATAACCTTTAAATATTAAATTTTAAATCTTTTTATAACTCATATAAATAGTCAGCTATCATTTGCAATTTTATTGGCATCAATTCATATTGTTCAAGTATAATGTCTTCAAGAACTCTTCTTGATTTAGCCAATAAATTATTTGTAGATTCTTTTGTATATCCGAGTTCATTAGCAATCTCAACTAATGACATTTCTTCAACATATCTTTTATATAAAATCTCCTTAGACTCTTTGTCAAGGCCAATCTCATTCAATAATATCTTTGTAGAATTTTTATTTAATTTCTTTAATCTTTTAGCAAAACTTAAACTATTATCCATTATTACAATTTACCTCACATCTATAAAAATGTAAAATAAACTATATAATGTTGGCTAAGATTGCTGTTACCAATGCTGATATTACAACTGTTATTATTGTATTTATCACAACTTCTTTTCTACTTTTATATTTTTTTGTAGGCTCTTCTAAAACTTCTTGAACTTTATTATTTAAAGAGCTTATTTCATCATCATTAATAATTTTTATTTTTTCTTCTCTTTCATCAATACTTTTATTTAGCTCCTTTAATGAACTATCTATATTTTTTACAACAATATCTATCAACTTCAAATCATTTTGAAATTCAAGTAACACATGATCTGATCCTTCAACTTTATTTTCAAGCTTTACCACTCTATTGCTAAGATCTTTTATCTTTTCTCCTAAACTTTCCATCATCAAATTTATTTTTTGCCTAAATAAAATAAAGTCTTCATGATCTTGCATTACATTCTCCTTAAACTTTTATTAATCAAACATCTAATGCTTCCTTTATCATTTTCACAGCTTCTTCTCTTGTTACATATGACATATATCTCTTATTCCCATCAGGATCACCTGTAATTACTCCATTTTCCTCAGCCCACTTTCTATATTCTAATGACCAACTATTTGGTTCTTTCTTTGATAACTCTTCAAGATATTCATTCATCATTTTATTAAACTCCTGCTGTGTCACAATATCATCCTCCTCTTTACCTTTATATTTTTCATACAACCTTCCAAGACCAAAATTGCTTACAACATTCGAACCTGTATTTTTCCATCTTACTTTATACCCTCTTGTATCAACATGCACAAATGTTGTATATAAACCACACCCTGTGTTTGGGAAAAACTCTTCTATTAAAGAAGCTACAGCTTTTGGTGGAACATTGCTAACACTTATATCACATGCTGTACCTTTTACATGTTGTGAATATTTTGCACCACCAACAAGTGAATTGTAACTTTCAGTTCTATAGGCAGAATTTATTGCAACTGGTACTTTAAAATAATCTCTTATACTTTGCAAGATATTCACAGTTTCTGTTGATATCAATATTTTATCGCTTCCGTCATTACATTTAAATTCTTTAACTTTAAAATTCTTTGTTATATTTTTTTCACCATCTTTTTTTAGGCTATAAGTTTTAACACTCATTTCAACACCTCTTTTATTTTTAGCAAAAATTAGTAGCCACAAAAGTAGCTACTAAACAATCTTGCCAACAATTATAATTTACCTTACCATAACTTTAACATTTTACATATTTTTCTAACTTCTTTGAATTTTCTATTTCATCTATTTTTATTATAACACATTTATAATTCTTTGTAAATATATTTTTTAAATTTTCATAATCATCAATATGCAACCCAATGACCTTGATCCCATCCTTTAAAGAACTCATTATCCATATCAAATGCAAATATTGCATTTTCTCCAAACATGTAAATATATTGTACACCTGCAGGTCTCGGAACAATCAAACCTGCAAACAACATGCTAATTTGATTTTTTGTCATTCCTTCTGACATCACAATAATTAAGCATGACATGTCAAGATTATCTATTAAATTTAATCTTATATTTGGAAAAAGATTATTCCAAATTTCATATATATTTTCCCTTGAACCATCCCAATGATTCCTTGCTATTGTTGCTTTTATTAAAAATCTATAATCATCATCATTTAAAACTTGTGTACCATCATCCAATACAAAATCAACTCTTCTTTCTATGCCTATTATTTCACCTATAATATCAAGTTGATCTCCTATTGCAAATTCTAAATCAAAAAAATACTCATTATTTGATATACATTCTGCTGTGTCAAAAAGTGGCTTTAATATTGATGATACAAAACTAACATATTTTTCTTTCATTCTATGTTCTGACGTAATTATATTTAAGTATTTTTCTTCTTCCAAAACATCAGATATCATTTAATCACTCTCATTCTTTGTTATTGTTATCAATGAAACATCTGTTGTCAATAATTGAAGCATTGTTGGTGCTACTTTCATTCCTCCATTAATTGATACAGAATTTATAAAAAAAGAAGGTGATGAAATATCACCTGAAGCAGACAAAATTGGATAATATAAATTTGATGCATATAATGTTTGACCTATATCAATATCTGCAAATTCATTTAGTATATTTTCTTTTATTTCGTTTTCAACTGCATCTGTATAGTTTTCCAGCTTTGTTATTGTTATAGCAATATTTACATTTTTATATTCTGGTCTAAAAAATGAAATTGTAAGTGTTTGGTTTGATTCCGTCACTACATCAACTTTTGTTGTCCCATATGTATCAGTGCCAGGTGTTTTTCTTTTGAAAATTGCATTAGCTATTTCATTTTCATCACCACCCTCAACAACCAAAGAAATTGAATGGGGTGGTAACCCAAGATCATCATAAGCTGAAGTAAAATTCTCATACCCCTTTATTCTTATGACATTATCAAGTTCTTGTACTTTTGTTATAATACTTTCAAAATTTGTTAGAGCTGGACCAGATGCTGCCAACTCAAGCCTTTCTCTTAACTCACTATCAGTTTCGATATCTGAACCTACTGTAGCAGGATACTCATTTGTCACACTCTTCCATCCTGCTGTTGGTGTATTGATCTTGTTAATTGTACCTATAGGAGCTTGTATTGCACCACTTTCAACACAACTTGCATTTACTTTTATATTGCCTTCATCAGGTATTTCAAATTCTTTTTCAAGTTGCCATATATATCCATTTACATCAATTGCTGACCCATAACTAACTATTGTACCAGGATCACCTGTACATGTCAACAAAACTGTGCTTGAAGTGCCAACCTTTCTCTTTATCCCCATATAAGCAGCAATCTTATCTAAAGCTGTACCTATTGCTGTATCAGGACTATGAGAATTATAATCAAGTATCAAGCATTGGCATACATCATAAAATAACAAACTAAATGTTGACAAAAGTTGATAGTCTTGTGAATCTTCAGACAAATAAATATCATCACCATAAATTGATTTTGTCTTTTCAACAAAATAATCCAACACGTCTTGATATGATGGTATCTTTATACCTGAAGCATCTATTGTTGGTGGAAAATATGCCATTCATTTCACCTCTAAAAATTAATATTTAAATTTTCTATTTTTCCAAATTTAGTTTCAACATCACAATATAACATATATGTACGTGAAGCATTATCTATTTCACTCTTGAAATATGATATCGTTTCAACATTCTCAACTGATAATATTCTATCTCTTATTATCAGGTCTATAGCATTTTTTGACCCTTGCACTGCTCCTATCCCTAAAATTGACTCAAATAATGGTGTGCCTTCATTTACATCCTCCCACCACTCACCTTTTAGTAACTTTATTTTTGTAAGAATTGCCTGTGCAACAGCTTCATTATCTTTTAAAAAACCTTGCTCATTTAATCCAAAAATATAATCACCATTTTCATCCATTCTTCTATACTTCATTTTCATCACCTTACAAAATCATATCAGTTGTTGTATACACTTGATCACCAATAATTACTTGATGCTTATGATTGATTATATTTTTTTTATTGTAGTAAATGCCATCACTTTTTACTTCAAACTCATTTTCACCATATCTTAATTTTAAAGATTCTTCACTTATTTGAGTTATTTTTTTTGGCTGTGACATTTGGCATGGTAAACAAAAACAATCAGACAAGTCATGCCTTCTCTCTTCAAATTGTGATTGAATTCCGCCTGACTGCCACCATGAATCTATGCATGTGTCTGCGAAAAATAATAGGCATTCATCATTCACACTAATTGGAAATGTTATACTTGCATCCTTACTACTAAGATATACCAATGGAACATCAAATATTTCAGGCAATTTAAATTCTTTCACTTCTTGAGTACCAAACTTAATGTTTTCTTTTATTACAGGCTGCACAACAACTGTCATTTCATCATAATTTATACTCTTTATAATAGCTGGACAGCAGCATCTTAAAGAAAACATTATTTGTTTCCTCAATTCTTGCAAAATTTGTAAATCACCACCTGCAAGCTCACTTACACCAAATAAAGATTTGTCTGTATAATCACCAAAAGTTGTACTCTTCTCAGCCATTTTCTACCTCGTCACCTTACTTAATGTTCTTACACTTTTTATCATTCCTGCAAAGCCTGCATATGAACAATCACCTGTTTTTGCAACTTTAGGGCTACCTTTTTTTAATTGATTCTTATCAACTATAAATTCTATTTGAGAGCCATCATGAACACAATACTTGTGTAAAGCATCAGTATCTCTATCAGCTTTTGAATCACCTATAAAAGCATAAAATGTTTTTCCACCAGTTAAAGTTATTTGTAACTTTGTACCTGTGTACCCATAATATGTACCCATTGCAACCATATAGTAAGGTGCATTAGAATAGCTATCAGCAATCCTTCTTCTAAAACCCTTTGAATCTGTATAAGTACGACCATCATGTTGATATTTATATTGCATTGATGACTTTGATGATAAACTTGTCCAGTACTCAAATGATTTAAAAGAAGTTGCTCCTCCTGCTCCAGAACTACCATATGATTCTATATTATAAGTATCACCATTTCCGGTAGAGTCAGTAAAACCTGATTCTCCTACAAGACCAGCTATTATTTGAGGTATTGCACCTGCTTGATTTGTAGCTGTACAATCTATATACCAATTCTGCCCCCTTGTATCACCAGAAAAATCAACTTTTATAATCCTATATAATTGATCTTGGTCTAATGTGTACACTAATGAATTTCCATCTGAGTATTCTTGTTCAACTATTTGATAATTTGGAATGTTTACGAGACTATATAAAGTTATTCTTGGATTTATTAGGCATTGAAATGTAATACCTTCTGCATTTTGTTGTGGGCTACCTATTAAACCTGAAGAACTATCTAAGTATATTAATTGATTTTCTGGTATGTCATTTGCACTTACCAAATTCACTTTGCCTGAATCAGTATAAAAATTTGCATTAGAAGTTGCAGCTAATTGATCAAGAAAATCTCTTGACTTACCAAAAACAACTTTTCCTCTAATATATTTTGCTTTATTAAATGATGATGAAATTGAATTCAATTCAACAGGATTTGTTGATACATTACAAATATTTTTTGCAACATCTCTCTTTGACATTCCTCTTGTCATAGTATAACTTATGAATCCACTATTTAAAAATCTTTCACAATCCATTGTTACAAGAGTTAAGTAATAATCAACACCATTTTCAACACCTCTTATACCTTGGATTACATCACCATCATATATTAATCCAAATAAGCCTTCATAACCTGCTTCTATTGTGACTCTATTACAATTTACCATCAAATCATTTTCCGTTTCTGTATTTAAGTTATAAATTGTAACAGTCCCAGTGTTTGCTTCCCTTGTTAAAGACTTAGAAACTTCAAATGTAACATGCAAATCTGACACATCAAACCCTGTGCCATCTTCTCTAAACACCATTATACGATATTTTCTTCCATATAGATAATTCCCTGTTTCAGCTTTACTACTTTCATCAACAGTTATTTTTTCATATGTATATTCATATGTGTCAGAAAATGACATTCCTCCACCATAACCTCCATGCATCAAACCTGTATTCTCAACATAAGGTTGTGGATCAAGTATGTATGTCAAATTGCCTCTCACTGACCAAAAACTACTATATGGCACATTTCTTATCTCAAAATGCAAATGGGAGCCTGTTGATCTTCCTGTGCTTCCCATCTTTCCTATCACATCACCTGGATTCACAAAGCTTCCTATAGAAACTCCAAAAGCACTTAGATGAGCATATAGTGTACAAAACTTATACCTTTGATGTTCAATGATTATATAATTCCCATACCCATCTGCATCATATCCAGTGTACTTAACAACACCACCTTGTGCTGCATAAATATTGCTTCCCATTCTTCCAGGCATATCAAGTCCATAATGAAAGCTACTTCCTCTTTTTCCAAATTTTGAAGATACTGAATAAGATTCAACAGGAACACATCTTAAAACTACTGCCATTTCTCAACTTCACCTTCACTAAAGTATTTAACATCAGTATCTGCCCATATTAATTTAAACTCTTCCCCAAGTTGCTTTTCATTTGGTATATCTTCACTTACATTTACAGCTTTCACTATCATCATACTTCCTAACTTTTTATATCCAAATTGCTTTAATAAATTACCAGATGTCAATATGCTCCCACCTGTAACAAGAGGAATGTTTGATATTAAAACATTTTGAAAAGTATCTAATATTGTCATATTCCAATATCCACAAACTTCACTATAATTAAATTTTAAAAAATAAAAATGTTTTTGCTCATCAAACTTAACCTCTACTCTTACTGTCTGATTCGGAAGTGATTTTACTGGAATATTGCTTATCATTTTCACTAACCTCTTGATTTACCCATTATCATATATAACAAACTTTCATCAGTTAAATCTTCTGCTTGAATTGTTCCTGAATTATTTGTAGTAGTTGTCTGCTCTCTCTTACTTATTTTAACAGTCTTCTCTGAAGCAACAAGTAATTCTTGCATTGTTACTGTGCATTTTAGTCCATTTAAATTTTGTAAATCATCTTGTACAGAGAGACCTGTTATCATCATATTTTGATATGTTTCAAGCCTTGTATGTACTTGAAAAGCAAGTCTTTGCTTTTGTATTTCTCTCAATATTCTATAAGCAGCTGTTGATCTTGTATAACTTATACCTTGAAATTGAGTTTCCTTCATTCCTGACATTGCATCAGACATTTTCACTGTCATAGTAACTTCAACAGGTTCTATATATGCATGATCAGCAATAGATGCACCTTTCTGAACCTGATGTGATGTCACTACTGTATTCACAGAATGTGAAACATCCAAAAAACCATCAAAAAAGTAACCTGCTATATTTGTTTTTACAAGTAGCAATTCTGAGTCTGTTATGTTTTGCCAAGGTAAATTAATTGGCAATCCATTAGCCATTCTTTACCTCCTATCTTACAACAGAAGAAATATCTAACACTTCTAACATTCTCTTAGTTTGTTGATTTATTTTTCTCAATGTATTTTCATCAACACTTCCTTTTACATTTATGTTTTGTTCATATTTCATATTTGGAGAATAAGATGTGTTAGTATTCTTACTACTTTCATATTGATATTTTACTTCTGATTTTTTACTTTCACTTTCATCAGATGAACCAAAAAAACCTTTTATTTTTTCTTTTATCCAATTATTAGCTTTTTCATTTGCTTCATCTACTTCCTGATCTTTTTTCAAAATCCAATCAGGAATACTACCTACTTTATATCCAAATTCATTTATACCTTTAAAAACATTCTTTAGCCATCCAAATGCACTATCAAAAGCATCAAATAACCATTCAAAAAATGGGCCTAAACTATCTATAATATAATCAACCGCCCATTCTATTTTTTCAAACAACCATTCAAACTTATCTTTTGCTTTTTCTATAAAATCTTCTATTTTCTTCCAACTATCACCAAAATAAGATTTTCCACCTCTTTGCCATGTCATGTAATCATCAATCAATAGTATGATTGCAGACAAGCCAGCTAAAATTATTGTTAAAACAGGATTAATTGCTAAAAGTATTGCACTTATTATTCCTATAAAAACTTTAAAAGTAGATGGGAACTTTTTCATAAAATTATATATCCCACCTATTAGCTTTACACCTAAACTTATAACATAACCAATTGCTTTTCCAACCCTATAAATATAATATAGAACCTTAGCTATAGCTGCTGCAATTTTTGGTAGATTTTCTTGCAAAAACTTATTTACACTTGCAAGCTTATTTTGCATATTATCTAAATCAACACCTAAATATTTTAGAAAGTAATATACTATTTGTCTTATTCCATTTTTAGCTATCACTTGCATTTTATCAAATTCAAAAGTAACATCTCTAACTTTTTTTAACATACTATCTAATTCTTTTGGAGCAGCTGTTTGCTTACCTAACTCAACAAGTTCACTAAATCTATTTGTTAACTCCGGATTCCTTGCTATTGTTGAAAGCTCATTCATAGAATATCCTAAACTTTCAACAGCATTTTGTGTTACTCTATATGCATCAACATTCATCCACATTGAATTTGCAGCATTTTGAGTAGCCATATCAGCTTCAGCAACAGAAGTAGTAAACTTACCTACAGCTACCACTGCTGAAGCAATCATTGTCACAATACCTGCTGTGCCTTTTCCGAGGCTTGTCGACATCTTTGAAACTAATGAAGAAATTTTACCTTCTCCAAGCTTAACTACATCAAGAGCATCTGATAATTTATTCCTGTCAACATTAAAACCAAGTGATACCAAATACTCCTTCATGACATTTCTTAAAGCCATACAATATTACCTCTTATCTAAAATTGTTCATAGAATTTTTCAAACTATTCATTTCATTACTTGCTTCAATTTCTTTCATTTGATTTTCAAAAAACAATTTTTCATTCATATTTTTAATTGTCATGGCTTCATGAATATCAAGTAAATCTGTAATAATATAAGTGCCATCCCATAATTCACATTGCTTCCAAAGCTTTGCTAACACAGGCATATAAAGAATCATATCTATATTTTCTGAAGTATAATGATCTAACAATAATTCATTGCTTGAGTTTCCTGAGCCATTCCCTCTTGCTTCTTTTCTTTCATTTCGTTCATCATCTTTTGTGCATCCTCCAGAAGACCTAACTTTTGGAGGATTTCTAAGAAAAAATCTTTGTAATTTACCTCTATTACTTTAAGTAATAAAAACCCTACAAGAAACATATTCTCTTCCATGTCCAGCACACCAAAATCACCATTTTCTTGTATTACCGGAACATCTCCACTTTTTAACTTTTCATACACATTTTTCATTAATCTTTTTTGAAATACAACAAACTCATCTATTGACATTTCTTTTTTGGAAACGCTATTTGTCATAGACAATATCTTATCAATACCTGCACCTGAATCATTCAAAAAAGAAAGCAAATCAATTGGTAAAGCTTTTGTTAAAATTTCTTTCAACACAGCAATGCCCTCAAATGGAGACATCTTTTTAATCACAAATGTTCTATCTTCATAAGTTACAATTTCTTTTATTTTTCTTTCCATTTTTTCACCTTTTTGCTATTTTCATTTTCTAAATTGTATTTTGTGTTACATCAGCAAACAAAAAGTTCCATGTAATATTACCAGCTGTTTGTTCAAATGACTTATCCGGCAATTTTACTATACTTCCACCATTCATAATGTCTTGATCACCAGTTTGCTTACTTGTTATTACAGCTTTTATCAAAGACCATTCTGATGTAGCTGCACTTTCTAAATAATTATACCATTTTCTTAAATTATTATTTAAATCAGATGTTTGTTGAGCTGTTACTGCAAGAGTACCTGTTCTATCTTTTATCTTTGAAACAACCGGTGTTCCATCTGAAGCAACTTCAATAGATGATCTATCGGTTCTCATGCTAACTTGTATCGTTCCAAGACCCATACCATTTGTTGATATTTGACCTAATGAAGGATGAGACAAGGTTAAGTTTACATCAGAAAATGAATAAGTTTTCACAGACATTTTTATCACATCCTCCTTTATCTGCTAATATTTATACCAAGTGTAATATATTCAATTGCACCAGCAAGCTTTATGCAAATGTAGCAATTAGGTGCAATTCTATCAACTCTATCACTGCCACTTTGAGTATTAATATCATCAAATAATATTAAGTATCCTTGTGAAAGTGTATCACCATACTCAAGTGAAAGAATTGAGTTTCCAAGCCAAGTACCTGGTTGTATAAATTCTATATCAACATAATTATCAAGAACTTGTGATATTGATGATGTTAAGATATTAATTCCTAAATCAGTTTGTGGTACTTTTGGATTATTTACGAGTGTATTCATTAATTCATTTCTTAAATCGTTTACCAACATATCAATATAATACACTTCATCAAATCTATCACCATTTAGCATTGTACCTTGTCTAAACAGGCTATAATAATAACCTTGCTTTACATACACATTTACATTATTATTAAGTATTTTCTTTAAATCTACATAAGACATTTCATTAGCATCAATACCTTTTATTGCTTTGTAAGCCAAGGTAAATGCTTTATTCACTTTTTTATTGTATCCAAGGCTATAACCTATTATGCCTGAAATTGCTGTTTTACCAGCATTTGAATCACTTATATCTCTTTGTACAATTGTCTTTTGATAATTTCCTGATGCAAGTTCTTCAATAATATCATCATATTCAGTTACATTTTTATCAAGATTTAAACAAAATATTGTTTCAGGTGATGTAGACTCGACATACGAACAAACTGCTTTTATATCACTTTTTTCCATTGTGTTAACTAATGAGTCCAAAATTATTAAAGCATACCATTCATAATTAATTTGTCTACATTCTGTTATTGCATCAACAAATTGCTCTGATGTATCTTTCTTGCCCAAATATGCTTTTGATGGTGAAGGAGATTGTGCAAAATACAATTGTAAAGCCAAATACTCTGGTGATGTTGTTTCAAAACCAAGTGTAATTAATGTATCAAGATTGTCTATTTCCTTTATTCTCTCTTCTTTTGTTACTTTTTCTGAATTAGTAATAAAAAGTGCAGAATTTAATGTTTTTCTATATGATACTACTGGGCTTAAAGTTACACTTATGTCAATAATATCATTTAAAGTTATATTATTTGCCAACTTTTTTCATCCTCCTTACTCATCATTTATTTTTACTTTTCTATCAAGACTTTCTTTTTCAGCTTTCAATTCTACATTCACCACTTCAACAAATGGTATTTCTTCAACAATTGCTGACTCAAGATAATAACTTACTATTATTTCAACTCTTGCCCACCATTGATTATTTACTTCCTCATACAATAGTACTGCTTCAGGAACATCCAAAATTAATTTTATATCATACTTATCAAGAAAACTTTTTGCTGTGTAGCTAAATAGCTTATTCCTAAATTCATATGCTATATCTTGCACATCTTCATCACCATAAAAAACCCAATGTACATCTATTTGTCTCAATTGTGATCTTTTATATTTTATACTTTCATTTGTAACTTCTCTTACCTCTTCATTGATTTGCTTATTTGTTTCATTATCAGCATAATTAATCCATAAGTAAGATACACCTTGTTTTATTTCTTGAAATGGTGCTGAATTTATTTGATACGCTAACCTAATAAGTTCTGATTCTTCATCATTATTCAAGTCTATATTTCTTAATTTTGCAGTTAAATTTACAAATATATCCTGTAACTCTTTATATTTTATAATTTCAGCCATTATGAAGCTCCAATCTTTGAAACTACAGCTTTTGTAAAGCCATAATCATCAGCATCCATAATTGCGACAACCTTATATTCATCACCATTATATACAATAATATCGGAGGTTCTATTTTCACCTTTTGACTTTTCAGAACTTGTCATATATATTCTTTCTAAACTATGTATTGTTTTAGTTGTTTCATTTCTATCACCTTCAGGAATCATACTTAATGTCTTTTCATCAGATACTGAAACAACTGCATTTATTTTAAACACTTTTTCTTTTTGTGTAAATCTTCCATTTACATACTTTCCATCATAATGTCTTTTAATTGTTATTTGTTGAGTAAATTCTGGACTTGCTACAATATCTGCAAGATTTAACCAAACTTTTGACATTTGTATTTACCCTTTATTTTTATTTGAGACTACATAGGTTATTGATTTTCTAAGTTCACCTGTATCAATTAATGGATTTGACTTACCTTTCTTTGCTTTTATTGTTGAAGGTGCATTTGGTGGCCATCCGTTTCTTGAGTCTGTAAACCATGATCTAACTTTGTTTTGTACAAACATCCCTGTTTTCTTTAGTTCTTCAACACCTTTTTCTATTCCAAAATCAAAAAATGCTTTTAAACTTTTTGACAACTTTTCATTTATCTTGTCACTTTCTGCTTCTATTGCAGGTTCTATAATAGGTCTTGGTGGTATATGATATGCTGGTGAACCATTTGTCATTAAATACATTTGGTGAGCTCTTTCTCTTGCATCACTAAAATTCATTCCATCATTTATTTGCTTTTGTATATTTTGTCTTACTATTTTTTTATCAACACCATGAGTATGTACATATGCCAGCTCTGCATTGCTTATTCCATTCTTACTTCTTCCTGAATTTTCATCAGGTATTCCAATAAGCAAATCATACCCTTCTATTTCATCTACTTTCTTTCTTAAATCAATATATTCTTTTACATTAATTTCACCAAAAGCAAGAGATCTTAAAGCATTGCCTTCAGTAAAGTTTTTCACTTTCTTATCTACTTCTAAGCCTATTGAATTTATCATATTTGATGCACTATTTTTTATTTCGCTTTCAATAGACATATCATAACACCCACATTCCACCTTTAGACATTAATTTTGATATTGACACAAATTGATTCCCAAATGTTGTTAAATTGAATTGACCCCATCCTTCAACATTTTGCATTGCTAATGAAAAATCATATGAGACAGAAACATCGCCTACTGACTTAGAACTTACCAAACCTTTTGATTGGCCTGAGGAAATTACAGCAGCAGCTTCAGCATTTGAGTCCAAATAAGCCATCAAGTATACTGTACAAAAATGTGCCACAAATAGACACATACCTAATACCCATTGCTTTCCCCATCTCTCTACATTTACCACTTCATTAGCAAAATCAATGTACATTTTGACTATTCTATCTGGTAATTCTTCAAGTCCTTGAAATTGTGGATAAATAGCAAAAAAATCTTCTATCTTAAATGGGGGATTTTCACTTTTCTTTACATTAGTGGCTGTGCTTATTAAACCAATATCATTAAATACATATTTGTCATAACTCATCTAAAAAAATCCCCCCCACATTTATATCTTAACCAATTAACTTATTAATATAATATTCCTTTGGCTTTTTACTTTCAACTTGTATACCTTTTTCTAAACAAAGATTATAAAGTTCCTTGCTTGATTTTTCATGATAAGTTTGAAGCTCATTATCATCTACATTAATTTCTTCCACATTCTTCTTCACAACTTCTTCATTACTATCTAATGCTTTATCTATCTCATTTGATTTAACTTTTCCATTCATTTCAATTTCAGCAACATCAGCTCTGCTGCCAATAAGCTTAATCTTCTTAGACTTTTCTAACGCCTTATACATATCTGAATCTAACACCCAATCAGGTGCATAACTAAATTCAAATGCTCTTACCTTAAATTTTGTATTATAATCTTTTGGATGATTAAACACTGTTGTTTGATTACTAAAAATTTGTACCTGCCCTGTTTTCATTAATCTTTTCTCCTTTTACATAATTTGATAAAGAGGTGATTATATTTCAAACCACCTCAGTATTTCTAAATTTAAAGTTTATTAAATGCCATCCTTATATCTAATTGTTTCATAGTACATAATCTTAACCTGGCCAATTTGGCCTGCATATGCTGTAAGATATGCCATTTGTTGTACATCAGGCTGAGTCATTACTCTTCCAAGCATTACAGGAATGTCTATTCTTACCTTTTCCTTTTCATTTACATAAGCAACCATTCTATTCTTTTGATTTGCACCTGCACCTGTACACCATCTGCAAGGATAAATCATAAGATCTCTTCCCTGATTCTTTGCAATATTATTTTCAAGTATATATTGAAGTATTGAAATATTACCAGCTTCAGAAACTTTTCTTGTTACAATGTAAGCATAGTTAGATGGGTCAATAAGAATATGGTTTGCCATGCCAGTTAAATCATATTCAGAGTCCTCCCACGTTTCAACAACAACACTATTAATATCTTCAAGAATTTCATCAGGAGTCTTCTTCTTCCATTCAGTAGCACCTGCTGCACCTGCTTGTGCCATTTCGTTTTCTACAAGCGGATGATTTACAAGACCATGAATATCTAATGAATCATATCCTTCATATGTCATTGTGTCAAGATCTTTATTCCAATTTAATTTAATACCCTTATCAAGAATATCATCGAGGCTTCTTCCAACGGTCTTCAAGAGCTCATTATCAACAAATGGTACTCTAAGAATATTAGCCCATGAGAATACCTTATAATTATCTTTTGTGATATTTGCTTGCATCATTGGAATGTCATTCGTCTGACCGCCTACTATTCCAGATGTTCCACTGCCTGTGGTAGCATAATCAACAAAATAATTTGAAGTGTATTCGCTCCAACCACCGCCTGTATCAGCAACAATATCTCTCATCCATGTTACAGAAGTGAGTGGTTCATAAAGCTTTGGATCTCTCTTTTCAAGTTCTCCATTTAAAAATGCTAATCCTGAAGCAATTGCACTATCAGACATTCTTACTACAGGAGCATTATCAAATACTCTTTTTATTTGATTGTTTCCGTGAAACATTTAATTACCTCCATACTTTTATTATTTAAATAAGATTTCTTTCAAGAATTGTAATTTCTACTCCACCTTTACCATCAACATAACCTGTTGTAAATCTTGCTGGAATAGCAAAACCTTTTGTAGAAGGATCTGTTGCATCAAACTTACCTGTTGCAAAATTAAAGTATACTTTTCCACCTGCTTTAGGTGTACCTGTACCCATCTCAACAATTATAGAGCCTCTTACAAGAATATCACAACCCTTATTCTTTAAATATGCAGAAGCCTGCTGTGTATACTCTGTAGCTTGAACAACTTCAGCCACAGCAATACCTACAAACTTATCAACTGTATCAGTGGATGTTTCTGAACCCGATTCACCTGTAACTATAACATTTCTTACAGTATTATCATCATTTAAAAATACAGCTGCACCAAAATCAATTGCTTCACTTTCACCGGAAACAATTCTATTGGTTACAATTGCATCTCCATCTCTTGATATCTTACCAATATATCCTAAATTTAAAGCTTTTCCAATAACTGCACCTGGCATATTATTTTACCTCCTTCTTATAATGTGGATTGTACATTTCAGCAATCTTTGCACCTATATCTTCATTAGTATTTTTATATGCACTATCACTTGCTCTTCCACTTACAATCTTTGAATATACAGAAGAATTTTTCTTCTTTGCTTTAGCATCTTTTACCTGATTTTTAAGAACTTTTGCTAAGTTATCAGACACTCTCTTTCTTTCCTTTTTATTTGGAATATAAGCAATAATAGGTTTTAAAGCTCTCATTAATTCTATTGCAGAATCCTTTGTCTTTTCTACTTCATCCAATTCATAATCTTCATCCTTATTCATTTCTTCAGCCGGTTCTTCAATTGACTCAATTTCATCAATTTCAGCATCCTCTACTTCTTCTTCTAATTCTTCTTCTAATTCATCAAGTGATTCCATGCCTTCCTCATTTTCTTCAGCTTCCTCATCCTTTGTATAATTTGAAGCTAAAATAGAATAAAGAGCATCCTTTACACTTGATAAAGCTTCCTTTACCTCCTTCACATCTTCATCATTATTCATCTTTTCTTCTTCACTCTTTATCTGAGTAGCAGGTTGAACTTCTTTTTCTTCATCCTCAACCTTTTTCTCTTCAACAAGATCATACATAGCATCCATAATATCTTCAGGATCAGCATCCATTGCAACATGCTTTAAACCAACAGCCTGAAGAAACTCAGAAGTCTTTTGTCTTCTTGGTATTCTATAGGTTTTATTTTCACCCATTTTTTTGTTACCTCCCTTTAATTCATTTATCTTATTATCTTTTATAGCAACTCTACTTCCTGCTCTTCCTGCATTTACAAGAGCCACATGATTACCTATAATATTTTTTTGAGCATACCCATCTTTATAAGGCACATATTCACATTCATACCCACAAGATACTTCTCTTTTTTGTTTGCTCTCTATTTCCTCTATTTGTGCTAAATTATAAACTATAATGTCTGCCAGCAATAAATCACTATCTCTTCCGACACCTCTTCTAACATTAGTTATTGTGCCCTTCCCATATGTTTGAAAATTCAAAGGTGTTACCCAGTCATTTGGATGCTCATCAACAAATACTTTTCCTTCAAATGAAGCTATTGTCTTTGGATTAAAAACTTCTTCCTCTGTTCTATACACTTTTATTATTTCGTCGGCTCTATCATTCAACCCTAACTCTTTTCCTAAATATTTTTGTACCCCTGTTCTTGCTATTGGCACATTATAACAAATTAAAAAATCTTCAGGAGTACGTTTCATATTAGGACTTATCTTTGAACCAAAATGTGCTTTAGCCAATTCATTATCACCCTCACTTTAATTATATTTTAATACAATTAATAAAAATTGTAAATAGTAAAGTTTGGGCTTCTTATACTTACCATGAATATCACCTTACCTATTTACAATTTTTATCACTTTTTATTTTTTCATGTTTTATTAAAAATTCATTAAAAATTATATATTGATTTTTATTTATTTCTTTTATATTTTCTCTAAACTTATCTTCATATTGTCTTATTAATTCATTTCTTTCTTTTTTATCTATACTATTATAATCTACATACCTTATAACTTCTAAAAATTCTTCAAATAATTCTCTATTTTTTAATTTTGACTTGTTAAGTCTTTCTCTTGCTTTAATTACATCTAAGATATTTTCATATTTTTCAAAATAATTTTTAAACTTTAATTCATAATTTCTCTCTAATATTTCTTTATATGTATCATATTTTATATTTAATAATTTTACTATTTTTTCTTTATTGTTCATAGTTTCTCACCTTTATTTACTTGTACCCTGTAATCTATTAATAATTCCTTGATATATTAAACTATGATCATTTTCATCATTTGCTATTTCTACAAACTTTTTTCTGTCTTCATCAGGTGCAATTTCTAATAACATCAAATTAATTTCAACAGCGTCATTTTCCATTTGTAAAGCTCTTGACAAAATTTCCTCATAATTCATACCATTATATTTACCTGACTCAGACGGTAGACCTTCATCTAATTTATTTTCTATTTCATTTTCATTCAAAACATTTAATTCTTCAATCATTTCATCTACATTTTTTTTTATTTTCTTTATTTCTTTTTTTGAAACTTTATTATTATTTATTTTATCTTCAAGTTCATCCAATTTGTCAATCATTCCTAATATTTTTTCATCACTTGTTTTATTCATTTTTTGTTCAGAAAAACCTACAGGATTTTCATACTCACTATCTTTCTTCCACTTTTCATATAAACTTAAACCTTTTGCCATTTTTATACCTCTTTTAAATTTACTTCTATTAATCTTTTTCCGCTTGGTAAAGTTTTTACTTTAAAATTTTTATCCTTTAAAATATACCTTGATGTTGTTGGATGCAAAACTTCATCTTCTATTGGGAATTCAGACAATTCTCTTATTGAAGTTCCTGATTTGTTCTCAACATTAAATAATAAACATATTTCTTTTTCTTTATCCTTTGTGTCTGCAAAGCTAATAGAAATATTTCTGTTTGAGCTCCAACTTGATACACCTTGCATATCCATTGTCTTACCTTTTTTTAAATTTTGTATAATTTCTGAAGCATCATCTTCTGTAAGACTTAATCCTCTATAGATTGTACCTTCATATTTTTCTGATCTATAAATAAAATCATCCAGATCATTCGAATATTTTTCAAAGCCTTTATCAACTTTTTTGCCCGAATACTTATTTCTATAAGCTTTCTTTATATCATCATAAAATATACCTGTGTATGCTTCTAATGACTTTGAATACCTTTCAACTTCATCACTTGTTGCACCTTTTATTCTTTTTCTTATCTTTGCTTTTCTACTTTTACCTTTTGTTTCTATATGGCCTTCTTTAAATTGTTTATTTTGCTCACTTTTAAATTTTCCACTTCTTGCAGAACCACCTTTATGTTTTGGTATTCCTACATGATTAAAATGACCTGATCCTTCTCCACCATCAAATACTTTTACAATATCATTTAGCATACCATCACCTTTTCGCTACAACATTATTAAACTCATTTATTTTTAAAATAAATTCTTTTTCCAAATATCTTAATACATTTTTTGATATTTCTTCATCCTCTGGATAATATGCTTCAGCTAATGAAGCAGTAATTATACCTAAAGTATCAGAATCCCCTCCACAACTTATAGCATTTCTTATAGCATCTTCAGTTGATTCGGAGTCAACAAAACATTTATAAGCATATGGTATTGTTCCTTCACAAGTTTCATCAAATAATACTTTTGAAATATTACTTGGAACAATATATTTGCATTCCTTTATTATGTCATCTTTATCTGCATTATAATTTAATAATTTAAATATTGATTCAGTAATATCAACTGCACCTTTTATACCAAGTGTATGATTATGTGTTACAAAAGCAGAACATTTTGCTAACAACCTTGCTTCTTTTAAAGTTTTTGAATACCATGCAATTGGTGAAACTCTCATCGCTGAACCATTTCCAAAACTATTATATGGATATGCTTTTTTATATTGAAATGATAACCACTTTAAAAAGTTTGCACCATATGCTAAATTAATATTATTATATTTATTTCCATATTCATAATATTTTTCTTTAAAAATAGATATAAGCTTTTCATCTATATCTTTTTCAAACTCATAACTTTCTTCTGTATATCTTTTATTTATTTCCAGCAATGCATCAATTGTTGCAATAGTTAACACTGTATCATCAGTATAATGCATATCATCTTGAAATAATTCAAATTCTTTGCTATGAATATTGCTAAATTCATATTTTGAGCCAATAATATCACCAGCTATTGTATTTAATAATATCATTTAACAAACCTCATCTTCAAATCCTACACCATTATAATCTTCAAAAAAACCTTTAAAAAAACCTTTTTGAACACAACCTTCTTTTAACAACATTCTATACTCAATATAATTTGGTACAATACAAATTAAAAATAAAATTTTATTCATAATAAATCTTAATTTCATTTTTCTCTACCTCTTTTCTATTCTTTATATATCTCTATGCCTTTATCCCTTTTCATAACATTTTCAAATCTTTCTTTTGTTTGTGGGTATGAAGAAATAAGTTTTCCTCTTTTACCACCAACATAAACAGTTGTCCACTCTCCATCATTTTTAACTGTTCTATTATTTGAAGTATATGCTCTTACTTTTCTCCCATCAATATCTTTTAAAGATCTACTTTCTGATTCTTTAAAATATTTACTTAAACCCATATCTTTTGGAATATCATTTCTCTTTTTCCTTTTTATAAAATGATTTTTTCCATTTTCATATTCAAATTTAGCATCTCTTACAAAAACATTTATTATTTTATCATATTCAAGCATTTCTTAACTTCTTATTTTTTATTTTAAGCTAATCTTATAACATCAATTTTAATTTCATTTGCAACTTTTGAACCATATAATGCTCTTGCCTTTTTAATAGCATCTTCATAATTTTTATTTGTCCCAGCTGATGACTCACTTTCAAACTCAAAAAATTTATATTTTGTAAACACTGAACTTTTATCAGCATTTTTATCAGGAACAAAACCTGCAATATATTTTCTTTTCTTTCCTATTTCAGCATCCATTGTTTTAAATACATTTGTTGCAGAGTTAATATTAATCATTTTTTCTTTCACTCCTCTTTTTTTTTTTTTCTTTTATTTTACCCAATCTTCAATTATTCTTACTTTATGTCCAACAAGCTTCATATATTCAGCTCTTTCATTTGCATCTTCTAATGTTTTATAAACCACCAAACCTAATTTCCACTTTCTTCCTAACTTTACTTCCAGCCTATACATAATTTTACCTCCTAAATTTTCAACTAATTTTTATTTCCTTCCTTATATTTATATTTTAACACAAAGTAGGGGGTTTATAAATAGATTTTATTAAATTTTAAGATTTTTACTAAAATTATTTATATCCATTAAATTCTTTAAATTTATTCAACGTCATCATTTCTATGTTTTTTGTTTTCCAGTTATATACTTTATGTGGCCATCTTACATCATTTAAATCAACCAGAGGTTCTTGATAGCATCTGCAATTGTATATATTTCCTGCATGATATGGTAATGGTATCTTTTTATATTTATGTCTTTTATCAAGACTCTCTGGTGATGCTGGATACTTATAATTTATTAATACATTTTCCATTACCTTATGAGAACTTCTCACTGATACATCTTCTGAAGTCCTCCAAGCATACCAATAAATTCCAAGGTCTTCTGATCTTGCTTGTGTCAATGCTGAACTAAATTTACTTGTTTCAGTTCTTGCTATTAATTTAGCATTTGCTTTTGTATTTTCAGGAAAAAATCTTTTTATTTCTTTTGATATATCTTCTGCTCTTTTTCCTTTAAAAGATTCTGTATTTATATGATTTATAACATTTTCTGATATTTTTGAAGGTAATGTTTCAATTAATGATACATTATATTTAAATAATTCATCCATTCTTTTTTTAACATTACCTTCAATTTCTTTTTCTATACTTTGCTTTATTTCTTTCCCTCTGCTACTTTTTCTTGCTGCCTCTCTCCAACTTTTTGAATTACTTTCATAAATCATGGTTGAAATAGTCTTTACAATTTCTTTTGCTTTTTTCTTATAAGTTCTTGACTTTGCAGCATTTTCTAAAACTTTTTTAAATTTACTTTTATCATTTACATATTTAAGAGCTTCTTTTTTTATTGGTTTTAATAACTTATTTAATAATGTTATATATTTTTGTTCTATTCTATTTGAAACATCAAATTTTTTCTTTTTCATTTTTATTTAATTCTTACCATCTTTTAATAGCATTTAAGCATGTAGCATATCCTCTTTTAAGAATTTTATCAACTTCTCTTTTAAGATCTTTATAAACACTTTCAAATTCTTTGCTTGCATATTCAATAACATACTTTCTTGCTTCATCTTTTGACTTAACACCTTTGGACTGTGCATACCGTACTGCATCATTCATAATATCATTCATAAATGTTGGCCTACCGTCTTCAAATGTCCCTAAGTGATATGCTGGATGTTCCACATCATACTTTGAATCAAATGTTCTCTCAACCTTCTCAATACTGTCAAGTGCTTTTAAAATTTTCATATTAATATCATTAGCTTTTCCCATAGTTGCAATTCTCCTTTTTAACATTTCATCTTTATCTTTACATTCATCAAAACTTGATTTTATATATTCACCTAATGTTTCATCTTTCTCTTTTACTTTTTCAGGAAGCTTTAAACCTTTACTTTCTTTATTAAACTTTTTTACATTCTTTTTACCTACGACTTCTTTTCCTTTCTCAGAATTAAAGAATCGTCTTTGTGCTTCACTTTTATATGGCATTTATTTCTTCTCCAATTCATTTTTTATAGCTATTTAAATAATATATCAAATATTTTTACATTCATCAATTGCTTCACTAATTCCAACAAACTAAATTTCTTGTTCCTTCTGTTCTATATCTTCTCTTTCCACCAACTAATATAATGCACTTTGAGATATTATTTTTCTTAACGTGTCTCATAATTTTACAATTTGTAGCAAAAGTAGCTCTACCATCTATTCTTACTATATTAGAGAATGTTTCCTTCTTTTCAGTTAAAAACTTTAAATATCTTTTACATATTCTTAAATCACCAAAACAAACAATTAATGCTCCATTTTCCTCATAAGCTATGTAATTTCTATCTTCAAAATTAATATACATCATAAACCTCCTATTTTTTATTTACCTAAGTTTATTTCCTAATTTTTCCTTTTCCTTTATATTTATATTCTAACACAATGTGGAGTGTTTGTAAATAGATTTTTTATTTTTCTTTTATTTTTTTCTTATATTCATCAGCTTCAATAGCTTCTTTTGTAAAACTATTATTTTTCCACCATGCCCATAATGTTGCAGCAATTGTCACAATTGCAGAGACACCTTGATATATTTGCTCATCACTAAATGGTAACGGATTTATATTGCACATTGTCAAAATAGAATTAATTAAAGCAATTATTAAAACTATTGTTCTAATTATGGTTTCCTTTTTTATTGTCTTATTCATTTTTAAGCTCCTTTTTATTTATTTCATGCTCTATATGCATCATCAACAAATTCTTTTGCTTCTTCATAAGTTTCAAAAAAATCATTATATACATCACATATTTTTGTTTCTTTAAATGTACTTTCTGGTTTTCTTTCAGCTTCAATATCATACATAAAACTTTTTATCCTACCATTATCATAAAATTTTGTTGTTACTGCATAAAATCTCATTTCTCTACCTCCTATATTTAAAACTAATATTCGCCATTTATAATGATTACAACTTTGCCTTCTCTTTCAATTTTACAAAATGTCTGATTGAAAGAATCATGATATTCAAGATTGGTTAAAAATTCTGCTAATTCATTAGCAATTTTTTCCTGTGTACAGATAATCATATCAGGAACAATATAAAAACCTTCATCTGTATTTCCAAAATATAATTTGAAAAACTCACTAAATGATGGATTTTTAAATTCAGACATTTCATATACAACACCTTTACATGCTGCAAATTTTTTATATTCACTTTTTGACTTTTCCAGCTCAGATTTATTAATCTTAATGCAGCAAATTTCATTACCGTACTCATCATATCTTGCGAACATCTTTTCACCTAACATTTTTCTACCTCCTGGTTACTAATTTTGTTTATTTCCTAACTTCTATAATTATTATAATATATTTTTATGTGTTTGTAAATACCTTTTTATTAAAAAATGCCCAAAAATTAAAAATAATTTTAAAATCTGGGCATTTTCTTATAATTTTACTT
>OGXT01000289.1_pt1 | contig 64632 bp, 63 predicted proteins | sample 1576361 | NCBI WGS metagenome assembly OGXT01 (sample SAMEA3541514, study PRJEB24748) | human gut metagenome | biome: human gut; feature: human-associated habitat; material: faeces | place: China | collected 2012 | reverse complement strand
GTAACAAGCCCATGCAGATGTCAGACCGTACCAACGCCGCATGAGGCGTGGCTGGTAACATAGGGCTTTGCCCGTTTAAGAAATACCCCCGGCTTTGCCGGGGGATCATTATTTTTTATTTAGAACATTATTCCTCGATTATCGCTCTTTCGCCCTCAGCAGGAACTTCTTCGAGCATATGCAGAGCTTTCTCGACTCGTTTCTCGCGATATGCCTGTTCGCTGGGGAGAGGAAGCGTTGGATCGCCGAATACATGGAGCACGCTGTTGCCCCTCAATATGCGGTTTGAACCTATGCCTTCGGCTATTTTGGTAAGGTTTGTCACTTGTATAACGGGTATACCTGCGCGCTGTATTTCTTTTGTTATCATGGAACCTCCACGAGAACTGGTTCCTCAGGTGGATGTTTCTATTGCAGCGTCACAGCCGTCCGCTATCAGGCCTTTAGCTATCCCCTCACCGAATTTCTTGCACTTTTCCATTGGTGTCATAACACCAGCCGTGGAGTAGAAAGCATCGTCCATGCTTCCGACCACGCCTGCCTTGACGAGCTTGCGCAATGCGTCAACAGGCACCAAACGGTTAGGATCCTGCAACACAAAGGCATTGTTATAACCTTGATGGCTGACCTCCCAATCTTGGGCTTTGAGCGTATCCATACCGGCTATGGAATACTTTTTGAACGCCTTGGAATTGGTAGGCACCTGATGATCGGGATTGCCCTTTGGCACAAGGCCTCCATCCGTGACCAGGCCGATCTTACATTCGGAAAGCGGCTTGGTAAGCACGGGGACGGGGATTTCTTCGTGATTGGGCATAACGACTTCTGTATGGAAGGGCCTACCCGCATGCTTTGCAAGCAGCATATCTATTCCGCGCTTTGCAGCAGGTATAGAATAGTCAATTACCACAGCAGGGCCGCTGCCGTGATAGTGTTCTTCCTTACCGTCCTTTATAGTGTCGCCCTCAACCAGTCTCTTTGCAAAAGCTGCCATAAATGCTGCCGTCTTGCGCATGTTCTTTGCGCTGTTCTCGGTCTGGAGAATATAGCAGCGATTTTTATAGATGTCAGTTCCGGGATTCTCAGCAAAAAGAGCAGTCACCGCAGGGATGCGCAGCTGCTCAGTAACGGCGGCTGTAGTCGCACCGCATCCTATGCCGTAACGTCCGGCATTAAAGCCAGGGCCCGCAAGGAACAGATCGGCGCCTGCTTCTTTTACGAGTTCTACTATCTGCGGAACTATTTCCGCAGTCTTCTCCGCTATAGTATTATCACCGCAGATTATAGTCTTTACAATCTCATAATCCGCTCCGAGATTTGCCTTAAGAGCAAGGCCCGGACCTACAGCACCATCGCGCACAGATATGCCGACGCTGGCGGTATCTTCACCGCCCATACCGGCGTAAAACTGATTGATATAATGTACGACCTTATACTTTGCCATTAGGATCACTCCTTCCTTGGTATATCGCTGTCGGTAGTAACATAGCAGTCACCCAGCTGCGACCATATGCCCTGATAAGCGAAGTTTGTTGTGTGTTTGAATGGACCCCAGGGATTATAACCGAGCAAACATGGGACATTTGTATGTTCGCCAATCAGCCTGTCTACCTTCGGATGCTCCAAATCGTAATTGCGTCCGCTGTTTATTACTGCATCTACCTTGGGATCGGCAATAACCAGCATATCGCCCGGCTCATCATTAGATACTGCAGACAGGTTCAGCACAGCGTCCATACCGAATTTTTCGCACCAGTTGAACGCCAGAGCCGAGTCAAGCTGACAATGACCCATGCCGGACTTATTAAGCATCACGCAGTCAGCACCAAGCGTCTCCTTGCACAGCGTAGCGCCTATCATTCCCATGGTATCTTTACCATCTATCTTCATGACGTTATTTGAAAAGACTATCCCCATAAATTCCAAATCTTTGCCGTGGCGCTTCATGAGTTCCTTTATGTATACCTCATTCTGAAGGAAATAGTTAGGTTCCCAATAGCGCCATATCATTGCGCCGTCAAGTATTTCAGTAGGCTGTACTACGATAGGCAGGAAGTTCAGTGCGCTCTGACCGTAGTAAAGGAAGTTCCATGTATCATGCGAAGCCATATGCGTAACAAAATATGCCACTTTGGGAAGGTGTTTGCCCGGGTCAACGGGCTCGCGTTCGAATACCTCAACCTCATCCGGCTCCATACCTATGCCAAGCTTCGCAAGATGTACGTTAACCGAGAGCGAAGCGTGCTTCAGCGCCTCGGCATAGCTTGCATCGGTCACACCTTCGCCGGGCGTTGCATCTATGCAGATATGGAAATGCCGGGAGAAATTGCTGTACTTTGCCGCTTCTCCTCCCATGTCAAGATAGTATTTGACGTTGCACTTCGCATAATAAATGTCCGATACAACAACGCCCTTCAATGCGACGGTCTTTCCTTCTCCGGCAGGAGCAAGCTTACCCCATATCCCCGGATAGCTCTCCTCTGGATGATCCGCTTTGCAGCGGGGCTGCATAACATCGTGAATACCGAGTATGCGGCAGCTTTCGCCGGGCTTTGCCAGCTGTATATCCAAAGAACCGAACAGCTCGCTTGCAGCAATATCAATAAGCTCCTGTTTATTAACGGTCAGCACACCATCCTTCAGAGATGTCTTTTCGCCGAATTGTACATCTTTTATGCGGATATAATCAATTTCAAGCCTCTTACTCATTTTTTATTCCTCCTTCATGAAAAGCGGCCATGCTGTTCATGGTATTATTTATGCCCGACGAGGCCAAACCTACGCCGGGCAATTCTTCTACTTTGTATGGCTCAGATCACTTCTGCAGGAACTTCAGCAGTGTCTCACGGAACGGCTTGTAGTAATCCACCTCGCAATAAAGAGCGTGGCCAGCACCGTGGAAGGTATGCAATTCAGAACCCTCGGGCAAGGCAGGGAACGCCTGTTTAACACGATTCTGATCTATGTAAAAGTCTATATCACCGTTGAGTATGCAAGTCGGAACCTTTACCTTAGATGTATCAATTAGCCAACCATCGCCACACGCCATTATCTCGCGGTTTGCGCCATTGGGACGGCCGTGACGCCCGTCAATATTGAATACATGGTCACACCATATACCGGCTACCTCGGGTTCCACTGTAAGGTAGTCAAGGTCGTAATCGCTGCCAGGCATATGCTGGAATACACGAATAACATAGGGATAGGAAAGATATGTGAAGGGCTCTTTAACTTCAGTTGCGGGAATAGTGCCGCCAAAAGGAGTTCCAATCCATACAAGCTTATTTACGAGATCAGGGCGATATTCTCCGACCTTGGCGGTTGTCATGCATCCCCAAGACCAGCCCAAAAGGTCAACCTTTTTAACACCCTGCAACCGGCATATCTCCTCAAGAGCAGTGATGATATCCTTTGCGGCATTTTCAGTAGTCACATCAAATCCATCCTCATACTCCTCTGAGAGGCCATAGCCGCCTATATCAACACGCCATACGGTATAGCCGTTCTTCGCAAGGAAGCGTACCACACTGTAATCCTTATAGTTAAGATCGAATACGTGCTGCGTATAGGTCAGGCCGTGAACCAGCAGGATGTTCTTGTCCGCAAAACTCGCAGGACAATCACACTTTGTAAAATAAAGTCTTTTGCCATTGTCTTTCCTGTGAAGATCATGTTCGGAAAAATTGTACCTCATAATATGCTCTCCTTTTGTATTTTATTGGATGCTGCCACCCAAATTTAATCTCGGATCTCATCAAATTACTGCGATCTACTGCAAATACCAGTTTGTATGATACTATACCGTCTTATTTTCTTTCCTCCCTGTCTGAACCTTACCTCTTATTATTGTGTTTCCCCGTCAAAATATGCTTGCCTTTTCCGATACCTTTGAGTTTATATTATCATTTTCTATTACGGGCAACACTTTTCAAAAACGCGAATTTGTTCAACTCTTAAACGTATTCGGCTATTTGTTGAAAATTGGTTCTACCACTTTTGTGACAGCAAAACCCGCTGTTTTTAAGGCTTTCTGGCACCTGTCAGCTTGCTATAACCGTACCCCATGTCTTTTGCAGTGCTTTCAGCTCTTCAAGATGCGCCATGTAATCCGTCTTCATTCCATCATTGACCCACTCTGTAATTATGCCGACATAAGCAAAGGACTCCAGCCTTGCGATAACATTGTACATTTCCTTTGAAGTAGTCGGGTTATTGTAGATACATTTACTGTCGTTTACAAAATCGGCGCTGGAAAAGAGTTCGGTATAAAAATCCAGTAAATACTGTTGCGGCGAGTTATGCCCGACATATTCAAAGGCGCGCTGATAAAACTGCTTGTTTTTCATCATAAACTTGCATAGCTCCACATAACCCTCTATCCAGTTATCCGGCTTGTTGTATTTGCTGAGTATAGGCAACACCTCTGTGGAAAACACCCACCTGAGCAGGTCATATTTATCCGAAAAGTGATAGTAGAACGTACCCCGACTGACACCGCAAGCTTCCGCGATATCGTCCACGACTATTTTCGAAAATGGCTTGTTTTTCAGGACTTTCTTCAGGCCTTCGCCCAGCATGGTTTTCGTCACTGATGAGTTTGACATTCTTTATCTCTTCCTTTTGTGAACAATTTTCGATTTATCGCGATCGCTCTCTTATAGCTTTAACCGAAAGACCCGAGACGTCATTCATTTTGCAGTCACGATGTTCCTGGGCCGGTATCAATTAGGTTTATTTATTGAAGAACGCCAGTACCTTATCGTGGAAGGGCTTATAGTGATCCACTTCGCAGAACATAGCATGTCCTGCCCCATGTATGAGGTTCAACTCCGAGCCCTCCGGCAGCTGCTTCATTGCCTCATGACAGCGCTCCAGTTTTACATTGCGGTCGATATCGCCGGTCATAATGCACACTGGCACCTTAATCTTGTCAGGATGTATGAGCCAGCTTTCGCCGCCGCCCATGAGCTGGCGGAAACCACCATTCGGCCTACCGTGACCGCCGTCGTAGTGGAACACATGATCACACCATATGCCGACTACTTCAGGCTCTATCGTATCGTAATCCACTTCATCTTCACTGCCGGGCATATGCTGGAATACCAATACCACGTACGGATAAGTCAGGCTGGTAAAGGGCTGCTCAATCTTGGTCACGGGGAATGTGCCGCCAAAGCATGGTCCTATCCACGCAAGCCTGCGAAAGTATTCAGGATGCAGTTCGGCAGCGAGACCGGTGATCATGCTGCCCCAGCTCCATGCCATCACATCAACTTTATTGACGCCTTGCAATTCACATATCTTTTCCATAGCGGTAAGCACATCTATGGCTGCGTTTTCCGTAGTGACCTCAAAGCCGTCCTCATACTTATCAGACTTACCGTAGCCGCCGATATCCAGCCTCCACACGGTATAGCCATTCTTCGCAAGGAAACGCACTATGCTATAGTCTTTGTAGTTGATATCCCATATATGCTGGCTGGAAGTTATTCCATGAACCAGCAATATGTTCCTGTCCTCATAGCTGTCTGGGCAGAAAAACTTGGTAAAGTAAATTTTTTTACCATTGTCGTTCCGATGCAGTTCTATTTCTGTGCATTTGTACCTCATTCCCTTACTCTCCTTTTCTTGTTATTTTAATCTAAAGCACGAGCACACCGCACCTTACAAAAAATTATTACCATTTTTCCGGCTCATAGCCAGATTTGCCGCCGCCGCTGCTATCAAGAGCGGCATACAGCGTTTTCAGCATTTTCTCCTTATCTTCGGGCAGCCAACCGCACACCGCATTAGAATTGGAAACATGATTGGCCACAAAGCGGCATCTATTACCAAGCTCTATGTTTTTTATCAGCGTTATTTCCTCTTGGAGCACTTCCCGTACCGTAAGCATGTCGAAGCGACCGCTCTTCACCTCAGCCATAAGAGGCGTACCTTCCATCGGTGTGAGCGTCATTACCCTTATCGAAGCCGGAGAAACCGAGTTATACAGTTCTGCTGTATCCAGCGCATTACACTCCGAAAGTTCCCTGCCGCCGAGGCCCAGTATTGAACTCAATCCGTACCGTATTCCGTTATCATCCAGCACATGAAGGGCGCGAATTATTGTCTCCGAAGTCTCGCCCTTGTTGCAGAGCTTAAGTATTTCGTCATTTCCTGATTCTACACCTACATATAGCGTATCCAGTCCGGCAGACTTGAGCTGTTTCAGTTGTTCGCCGCTCTTATGCAGGATGTCATCGGCTCGGGAATACATACAAAACTCCTTTATTTGAGGAAGATACTGCCGCACGAACGCAAACAGGTCAACCAAGAAGCGCGTTTTAAATGCGAACACGTTACCGCCCGTCAGGAACATTCGCGTCTGAGTTATCCCCTCCTGCGCCATCTCCTCCAGGTTATCCGCTATTATCTCAGTAGGTATAAGCTGCAAAGGGGTATTGCCGTTCGAATAATGGCAAAATGTACATCTCCCATAACTGCATCCCACAGAAACTTCCAGCAGCGCACTATGCTCCTCAAGTGGCGGACGGTATATGGTTTCTTCAAGCGTATACATATCTGGCAAAGCTCCTTATCTTAGGTATTCTGCTCCAATTCAACTTAACTTTCGGGTTTATCATTCCCGAAAATAACCTTATCTATGGTTTGGTAGTGGGCGTTTATTGCTGCTGTGCCGGCGTCGTAATCGCCATCCTTTAGGCTTTTATATATGCCTGAGTGTGACTCCTTGAGAGCCTGCATATCATCATTCGGTATATCACTGAGCACTGCGTTTACCCATCCCTGATAGATATCCGATATGGATTCCATAAATATCTCAAGGAAGTGGTTTCCTGCCGCCTTAATCAGCATATAATGAAATTCCTTATCCAGTGCCGTCTGCTGCGCTGCTGAAGCATTTTCAAATTTATGAGTCGCCTCGCCCATGCGGGTTATATAGAGGTTATTATCCCGCCTTTCATAGGCCATATCATACACCGTCTTCTCCACACTGTGCCTGAAGCGGCATATATCCTCCATATCAGTCTCGTGCAGCAAGAAAAGCATATCCAAAACCTGCCTGAAACCTCGGTTTATATTGCCGCAAAGAAAATTGCCGGCTCCTTGCCTGCATTCCAACACCCCCATGCTATCCATCATGCGTATGGCTTCTCTTACGGAATTTCGGCTGACAGAAAGATTAGCCGCTATGTCACGCTCAGAGGGTATGCGGCTTCCGGCCATTACCTCTTTTGAGGCTATCATGTTGTATATGTATTCTGTTACCTTCTCATACTCTCTTCTGTTTTTCTCATGTTCCATAGCAAAAACGCTTTCCGGTAACTATTGGTAGTACCACTTTCTCTACAACACCGCCTCTCTTACAGACGCCTTCCTTAATAATACGATTTCAAACATCGAATTTTCCAATTATCACTTCTGATTATTAATTATAAATTATACCATTGTCACTGCGCGAGTGTTTTAGACAGTTTATTATTTCTGTTCAGTTTTCATTCTCTTGCGGTTTGCTCAACTATCCACAGTCGCAGAATTGCCTCATAAAGGTTTGACCAAACTGCAAGCACTGTTCAACTTTTGCACAACCTTCGATATTTGGGTGGTTCCTTTGTTCGCATCTCATGTTAGGATTGGACATAGTAATTAACCTACTTCTTATCAGTTCCGTTAGTTATGAATATGCTGGGTTTTCCACTGTAACCCTAAACAGAAGGAAGGAAAGAAATAAGAAATGTACGCATTACTTGCCGCAGTACCAATTCTTGTAACAGTTGTGCTGATGGTAGGCTTCAACTGGCCCGCAAAGAGGGCGCTGCCCCTTGCCTGGTTCCTGGCCTGCGTAGTCGGCATGGTATTTTGGAAGATGGGCATTCACGAAGCCGCTTCCAGGACAGTAGCCGGTTTTCTTAGCGCTTTTGAAACGTTGGCCATCATTTTTGGCGCCATATTGCTGATGAATACGCTGAAGCACTCCGGAGCCACATCTGCCATCAACCGTATGTTCAGCGGCATTACGCGCGATGCCCGCATACAGCTCGTTATCGTGGGTTACCTCTTTGGAGGCTTCATAGAAGGAGCTGCCGGCTTCGGAACTCCGGCCGCATTAGCAGCCCCTCTTTTGATCTCTCTGGGCTTTCCTCCCCTTGCTGCAGCCACCTGCGCACTGATATACAACTCAACGCCCGTATGTCCCGGCCCTGTCGGCATACCTACACTGACTGCAAGCTCCGTTGTTGCTGACGCCGTAAAGGCTCGCGGCGGAGATCCCGAAGTGTTCACAGCCGAGCTCACCAAATGGACCTGTGTCCCTCATATTATAGGCGGCATAGTTATCATATTTGTCTGTGTCTGCGTGCTGACTAAAATATTTGGTAAGAATCATTCCATTAAGGATGCTCTTCCAGCATTGCCTTTCTGTATATTCACCGGTCTTGTGCTGGCGGTATTCTATCTCGGAATGGCCTTTATTGCCGGCCCAGAGCTCACCTCCATGGTAAGTTTCCTAGCAACCATGTTCATAACCATGTTTGCAGCCCAAAAAGGCTTCCTTATGCCCAAGAACACATGGACATTTGACGGTATTGAGCAATGGGGTGATCCTTCCTGGAATTCTACTCAGGAAATACGCGCTTCCAAGGAGAGCAGTATGCCCGCCATCAAGGCATGGCTTCCTTATATTATCATAGCCGCAGTTCTCGCATTAAGTCGTATAACCGAGTTTGGCGTGCGCGATGTCATAAGCAGCGAACCCTTTATACTCCATATAAAGGACATTCTGGGATATTCGGATGTAAACTGGGACTTCAAATACCTCTGGAACCCCGGTATAATGCCGTTCATACCCGTAGCCCTGCTTACCATACTGCTCCACAAGATGAGCTTCCAGGATTTCGTCGTAGCCTTTAAGGATTCCTGTAAGCAAATTACCGGCGCAGCGGTTGCCCTGCTTTTCGGTGTAGCTATGGTCAATATATACCGCTATACGTGCAGCGCCGAAATAGGTGCAACGGTCGCCGCGGCCGGCTTCTCCGGTGAATTTACCTGCTCAAACAGCAGTATGCTATACATAATGGCCAAGGCACTCGCCGATATATTCCAAGGAGTGTACTTCATAATAGCGCCTTTGATCGGTGTGCTCGGTGCATTCATGTCCGGCTCCTGCACCGTTTCAAATACTTTGTTCGGCGCGCTCCAGTTTGAAGCCGCATCGCTGCTGAGTCTGCCCCAGGTCCTTATCGTAGCCCTGCAAAATTGCGGCGGCGCAATAGGTAATATGATCTGCGTAAATAACGTAGTCGCTGCCTGTGCAACTACCGGTACATTCGGTCAGGAAGGCAAAATCATACGTGTCAACATTGCTCCATGCCTGATTTACAGCCTGATTGTCGCCATAGTGGTCGGTATAATGATCTATTCCGGCTTCAATCCTATGCCCGAGCTACTGAATTAAGCCTAGGATATCCGTCCTCTCCTCAATTCAGAATGTAATAAATATTGAGTAAAAAGCCTCTTGCCGCTAGTTAAAAGTGGGAGGAGGCTTTAATCATGCATCAAATATAATTAATTGCTGCAAAATGCAACATAGCTATAAAGCGTAGCAGCCGCTTATTATAACGCAGCCCCCCCCTCGCACACGCCGTTGACTGCGCCGCATACGGCGGGTATAATATACATATACCTATAAGGAGTTGTCCCAATGCCCTCTTTTACAAAAAAAGCGATAAAGGAAGCTTTTATAAAGCTGCTGGAGCAGTATCCTCTAAAACAGATAACCGTAAAGGACATAGTTGAAGAATGCGGCATTAACCGCAATTCCTTCTATTACCATTTTACCGATATACCTTCCCTGATAAATGAGATAATGGTGGAAAACGCAGACAGGATAATCGAGGAATACGCGGGAGCCGATTCCCTCGAAAAGTGCCTTACCGCCGCGGCGCAGTTTGCGCTTAGAAACAAAAAATCCGTGCTGCACGTATATAAATCCGCCAGCCGCGAGCTTGTGGAGCTTCAGCTTATGAAAATATGCGAGCACGTCGTAAGCTCATACGGCAAGGCGGTGTTCGGCGGGATAGACATCGACGAAAGGGACCGGGAGATACTTCAGCGCTTTTACAAGTGCGAGCTTTTCGGGCAGATAATAGACTGGCTCAACTGCGATATGCGCTACGATATACAGTCGCAGTTTTCCAGGCTTTGCGAGATACAGGATAGCATAACGGCATCCGCGATACAAAAATGCATATCTAAATAGCCCTGGCTATACGGGGGACGGCGCGCGCCGCCCCTCTTTTTTTGTGCAAAGCGCCCCTTTTGTCCAGTGTCCGGTCACCGCCACCCTTATGCCTATTTTTTGCCATATCCCTATTTGTTAAAATTCATCAGTAATATATATTCGGAGGAAATCAGGCTTAAAGTATGAAATTCGCAAAATCGGTAGTAAAGTACCGTATACCTATACTTTTGACAGCGGCGCTGCTGATGCTGCCCTCCTTCTACTGCATGACGCATACCCGTATAAACTACGATATGCTGGATTATCTGCCCGCCGATATGGACACGGTAAAGGGGCAGGATGAGCTTATGGAGGACTTCGGCAAGGGAGCTTTTTCTTTTATCGTGGTGGAGGGCATGCCGGTAAGCGAGGTATCCGCGCTCAAAAGCCGCATAGAGCAGGTGGATCACGTTGAAACCGTGCTGTGGTACGATTCCATATCGGATATTTCCGTACCTATGGAGTTGCTGCCGGATAAGCTATACAACGCCTTCAACTCCGGCGACGCCACTATGATGGCTGTTTTTTTTGACAGCGCCACCTCGGCGGACGTCACCATGGACGCCATACGCGAGATACGCGCCGCAGCGGACAGCCGCTGCTTCGTATCGGGCATGTCTGCGCTGGTCACCGACCTGAAGGATCTTTGCGAGGCGGAGGAGCCCACATACGTCGGCCTTGCCGTGATTTTTGCCTGTGCCGCCATGGTGCTGCTGCTAGATAGCTGGCTCGTGCCCTTTGTGTTCCTGCTGAGCATAGGCGTAGCTATAATGTTCAACTTAGGCAGCAACCTCTCCTTCGGGGAAATATCCTATATAACAAAGGCGCTATCCGCCGTACTGCAGCTTGCCGTCACCATGGACTACTCCATATTCCTCTGGCACTGCTACAATGAAAAGCGGCAAACCATATCGGACAGCAAAAAGGTGATGACTGCCGCAATAAGCGATACTCTCGTTTCTGTCATCGGCAGCTCGACCACTACCGTTGCAGGCTTCGCCGCGCTGTGCTTTATGACCTTCACCTTGGGGCGCGACCTCGGCCTCGTCATGGCGAAAGGGGTGCTTCTGGGCGTGATATGCTGCGTAACAGTGCTGCCTGCGCTCATACTGCTGCTCAACAAGCCGCTGCAATCGACCCGCCATAGGCCCCTGATACCCGATATGACGGCCTTTTCCAAGAAGATGTGCGGCATGTTTCCGGTATTCCTGCTTATCTTCCTGCTTCTGATCCCCCCGTCCTACTACGGATACAAAAAGACCAACGAGGAGGTCTATTACGACATGGGGCAATGCCTGCCCCGCGATATACAGTACGTCGTGGCAAACGAAAAGCTGTCCGAAACGTTTAACGTGGCCTCGACACACATGCTGCTGGTGGATCCCTCGCTCCCCCCAAGCGAGGTGAGGCAGATGGCAAAGGACATGGAGAAGGTCCCCGGCGTAAAGTACGTCCTCGGCCTTGAAAGCGTGTTGAGCGCGGAGGTGCCTGAGGAGCTGCTTCCCGAGGAGCTTGTCAGCACGCTGAAGAGCGGGCGCTCGGAGCTGCTGCTGGTAAATTCCGAATACAAGGTCGCAAGCGACGAGGTGGACGGGCAAATAGACAGCCTTAACGCTATACTCAAGCGGTATGACCCAAGCGGCATGCTGATAGGCGAGGCGCCCTGCATGAAGGACATGATAGAAACCACCGACCACGATTTCAAGGTGGTAAATGCGGTATCCATAGCGGCGATATTCATAATTATCGCAATAGTGGAAAAGAGCATATCCCTGCCCTTCATACTTATCGCGGTAATAGAGCTGGCCATATTCATAAACCTGGGCCTGCCCCATTACCTCGGCCAATCCCTGCCCTTTATCGCGCCTATATGCATAAGCACGATACAGCTCGGCGCAACGGTGGACTATGCCATACTTATGACCACCCGCTACAAGGCGGAGCGGCGCACCAAGAGCAGCAAGGAGTCCGCCGCGGCCGCCCTCGCCGTATCCCTGCCCTCCATAATCGTGAGCGGCTGCGGCCTGTTCGCCGCCACCTTCGGCGTTGCGGTGTATTCGGATATGGACATAATAAGCTCCATGTGCATGCTCATGGCAAGGGGCGCGATAATAAGCGTGCTTATGGTCGCGTTTATACTTCCCGCGATGCTGATACTGTGCGATAAGGTCATCATCGCAACTACGCTGGATATGCGAAAAAACGTAAAACCGGCGGCTGAAAGCGCCGCCTTATAAGGAGACCTGAGAAATATGAATTACAAGACGTTAAGGATAACGGCGGCGGCAGTGCTGTGCTGTCTGATCGTAGGCGGCTCGGCGGGCGTATATGCCGCAGCAAAGGCAAACGACCGCGAGAAGTCTCTGTTTTCCGATGTAGAGGCCTCTCCCGCGCCTGTGCAGGAGGCCCCGCAGCAGGCCGCAGAGGATATAAGCGCGAACAACGTCTATATAATAGCCGGAGCCGGCGGCGATACTAAAAAGGTGATAGTCACGGACAGCATAAAAAGCCGCCTCGGCGCGGGCAGCGGCACGGTCTATGACGTTGACGGCAACAAGGTCGCCGGCGTTGAGGACGTATGCGCCTCCCTGCCCGTAAGTCTGAGCATAAACTACACCCTAAACGGCGTATCCGTAACGCCGGAGGAGCTTACCGGCAAGAGCGGCAGCGTCACCATACGCATAGACTACGAAAACACCCGCGCCGAGCAGCACAGCATAAACGGCAGGCAGGAGACGCTTTATTCCCCATATATTGCGCTCACCGCAATGGCGCTGGACAGCGACGTGTTTTCCAACGTATCCATAACCAACGGCAGCCTCGTCAACGACGGGAGCCGAACGGTGGCGGCAGGGCTGGCATTCCCCGGCCTGGCGGAGAGCCTGAATATCGACAATGACAAGCTTGATATTCCCGGCTATATGGAGATCAGCGCGAACGTAAAGAAGTTTGACTTTGACGGCACGTACACGATAGTCACCAACGAGCCGTTCAGGGAAGCCTCTAAAAAGGAAAAGGACGAGGATATACTCGACGCCGACGGGCTTTCGGATTCCATGGACAAGCTAAGCGACGCCATGGATAAGCTCATGGACGGCTCCGGCGAGCTCTATGACGGGCTGCGGACGCTGCTGGATAAGTCATACGAGCTGGTGGACGGCATAAACCGGCTTGCGGACGGGGCATACGAGCTTTACTCCGGCGCGGCGAAGCTCGATTCCGGTGCGGGCGAGCTTTACGGCGGGGCAAGCGAGCTTAGCGGCGGCCTTTCCCGGCTTGCGTCAAACAACGCGGAGCTCAACGGCGGCGCAAAGAAGGTATTCGACAGTCTGCTTTCCGCCGCGACAGAGCAGCTTCGCGCCGCCGGCATAGACGAAAGCATGGCTCCCGACCTCACCATTGAAAACTACGGCGAGGTGCTCGATTCTCTTTCCGACGGCATGAGCGTCAAAATTCGGGCGCGGGTGGAGGCCGCAGTGCGCCAGCAGGTGCTTGCAGGTGTACTGACCGAATTCAAACTCACTCTGGAAGATTATTCCGCGCTGCCCGATGAGCAAAAGGCAAGGATCGACGCCGCAGTAAACGCGCAGATGCAGTCTGAAGCGGTGCAGGCACAGATCGAGAAAATCACGGAGGAAAAATATCAGGCCGCATCGCAGGGTGCGGGGCAGATACAGGCGCTTAAGGCCCAGCTTGACGAATACAATAAGTTTTATACCGGCCTCAACGATTATACCGCCGGCGTATCCGAGGCGCAAGCAGGCGCCGCAAAGCTCGCAGGCGGGGCGGCGGAGCTTAAATCCGGCACCGCACAGCTTTATTCCGGCACAGCCGAGCTTTACTCCGGCGTCAAAAAGATGCAGGGCTCCGCGCCGGAGCTTATAGACGGGGTGCGCCGGCTCACCGACGGCTCAAAGGAGCTGCGCGACGGCATAGTAAAGCTGAACGACGAGGGCATACAAAAGCTCATCGACGCCTTCGACGGCGACCTTTCCGGCCTTTCGGACAGGCTCAAGGCCCTGCGCGATATGGCTGACAGCGAGCTCACCCTCGGCGGCCTCAAGGAGCAGCCCAGGTTCATCTACAAGAGCGCAGGCTGCGGGGCGGACTAAAGCCTGCCCACGCTTGCTATGCAATAAAAAAACCGCGGCTTTGCGGCTTTTTTATAAATCGGCCTATTCCTTTTCCGCTTCCTCGTTTATCTCGTCCATGAGGTCGAGAAACTCGGCGAATACTTCGTCCAGCAGCACCTCGTTGTCTATGCTGACGTAGGTATCCTCTCCGTTTTCGCTGGTTATCTGGAACAGCACCACCTCCGCCTCATCGTCGTCCATAGCGCTTTCCTCATCCGCAATGGGAGAAAGCGCTACATATTTCTTACCCTCATACATAAAGGTAAGTATGTGTTCGAAGGTGTTCTCCTTTCCGTCCTCATCCAGCAGCACTACGTCTTCGCCTATCTGATCTATTATATTCCTGTCTTTCATCTTTTCATCTCCCTGTCAAAGCTTTGGGTTGGTAGCAAGGTAGCCTTCCAGAGTTACCACAGCCGCCAGCTTGTCTATCACCTTACGTCGCTTGCGCCAATCCATCTCGGCCTCGTACAGCACCCTTTCCGCCTGAACGGTAGTGAGCCGCTCGTCGTAGAAGGTATGCTCTCCGTCCCACTTTTCGCACATAGCTGCAGCAAATTCCTTAACCTTTTCGCTTGCAAAGCCGTAACTTCCGTCCATATTGCGGGGCATACCGAAAAGCAGCCGCACCGGCTTGTATTTGTTGGCCAGCGCTATTAGGTAGTCAGTGTCCTTATCCAGGTCGCCCGTCCGGGTGTAGGTCTCAAGGCCCTGGGCGGTAATGCCCAGCGGATCGCTCACCGCCACTCCTATGCGTTTATCCCCTATGTCAAGGGCAAGCACTCTCATCATAATATCAGTTTTATTCCTTAAATTATTCTTTAAAAAGGCCGCGAAAAATACGCGGCGTATTTTATGTCGCTTATTCGCCTTCTATACCATCAGTTGACAAGAGCCCACAAGCCCTAAAGAGTTTGTTTTGGGGCGCTCCTGCGTTCTCGTCGCTTGAATTACCTCCAGTAGTACTGCGCTCCTCGGCCTTGGATCGCCCTCAAAGCAAACTCTTTAGGGTCTTTGAGTTTTAGAAGTCAAAGAGTATGGCAGAACAAGGAGGACGAGTGCAGAAATACTGGATGTATTTCAAATGAGGACGACGCGGTTATGCCGTGCTGTTTGGCTCCTAAAACCTTGTGTGTCTTTGTCAACTGATGGTAGGGCCGTGGGACTCCACATAATACTTTACCAGCTCCTCCAGAAGCTCGTCCCGCTCCAGCATGCGTATAAGGTATCTGGCGTTATTATAGCTGGTGATGTATGTAGGGTCGCCGGAGATCAGGTAGCCAACTATCTGGTTGACGGGATCGTAGCCCCTCTCTGACATGGCCTCATATACCCGCATGAGCACGTCGCCAGCTTTGGTACGTTCCTTTTGGATCTTGAAGTGTACGGTTTCGTTTGTCTGGTCGCCCATAATCTTGAACCCTCCATTCACCTAAATTATACCCTTTTTACCATATTTTTGTAAACCGGCAAAGCGGTATTACACAAAAAATGACCCGTTATTCACAAACAGGTCATCTTTTCGCCGGTCTGCGGCCTTATTTGAGCACGCTGTTCATCATGCGTCTGCCACAGCGAACCATCTTTTTGGCATCCCTTCCCATTCTCTTGGGTACATCGGGGTATGCTGCGGACAGCGCCGCGCCCGCCATTACCATGCCGGCTGCCATTCCCGCCATAAACGATACGGTCTTCATAAAAAAGCCTCACTCCTTTCGGGCTTATTCTTCCCACAAAGGAGCGAGGCAACTATGTTAAGTTATGTATGCACTGCCAGACTTTATTCCTGAACCTCGTGTACGTCCTTGTGCTCTGCCTTTTTCTTAAGTTCCTCAGGCATCTCGACGCCCTTGCGCTTATAATAATCCTCGAGGGCGGCTTTTACTGCTTCCTCAGCCAGCACGGAGCAATGTATCTTCTGTGGGGGCAGCCCCTCCAGCGCCTTGACTACCGCGGCATTGGAGAGCTTCAGCGCCTCGTTTATGCTCTTACCCTTTATCATCTCTGTGGCCATGGAGCTGGTGGCTATGGCAGCGCCGCAGCCAAAGGTCTTAAAGCCCACGTCCTCAATTATGCCGTCGTCGTCTATTTTAAGGAACATCTGCATGATGTCTCCGCACTTGGCGTTGCCTACCATGCCTACTCCGTTTGCGTCCTTAAGCTCGCCCATGTTGCGGGGATGGCTGAAGTGATCGAGTACTTTTTCGGTATACATATGGCTGTTCTCCTTTTATTTTGTTATTTTATCCCTTGTACAGCGGGGACATGGCGCGAAGCCGCTCTGCGGTCTTCTTCAGTACCTCTATTACGTAATCTACATCCTCCTCGGTAGTGTCGTCACCCAGAGTAAGCCTCACGGAACCGTGTGCTATCTCGTGGGGCAGTCCCAGGGCCAGCAGCACGTGGGAGGGATCAAGCGAACCGGAGGTGCAGGCAGAGCCTGATGAGGCCGCTATGCCGTTCATATCCAGCATCAGCAGTATGGACTCGCCTTCTATGAACTTTATGCTGTAGTTCACGTTGTTGGGAAGGCGCTCTGTGCGGTGGCCGTTGAGCTTTACATAGGGTATTTCGCGCTCTATGCCCTCCATGAGCCTGTTTCTCAGTGCAGTCATGCGCCTGGCATTTTCTTCCATATTGCTACATGCAAGCTCTATCGCTGCGCCGAGGCCAACGATGCCTGCGGTATTTTCGGTGCCGGCCCTGCGGCCCCGCTCCTGCGCACCGCCCATTATATGGGAGGGAAGTCGTATGCCCCGGCGGACATACAGCGCACCCACGCCCTTTGGCCCGTGGAACTTATGGGCGGAGAGCGACAGCATGTCTATATTCATGGCCTTTACGTCTATGGGCACATGGCCTACCGCCTGTACTGCGTCCGTGTGGAAGAACACGCCCTTTTCCTTACACACTTTGCCTATCTCGGCAATGGGCATTATGGTTCCCACCTCGTTGTTTGCAAACATTACGGATACCAGTACGGTATTGTCCCTGATGGCGTTTTTTACCTGCTCCGCCGTTACCATGCCGTTTTCATCCACGGGAAGATAGGTCACCTCGCAGCCATGTTTTTCAAGGTATTCGCAGGTATGAAGTATTGCGTGGTGCTCGATATTTGTAGTTATTATGTGATTTCCCTTGCTCTTGTAGCGCTCGGCAACGCCCAGCAGCACGGTGTTGTCGCTCTCTGTGCCGCAGCCGGTGAAGATTATCTCGTCCAGCTCTGCGTTGAGGGCCTTGGCAAGCTGCTGTCGGGCTTTGTCCACTCCCGCCTTTGCTTCCCGTCCGAAGGAATGCACGCTGGAGGGGTTGCCGTATATGTTGGTAAGGTAAGGCATCATCTGCTCCAGAACTTCCGGTGCAAGGGACGTTGTGGCTGCGTTGTCCATATATACTCTTCTCATGTCAGTTTTTCCTCTCCTGAGCGCTGTCAAAGCGTCTCAATTGTGTTTTATAGTCCTCCGCCATATCGGCGAGTGTAGTCGTATCCAGTACCTCGTCTATTCTCTTTTGCAGCTTGAGCCACAGGGGCCTGGCACTGCAGCTACATGCATTGTCGCAGCTTGCACCGTTCACGTCCACGCAGCCCATTATGGAAGTACTGCCCTCAAGCGCGCGCAGTACCTCGCCCACATCTATATCCTCAGGCTTGCGCGACAACGCGTATCCGCCCTGTGCTCCCCTTACGGATTCAACAAGGCCCGCCTTTTTCAAGGAGGCTATCAGCTGCTCCAGATAGGATTCGCTTATGCCCTGCTGCTGTGCCAGAGTAGCTATGCTCACATATCCCCTGCCGTATGCCACGGTAAGATCTACCATGGCCTTCAGACCGTATCTGCCCTTTGTAGACAGCTTCATGGGCACGTCACCTCAATTCCCACCTGTATACTATGATTTTCTATGGCTAAGTATACCATCGCCAACTTGCCGTGTCAATAATTCCCACCTTTTTAATAGGAATTATTTTCTGCGGTTAACGACGACATTATTCCTGTTTCTCGTCCTTTTTCACCGGCAAAATATGTCATTTTTCACTACACCCTTGTTAGATTGGGCTTCACGTGATAAAATGCACAATGTACATATATGTAGTTATATATGTCGTTACCATTATTTATTTGTACCGGCCAACTCACACTTTGTACTGTGCCGGAACAATGAAAGGATAGTTGAACTATGGAAACCGATACCCCCGTACGGGAAACTGAAAGAATACTTACAGACGAGGAAGCTGCGGAGCGCGCGGCACGCAAAGAAGCCGCCCGCGAAGCGCGCAGGAAGAAAAAGCAAAGGAAAAAGCGCATAAAGACAGCGCTGCTCATAGTGCTTGCAGTAATACTGGTCATCGTAGCTGCGTTCGCCGGTTTCCTGCTTTACCTCCAGAAGTGCGGTACCGAGTACGATAACATCACCGAATGCGTACAGAGCCAGCCCATGGACTTCACACAGCGTTATGCCTTCTCCTCTGCGGATAAAACAATGTCCGTAAGGCTTGACAAGAACGACCTGTGGTGGCTGCTCTACCAGACGGGCGCCATTGAGAAGCTGGAAAAGATGGATACCGCATTGGCCGGCAAGAATATACGTCTCTCCGGCATGGGAATATCCACCGACAACAATGCCCTTACCGCAAATGTTGAGCTTACCTGCTTCGGCAGCGTCCGCATTCCCCTATCTGCCAACTGCGGTGTGTCCGTAGACGATACCGACATCACTATTTCCGTAAACAGCATAAAGCTTGGAAACGGCTGGGGCCTGCCCATGAACTTCGTATGCGGCCGCTTTGACATCGAGCCCTCCGCGCTCAACGTAAAGATAAGCCGCAGCATACATCCCTTCCTTAACGACCTTACCCAGTTGACCGTTGCAAACGGCTGTGTGGTGATAACAATGAATGCTACCGATAAGTTGTTCGCGGAGGCTCTTGCAAACGCGGATCAGGTAAAGGAGCTATCAAAGTTTGGCATTGAAAGTCCTGCAATAGCTGCCGTTGTGGAGGCAGCCTCCGGCACCGGCGACACAGCCTTCCGCACGGCACTTGACTCTTTTGCCGATGCAAACGCATATGCGGACTTCCGCACCAGCGCCCTGGCCCTCGGCACCGCAGACGCGGCTTCCGCCTATATGTCCAATCAGGATTACGCCCCCTATATTCAGCGTTTCCTGCCCAGCCTCACTCTGGAGGGCGTTACCAGCCTGAACTCCGAGCTGTACAGCCTTTCTGCCAACCGTGAGCAGCTGCTGGAGACACTTGCCACCAATGTAAATACCGCGTATATAAAGGGCACCATAGGCGAGCCCAAGCCCGCCGAGGATACCTCCAAGGACGGCAAGGACAGCAAGGATAAAAAGAAAACCGAAGCTGCCGCCGCCGAGACTGCCGCCACGCCTGCCGGCTCCTTCGTCAGCTACACCGAAGGCAGCCCCGCCCTGACAATGGAATCCATGTCCGGCAATAACTGGGCAAGCTACTCAGAGTGGATTACCGAGGGCGATTTCCGTGTGGTATACCTCAACGGCTTCCCCAACGTATCCGTACAGGTAGAGAAAGCCAAGGAGGAGGACGCTTCCAATAAGGATAAAAAAGATAAGAAGAAAACCGAGGAGGAAGCCTCAGCTTCCGAGACGGTAGCTTCACCCGAAAAGCCCATAGGCTTGCTGGTACGGCTCAAGGACGGCAGCTTCCGCCTGTTCTACCATGAGGCTGCTCTGAAGGAAGGCTCTAAGACCGATGTACAGTTTACCATAGCTCACATCGACCTGGACTCCGCCGCAGGCGAAGAGTATATGGCGCTCTCCTTTATCCCCTCCGTTACCTACACCGCGCCCGCCGTGACCCCGGCAACTGAGGCCGCGACGGCGGAGACCCCCGCAGAGCAGGACGGCGCGGCCACAACGGATCAGGCCGCCGCATAACGCAAAAAACCGCAGCCAAGGAGCCGGTCATCCCCGGCTCTTTTTTGTTTGCCTTTGTGTAACCATACCATATGTGGCCCGCATATTATGCCATATATAAATGCCCTGTAATACCATGTAACAGGGCGCTAAGGAGGCAAAACCGTGAATCTGAAAAACAACACATGCCGCTGCGCAGAGCTTACCTGCTCCGACAGCGGAATACTTGTGGCTGCCGGCACCGCAAGCACCCAGCCCTGCTCCGGCTGGGACAGCGGCGTCAACCTTGCATCAGCCGCAGGCAGCATTCCTCTTGCTGCCGCATACTTCCCGGATCAGGCCTACCTTCAGGGGTTCTGCCCCTGCGAGGCTCTGAACAACGGCGCGCTCTTTCCAGAGCTTGTGATGTAAGGAGGCCGCAATGGACGACATGACCAGATGTGAACTGCTTAAAACCATAAGCGAATATCAGTTTGTTGCCGTAGAGCTGAACCTGTATCTCGACACCCACCCCGGGGACGCCGCTGCCCGCAGCGACTACCTGTACTACTCAACCCGGCTTAAGGAGCTCATTGCCGCCTATGAGGAGCAGTACGGCCCGCTTATGAACTTCGGCCACTCGGCGACTGCTACGGGCTGCTACGTTTGCAGCGAATGGCCCTGGGATTAAGGAGGAAAAGACTAAATGTGGATCTATCAGAAAAAGCTTGAATACCCCGTAAACATCACCACTCCCAACCCCCGCATGGCAAAGGCGCTCATGGCCCAGTACGGCGGACCGGACAGCGAACTGGCCGCAGGCTGCCGTTACCTTACCCAACGCTTCTCCATGCCGGATAACCGGGTAAAGGCCACCTGTAACGACATAGGTACAGAAGAAATCGCCCACTGGGAAATGATAGGAACCATGATCCATCAGTGCCTGCGCGATGCTACACTAAAGGACATTGAAGCCGCGGGACTAATGGGTTACTACACCATGCACTCCAAGGGCGTATACCCTGCCGACCCCAACGGTGTTCCCTTCACTGCGGCCTATTTGCAGTGCACAGGCGACCCAATAGCCGATATTACTGAGGACATGGCAGCAGATGCTGCTATGTCAAAAAGGCAACATTTTGCGCAAAAAAAAGAAGCACTGCCCCGCATGGCAGTGCTTCTTTCTCCGCTGTATTAATTTAAGTAAGAAATAAGAATAAGAGGTTTTTGTTTCAGCCGGTTCTTTATCCGTATTTATAATAGCATTTATTTTGGCTTATTACAAATACACAGGTATGATATCATGTTGGCTGTTATCGTTTTTATCAATTATATTTCTTTCTATGCCAGATCATGTCCTAAGAGTCGCACGAAGTCTGTCCGTCTTAAGCAGCAAGTCCAGGCCTTCCTCTGCGCTGCGCACCAATACATCGCTGTGAGCTATCAGGCCGGCACACACTCCCTCGCCGTCCATGATGGCAATGGACAAATCCGCTATATCAAACATCTTTATATCGTTGAATCCATTGCCTGCGCAGGCAACCTTGCCGCCAAGGGCGCGCACTATCTCCTCCTTGCATTCGGAGGCATTCGCCCTCGGGAACGTCTTTATCTCGACGCCCAGCCCATCGCATTGCGCCCTGACAGTGCCATAGGTATCAGCCGTAAGCACATAAACGCGGGCGCTCCTGCAAAGCTCCCTTATGCGCCGCGCCGCGCCTTCGATTATCTGCCCGTCAAAGGCTATGGTGCCGTTATAATCCAGCACTATATGCTCTATCTCTATGATATCCCGTCCGGGTATTTCTATCCTTATCATGCTTTCTCCCTATCCGTATATTCCCGCAAGGAATTCGCGGGTGAGCTGCTGCTTGGGCAGCTCAAATACTTCAGCTGCTGATCCGTTCTCTATTAGCCTGCCATCGAATATCACCGCCACCCCGTCCGCTATGCGCTTTGCCTGGGCGATGTTATGGGTCACTATCACTATGGAGTAATCCTTCTTCATTTCCGACAGCATATCCTCTATTACTGCCGTGGCCTTTACATCGAGCGCCGAACAGGGCTCATCCATCATCAGCACCTCCGGTTCCACGGTGAGCGCACGGGCGATGCATAGCCTCTGCTGCTGCCCGCCTGAAAGCTTCAGGGCGCTTTTGTTCAGATCTTCCTTTACCTCATCATACAGGCCGACGGTTCCGAGCTTCTCTATTACTGCGCTTTCCAGTTCCTTCTTGCCGGTTTTACCGTAGTATTTTAACCCGTAAGTCATGTTTTTGTAAATGGAAAACGGGAATGGCGACGGACTCTGGAACACCAGGCCCACCCTGCGGCATCAGTCAAATGGGCGCGTTCATAAGCGGCGAATATCTGTTTCACGATAATACCATCGCGTCCGATATTGATAACGTTCATACAAACAATAACAAAACAGGCGTTATCGGCAAGGCCGATAACGCCGTATCCCTAACAATACTTATCCCTATGCGCCTTCATCTGCCCCTCCAGCGGAACGATATCGTGATACTCCGCCCCGGAGGCTTTTATGGCTTCTCTGGCTTCGCCGATGTGTTCCTTTTCGATGAGCAGCGACATACCGCAGGAAAGCTCCCCCTGTATGCAGCGGGGAGCAGGCGCTATCCTGTTCTGCACCCCGGCGCCATCCAGTATGCCGTGCAGCTTCAGCCCCTGCTCATAGTTTGCAAAGAGCACATAATACCTTACGTCAGACATTATCTGTTGTTGAGCATCTCTATGAACGCGCCTATGCGGGTGCGGAGCTGCTCGGCGTCGGTATCGGTATAGTCCGTTTCAAGGCCGAGCACCGGTACTCCGGCTTCCTTGAGGGCGCGGGCCACGCTGTACTTCTCGGTATCATACAGGCAGCAGAACTTCAGGCTGCAGTCGATAACGCCGTCCACCTTGTATTCCTTCACCATCCTGAGCAGATCGTCTATGCGGCCATGGTTCGGGGTGAAGCAGGCGCAGTTGGTCTTCATGTACCGCTCGGACAGCGCCATGAACTGGTCGTCCAGCGTGGTCTTGGTCTCGTCCACCAAGTTCTCAAAATAGCGGGTGCCGGTGCACATCTCCTCGCATACGACTGCCGCGCCGCTGGTCTCTATTATATTATGCAGCTTCCAGTTGGGTACCGCCATGGGCGTGCCGGTGACGAGTATGCGCTTGGTGCCCTCGGGAACCACGGATACGCCGTCCTTTATGCGCTGCTCCAGCTCGTCCGCCAGCCTGTTGCACATCTCCGCGCAGCGGACGGGATCGTCGAAGAAGGATATCTGCGTCATGAGCAGCACGTCGCGTCCCGATATGGGCAGGCATTCGGACTTGCGCGCATTATATACCCTCGCCATGGCCTTGCGCTTGTTGTTTATTATCCTGATCGCCTCGCCCAGCTTTTCGGGGGTTATGCTGTTTCCGGTGAACTCCTCCACCTTCTTCGCAAACTCCGCTATCTCGTCCTTCCATTTGATTATATCCTTCTCGCGCTTCATCTGGGGGACGTCCATTACATACATGGGAACGTCCTCGCCCAGTATCTCATACGCCTTCTTTTTGGCGTCGCAGGTGGTCTCACCGACGTACATGTCCGCTATGCGGAAGAAGGGGCAGGTGCGGCCGAGGCGGGCGCCTACGGAGGCCTTTACGAGAGGGCAGGTGCTCTTGGGCAGCACTGTCTCGCCGCCCGGTACCCAGAACTGGCTGCCGCCGCAGAGCCCTGTGACTATGCCGTTTGCGGCTATGACGACCTCGTCCGGGACATATACGCAGAAGGTGCCGAATACCTTTCGGCCTTCCTTTTGCGCGGCTATAAGCTCGGCGGGGCGGATACCGTGTACCTCGGATATTACCAGATCCCAGAAATCCATAGCCTTCGGCCTGTTCTTCTGGGTAAGGAAAACATCCCCTACCGCCGTAGGCAGCACCTGACAGAGCATATCATGGCTTTCGAGATCCATTCCAAGGTCTTTCCACATCTGTACATAATCTGACATCTACAATACCTCCGTGTGATTTGTTTTTTGCTTCTGGTTTTTGATGGTGATCTTTTGACTGATAAGCGGCGCGCACGCGCCTTGATAATATTATTATACCATCGCGTCCGATATTGATAAAATTCATACAAACGATATTAAAAGGGGCGTTATGGCCCATGCCGATAACGCCCGATGGTAAATACCTTTTCTTTTCACCTCGCTGCCTATCCGTGTATGAAGGCAGCATCAGATGACTATTTCATATGCGCCGTCCGTAGCTATCCCCGCCTGCTCGGCAGCTTCTATAAGCTCCTTTTTGTTTTCCACCGGCGCGCGCCAGCTCATTCCGCAGCCGGCGGTTATCTCCCGGGGTACGGGTATAAGCCGCCCCGGCAATCCCTTTTCGGTGCAGAGACTCTCCATGGCCATGGCGGCCGTAGTTGTATGGAAGGTTATTATAAGCCAAAGCTTCTTTTCTCTCATTTTGCAAGCTCCGCTACCGCTCTTACCGCTTCATCAATCTCTTCCTCTGTATTGTAAAAGGAAAAGCTGAACCGCACCGCACCTACTTCAGTAGTGCCGAGGGCCTTATGCATTCGGGGCGCGCAGTGGGCTCCGGGTCGGGTGGCTATGCCGTAGCCCTGCGAAAGCTCATAAGACACCTCTCCGGACTCATAATCCCATATGTTAAGCGCGACTATAGCGGTCTTGTCCTTTGTAAAGTCGCCATAGACCGTGACGCCCTCGATATTCTTCACTCCCTCATAAAAGCGCAGCATAAGCGAGCGCTCCTTCGCATGTATATTTTCTACGCCGGTCTCGGATATAAACTTTGCCGCAGCTCCAAGTCCCGCTATGCCGTGGCCGTTCAGCGTTCCCGCCTCCAGACGGGTGGGGTACTCGGCCGGGTGCGTCCTGCTGTAGGACTGTACTCCGGAACCTCCCACCTTAAAAGGGCGTATCTCTATACCCTCTTTAACGCATATACCGCCGGTACCCTGCGGGCCCATAAGCCCTTTGTGCCCGGTAAAGCACAGCACGTCTATGCCCATTTTTTTCATATCGATGGGCCAGCAGCCCGCCGTCTGAGAAGCATCCACTATCACTAACGCGCCGTGGCTGTGGGCTGTTTTTGCTATGCGCTCTATATCCAGCACGGTTCCCGTAAGATTTGAAGCGTTGGTGCATACTACGGCCCTTGTATTTGGCTTCATGAGCCTCTCGAAGTCCGCATAATCCACATTGCCAAGCTTATCCGCCGGCACAAAGCTCAACTCTGCGCCATGCTCCGCCTCAAGGCGGTAAAGGGGCCTCAGTACGGAATTGTGCTCAAGGTCAGTCGATATCACATGGTCGCCCGGGTCGATAAGCCCGTTTATAGCCATGTTCAGCGCCTCGGTGGAGTTCGCAGTGAAGGCCACATGGTCCACCCGCGGGCAACCGAAAAGCGACGCCAGCCTTACGCGGGCGTCGTATACGGTACGGGCAGCGTCAAGGGCCTCCTCATGGGTGCCCCTGGCGCAGTTGCCCATCGATTGCATTGCATGTACTACCGCGTCTATTACCTGCTGAGGCTTATGTAGGGTAGTTGCGGCATTGTCGAGATATATCACGGTTTGATGACCTTTCCGGCCTTAGCCAGAGTTTCTACTATTACGTACATATTGGTGACGCTGCCTACCGCCAGTTTATCGGCAAGGCCGTAGAAGTTAAGGCAGGTGCCGCAGGTGAGTATCTGCACACCCTGAGCTTCCATGCTCCTGAGGTCCTCCAGCAATACGGAACCCTCGGTAGTGAGCTTGGCGCCGCCGTTGTAGAACAGTATGGTCTTGGGCAGGGTCTCCAGCTGGGATACGGCATAAATGAAGCCCTTCATAAGTGTGCGGCCCAGATCATCGGAGCCCCGGCCCATTGCATCTGTATCTATTGCAACCACGAAATCGCCCCTGCTATCGACATGGCAGGAAAGATCCTCGCCGCCCATGGTCAGGGGGCCGTTCACTTCCATAGTAATGGCAAAAAGATTATCTCCCAGCTTTTCGCTCCTGCTCTTGAGGCCCTTGCTGTCGGCAAGGCGGGTAAGGTTCTGTATGGCTATCTCATTGTCAACCTGTACCTCAAGGGTGCCTGCTTCCTTGAACTCGCCAAGAGCCTTGGTAGCCTTTACTACCGGTATTGGGCATTGATCGCCTACCGCGTTTACTTTTACGTTTGCCATTTTGTTATTCCTCCTTAAGTGGTTTCTTGTTATTCTTGTTCTGCTTCGGCTTTTCGCCGCTGCGGTTCCTTACGTAATTCAAAAATGCCTGTTCCGTCTGGGTAAAGCTACGGTTCTTGAGGTAGGCGATGTATATGTCGCGATACGGCCCGTCTTCCTCAAGATCAAAGCACAGCACCCGGCCGTCACGTATGGCGTCCGCCGCCGCTCGCTCTGAAAGTATGGTGGTGCCCTTTCCGGCAGCTACCATGCTCTTTATCCCCTCAATGTTGTTCATGTAGCCGGCCACGTTAAGATCCGCCGAGGACATACCTATGCTCTTGAGATAGTTATCCGTCTCCCGGCGAGTGCCGCTGCCGCTCTCACGCATTATCATTGGCCACTCCAGCAGCTCCTTGCCCAGCACGCCCATTTCCTTTTTTTCGGCAAACTCTTTATTATTTGGGGTAATCAGCACCATTCTGTCGCGGCAGACGGTATGATAGCTGAATATGGTCTTGCGGCTGCTGGTTCCTACAAACGCAAACACAGCCTCGCCGTTTTGCAGCCGCTCAAGGGCAAAGGAACTGTCTCCGTCAAGAACGGAGAACCTGCATTCCGGCCTGATATCGGAAAATCCCGTCATTATGCCCGGCAGTATGTAGCTCGAAGGCACCGTAGAGGCGGCAATGGATATGAGGGGCTGGTCGGCCTCCTCCTTGCGGAACATATTTTGCAGCATTTCCGCCTGATTGATTATTATCTGGGCTGCGCGATATGCCCGCTGCCCTTCCTCCGTCAGCTCTATGTTCTTCTTTTCGCGGCGCTTTATGAGCGTCACCTGAAGCGACTGTTCCAGCTGTGCCACATGACTGCTTATGGTAGACTGGCTCAAAAACAGCTCGTCCCCAGCCTTTGAGAAGCTTCTGTGCTCCGCTACCTTTATAAATGCCTCGAGTTGCCGAAGGCTGATGTCCATATCAAACCCACCTTGTCCTTAATCTCATATAGTATACAACAACGCAAATTCTTTTCCTATCAGTTATTCATTCGAATTCCAGATAATGCGATATTTGTTATCTATTATGTCAATATCACAAACTGACAGCAATCCATATTATAACCGGCATTCTACCCTAATATTTATATACAGGAGGTGTTGTTTCTTTGGCAAAATCACCCATGTGCAAAAGCGTATTCAAAAATGGCCGGTTCCCGGATAAAAAGCTGTTTGCGGAAAAATGGCTGCAAATGCTCAACAAAAGGCGCAGTATATGAGGGCCGCCATATACTGCCGGCTGTCCGAGGAGGATAAGGGCAAGGCCGATGGCGCGGACAGCGGAAGCATACAAAACCAGAAGATGCTGCTCACTCAGTACGCTGACGCGCAAGGCTGGGAGATATACGATATATACAGCGACGACGACTATGCCGGTGCGGACAGGAACAGGCCGGAATTCAACAGGATCTTGCGGGATGCGGAAGCAAAGCGCTTCGGCATAGTGCTGTGCAAGACCCAGTCCCGCTTTACCCGGGAGCTGGAGCTGGTAGAAAAGTACATACACGGCCTGTTCCCCATTTGGGGCATACGCTTCGTAAGCGTGGCGGACAACTGCGATACCGACGATCCGGGCAACAAAAAGACGCGCCAGATAAACGGCCTCGTGAACGAGTGGTATCTCGAGGACATGTCCGAGAGCATAAAGAGCGTACTGAACAGCCGAAGGAGTCTTGGGCTGCACATAGGTTCTTCCGCGCCCTACGGCTACGCCAAGGATCCGGCTCAAAAAGGGCACCTCATCATCGATGAGGAAAAGGCCGTTACAGTACGGGAAGTATTCTCGTTATTCGCCAATGGCCAAGGAAAAACGTCTATAGCCCGGGAGCTCAACGCCCGGGGCATACCCTCCCCCGGCGGCGGGCTGTGGCAGTATGCCACGATATCCCGCATGCTCCAAAACGAGGTCTACATCGGCCATATGGTTCAGGGCAGGTACGGCAGCGTATCCTACAAGACCAAGCGCAACATGCCAAAACCCCCGGAGCTGTGGTTCAGGGTGGAAAACACGCACGAGGCAATAATAGATGAAAAGCAATGGCAGACCGTACAGCGGCTCATATCCGAAAAATCGCGTCCCTTCGCCGGCAATAAGGCAGGCGCTTTTGCCGGCAGGGTTTACTGCGCCTGCTGCGGCAGTCCCATGCGCTCCGCAAGGAGCCACGGCGAAAGCTACCTTCGATGCAGCCGCCGCTATATATCAAAGGCGGCCTGTCCCGGTGGTTTTATATCCGTAAAGCGTCTGGAGCGTACCGTGCTGTGTGAGCTTAACCGGCTCACCTCAGAGCACCTCGATGCGGATATGCTAAAAGAACGATGCATTCAGTGCAGCAGTTCCCGGCAGATACAGCTGTCGAAGCGCATATCAAAGCTGCAGGGACGCATCGACATATATTCCGAAGCCATGGCAAAGCTTTACCTCCACAGGGCGGAAGGCTCCATAAGCGAGGCTGACTTTTCAGATACCCTCAAACGCATTTCATCTGAAAAGCAGCGGCTTATGCTATCCGCCGCAAGCGGTACGGCAGAGCTTAAGCAAATCAGCCCCTCATCGGCAAATGAAGATATCCCGGTCCTGCTCAACGCTCTGGACAACGCTGCCGCAGAAACACTGATAGAGCGCATATATATAGGAAGGCGCTCTCCCGGCAGCTGGGAGGTCCCTGTGGAAATACACTGGAGCTTTTGACACAGCTGCAAAAAATGTTGCCTTTTTGATACAGCAGCAGAGCAGAAGGCAAGAGCAACATATGAACACCTGATGGTGCTCACGGATGACCCTGCCATAATTAACCCCCTGCGCTTTCTGCGGGAACGCGAAATAGTTCACTTCCAGCGCTTCGGCGAGTGCCTGAACATTCTGCAAAGCAGCATAACCGCCGGCCTTACCCTAAACATGGGCCCGGCCAATAATCCCTGCGCGGATATGTAATATTCGCCTTAAGCTCGGCAGCGCGTGACGCTGCCCTGCAAAAATGTCGATATTAAAGGGGTCCCGCTTTTATCGGGCGGGGCCCTACAGAGTGTCGAAAAAGTGGCTAAAGACCACTTTTTCGAGTTTTTGCGGGTTTTGCCTCTCACATTCGTTCCCGGGCGGCAAAACCCGTAAAGTGCGAAAACCTCCGGTTTTCATCCGTTTTGACGCACATGTCGTCAAAGCCGGAATTAACTTAAGGGGCTGCGGCCCCTTAACAACCCCACGGTTTTTCGACAGACTGAAGGGGCTCCGCTTTTTAGGCGGCGCCCCCTAACCTGTCTGAGCAGAAGCTTACGACAGCAGTATCCTGTCGGATTCTACCTGCTTGCCCGCTATCTCGGCGAACTTTTCCATCAGCTGCTGCTTGGTTAGCTTTTTCTTTTCTTCGCCCTCCACGTCGAGTATTATATGCCCCTCGTTCATCATGATGAGCCTCGTGCCATGGTTTATGGCGTCCTTCATATTGTGAGTTATCATCAGTGCGGTAAGGCCGTTCTCCCTGATGATGCTGTCGGATATGTCCAGCACCTTCTTGGCGGTGGCGGGGTCTAGGGCGGCGGTGTGCTCGTCGAGGAGCAAAAGCTTTGGCTTTTGCAGCGACGCCATGAGCAGCGTCAGCGCCTGACGCTGACCGCCGGAGAGCAGGCCCACCTTAGCCGTCATTCTGTCCTCAAGGCCGAGACCCAGGCCCTTCAGCCTGTCCCGGTACTGTTCCCGCTCGGCCTTTGTGACGCCCCAGCGCAGCCCGCGGCGCCTGCCGCGGCGCATTGCCAGCGCCAGGTTCTCCTCTATCTGCATATTTGGCGCGGTACCGAGCATAGGGTCCTGAAATACGCGGCCTATATACGCGGCGCGCTTGTGCTCGCATTCACCCGTAACGTTTATGCCGTCGATGGTGATGGAGCCGCTGTCCACAGGCCATACGCCGGCTATGGCGTTGAGCATGGTGGACTTGCCCGCGCCGTTGCCGCCTATCACCGTTACAAAGTCGCCCGGCTTAAGGGTCAGCGAAAGGTTCTGCAGCGCTTTTTTTTCGTTTATTGTACCCGGATTGAAGGTCTTACATATATTGTCCAGCTTCAGCATATCTACTCTCCCCTTTCATCAGGCCTTTCCATTGAGGCTGCGCTTACCCGCCATCTTGAAGGAGCTCTTTCGCTCCGCCTGTATATGGGGCACCGCAAGGAATACGGCTACTATTATGGCGGTAAAAAGCTTCAGGTCGTTTGGATCAAGCTTGAGCCACAGTATTATCACCATTACGATGTAGTACACTATGCCTCCGACTATCACAAACAGCAGCCTCATGTAAAACTCACAGCCCTTGCGGAACGCGGCATCGCACAGAACCTCTCCGATTATTATGGCGGCAAGGCCTATAACGATGGAGCCCCTGCCCATGTTTACATCGGCGAAGCCCTGATACTGGGCCATAAGTCCTCCCGAGAGAGCCACCATTCCGTTTGAAAGGGCAAGGCCGATGAGCTTCATGTTATCGGTGTTTATGCCCTGGGCCCTGCTCATGTTGGGGTTGGAGCCGGTGGCGCGGATCGCCGAGCCCTGCTCTGTACCGAAGTACCAGTACATTACCGCTACTATGGCCGCAGCTAACACAGCGCCTGTCAGTATGGCTTTGGGTACGCTGCGCATGGTGATGAGCAGCTTGAAGGTATCCGGATTAGCTGAGCGGTTTGCGGACATGCCCATTATGCGGAGGTTGATGGAGTACAGCGCAAACTGGGTGAGTATGCCGGAAAGTATGGCGGGAATACCAAGTCTGGTGTGCAGCACTCCTGTGCATAGCCCTGCAGCAGTTCCTGCGAGAAGGGCCGCTATCAGCGCGGCCCAGGCAGGACAGCCAGAGGTTATGAGCATTATGGCTACTGCGCCGCCGGTTGCAAAGGAACCGTCCACCGTAAGATCCGCAATATCCAGCAACCGGAAGGTGATGTATAGGCCAAGTGCCATTATGCCCCAAATTATTCCCTGGGCAATACCGCCCGGCATTCTGGATATCAGGTTGGCGATACTGGGAAGCCCCAAACAAACCGCTGCGTTCATCTTATTTCTCCTCTTGCTCTGTCTAATTTCTTTTTAGTTTTTCCTGTTAATCCTCTATGGCGACATATTCGTCGGGGATAGTTACGTTCAGCTTTTCAGCCATATCCTTGTTGAACTTCTTTACGGGCCCCTGGAAGTATTCTACAGGCATCTCGGAGATATCGGCCTCGCCCTTGAGTATTTTAACTGCCATTTCACCGGTGGTGCGGCCAAGGTCGTAGTAATTGATGGACAGGGTAGCCAAGCCGCAGCCCTTGCAGATGCCTTCTTCGCCCGCTATCACGGGTACGCCGGCGGGAACAGTAACGGCCGCTATGGCCTCGGTGCAGGAGGCGGCGGTGTTATCGGTAGGAATGTACAGAACGTCGCTCTCGGCAACAGCGCTGGTGGTTACGGTGGATACGTCGTTGGAATCCGCGAAGGTGAATATATTTACGGTCAGGCCGTCGGCTTCGAGGCATTCCTTCACAACGTTTGCCTGGTATACGGAGTTAGGCTCGCCGGAGCAGTAGAGTATGCCCACCGTCTTTGCATCGGGGAACAGCTCCTTTACCATTGCCGCCTGCTGATCCAGAGGAGCCAGATCGGAGGTGCCGGATACGTTGCCGCCCACGGTGCCGGAGAAGTCGGAAATATTCAGCGCAACGCCGTACTCGGTAACGGAAGTGCCCAGTATGGGTATGGTATTGGTAGCCGCTACAGCCGCCTGAAGAGCAGGAGTGGCGTTTGCCATTATAAGGTCTACCTCAGACGAAACGAAGCCGTTCACTATGGGAGCGCAGGTGGGGATATCGTTGGAGGCGTTGCCCTCCTCGATGGTCACGCTGTCGCCCAACTGCTCGGTGAGCACATCCTTGAAGCCCTGCGTGGCAGCGTCAAGAGCGGGATGCTGAACCAGCTGGCAAATGCCTACGGTATAGCTCTGCTTCTCCTCCGCGGGAGCGGCAGTCTGCTCGGTCTGCTCTGCGGTGGCCGCAGGTTCAGTGGTCGCTTCGGGTGCGGAGCTGCAGGCGGTGAGGCCCAGCAGCATAAGTGCCGCCATCAGTATAGCGAGTGTCTTTTTCATGGTTTTTTCCTCCTGAAAATTAAATTTTCTAAAATATAACAAAAAGGCCGTATGAGCGGTTGCTCATGCGGCCTTTTTATCATCGTAAGCTTTATCGGTTCGCCTTCGACGCGCAGCACAAACAACCATTACCTGTGGCATAAAAGTAATAGTAATAAATGCCGGCGTTCTTTATAGCAGCGAACATCTTCATCTTCTTACGCGTCCTTTCTCAAATGTTGGCTCCATTCTACTCCGTGTTTTTCAAGCTGTCAATACCTTTTTCAAAAATAATATATTATTTATTTTTATACAATATCCGTCTCTAATTATACCAGCGTCATATATTCCCCAAACACCGGCAGAAGCACGTCCGCCTCCTTTGGGGAGTATCTTGGGGATATGGCTACGGACATAAAATCATACTTCTCCTCTGCCTTAAACCCATTATAATCCTCATATACATTAAATGGTATCACCGGCTCTTTGCCGTTTATGCCCAGAGAAAGGGCAGCGGTAAAAGAGCTCAGCTGTATTGAATCTGCCTTGCCCGGCACGAGTATTTCCTTTGGTATATCGGGTAGGGAGCTTGGATTACGCACATTTTCCAAAGAGGATATCCACCTGAAGGCCAGAGCGAAAAGCAGATAATTCGCCTCGTCCAGCTCGTTGAGCCTTCTGTACTTTTCCGCGTCTGCCCGTTTGTCGTATCTTATAGGCAGCACGCCGTTGAGCACATACCCCGGTCCGGGATAGCCTATGCCAAGGTCGCTGTGTGCGTCGATGTGCGTCACATCAAAGGGGGCTGTAAGCCGCTTTGCTTCCAGCATATCCCGCCACAGCTCCAGCGCAGAGTCATGTGTCTCAAATATCCTGCCGGGTATGGGCCTGTCCTTGCTCAATCCGCAATTGCCCTCAAGAAAGCGCCGCACTCGCCCGCTTTCCCACGGCTCATGGCCAAAAAGCTCCGGCCGCCTGCCCTTATCGGCCAGAGGACAGCAGCCCGCAAGGAAAAAGTCCAGATCAATATCCAGTACCCGCACAGAAATACCCTCCTTAAAATCATTACAGTTATTATGATACCATCAGTTGGGCGATATGGCAAAAGGTTGACTTTGATCTGCAAATGCGCTAACCTTTGATTAAGCAAAATAACCTGTTTCGGAGGATATTATGACCCCAAGAGAACGTTTTCTTCGTTATGTAACATACTACACCACGTCCGATGATTTTTCCGAGACCGCCCCCTCTACCGAGCGTCAGAAGGAGCTTATCCGCGAGCTTGCCCGCGAGATGGAGGAGCTCGGCTTAAAGGACATATCCTTTGACTCCAACAGCAACGTATACGGCACGCTGCCCGCCAACGTTAAGGGTGCGCCTTCCATCGCGCTCATAGCCCATGTGGACACCGCTCCGGACGCGCCCGGCGAAAACGTCCGTCCCGCTGTTATCACCTGCCCGGAGGGCGAGTTTACCTTGGAATCCGGCGTAGTCATGAATGAAGCCCTCTGCCCCGGCCTCTCAAAGCATGTGGGCGAGGAGCTGATAGTCACCGACGGCACGACGCTGCTCGGCGCCGATGACAAGGCGGGCGTGGCGGAGATAATGTCAGCCGTGGACAGGCTCATGGAGAGCGGCAGGCCCCACGGGGAAGTAAAGGTCATATTCACCACCGACGAGGAGATAGGACGGGGCGCAGAGGGCATAGACGTAAAGGCTTTGGGCTGCGACTTCGGCTACACCGTGGACGGCGGACCCATAGGCGAGATAGAATACGAAAACTTCAACGCCGCCTCCGCCGTGCTCACTGTTCACGGCGTGGGCGTACACCCCGGTGAGGCAAAGGACGTAATGGTCAACGCCGCCACCGTCGCAATAGAGTTCCACGATATGCTGCCCAAGACCGAGGTGCCGGAGAACACCTGCGGCTATCAGGGCTTCTTCCACCTGCACGATATGCAGGGCAGCGTGACCGAGGCTACCCTCCGCTACATCATCCGCGACCACGACGCAAAGAGCTTCGAGGCCCGCAAAGCGCTGTTCCTCGCCCTCGCCTCCGAGATAAACCGCCGCTACGGCGAAGGCACTGCCGTGGCCACCGTCAAGGACAGCTACTACAACATGAAGGAAAAGATAGAGCCCCATATGCAGCTCATCGATAAGGCCATAGCCGCCTTTGAAAAGAACGGCATACCCGCCCGCACCGTGCCCATACGGGGCGGCACGGACGGCGCACATCTCTCATGGGAAGGGCTGCCCTGCCCCAACCTGCCCACCGGCGGCTACAACTACCACGGCGTGCGGGAATGGATACCCGCAAGGAGCCTGGATCAGATAACCGATGTGCTGGTGGATCTCGTCGTGAGCTTTGCCGAATAAATATACAATAATTAAGGGACTGCAACAGCAGTCCCTTAATTTATTTTTCCCACTCCAGCCGTAGCCTGAGCTTATTCAGGGGCTTTGCCTCCTTGTCCGCATAGAGCCCGTCGGAGCGCATCAGGGAGCAAAGCAGCCCCATCATCGCCATATTCACCATAAGCGATGTGTTGCCGTAGGAAAGAAAGGGAAGGGGCAGCCAGCCCATTATCACAATACCGCAGTTGCCGAGCATGTACTGCACCGCCTGCATCAAAAGCGACGCGCAGATACCGCAGCCCATGATCTTGCCGAACAGGCTCGTAAGCTTCAGCGCCTTAAAGAACAGCATCGCTATGAGCCCTATCAGCACCGCGGCTATTATCAGGGCTATCACCCAGCCGTAACGGTGGGCTATTGTGGTGAGCATGAAATCCACATACGCTTCGCCGCCTATGCTCCCGTCCCTTTTAAAGAGCATGGAATACCGCGTCATTTCAGTATCCTGTCCGCGGCCTATGGGCCTCGAGGCGCGCAGCATATCCCTTATCACCCTTATCTGGTAACTGTAATCCTCGGGAAACGCCTCCGGGCGCAGCATCACCGCAACGCGCTGCCACCAGCGCGCATTTGACCTGAGCAGCCCATAGCCGCCGCACAGCACGCCGCCCCAGCTTAACGCTATGGGCAGCCACCTGTTCTTTCCGCAAAGCCCCCATACCGAGGCAAACGCTATTACAGCAAGGCACGCAGCGGCGACGTTAACGGCTGCTCCCGTATATGGAGCCATAAGCATTCCCGCTATCGGTATCGCCAGCATCGCCCCGCCTGTGAGCAGCCCCCCAAAGCCCCTGCATACATACAGCCAGCCTGCAAACAGCGCCGGTATGGTTATGGCAGCCGTCTGAAGCACTATCATCTCGCTGGGTCCGCAGGAATAGCACAGCGGAAGTGCAGCAAGGCATAGTGCTATCACCGCAATATAAGCCTGCCACGACAGCCCCGCCAGCCGGTAAAGGTCTGCATTATACAGCCAGACAAACAGCCCGCAGCCTATACAGGCGGCAATAATAAATTTGCCTAATGGGCTGCCGCCGTTTCCATACTCCATAAATCTGCAGGTGGCGCTTATCATAAGCAGTGCTGTCAGCATGATCACCGGCCCCCACTGGGGCTTGGGCCGGTAGCTCGCGTCAAGGCGAAGTCCTGTCTCCGCCGGGCTCCCCATGCTTTCCACTGCCTTCCGCTCCGCCTTTTCCCTCTCCATGCCGGAGCGCATATACGCTTCGGTCTGATCCTCTATGTGTGCGGCAAGCTCCTCCCGCACCGCGTCGTGCGCCTGCCTCCAGCGTACCTCGGCGCATACGCTTTTAAGATACTCGTTTACCCTGTCAGAAGGCATAGCTCACACCTCCAAGCACCTTGTCAAGGGCGCGGGAAAACTCCCGCCACTCCCTGGTTTTGGCGGAAAGCTCCGCCCTGCCCGCCTTTGTTATGCTGTAATATTTCCTTACCCTGCCGGTATCCGCCGTTTTTTCGTATGCGGTTATCAGCCCCGCCTTCTCAAGGTCGTGGAGCATGGGATAGAGCGTTCCGGCCTTTAGCGTAAAGGTATCGTCAGACCGCCTCGCCAGCTCCTCTATCATCTGATAGCCGTACATATCCTCGTTTTCAATGAGCTTAAGCAGCAGCATACCCGTGCTGCGGGTCACAAGCGTCTTGTCCATGCGCTCCCTCCATATATCGGAATTCTATACATATCTTATATCGGCATTCTATATATGTCAACGCCTGCCGCCCGCTGTTTACATTTTCTTAATATGCGCTTATTCTTCAGTCGTGACGTCTATCCTGGCATAGCCGCCCCTTGCGTGTACCTTTCCCTGACCGTTTATCGTGCAGTTGCATGTGACGGTATACTCGTAGTCCGGGCCGTGATTTGTGCAGTTTGCAGCAGTCCTCACGCACTTGTTGTTCACGAATATGCCGTACTTCTCGCTTCCGCCCATGATGGGGCTTATCTTTGTATGCAGTATTATGGTACTGCCCTGCCTCACCTTGTACGTGCCCAGTTCCGTTATGATCTCCCCGTCTACAGCCACATACCTTTCACCAAACAGGCCGGAATTATCAAAGCTTCCTGTAAGCGTCAGCGTGACCGTCTTAACTGTTTCCCCCGCCATGAGCCTGCGCCTTTGCGCGAATTGCCTGTGTATCATGTTTTCCTCCTGCTGTATTTATTTCGAACGTTTGTTCCGAACATATATTAACACCACACTCCTCCTCGCCGCAATTCTCAATCAAAAAAGGAATACCTCTTTCGGTATTCCCTGTGTACATGTCGCACATTTCGCGCCGCTTTAATGTATCAGAAGCCCCACTATTATGCCTATGGCCGAGCCTACTGCCACCTGGAAAGGCGTATGGCCCACCAGTTCCTTGAGCTCCTCCTCCGGCAGCTCTATCTTGCTGTTTCTGGAACGCAGAAAGCGGGTTATGGAATTCAGTATCTCCGCCTGACGGCCGGTCTCCAGGCGCACACCCCGGGCATCGTGTATCACCACTATTGCAAACAGGACCGCCATAGCAAATTCAAAGGAGGCCGGGCCATAGTTAAAGACTGTAGCCACCAGAAACGCGCACACCGTTGCCGAATGGGAGCTGGGCATTCCGCCGCTGCCCCAAAGGCGCTCCGCCTTCCATTCTTTATTTATCAGATAGTTTATTATCGTTTTCAGAACCTGCGCAACAGCCCATGCCGTTACCGCGCTCACGAGGGGGCGATTTTCTGCAAGCCCCTTAAAAAATTCTCCCAAAGTCATATTCAAATCCCCTTTCTGACGATAAGCATAGCAAAATTGACCGCTTCTTGCAAGCATTCAATTCGGACTGTAATTATCTCCAAAAAATGTTAATTTTTTCTTACCATCAGTTGACAAGAGCACACAAGCCCGAAAGGCTTGTTTTGGGACGCTCCTGCGTTCTCGTCGCTTGTATTACATCCAGTAGTACTGCGCTCCTCGGCCTTGGATCGCCCTCAAAACAAGCTCTTTAGGGTCTTTGAGTTTTAGAAGCCAAGGAGTATGGCAGAACAAGGAGGACGAGTGCAGGAATACTGGTTGTATTTCAAATGAGGACGACACAGTTATGCCGTGCTGTTTGGCTCCTAAAACCTTGTGTGTCCTTGTCAACTGATGGTAGTTTTGTCAATGTATATACATAATACCTTGACTAATTCGCTCTATTTGATTAAAATATTTTAATAATTCATTCATTCAATTTTTTTAACCATTTTATATACCCGATAAGGAGGCGCAATGGACTTATTCGAAAAGCTCAGACCCTGCGAATTGGCCGCCGAGGCCATGGAAAAGGGCATATACCCCTATTTTCACGCGCTTGAAACGCGTCAGGATATCCAGGTCGTAATGGAAGGCAAGCGGCGCATAATGCTTGGCTCCAACAACTACCTCGGCCTTACCAATAACCCCGAGGTCATTGAAGCCGGCAAAAAGGCGCTTGATCAGTACGGCTCCGGCTGCTCCGGATCCCGGTTCCTAAACGGCACGTTAAAAATGCACCTCGAATTAGAGGAGGAGCTTGCGGACTTTCTGCATAAGGAAGCGGTAGTGACATTCCCCTCCGGGTTTCAGTCCAATCTTGGCATTATCAGCGCCCTTGCAGGCCGCCACGACTATATTCTATGCGACCGCGAGAACCACGCAAGCATATACGACGGCTGCCGCCTATCCCAGGCGACTATGCTGCGCTACCGCCATGGGGACATGGCTGACCTTGAAAAGAAGCTGAAGGAGATACCTGACACCGCAGGCTGCCTCATAGTAACGGACGGCGTATTCAGCATGGGCGGCGATATTGCCAACCTGCCGGAGATAGTCCGCCTTGCCAGGCAGTACAGGGCTCGCATAATGGTAGATGACGCCCACGGCTTAGGGGTGCTGGGCGAAGGCGGCAGAGGTACCCCAAGTTATTACGGTCTCGAGGACGAGATAGACGTATACATGGGTACGTTCAGCAAGTCTCTTGCAAGTCTCGGTGGGTATATGGCATCGTCAAAATTCATAGCCGATCACGTTCGCCATAACTCCCGGCCTTTTATATTCGCAGCCAGCATACCACCCGCAAGCTGCGCCTGCGCCTTGGCGTCATTAAGGGTGCTGAAAAAGGAGCCATGGCGGGTACAACGGCTGAAGGATATATCGAATTACGTCCAGAAGGGGCTGACTGAGCGAGCCATACCCCACAAGCTCACCAGCGTACCCATAATACCCATATATACCCATGACCCTGAAAATACGCTGATAATGGCAAAGCGTGCATACGACGGCGGCGTATACGTCAATCCCGTGCTGCCACCGGCAACCCCCATGACCGAGTGCCTGCTGCGCACCAGCTACATGGCCACACATACCGACTCAATACTTGACGAGGCAATGGACATACTCGGCAGCATACTGGAGGGCAGCAAATGAAAAAGACAGCTATAGTGACAGGCGGAAGCAGCGGCATAGGCAAAGCAGCCGCCCTCATGCTCTGTGAAAACGGCTATACCGTGTACGAGTTCAGCCGCAGAGGCGAGAATTACAGCAGCATCTTCCACATAACAGCGGACGTGACAAACCCCGCCAGCATCGCCGCCGCCACGGCAAGGGTAATAGGAAAGGAGGGGCGTATAGACCTTCTTGTAAACAACGCCGGCTTCGGCATATCAGGGCCTGTGGAATTTACCGACCCTGCCGATGCCCACACCCAGCTCGAGGTGAACTTCTACGGCGCATTCAACTGTATACAGGCGGTGCTGCCGCAGATGCGCGCTCAGGCCAGCGGCCGCATCATCAACCTCAGCTCCGTGGCCGCGCCCATAGCCATACCCTACCAGTCCTTCTATTCCGCGGCTAAGGCAGCTATAAACTCCCTGACACTTGCCCTTCGCAATGAAGTCCGTCCCTTCGGCATACAGGTCTGCGCTGTGCAGCCCGGGGACATTCGTACAGGCTTCACCGCCGCAAGGAAAAAATCTCACGCCGGAAGCCATATATATAAATCCCTCGACCGCGCTGTGGCCGTGATGGAGCACGATGAACAGAACGGCATGGCCCCGGAGGCCGTGGCAAAAGTCATACTCAAGGCGGCAAACGCCAAGAAATGCCGGGCGCTGTACACCGTAGGAGCACAATATAAGCTTTTTACCCTTATCAACAAGCTGCTGCCAGCCACCACCGTAAACTGGCTGGTGGGCAGGATATACCGCTGATACCGCACCAAAACAAAACCGATAATTAAATCAGTTGCTTTTATTCTGCTTCTGATGTATGCTTTATTTTGCCATTTTAGCTTATTTGTGAGGTTTATCAAAATGAATAATGGTAAAAATGACCTTACCGAAGGAAGTATCGGCAGAAAGCTTATAAGTTTTTTTCTGCCCATAGCTGCGGGTACCCTTTTCCAACAGCTTTATAACGCTGCCGACGCCATAGTCGTAGGCAAATTCGTAGGTACGATTGCACTAGCCGCCGTAGGCGGAAGCGCCGCCAATATAACCAACCTGCTCATAGGCTTCTTTGTGGCGCTCTCCGGCGGCTCCACGGTAGTAATAGCCCAGCTTTTCGGCGCGAAGGATGAGGAATCCATACAAAAGGCCACGGGCACCGCAGTAGCTTTCTGTATAATATCCGGTATAGTGCTGACTGTAGTGGGTATTATATTTGCGCCGTTTTTTCTGCGCGTATTGCAGACCCCGGCGGATACCATATCCGAAGCCACAACGTACCTTCGCATAGTTTTTCTCGGCGTGACCGCTCAGCTTCTTTACAATATAGAGGCGGGTGTGTTTAATGCGGTAGGCGATTCCAGAAGCCCCTTCATATACCTCTCAATCTGCTGTATAGTCAACATATTCCTCGACCTGCTTTTGGTAGCAATTTTCAAGATGGGCGTAGCCGGCGCTGCAATAGCCACCATCGTCTCTCAGATACTCAGCGCGGTGCTCGCTACCGCTAAGCTGATGCGAAGCACCGAGGCATACCGCATAACCGTAAAGGGCATATGCATCGACCGCTATCTTCTGGGCCGTATGCTGCGCATAGGTATACCTTCTGGGCTCCAGTCCTCAATGTATGCCATTTCCAACATGATAATCCAGGTGGCCGTAAACCTTCTAGGCACTGCTACTGTAGCCGCATGGTCCCTCACGGGCAAACTGGATGGATTCTACTGGGCATGCAGCAACGCCGCCGGCATAGCCGTAATGAACTTCACCGCGCAAAATTACGGGGCGGGACGCATGGACCGTGTGCACGGCTGCGAAAAACTCAGTCTGAAACTGTTCATGGGTATAACGTTACTGTTCAGCGCCGTTCTTTTGGGCTTCGGCAGATTCCTGCTGCCCTTATTCAACGACGACGCGGAGGTCCTTGCCCAGGCATGGCAGATGATGCTCTATATGGTACCGCTGTATTTTACCTGGACATATATAGAAATAATCTCGGGCATCCTTCGCGGCATGGGCGACGCGATAGTCCCGGTAATAATAATAGGTCTCGGAGTATGCCTGCTGAGGGTAGTGTGGATAGCCACCGTGTACAAAGCCCACCACACCATGCTCAACGTATGCCTCGCGTATCCAATATCCTGGATAGTGACGGACGTAGCTTTCTTCTTCTATTACCGCAGGGTAAAGTGGCTGTACCACATTAAATGATAAAGGCAGGCTGCATTTTATGAAGCTGTTCAATTGCCACTCCGGCGCCATGGCGGATATCCGCAACAAGAAATTTGCCGGCGAATCCGATATATTAGGACGCTATCACCTGCCCCCCTTTTTTCCGCCTGATGGATAAGCCGCTGAAGTAAATTAAGAACATGCAAAAAACACCCTGACGGGTGTTTTTTCTGTGTTGGTATTTACTTTTCGCCGCCAAGGGTCTCTTTGGTCAGTATCCTCAATGCGTCGTGTATGTTTTCTATGACTATGTGCTCGCTGCCCTTCTGGTGCTCGCCGTCCAGCGACCAGTCCATATCCGGACTCGCGAATATCTCCGCCCTTTCTGTGCGTATGAAATCTATCATGCTGCACTCATACTGCTTGCTGGCTATGGCGGTAAGTATCTCGTTGAGCTCTATAGCGGAATTTGGCATATGCACAAGCATTATCTCAAACTTGCCGTCGTTCATATCCACCACATCGGGATCCAGCGTCAGCACACCCCCAAGGGAGGTGGAGTTGCTCACGGCGCCAAAGAGCAGCTCTCTCTCGTACGTCCTGCCGTCAGCTATCAGCTTCACGTGCTCCGGGCGGATACTGGCGAGGCTCTTCATGCCCTCCAGTATATAAGCGAGATGCCCAAGGGCGTTCTTCACGTTTTGCGGCGTCTCGTAGGATGCCCGTGTAAACGCGCCGAAAGAAGCCACGTAGGTAAAATACCTCTGTTGGAACCTGCCGACGTCTATGGATACAGGCTCTCCCTCCATTATATTCTTCGCCGCATTCATAATATCCGAAGGAAGGTGCAGACTGTTGGCAAAGTCGTTTGTGCTGCCGGCGGGTATGTAGCCCACCGGTATATTGAGGCCCGCCTGCATGACGCCGGTGACGGTCTCGTTGAAGGTGCCGTCTCCGCCTATGCTCACTATGCATTTGACCCTTTCGCCGTATTTTTTAACGAATTCGGTCGCGTCCCCCCGCTTTTCGGTAACGAATACAAGGCACTGATAGCCGTAATCGGTAAACAGCGCTATTATCTCGGGAAGGAACTTTCTTGCGTACCTCAGCCCCGCCTCGGGGTTGAGGATCAGCAAAAGCATGTTGTCTGTATTGTCCATGATCAACAATTATCCTTGAATACCGTATCAGGTCTTTACTATATCCGCACCAAATGGCATTAAGGCCAGCTTGGCGTACTTGAAGCACTGCTTGCCGAAAGGTATGCCAACTATGGTGATGCATAGTATGCAGCCTATGAGCACCGCCTCAACGCAGAGGGGCAGGCCGCTTACGCAGAGCCATATTATATTGAGTATAAGCGAACCGAGGCCGCCCCCAAACCGCACGTCCTTGCCAAAGGGGCAGAACAGAAGCTTGGCAAACTTGAAGCACTGTACGCCCCAGGGTATGCCTATTATGGTTATGCACCAGAGCAGCCCTGCCAGCGCCCAGCCCAGACCAAGCCAGAGCCCTGCAAATATAAACCATAATGCATTGCCTACAAAGCGCATATGCGTAACCGCCCTCTCATATATTTCATATGCTATATCATACCATTATTGCGCCGTATATTCTATGGCTGTTTTGAAAACAAATTTTGATAAAATTCTTGACAGCCGCCTTTCCTGGTGCTACAATGCAAAAAACCGTTGAAGAAGAGTAAGTAGATCCTGAAGCTGTTCCTTCAGAGAGCCGCGGGTGGTGCGATCGCGGCAGAATAAGACAGGATCGAATGGACTTCTGAGGGCGACCGGAAACAGGGCATAAGCCCTGGAGTATGTGAGACGGAGCAAGGCTCTCCGTAAACAAAGGCCAGCGTATTATATAGTACGCGCAAAGTGGGCGCAGTTTGCGTCAAGCCGGGTGGCACCGCAGGAATATCACTCCTGTCCCAGCAGTGTTTAATTGCTGTGACGGGAGTTTTTATTTTAAGAATTTTAAAGCTTCAAGCTTATGAAAGGAAGGAAAACAAAATGAAGAAGATCATCGCACTGGCACTCACCGTACTTATCGCACTCAGCTGCCTCACCGCCTGCGGCAAGGCTCCCTCCGGGACAGAAGCCGGCAAGGAAATAAAGGTCGGTATCTGCAACTACGTTGACGACGCTTCTCTTAACCAGATCGTGGACAACATACAGTCCCGCCTCAAGGAGATAGGCGAAGAAAATGGCGTCACCTTCAACGTATCCTACGACAACTGCAACGCTGACGCCAACCTTATGAACCAGATAATATCCAACTTCATCGCCGACGGCGTTGATATAATGGTAGGCGTCGCCACCCCGGTTGCCATGGCTATGCAGGCCGCCACCGAGGATAACGGGATATCCGTAGTATTCGCCGCCGTATCCGACCCCGTATCTACCGGCATCGTGGAATCTCTCGAGGCTCCCGGCAGCAACGTCACCGGCACCTCCGACTACCTTGACACCGCCGCTGTAATAAACCTGATGTTCGCCGCAAAGCCGGATACCGCTAAGGTAGGTCTGCTGTACGACATAGGTCAGGATTCCTCCGCAACCCCCATCGCCGCCGCCAAGGCCGATCTGGACGCCCGCGGAGTGGCATACTCAGATTACACCGGCACCACAGTCGATGAGGTTGTGCTGGCCGTACAGTCCCTGATAGCCGACGGCGTTGACGCGGTATTTACCCCTACCGACAACACCATAATGAAGGCCGAGCTCAGCATCTGCGAGCTGCTGGCCGATGCCGGAATACCCCACTACACCGGCGCGGACTCCTTCGCCCTCAACGGCGCATTCCTCGGCTACGGCGTGGACTACGCAAACCTGGGCGTTGAAACCGCTAATATGGTAGCCGAAGTAGCTCTGGAGGGCAAAAAGCCGGCCGAGCTTCCCGTTCACACCTTTGACAACGGCTGCGCTACCGTAAATACAGAGACCTGCGAAAAGCTTGGCTACAAGTTCGACGATATTGAAAAGGCCTTCGCTCCCTTCTGCACCAAGGTTCAGAGCATAGTTACCGCCGAAAGCTTCGACGAGCTCAACTGATAATATATATATAGAATAGTAAGAAAGGCTTATTGCAATGTCACTGAGTTCGGCCCTTGGCCTTGTACAGACCGCCCTTGAACTGGGGCTCATATCCTCACTTACGGTACTGGCGCTGTTCCTCAGCTACTCCATGCTCAACGTCTGCGACCTTTCCACGGACGGCTGCTTCACGCTGGGCGCAGTGGTGGGCGCGGCTGTCGCCATATCCGGGCACCCCTACCTTTCCATTCCCGCCGCGATGCTCTCCGGCGTGGCATCAGGCTTTATTACGGCCATTTTACAGACCAAAATGGGCGTGAACAGCCTTCTTTCCGGCATAATCGTCAACACCGCGCTGTATTCCGTCAATATAGGCGTTATGGGGGGCTCCTCTATACTGAACATGAACAAGACGGAGACGGTGTTCACAAGAGCTAAGGATATGCTGAGCGGCGGAATTCTGGGCAGCCAGTACAAGCTGTTCGTTATAGTCATCGCGGTGCTTGCAATAGCCGTTATTCTCGGCCTGTTCCTCCGTACCCGCCTTGGCCTCGCCATACGAGCCACAGGCAACAACCCGGACATGGTGCGCTCATCCTCCATCAACCCCGCCTTTACCACCATAGTCGGGCTTTGCGTGGCAAACAGCTTTACGGCGCTTTCCGGCTGCCTGTTGGCTCAGTCCCAGAAGTCGGTAAACATCGACATAGGCTCCGGCATGGTAACTATAGCCCTCGCTTCACTGCTCATAGGCAATGTTTTCATGGGCAGGCGCAGGATGCCGCTGCGCATATTCGGTATGGTTATAGGCGCCTTCGTGTTCAGGCTGGTTTACACCGTTGCATTGCGCTTCAATATGCCCGCCTTCATGCTGAAGCTGGTATCCTCAGTCATAGTCGTGGCGGCAATATCCATACCCTACCTCAAGGAGCAGCTTCCGCTGTATAAGCGCAAGCTTGCCCAGCGCAACGGAAGGAGGGCTGCCTGATGCTTAACATTTCCCACATTTCAAAGTCCTTCAACCCGGGCACGCCAAACGAGAAGCTGGTGCTCAACGACCTCTCCCTCAATGTGGAAAAGGGGGATTTCATTACTATCATAGGCGCCAACGGCGCGGGCAAATCCACCCTGCTCAACGCCATTGCCGGCAGCTTCATAGCCGATAGCGGCACCATAACCATGGCAGGCTGTGACATCACCCTCATGCCTGAGCACATCAGGGCAAAGCATATAGGCAGGCTCTTTCAGGATCCCATGCGCGGCACCGCCCCCGGCATGACCATAGAGGAGAACCTCGCTTTAGCCTCCGGCAGGGGCGGCTGGCTCAGCCACCTTTCCAGGGCCGACAAGGCGGCGCTTCGCGACAGGGTGGCCATGCTGAACATGGGCCTTGAGGACAGGATGCAGCAGCCGGTGGGGCTGCTCTCAGGCGGGCAGCGGCAGGCGCTCACGCTTATGATGGCCACCATAAACCCGCCCATGCTGCTGCTGCTGGATGAGCACACGGCGGCGCTGGACCCCGGCGCGGCGGAAAAGATACTGTCGCTGACCACCTCCATAGTAGAGGAAAACGGCCTGACCTGCCTTATGGTAACGCACAACATGCAGTCCGCCCTGGAGCTGGGCAGCCGCACCATAATGATGGACGCGGGCCGCGTGGTAATGGACGTATCCGGCGCGGAGCGCGAGGTATTAGAGGTTGCCGACCTGCTGCTGCGCTTCAAGGAAATATCCGGCAAGGCGCTGAATAACGACAGGATGCTCCTGATATAAGCCCGATACAAAAAATCGCCCCCGGCCGCAGCCGGGGGCTTATTCATTCCGCTATTTGCTTACCTTATCCCTAAGAAGTGCAGTATGCTCTGCCATATGGTCATATCGCCGGTCTTGGGGGGTATGACTATCACGGGGACGGGGGTGGTGGTGGGGTAGTAATAACTGTGACCGCTGTCGCCGCTGCTGCCGCCGCCATAATAGAGGGTGAAGTTATCAGCCGCACATCCGCCCACTATCGGTATCTGGATTGTGGGGGATATCTCTGGCGGAGTGGTATTCTGCACCTGAACGTTTGCTGCTACATTGGATCCTGGTTCTACCATCGCCTCCATTGCTCCGCCCATTGGGTTTATATGCACCATTCCCCCTACACAGCCGCTATTCGTAATTTCTATTTTGTTTCCTCCCCAGTTGTCATTAACGGGCAGGCCACAGCCTTTAAGATTGATGGTGGAGTTAGGGTCTGTTTCCTTATTCCAGTTCCACATGCATGTGATGGTCATGGTGTTGTCAGTGCCGAAAGTAACACCGGTCATTTCAAACATATTGCTTTCCAGCTTAAGCAATTTTTCCTTGGCCTCAGTCGTTGTTGCCTTATTATAATTGGTCTGGAATGTCCCCAAGTTGATGTTCTTGTCAAATGTAAATTTGAGGAAAACCACTGTATCTTCTGTTATCCAATCCGGTTGCGCCATCAGCAGTTCCCAAGGAGATTTTACTTCAGATACCTCCAATTTCTTTTGTATTTCTTCTATGTCTTTACCTGCTACCAGCCACCTCAGGTTTTCCATATTCATAGTAGCGGTATAGTCAACGGTGATATTGCTGCTGTTCGCAACCTTATATTTGTTTGAGTTTGCGGCATCTTCAGGGACGGGATTGCTATTCTTATTCTGCCTGACGGTGCGCGTAAGCCCTATGTCATTATAGAGTTTGCCAGTCGATGTTTCCGTATAGCCGCAGTAATCGCATGTTACTTCAAACGAGCCGGGGCCGTTAGGTTCTACAGTAAACGCATTATCCTTATAGCCGTCGGTGTACTTGTCGTTTTCGGTGTCGATAGCATGTCTTACCATCCTGCCGTCTTTCCAAACGGTAATATTATCGATGTTAACGGTTGCCTGACATTTTTCGCCGTTGCCTTCGCCGCCAGACAGGTTGTAGTCTTTAGCCCAGCCTTCAACCTGGAACAAGCGAGAACAGGTTATCTCGTTGGGATTCAAGCCTTTTACGGTGTTGGTTCCGCTGATGTTAACGGTATAGTAGTTATTAGCGTCTTTGATGTTTAATACGCTTTTATTTGCGTCGCTGGAGAATACCTTGCAGTCATTGAATTTGAGAACTATCGGGTTTCCTGCCGTACCAACAGGGTTTTCTGCCGTACCATCAGGGTTCCCTCTGTAAGCATTTATGACCTTACCGGCAGAATTGAAAGTGCAATTGTTAAACGTATATTCCGTACCTGTCCAAGTCCACAGGGAATAATCTACGTCCTCTATCCCGGATGCCTCTGTCCCGGGTGCGTTAAATATAACGTTGTTGAACTTGGTTGTTGCATAGCCCCAATAGCTGGCAATACCGTTAAAGGTACAGTTATCAAGCACAATATTGTCGATTCCTGCCAGACCATGGAGATACGCATCTTTTGTCTGCACTTCAGGATACTTGCCTGCATCTATTGTCATATCCTTAAAGATGACAGTTTCCTTCATTTCCGTGCCGCGACCATCCAGACTATAGTCACAGGGGCCATCCGAATGAGAGGTATCTTTGGCGCCAATATGGTAAGTCGTTTTATCGGCTCCCTGCCCGACAAAGGTCAAGTCTTTTCCGGCGGTATAGTCCTTACTACTGCCAAGAGCTCCGATATGGCCGCATACATCATAAAGAGAATATTCCCCCTCGCCCAGCGTTATGGTGTCGCCGCTTTTGGCATCTTTTACGGCATCGCCGAGAGTCGCGTAGCCCTTTTCACCTATCCAAGCTACATACGGTTCTTCCGCAAACGCCACGGTCGGCACGAGCGCCAGCACCATTATGAACGTAAGGATCAGTGCAAGTGTTTTTTTCATTGATTCTTCCCCTTTCGGTTTTTATATACAAAAATACCGCCCCGGCGCTTTACGCCGTAACGGTATCCAATGTATGCCTATGTTATTTTGAGCAGCCCCAAAAAGGCCGGACTTATCCTGCCTGCCTGCCTGCCTGCCAGCCAGCCAGCCTGCCAGAATTATAGACTGCGTACTCATGGCAATGTCAACCCTTTGTAAAAATTAAGCGAAAAATATATTCCCTTTTGTATACTTATTTTATCACAGACGAGCTTATTTGTCATTACCAAAAATGCGCAAATTCTGCAAGTTATGTATTTTCGAACGCAAAAAACCCGCCTTTTTAGGCGGGTCTCTGCTGTTATTTCTCCGTGCTGCCGGTGACGGGCTTGTATTCTACGTCTATCTTCTGCGCCCCGCCCAGCGTATCACTGCGCCATGTCTCATATTCGGATGCGCTGATATACCTTGTTTCCGTGCCTTCCGTAAGTATCACAACGTAACCGGCGTTTTCCTTATCTATATCGGCAGGGTATGGGTTGCCGTCCGCGTCCTTGTCGGCAAGAGCCTTATCCCATGCGTCTACGGAATAGCGCATCTCGTACTCGTCCTTATCGGCATTGTAGAAGAACAATGAATAGGGCCACAGTCTGTCGCCTGCCCAGCCCTGATTGTGGGACCAGCCCACCTCAGCGATTCCGTTTGTATAGTAAGTTACCTGTGGAAATTCGTTGAGCTTCAGCTTAAGGGTACCGTCGGCATCATTATAGCCATATACCTGCTCCACCTCGCCCGCTACGGGAGCGGTGGTGAAGGAGATAATAAGCTCATCTTTGCCGTCGCCGTCCACATCCGCAATGGCATACCTGTTCTCACCCATATCGCCGAAGGAAGAGTCGTCAGCAAAGCCAGTGTCCTCCCCGTTTGGGAATACCTTGTCGTTTACCAGCTTTTCTACGGCCGCCTTATAGGCTGCCTCAGCCTTTGCGTTGTACTCGCTCTGCGCAGCCGGTGCTTCAGCCGTGGGCTCTGCGGTATTTGTGGGTTCGGCCGGCGCTTCGCCGCCCTGGCAGCCCGCAACTGCAAGCAGCATAATCGCCGCCATAGCGACACATATGATGTATCTGATCTTCTTCATATTCCTATTTCCTCCTTAAATCTCCCGGCGCTGCCGGGGAGGTTATTGCCGGTGGACTCATATTCCATCGACAAGTAATGTATATTAGACTCAAAATATGAATAAATCAACACACCTTAGCCGTATTTTCATTTTGTTCACAAAGCCTTTGATGCCGTCCTTTCCTCCATAGGCACATACTTGCCGCGTATAGTCACTGCGCGGTATGCGGGACGCATTATGCGGTGGCAGGTGACGACTTCTTCTATTCGGTTGGCGCACCAGCCCGCTATGCGTGCAGAGGCGAACAACGGCGTGAATACGTCCTCCGGGATGCCGAGCATGGTATATACGAGGCCGGAATACATATCAACGTTGGCGCACATTGGCGCGTCGCTCTTTCTGCGCTCCTGTATGAGTGGGATACCCAGCTCCTCCACCTTTTGCAGCAGGTCGAAATCCTCGGCGTAGCCCTTTATCTCGGCCATGTGCCGGGCGTACTTCTTCAGCAGCACGGCTCGGGGATCCGACATGGTATATACCGCGTGGCCAAGGCCGTACAGCTTACCGGAGCGGTCGCCCGCCTCCCTGTCCAGCATTTTATTGAGATAGTCCTTTATGGAGCCGTCGTCATGTGGGTCTACGTTTTCCTTTACGTAGCGGAACATCTCCATCACCTTAGCGTTTGCGCCGCCGTGAAGAGGTCCCTTCAGCGAACCCACTGCTCCCGCTATGGCGCTGTAGGTATCTGTGCCGCTTGAAGACATGGCGCGGCATACAAATGTGGAATTGTTGCCGCCGCCGTGCTCCGCGTGTACCATCAGCATCATATCCAGCAGCTTTGCTTCCTCGTCTGTATAGCTCTTGTCCGGCCGCATCATTCTGAGGAAGTTTTCCGCCGTGGAAAGGTTCTCCACCGGGAAATGGATGTGCAGGGAATCTCCGTCAAAATAGTGCCGTTTTACCGCGTAGGCATTGGCGATGATTGAGGGGAAATAACCAATGAGCCTCACGGATTGCATCAGTATGTTGTCTATTTCGATATTGTCCGGCTCCGGATCGTAGGAGTACAGGGACAAAATGCTTCTCTCCAGCTCGTTCATTATATTGCGGCTGGGGTGGCGCATTATCATGCCCTCCGTAAAGCCGTCCGGCAACTTGCGGGCGCGGTTCATTATATCGTTAAAGTGGTTGAGCTCGCCCCGTGTGGGCAGATAGCCCATGAGCAGCAGGTACGCCACCTCCTCAAAGCCGAAGGTGTCCGCCTTTCTGTGGGCTTCCACTATTTCGGTAAGCTCTATTCCCCGGTAATACAGCTTGCCCGGGGCAGGCACGCGCTGGCCGTCCTGCATGAAATACCCCTGCACGCTGCCCACCTTGGTCACGCCTACCAGCACGCCGGTGCCGTCGCTGTTGCGCAGGCCCCTCTTTACATCGCCCTGATAGAACTTCTCATCGATTAGGTATTCCTTCTGTATACTGTCGGTCAGAGAGCCGGTGTATTGCTCAAGCATACCGGTAGTATCCTCAATCATGGCTAAGCTCCTTTTCTTTATCCTTCTATATGTCATATCATTGTACTGTCATATACTCCCCGGTGCAACGTTTATTTTTTTAGCATCTGTGTTTGCCAGCTCATTTGTGCTATACTATTGGATAATTTATTTTATACACCCAAGCTGTGAAGGGGGAGTTACCATGATAGAGCTGCACGGCGGAGCAGTAGAGATAAAAAACGGGGTTCCCGTTCCCGCGAACAAGATCCCGGACCGGGAAGGAACCATGGCCTATAAGATACTCAGAGCGCACAGCGCACGCCGGGAGAAGGGCCAGCTCCATATAAAGTTCGACAGCCTCATTTCACATGACATAACCTATGTCGGCATAATACAGACCGCAAAGGCCAGCGGACTTACCGAGTTCCCGCTGCCCTATGTGATGACCAACTGCCACAACAGCCTTTGCGCCGTGGGCGGCACCATAAACGAGGACGACCACGTATTCGGCCTTTCCGCCGCTGTAAAGTACGGCGGCTGCTTCGTGCCGGCAAACATGGCGGTAATACACCAGTACGCCCGGGAGATGATGTCCGGCTGCGGCAAAATGATACTGGGCTCGGACAGCCACACACGCTACGGCGCCATAGGCACAATGGGCATAGGCGAGGGCGGCCCCGAAATAGTAAAGCAGCTGCTCAAAAATACCTACGATATAGCCGATCCTGAGGTCATCCTCGTATGGCTCACCGGTTCGCCAAAGCGCGGCGTTGGCCCTCACGACGTGGCCATCGCCCTCTGCGGCGCGGTATATAAAAACGGCTTTGTAAAGAACAAGGTGCTGGAATTCGCAGGCCCCGGCGTGACAAACCTGCCCATGGATTACCGCATAGGCATAGACGTGATGACCACCGAAACGGCATGCCTGTCTTCCATATGGGAGACCGATGGGACGGTAAGGGAGTATCTCGCGATACACGGCAGGCCCGATGAATACAAAAGGCTTTCCCCCGACGAGGGCGCTTGCTACGACGGCATGATAACCATAGACCTTTCCTCCGTGGAACCCATGGCGGCGCTGCCCTTCCACCCGTCTGAAGCCGTAACTCTGCGCGAGCTTATGGCAAACCCCGGCGACATACTGCGCGAGGTGGAGCTCCGCGCCGAAAAGCAGTTTGGCGGCAAGGCAAGGCTCAGCCTTACCGATAAGATAAAGAACGGCAGGCTGACCGTGGATCAGGGCATCATCGCGGGCTGTGCCGGCGGCATGTACGACAATATCGCGGAAGCCGCCGCCATACTCAAAAACCGCGGCACCGGCAGCGGATACTTCTCCCTGTCGGTATACCCGCCCTCTGTGCCGGTAAACCTCGAGCTGATACAGTCCGGCATACAGCAAGCGCTTCTCGAATCCGGCGCGCTGTTCAAGCCCTGTTTCTGCGGCCCCTGCTTCGGCGCGGGAGACGTGCCCGCAAACAATGCGCTCTCCATACGCCACACCACCCGCAACTTCCCTAACCGGGAAGGCTCGAAGCCGGCTGACGGCCAGCTTTCCGGCGTCATACTTATGGACTCCCGCTCCATAGCCGCTACTGCCGCCAACGGCGGCGTGCTCACCTCTGCGGCGGACGTGGACTATGACCAGCCTGTACAGCATGAACGCAGCTTTGACCGCACAGTCTACGACAGGCGTGTATACTTCGGCTTTGGCAGGGCTAAGAAGGACGAGCCCCTCAGGCTCGGCCCCAATATAACCGAGTGGCCCAATATACCAGCGCTTGGCAAAGATCTGCTGCTGAATGTGGCAAGCGTTCTGCTGGATCCCGTGACCACCACCGATGAGCTGATACCATCGGGTGAAACGTCCTCTTACCGTTCCAACCCGCTAAAGCTCGCCACCTTCGCACTCTCCCGCCGCGACCCCGGCTATGTGGGCAGGGCAAAGGCTGTACAGGAATTGGAAAAGCAGCGCGAAGAAGGCATACTGCCCGACGGATTGAAGCCCGTGTTTGCCGCCCTCGGCCTGAAGCAAGATGACCTTGCGGATATCCAGATAGGCTCCGCCATATACGCCAACAAGCCCGGCGATGGCTCCGCCCGCGAGCAGGCCGCTTCCTGCCAGCGCGTGCTGGGCGGCTGCGCAAATATCTGCCTGGAGTTCGCTACCAAGCGCTATCGCTCCAACTGCGTCAATTGGGGCATACTGCCCTTTACCGTCGAAAGCGGCTTAGGCGTATCTGTGGGGGATTTCATATATGTACCGGATGTGCGATCAAAGGTGGAAAACGGAGATGAAGCCTTCGCCGCAAAGCTTGTCAGCGGCGAAAAAAAACGCGATATCACCCTTTACCTCAAAAACACCACTGCTGAAGAGCGGGAGCTGCTGCTCACCGGATGCCTCATGAACCACTACGCCGCACAGAACAGGGAGTAAAAATATGAAAAAGATAAGCATGCCAAACCCCATAGCCGAACTGGATGGGGACGAGATGACCCGCATAATATGGGCCATTATAAAGGATGAGCTGATAAAGCCCTTCGTGGAACTGAACACCGAGTATTACGACCTCTCAATACAGAATCGAGAAAATACTAAGGATCAGGTGACTGTAGAGGCGGCTGAGGCCATCAAGCGGCTAAAGGTAGGCGTAAAGTGCGCCACCATAACCCCGAATTTACAGCGCCAGCAGGAGTATCACCTGACAAAGCTCTGGCGCTCTCCCAACGCCACCATACGCGCTGCGCTGGACGGCACGGTATTCCGTGCGCCCATACTCATTTCAAAGGTAAAGCCGGTGGTATCCTGCTGGAAAAGGCCCATCACAATAGCCCGCCACGCCTACGGCGATATATACAGGGCTGTTGAGTACAGAGTAGAGTGCCCCGGCAAAGCCGAGCTGCTGTTCACAGATGAGAACGGCCGTGAGCTTAGCCGCCAGACCATATTCGACTTCAAAGGCCCCGGTGTTTTGCAGGCCATGCACAACAGGGACGATTCTATTTTGTCCTTCGCCCGCTGCTGCTTTTCCTACGCCCTTGACGTAAAGCAGGACGTATGGTTTTCCACCAAGGATACCATATCCAAAGACTATGACCAGACCTTCAAGCTGCTCTTCCAGAAGGTTTTTGACGAGGAATACAGCGAGGCCTTTGAGCAGGCGGGCCTACGCTACCGCTATGCCCTCATAGACGACGTTGCGGCAAAGGTAATACGCTCGGAGGGCGGCATCATATGGGCCTGCAAGAACTATGACGGCGATGTGATGAGCGACCTTATCGCCGCCGCGTCCGGCTCTCTGCCCATGATGACCAGCGTGCTGGTCTCCCCCGACGGCTGCTTCGAGTACGAAGCCGCCCACGGCACGGTAGTGGATCACTACCAAAGGCACCTCAAGGGCGAAAAGGTCTCCACCAACCCCCTCGCCACCATTGCCGCATGGGCGGGCGCGCTGAAAAAGCGCGGCGAGCTGGACGGCAATGCCGAACTCATAGGCTTTGCGGAAAAGCTTGGCCGCGCCGGCATAGAGGTATTCGAGGAGGGCTATCTTTCCGAAGATCTGGCTGCACTCTGCGACCCCGCCGAGTTCAGGGAAATGCCTGACAACGAAAGGCTCATGGGCCTGATAAGGGAAAAGCTGACGGAAATGATGCAGGGATAATTGCGGTAACAAACAATAACAAACAAAAAGGCGGCAGGATGAAACGATATGGCTCCATCCTGCCGCTTAGTTTTTATGCTTTTTATCTTATCTCGTTGTCTGCGATATTCCCTTTATCGCGCACAGCGCCCAGTCGTGCTCGTCAAGCGTTACCACACGGCCACAATATGGGCACTTTGCCGTGGTGTTAATGGAGAGCGGTGCGCCGCAGCCCGGGCAGGATACGCTCTGCATGGCGCCCGCCTTGGTGGTCACGGAGCCCTCCGCACGGCACATATCCCATTCGTAGGTCATAAACTTCTCGCGGTTCCTGTCGCCGGAGACCAGCTTCTTGTCGGAATCCTGCACGGTGTAATCCACTATCCTCGTGCGGAGCTCGACTATGAGATGCTCGTCGCCGCCCTGCTTGTAGAACCCTCTGAGGTTCACGCCAAGCACCGCTATGCGATCCACATGGTTGGTGAGTCCCCTGCTCTTGAGGCCGTTGAGCTGCCTTTCCATCTGGGTAAAGAAGGCGTCCGTAAAGTACGGCCTGAGGGATTCTATATTCTTATCCGTCCAGCAGTTCTGCATCTGAACATACAGGTTGCTTATCTTCTCCTGCATGGCGTTGGCGTCAAAGCTCGGGTCGGTCACGGCAAGGTCGCCGAGGGGCTGCAGACGGGAATCAGGTGTGCGCTGTGCGCCCTGGGGCCTGCCCTGTGCGCCATACTGCTTTTTCTTCTTCCTCTTCTCTGAGACGTCAAATATCAGGCTTAATACCACTATTGCCGCCATAACGGCTAAGCTTATCCCGATATCGATACCGCTGACGTCGCTGTCGTCGTCATAGTAGCTGCCGGAGCTGTAATCCGAATCCCAGCTTGATGAGCTCCAGTCGGAGCCGGAATCCCAGCTTCCGCCGTAATCGCTGTCGCCGCTGAAATCGCCGAAGTCCGCTCCGGCAAAGGCGGGGAGCATCATCAAAAGAATACAAAGGACAAATACCAGAATTTTCGCAGTCCACTTCATTTTATACAGATTCCTCCGATATGGCATTTGAATTAGAGAAGTACCTCTGCACGGGTACTTATGTTTTTATATTCTACATTATATTATTGGTTTTGTCACCATAATAAATGGCGCAGCCTTACGTCGCCGCGCCTTTATGCCGCACCATCGGCGGTTCTTTATGCAAATTCGCCCATGGGCAGGGTATGCCCGCAGGCCGGCCCCTCCGTCATTTGGAAAGGCTGTCCACGGGGATTATGGGCTCTTCCTTTATAAATTCCATTATCATGTTGGATTCCGTCTCGCCAAAGGAACGGAGCTCGTCCACAAGCTTATTAAATTCGCTGGTGCGGCAGTACACGTCCAGCACCATATCCTTGCTGCCCGCCACGCCGTGAGCCCCTGCGATAAGCTGGTTCTTCGCTATATACTCTAACAATCCGGGACGCTTGTTCTGGTTTACCTCCACAAATATATAAATATGCATATCGTAGCCCAGCGCAATATAATCCACCACAGCCGCATAGCCCTTTATGACGCCGGCTTCCTCAAGCCTGCGCACCCGGTCTATAGTAGAGGGTGTGCTCATATTTATGAGTTCACCCAGATGCTTCATGGTTATGCGCCCGTCCTTCTGCAATATTGATATGATTTTCCGGTCGGTAAGATCAAATTGCATCGCCCTTCGCCCCTTTTCAGAGTATTTCAAAAAATTCCATGTATATCATTTTATCCTCACTTTGTATACCTTGTTAAGTGTAAAGTTTAGGTTTAATTAGGCATTTGCCTAATATTTTAAGGTTGAAATTTTATACAAAAGCCACCTCAAAGGTGGCTTTCCCTGAATCAATAATTGGGCTTTTCGTAAAGGTTTCCCTCGTACTTCTTGAAGTGCTCCTCCCACTTGTCCTTATCTACTTCCTCAATGGATACGGAAAAATATTTTTTGTCCATTTTGAGAGTCTCGGCGGCACAATCGCGTACATTCTTCGCAAGTTCAGCCTTGAGTTCCTCGCTGCGGCCAGGATACATGGTTATATCGATATGGGGCATGGTTAAAACCTCCTTATTGATTATGCCTAAAGTATATATCCGTCCAACAATCAATTCAATATAGGCCGGTGCAATGATAAAAATTTTTTTGCCTGACCCTGCCATATGGGCATAGTCTATACATCAATCTGTCGAAAAAAGCATCTGCCAAAAAAGCATCTGCCTTTTATTGTTTCCCGGATCAACGGTTGTAGTGGCTGAACATGGCGTCGGTGGCCTGCCTTATGGCCTTGGTCACCTCCGCCACCTTATCTTTATCCCACTTATCAGGCTCGCTGCGCAGGAAGGAGGTCTTGTCCACCCTGTTGTCGAACACTCCTATAGGCACATGGTAGGTAGTGCCGTGAGCCTTTACGGTAACGGTGTTCTCCACATCAGTGTTCTTTATGAGATACTCCATATCGTCACAGCCATAGTCTCCCAGCATTACCGCCATTGGCACTCCGTGATGCAGGTTGGAACCGGGATCGTTTGGATCCGCCCTGTCCGCGTTCTTGCGGCGGGACTCCTCGGGCGTGACCCAGATATAGAGTATCACGGCATTTTCCAGTATCTCCGGACAGAACATGGGCAGGGAATACTGATAGCCGAAGGTTCCTGTAAGGGGCATGGAAGCGCCGTCCGGGCCGCCCCGGGCGCATTCTATTATGATTGTTTTATTCTCGAAGCTCTCTGGATACCCTGCATGCTTCTCGTTCAGCATGATCCTGGCCTCTTTTTCCAGTATGCTTGCCAATTTATCGCGTATCTCTTCCTTGAGAAGACCCATTCTGGGCTTTATGCCGGCGGCAAGACCTGCCCGGTCGAGCCTGTCGAACAGCAGCTTTGCAGCGGAGTCGGTCTTTATAACGTTGCGGTTCATAAGGTCGTGATAGTCCTCATTGAGCAGGTTACACAAAGTGCCCCAATCCCGGCCGTCCTTGAAGGGCTCTTCACCGGGGTAAAATACCCGCTCCTGCCCCATGGCCTGCAGCTCGTTGTCTATGCGTCGCATCATATGGACATAGGGAAAGTCGTCCAGCTGAAGGTTTTCACCGATATGGAATTCCTCCTGCAACCTCCCGGGCTCCACATGGGCCATGAAGTTTCTCACCTCGGACTTGCCGGAGGCCGGCAGAGCCTGCAAAAGTACTACCTTGAATACGTTGTTTTTCATGATTGCTCCTTATACTTTAATATATTACATTAAGCCATTTTGTCTTATCAACCGTTATATCGCGATGCCTGTCCACATAGGTGATTATAAGCTCCGCTATCTCCGTAGGCTGCTCTCGTATCAGAGGGCATTCCCTGTACACGTCATACCCGCCTGCGCCGGTAGCTCTGTAGTTATTCAGGCACAGGGTAAGCCGCTTTCCTTCCGGCAGCTCCTTGCCCCTGTATTTTATTGACACCACCCTGTCTCCTATTGGCCTGCGGATATCCTCCGTCACTTCGACGCCTGATATATAGTCGTAGTTGAAGTGCTGCTCTATAGGCTTCAGGAAGCACTCGCTAACTGCGAGCCCCCCTTTTTCCAGCACAAAGTACTCCGCGCTGCGCTCCAGCGCTTTCTTTAGCTGCTCCCGGCATACCTCCACTGTCTTAAGGGTATTCGGAAATACGTATGTGGATACTATATCCCTTATTGTGACGTCCTTACCCAGGCCCTTCACGCTGTTGCCCAGGCTAGTGGCGGATATGTCCGCGCCAGAGGCCTCAAGCTGCACCTGATTAAAAAAATTGGCTATAAGGGAGCCGTTTGCCGCCATGTCTATATGACGGGAGGGCAGCAGCGGCGTATCCAGATGCCCCATAGGCGTATCAAACCACGCCGCGGCCTGTTTTTCTGCTGGAAGAAGCAGTGCCTTGGCCTTGACCTGGGTGACGTTTCCCGCGTCCATGAGATGCTGTTCCGCCGTAATCTGGCCGTCCACGATCACGTCCATCTTGATATACTGCCGCGCCTTATCCGGGGGCTGGCAGGTATATGTGCCGTTTATCCTTACATTTTCTGCCGCCGTGTGCTGGTGCCCGGCAAGGAGTATATCAAAGCCCAATTCCTCGCAAATGCGCCAGCCCTGATTCTCATCGGTGTCCGACAGCACCTTCCCCGTCTTAACGTCGCGCTCGAAACCGCCGTGGTATATGCATACGGTAATGTCGGCCTTCGCCTTCAGCTGGTCATAAGCCTCTTTTGCCGCCGTAAATGCATCGGTTACAGCTATTCCGGCCAGATTTTCCGGCTTCTCCCATAGCTTCACATAATGGGTGGTAACGCCAGCCAGGCCTACTCTCAGCCCGTTTTGCAGTGTGACTATGGCGGTCTTTTCAACGCCCCTTATGCCGGCTATATTGGCGCATAAGCACCTGGCGTCCAGCGCAGAGATATACTTTTCCAGCTCTTCTTTGCCGTAGTTGAAGTCGTGGTTGCCCAATGTGACGAAATCATACCCGCCAATATTCATTATCTCTGCGGGCAGACAGCCATCGTCCTTACGCTTATTGTAGAGATAATAGGTGAATGGGCTGCCCTGCAGGATATCCCCGCCATCTATTATCAGCGTGTTGCCGTCCTTCTCAAAATTGCTTATGCAGTTGGCGAGTCCGGAGGGTATCTCGTTTCCGCTGGCGTAGTCTATCGGCGAAAAGTACCCGTGAACATCGCTGGTATAGTATATGGTAAGCTGTTTTTTCATCTTATACTGAAGTTTATCCCTTTGGCCAACAATGCCCCCGCGCTGATGGCGCCGGGGCATTGGGTATAGCGGTTATTATGCGCCGTGTGCAAGCTTTCTGCGGATCCTCGTGGATACCAGCTCTATTATAAGCACCAGCACCATGAGTCCCCATACGAAGGCGCCTACCATAGCCCAGCGGCGGCTGTTCAGGCACTGCACCAGCGATGCGCCTATGCCGCCCGCGCCGACGATACCGAGGGTAGTAGCGTCCTTAAGGTTAATATCGAAGCGATATATGGTGGTGGAGATAAAGCTGGCGGTGAGCTGCGGGATAACGCCGTAGCGTATCTTCTGGAAGGGGGTGCAGCCCATTGCATCCAGGCTCTCCAGTATGTGGGTATCCAGATCCTCTATGGCCGTGATATACATCTTGGATATCATGCCTATGGAGCAAATTGACTGGGTTATTACGCCGCAGGCAGCGCCGGGGCCGGTAACCCGTATCCACATCAGCGCCCATACTATGCTTGGTATGGTGCGTATCATCAATATCAGCACACGAACCACATATGCCACGGGCTTAGGCATGATATTAAAGGAAGCAAGGAACGCGAAGGGTATGGCCAGTATGGCGCCGAACAGCGTGCCCAGCACGGCTATGGCCATAGTTTGCAGCAGCAGATAAGGCACGTCGGTATTCGTGGTGCCGAACATAAGGTTGGTATCCGGGTGGAATACGCCGTGGAGAACGCCCTTTGCTACCTCGGTACCTGTGGCAGTAAGGCCTGTGAACTTGATATCGGCGGCGGACCAGCCCACCAGCGTCACTATTATAAGCACTATGGCGGTGTATACTATCCACTTGTGCGGCCTGTTGGCGTATACCTCCGCTACGGTGAGCTTTCTGTCCAGCATCTGCTCTATTTCTTCTATGTTGAGTTTTTTCTTTTTATCCATATTGCCCCTCCTGTCAGCTCAGCTTCCTGCGCAGGTATTCGCTGAAGAAGTCTATGGCGACAACTACCACGAACAGTGAAAGGAGCACCATGCCAAGGCTGTTGTAATCCCTCCAGCCTATGCGCTCGTTGATGGTTATACCCAAGCCGCCGGCGCCTACGTAGCCCAGTATGGCAGAGGCGCGTACGTTCATCTCAAAGCAATAGAGGCTGTGGCTGAGGTAAACAGGCAGTATCTGCGGCACGCATGCAGACCAGAAGGCTTGGAACTTGTTCGCGCCCAGCGCCTCCATGGCCTCGAAGGGACCCATGTCTATAGTCTCTATGCTCTCGAAGAGCATCTTTGCTACGATACCAAAGGTAAATATAGCTATTGCAACGGTGCCTGAAAAGGTTCCGAGGGAGAATATCAGAGCGCAAACCAGCGCTATGATAAGTGTAGGCAGCGTGCGGATAAGTGCCAGTATGAACCTGCAAACGCTCACTATGGGCAGGTTGTGGTTTATGTTGCTTGATGAAAGTATGGCTACGGGCAGCGCCAGAAGGCAGCCTATTACAGTGCCCAGTATGGACATCTTTATGGTATCTATAAGGGGAGATACCACCTTTGGGAAGAATGTCCAGTCGGGCCGGAGTATCTTCTTCATCAGGTCCAGCATCTTGCTGAACTTGCTGACGATAATACCCATGTCAAAGCCGGTCATCTCCAGTGAAAGGTATATGGCCAGAGCCAGAAGCAGCACTATCAACGGCGTGCGGCTCCTTCGACGCAGTACGCTGTGGCCGTTGGCAAGGGTTATCTTCTGGGGCTTGAACACCTTGTCATACAGCGTTTCTTTTATGATGGCGGAGCTGTTTTCGTTTTCCATATTATCAGCCCTCTACCTTGTTTATTCGGGGAAGTTCTCCCTCGCCTTCGCCCATGGTGGGAACCTTCGTGCCGTTGTATACCTCGTCTATCTGCTCCTGAGTTATGGTACTGGCAGGACCGTCGAATACTATCTCGCCGGCGCGTATGCCTATTACCCTGTCACAGTACTTGAGGGCGAGGTCTACATGGTGAATGTTGAGCAGTATGGATATCTTATATTCCTTATTGATGCGCACAAAGTCCTGCATCACCTGCTTTGCGGTAATCGGGTCAAGGGAGGCCACAGGTTCGTCCGCAAGGATTATCTTGGGGTTCTGGTTCAGCGTGCGCGCAAGCGCTACGCGCTGCTGCTGTCCGCCGGACAGCTGGTCGCAGCGGGTATAGGCCTTATCCAAAATGCCTACCTTATCAAGGCTTTCCAGCGCACGCATCTTCTGCTCCTTGGAGAATATGCCCAAGAGAACCTTGAAGAAGGGCATGTCGGGCACATCTGCCGTGAGCACGTTCTTTATGGCAGTACTGCGGGAGACGAGGTTAAAGCTCTGGAATATCATACCTACCTTGCGGCGGTACCTTCTGAGTTCTTTGCCCCTGAGAGAGTCCACGTCCACACCGTCCACCGTAAGTTCACCCTTTGTGATGTCGTGCATGCGGTTGATGCAGCGCAGTATGGTGGATTTACCCGCGCCGGAAAGGCCTATGATGGCCACAAACTCGCCCTGTTCGATTTGCAGGCTTATGTTCTTAAGTGCCGTAAAGCCGTTTGGATAAGTCTTATACACATTCTTGAATTCTATCATGCTGCGACTCTTTCTATATTTAAAATAATAAAGTAATGCTAAATAATGCCTTGTATAAAATAATTAAGGGAAAAGCGCCCTGTTTACGCAGGGCGCTTGGCTTTGGATATAATTAGTCGGAAACAGCCTTAAGAGCAGCGCGTGCGCCGTCGTAATCAGCGTCGGTGGCCTTGGCGTAGCCGGTGTGGCTGTATACATCAAAGATAGCCTTGCCTTCATCAGTGTTGATGATGTTGATAAAGCAATCCTGAAGTGCAGCTACGATCTCGGGAGTGTAATACTGGCTGGCCTTGGATATAGCTACGGTGTCGTTGTAGATACCTTCGGTCACGCCGATAACATTCAGCTCGTTCCAGATGGACTCGGTGCGGCCCATGCCCTGCTTACCGGTCTCATCCTGCTTGTCGGTAGGCAAAGTCCAGCTTGCCTCGTAGTCGTTACGGCCGTCGGCATAGCATACGATGATGTCTACCTGCTCGGCAGCGGCATAGGAGAAAGCGGTGCCATAGCCGGAGTCAAGAGGGATTACATTTGAAAGGTCGGAGATCTTCTTCCCGTCATAGTTGGCCATAAGCCACATGGAGGGGTAAATGTAACCTGCTGAGGATGAGGTCTTCTGAACTGCCCACTTTGCGCCGTCCAGATCTTCCCAGGTCAGGGCCTCGCCGTTGTTTACCTTTTCAGCAAGCTTCTTGCCGTACTCGGAAGGAGTGGCGTAGATCAGGGAACGATAATAGGTTACCTGAGGTCCGTTCTTCTGGGTGGCGTTGGCTTCGCCGTTCCAGGTCTTGGGGTCGGTGCTGTCGTTGGACAGGCCGTTGCGGGTAGCGGTCAGGATAACGTCGGTATCGTCGGAATAGAGGGCGTAGGTACCGCCGGGCAGCCAACCGAGGTCGATAGAGCCTGCGGACATAGCTTCGCCGGTAGCATCATAGCTGGTGCCGACAGTGATGTCTACTTCGTCGATATCATAGCCGAGGTTGGACATTTCCGCCTTTACGAGCTCTGGCAGGTTCTTGGTGCCGGTGATGATAACGTCAGCATCCTTGGAGGGAACAAACTCGAGGGTCAGCTTGTCGAAGTGAGGCTTCTCAGCAGAAGTCTCCTCAGCAGGGGCAGCAGTCTCGGCAGTCTCTTCGGTTGTTTCCTCTGCGGGAGCAGGCTGGCTGCAAGCGCAGACGGAGAACGCCATAACAAGTGCGAAAAGCAGTGCTACGGTCTTTTTCATTTTTGTATTTTCCTCCATAATATTTATATTCATGGCACATGGCCTATGAATCGCTTAAGGATAGGTAATTATTTCGATTTTTTTCGTCAATGTCAATATAATATCACATAAAGTATATATTGGCAATGAGTGACACATATGGCTCTTAAATATTATCTATAAAGTGCGTTTTTAATACGGCCGATAGCTATATAGCCGTTCAAAACAGCCCATACATCGGTACCTTTCGGCGCATCGTTCGGGCCAAGCAGCTTTGCGAATGGAGTAAACACTATTTTCCCATCCCGCTCTAACTTCTGATAATCATTTTCAAAGAAAAAACTTTGCGCAGCCTCTGTGCCGCGTATTATGCCCTTGAAATCGCATGCCTGACCGCCCGGAAAGTTCACGTTCCATATTTCCCCGGCATTGGACTTCTGCATAAGTTCCTCGGCTATAGGCATCAGGTACTTGTCCGTTATTTCATAGCTGCCGTCATGCTGAGTCGAAAATGCTATAGCCGGTATGTCGTGCAGCACAGCCTCCATAGCCGCCCCCACAGTTCCGGAATAGGCAATATCGTAGCCAGCGTTAAAGCCGGCGTTTATACCGGAGAATACGTAATCCGGCCATACAGGCAGCAAAGATTTGAGGGCTACCTTGACGCAGTCCGCAGGCGTGCCGCTTACGCTGTACGCAGCCCTTACCGTCGCCGGGAATTCCCTTTCCTGCACATTGAGTTCGTTGAAAATAGTGAGCCTCTGTGACATTCCGCTGCACTGCCCCTCAGGAGCGACTACCCAGACATCGCCGAAGTTTGCCGCCATAGCCGCAAGTTTCGCTATGCCGTAAGACTCTATTCCGTCATCGTTAACTATAAGTATATTTGTTTTTTTGTTCATTGTTCAATGCTCCTTACTGCGCCGTTTGACTATATTACCACAACCGTCATTGATTAACAACAGCCAAAAGTGACAGGAAGATATGAATCTACAAAAAAGTCCCGCACAGCGCGGGATTATCTTTTTCGGAAAAAGAAAATATATTTATTTACAATTTGAATAAAGTATTCTGAATGTAATTCACCTCGGGGCGCTCAAATCGCGCCCTTCAAGTCTCAGTTGGCCGTTTGAACTAATAAAAAGTGAATACCCTGTGACCTTACGCTCTCTGAGCTTCTCGCATGAAGGTCAGTCACCTCGGGGCGCTCAAATCGCGTCACCGGCGCGATTTGCCCCCTCCCGGGGTCGCGCCCTTCAAGTCTCAGTTGGCCGTTTGAACTAATAAAAAGTGAATACCCTG
>OGXT01000287.1_pt1 | contig 64755 bp, 44 predicted proteins | sample 1576361 | NCBI WGS metagenome assembly OGXT01 (sample SAMEA3541514, study PRJEB24748) | human gut metagenome | biome: human gut; feature: human-associated habitat; material: faeces | place: China | collected 2012 | reverse complement strand
TTCGTAACTGGGTAAAACGGTACGAAAAAATGGGAAGTAAAGGTCTGGAAGACCGCCGTGGTAGACGAGTCGGATCATTACCAAGTCGTACACCTGAGGAAGAATTACGTGATAGAATCGCTGAACTCGAAAGAAAAAATCTTGATTTACAAATGGAAAATAATCTGTTAAAAAAAGTCAGAGAACTGGAAAGGAGGGACCGTTATCTTTAGTTCACCGTTTAGCTGCATATAAGGCAATCAAAGAATTATCCTCTGACAAGAGATATCCTATAGATAAACTTTGTAAGTATCTTAATATTACACGCTCTGCATACTATAACTGGCTAAAGCATCCGAAAAGCAATAATGAATTGCAGAATGAAACGTTATCTGTTGAAATTCAAAAGATACATAAAGAACATCCGGATATGGGATATCGTAGAATCCGAGATGAATTAGATGGACACAAAGGAATTCATGTGAATGATAAACGAGTTCTCCGCATCTGTAGAAAATATGATATAAAGTCAAATATTAAATGGAAACCCAAAAGCTGTACCAGAGGAGACCGGAATCCCAATCACATTGCAAAAAACTATTTGCATCGAGATTTTCATGCGGATAAGCCGAACGAGAAATGGCTCACTGATGTGTCCGAGTTTAAATATTACATTGGAAATGAAGTTCACAAGATATATTTGAGTGCCATTTTAGATTTATACGATCGAAGAATTGTAACTTTTAAAATAAGTGACCATAATGATAATCCATTAGTTATGGATACTTTTGATGAAGCAGTTCGCTTGGAACCTGATGCACATCCACTCTTCCACTCTGATCGTGGATTTCAATATACAAGTGCGCAGTTCCGTACCAGATTAAAGAAACATCATATGAAACAAAGCATGTCAAGAGTCGCCCATTGTATTGATAATGGACCGATGGAAGGATTTTGGGGGATTCTAAAGCGAGAGATGTATTACTGCCAACATTTCAATGATAGAACTGCCTTAATTGCAGCTATAACCGATTACATTAATTACTACAATAACCAACGATTACAAAGAAAGTTAAATGTGATGACACCAATGGAATATCATAATCAATATATAAAAGTAGCTTAAAAATATCGCCAGCCGTAAATCGGCTGACGATACAAAAATTTATTATTTTTTATTGTCCTATTGACAGGTAGCACACCATTTCTTTTAATTTCTTGCCAATAGAATCGAAATCAATATCCTTCATGAAATCACCTCATATTATATGATATATAATTGTAATATTTTTATAGCTGTAGTATAATAATCCAAAACTATAAAAAAGTTTAGCCACAGAGTAAAAACAAGCAGAAAGGAGAGAAGATAGGGGTTATAGAAGCAATTATTTTGATAAAAATGATGCATATGATAACAACAATGGTTGGTATAAATGTATTAAGTGTGGACGTAGTTTCAGAAAAGGTGATATGGATATTGACCACATTATTCCACAGAAATATGGTGGAAGAGATTCCGTATTAAATTTACAATGTATTTGTAAGCATTGTAATCGTTCTAAGCAAGCTAGTTTAAGAGATACCCCAAAAGATTTGTTTGGAGCAACTAAAAGGAAAGTAAAAAGTTATTATAATAATTAAAACGTTTTTATAAAATTTGAATATCATATAAAAATACAGACCATTTAAAGAAAAAATGAATATTCATATAATTAAAAGGCAGTATAGCGAGATTATTTCCGTAAGGGAAAAGAAAGGAAGTATTATGAAAGAATTTTTTAGTATGGGAAAAACTATGAAAAAATTAATTTCTGTTGTAATGTCTCTGGCATTGTTGCTTACTTCAGCAGGAGTAATTTTTTCAGGTAGTGATGTAAAGGGAGCAGCGGCAGAAGTTGTTTCATCAATGGATTATTATTCAACAAATGATGGACCAACAATTACACATTCAGGAGTTGGTACAGTCAGCTATGGATTTGTAATGCCAAAGTTTAACGGAAAAGCCAGTAGTGAACTTTCCATTGCAGATGTGGAAAAAGACATTCAGGTTTATGTTAAACAGGAAAACGGAACAAATGGTGAATGGAAGAAAATTGAAGATGTAAGTTACTTCAAGTGGAATGACACTTGGGCATGGGAATATCAGTCATGGGGTGGCTGGATTTGCTGGATGAAACTTACAGAAACAACATATTTCCGTTTCCATGGAAAAACAAATAACATAAATCTTGATTACAAATTGGAACTTAACAAACTTTCAAAGTATAAGCTTACAAGTATTTCTACAACAGAAACAAATATTCAGGCAGATACAACAGGTGGTTCAGCTACACATTGGGGAGCATGGACATTTAATGGAGACAAGAGTATCAAGTATGAACAGATTCAGGATGATGTTAACATTACAGTAGACAACAATGACGGAAAAGGATTTGTTCAGTTTTTAGGCAATGCAGCATCAGGATTTCTGTGGGATCAGAACTTTGGATATTACTCAGATGGTGATGGTGGATATTGGTTTACAAATATCAGTTGGTCATTTACATTAAGATTTGCATCAAAGTCAAATCCAAATGTACATCAGGATGTAAAAGTTACATATACAAAGCCAACCAGATCAAATTACAAAATCACAGCATATAATGGCACATCATACGATGCAAGCACAAGTGGTACAGCATCAGTTGGTATTCCACTTCCAAAAATTGGTGGAACAGAAGCTATAAAAGATGATTTGGATTTATTTAAATACGAAGTTAAGGTAGATGGAAAGTGGATTCCACTTACAGATGTTGCAGCCTGTGGATGGGTATATGAAGGAAGTGGTTACAACAAATATTCACTAAGCAGTCAGTGGGGTTATTTTGTTGATCATGTTTATGGACTTTGGCTCCAGCCTGTAAGACAGGATACAGAAATAAAAGTCACATATCCTATTGATGGTAAAAAAGGTGGAGATGCAAGTAATAACTATGTATTGTATACAATTAAAGGAAATACATCTTATAAGCCAACACTTCCATCAGATATGTCAGATATTAAAGTAAATGACAATTCAAATGCATATACACCGGCAGGTTGGAAGATGATTTTCAATGATGAATTTGATGGTGCATCTCTTGACACAAGCAAGTGGTCATATGATGAAGGATTCTTACTTAAAGAAGACGATATTAACACAGCCGGTTGGGGAAATCAGGAACTTGAATACTACACAAGAGACAATGTATCAGTAAAAGATGGTGCATTAAATATTCTTATGAAAAAGCAGTCAAAGGTATTTACAGAAAAAGGTGATCCATCTAAGAAAGCAACTGCTCAGTATTCATCAGGAAAGATTACAACAAAAGATAAATTCTCAGTGAAATACGGACGAGTTGATTTCAGAGCAAAAATGCCTACAGGTACAGGCATATGGCCTGCTATGTGGATGCTTCCAAATGACTCACGTTATGGTTCATGGCCATTATCAGGTGAAATAGATGTATTTGAAGGACGTGGAAGAACACCAAATATGGTATTTGGTACATTACATTATGGTGCACAGTGGCCAAATAATATTAATACATCAGATGCATTTAACATAACACGAGACGGTAATAAAAAGACAGGCATTGACGACTGGCATGTATACAGTGTTCAGTGGGATGCTGAAAATATTAAGATTTACTGTGATGGCAAATGCTATTTCAAATGTACATATGGTGAGTGGTATTCAGGCTCAGACAGAGGAAATGCATATGCACCGTTTGACCAGAGATTTTACCTTATTTTAAATCTTGCAGCAGGTGGAACATTTGACAGTGGTTATGTACCTGACAGCAGTTTTACATCAGGAACAATGTTAGTTGATTATGTTCGTGTTTACCAGCGTATGGTTAAGGCAGGAGAAGACGAGAAGGCAGACAATAATGCAGGAGTTTCTACAAATGGAGCAAAGGATGGTCTTTATGGAGATTATAAGATTGGGAAAGGTGTAACGCCGGTTACTCCAGAAACAACAAATCCAAGTGAAACAAAACCTGAGGGAACAAAAAATCCAAGTGAAACAAAACCTGAGGGAACAACAGCTTCAGGTGAAACAAAACCTGAAGGAACAACAGCCTCTCCAACAACAAAGAAAACACAGAAAAAGACTCCAAACAAAGCATTAAAAACAACAGTTGTAAAGAAAGCAACAAAGAAGAAAAATGCAAAGAAAATCAGGCTTTCATTTAGAAAAGTTAAAGGTGCTAAAAGATATCAGGTACAGGTTCCTGAAAATAAAAAGTTTTCATCAGTTATTGTAACAAAGACAGTAAAGAAATATAAAAAAGTAACAATTTCTAAAAAAGCATTTGAAAAGAGAAAGGAACTTTTTGTACGAGTTAGAGCCGTTGGCTGCAAGAAGTGGTCAAAACCTAAAAAAGTTAGAATTTTAAAGAAATAATAATTAAAAAATAAAGTAGACCGTTATATTATAAAAATTTCATTATAATGATGAAGTTTTATGTATAACGGTCTATTGCTATTTTGCCCGTAAACAATTAAAATAAAAGCAATATTTTGAGAAAACCAGGAGGGTATTATGAATCAGAAAAAGTTAGGTTTTGGCTTGATGAGATTACCACTTAAAAACTAAAATGAAGCAGACAATATTTTCAATGAGCAGTTACGTAAAACAGGTGTAGAATATTTCGACTATTATCTGTTACATGATGTAGGATATGATCATTATAAAAAATATTCAGAACTTGGTTGCTTTGAATGGCTGGTAGAAAAGAAAAAAGCAGATTGTGAGAAACATTCTTAAAAATGAGCCTTTTGGAAGTCAAAAGATATCAAAAATAAAGACATCTGATGCAAAGTTGTTTCTGATAAAGATGCAGCAGGAAGATGGGAGAGGGCATAGCACGATAAAGACAGTGCGAGGAGTTCTTCGCCCGGCATTTCAGATGGCTGTGGATGATGACGTCCTTATGAAAAATCCCTTCCAGTTTGAATTAGCAGGAGTGGTAGTCAATGATGCTGTTACAAGGAAAGCAGTTACAAAAGACCAGATGCGAAAATTTTTGAAATTTATACATGATGATGTGGTTTATTGTAAATACTATGAAGTGATTTATATCCTTTTTCACACTGGTATGAGAATTTCGGAATTTCGTGGACTTACGATGAGGGATATTGATTTAGAGAAAAGAACCATCAATATTGATCATCAGCTACAAAGAACTTCCAAAAGAGAATATGTAATTGAGCCAACAAAAACAAATGCTGGAACAAGGGTTATTCCAATGACAAATGAAGTGACAGAGATGTTTCGAGCAATTATTGAGGATAGACCAGATTATAAGGTTGAAAAAGTGGTAGATGGTTATACGGGATTTCTTTTTCTGGACAAAGATGGAATGCCGCTTGTAGCCATGCATTGGGAACACAGATTCAATCATATGGTCAGCAGGTATAATGAAATCTATAAGGTTCAGATGCCCAACATTACCCCTCATGTTTGCAGACATACATATTGTTCCAATATGGCAAAGTCCGGTATGAATCCTAAAACACTACAGTATTTGATGGGACATTCGGATATAGCTGTGACGCTCAATGTGTATACCCATGTAGGACTTGAGGATGCCGAGAAGGAACTTCAGAAGATGCAGGGATTGGAAAATGCCAGAAAAGAGATGGGAATTTCAGATACGGACGATAAGCCTTTGAAACAGAATATGTTCAAGGTGGTTTGATAGTATAATTAAGGAAGAGATTTTGAGGACACTCAGGCTATACGGCTTGGGTGTCTTTTTGGCTGGTAAAAGAAGAACTTGGATGCTATAATAAAATTTAATCATTTAATATTTATTTTTGAAAGGTAAAGCATTGTAAAACAGAATTCATCCCGTATTGATATTATAGACTATTGTTAGCATCTGGGCGAGTTCTGGGTGCTTTTTGATTGGAGGGATAAAAGGCTATGATTAACCTTGGCACATTAAAAGAAATTAGTGATTTGAGAAGTATATGGCCACATGAAGCTTTGAACTTTACCCCTTGGGTAGCAGAGAATGTTGACCTGCTTGCAGATGCAGTTGGTCTTGATATTACAGTTGATGAGACAGAATCATCCGTTGGAGATTTCAATGTTGATATTTATGCATCTGAAACAGGAACCGATAGAAAGATTATCATTGAAAATCAATTAGAAGACACGGATCATGACCATCTTGGCAAACTGATTACTTATGCATCCGGGAAAGACGCAGATGTGGTTATCTGGGTAGTAAAACACGCACGAGAGGAACACAAGGCAGCAGTTGAGTGGCTTAATAACCATACGGATGATAAGATAGGTTTCTTCTTGTGTGAAATAAAGCTGTTCCAGATAGGAGATTCTGATATTGCTCCATCATTTACAGTAGTGGAAAGACCAAATGATTGGACGAAGGAGATTAAGAAGACAACTGCTAAAAATCCAACACAGCAGCAGAGACTGGAATATTGGCAGGCGTTCAATGATTATGCCTTTCAGAACGCAGAATTTAACAAAGCATTTAATAAGAGAAAACCAACAACAGACCACTGGATGGATTTTAGTATTGGTTCATCTGCTTGCCATATCGCAGTATCTCAGATTCAGAAAAGAAATGCGATTGATGTTGAATTGTACATAAATGATGATAAGGAACTTTTCAGAAGTTTGTTTTTGCATAAAGATGAGATTGAATTAGTAATGGGAGTTACTCTTGATTGGAGAGAACTACCTGAAAGAAAGGCGAGCCGTATTATTATTGAAAAAGAAGTGACGTTTGATAATCGTGCCACATGGTTACAGCAGTTTGATTATATCATGGATGTCTGCATGAAGATGAAGAAGGCATTTAAGAAGTACTTATGAGAAGGTGATGTCAATGGATACAGTAGATATGATGATATCTTCATCAATGAGTTATTATAATAATTTGAAGAAGGATCCTAATGGACGTTATCGCTCATGGGAGCATTGCTATTCAAATTTTTATCATGCTAGAGAAAAAGATAATGCAGATGTAGATTACTTAAGTTTACAATTAGCTTTTTACTTGGCGAGTTGGGGAATGTATAGAGGTTCTTCGTTTCTTTTGCAGAAAGACTATAGGATACATATACCTGTTATTGAAGAACTATTGGATAAAAAATATGATTTATTGATGGGGATAAATTGTTCAGAATTGAAGAACGAAGTGAATCAGAAAAAACTCATAGAATTGAACGCATTTGTGAGTGAGTATTATGAAGTTATTCGCAAGAATGTAAAAGAGAAGGATTTGAAGAATAACGTATCATATACTCTGATTACGAAAATTTTAATGGGAACTATAGGATGTGTTCCGGCATATGATAGATATTTTATTGCGGGCATCAAGAATCAAAAGGTTGCTACAGGAAGTTACAATATTAAGTCTATTTTACAGCTTGCAGATTTTTATGAAAGAAATGAATCTCGTTTAGAACCTGTCAGAGAAAATATGAAAGTGTATGATTTACCATACCCACAGATGAAAATGATTGATATGGGATTCTGGCAAATTGGGTTTGATTTGGATACTAACAAAGAAATAAACGTAGCACATTAGTAAGGGCTTATTCTGCACACCCTTTCGTTAAATAATGCACACCCCCGTCAGTAGTCTGAACCCCCTTAACTGACTACGTTTTGACTACTACACACTGCCTTGAATTGCACCAGTTTGAAGTATTTTGCAAAAAGTGTAGTTATAAACAAGAAAAATACGATGCCCGGAAAAGTCGATAAACCAACGCAAAACCCGGCATTACAGGGCATTTTATGATAGGAGAATTTTATGATTAGAGTTTTATTCATCTGCCACGGCAGGAGACTAACTTCTTGTTAAAAGTGCTTCATTTACTAGGAATTAAACAATATAACATCGGATTTTAGCCTATTTTTAGGACAAATAAACAGAGAGCATCGGTATGAAAATAGAATATTAGGACATCTAAATAAGTCCATATACTTGTATTTATTGCAGGTATGTGGGCTTATTTTAGTGTCTTAAAACCCATAGGTAAAATTAATTCTACATTAAAGCCATTTGAAGCCCAAATTGAGCAAAATAAGCACGTTTAAGCCACTATATAACACGATATTTGAAATAATGATTTCATTTGAAGAATTGGAGGAAAAAGCGTATTGAAAGAAGAAATTATTAAGCCTGGTATTGTAAGACGGATTATTGAAAGAGTTGAAAATGAGAATGGATTGGTTATATCGCCAGAGACAACAGATATTATCCTGACAGCATTTTTAGATACTGTAGCAGACATTTTATCTGAAGGAGATAGTATAAAATTAAAAAGATATATGACCATCTATTCACAACTATATAAATTGAAACAAATTAAAAATGTATCTGATGGATCAATAGTTAATATTTTAGCACGATACAAAGCAAAGATTAAAACAGGAACAAAACTGAATAATGCGTGTAAAAATCTAACAGTGGAAGGAGAATAGAAAATGGAACGACTTAACAAACAAGATATGGTAAAAAAATTGATGACAAATTAGATGATAAAAAAATAGTAGTAGGTAACAATAAATATTTTTATAAAAAGAAATATCATCTACAGTATACTCAAAAGATCGGCAGAAATGTCCTAACTGGATTATTAGAATGTATTGAGAAAGAAGTGAATAAGGGAAACATTCTTGGATTTGATGGATATATGACTATAAAACCAACATTTAGATAGGAGAAGAAAGCACGAAATGTATATTCTGGCGAAGATATGCTTATCCTAGCTAAATATATGTTAAAAGTTGTAATTGGTAAGAGATTAAAGGAAGCATGTGAACGTTTTAATAAAAGCGTGAAAAATGAATCTGTTACAGAGAATATTAATGATGAAAACTAAAATAGAAGAAGGATGGTATTTTTATGATTAAAAATGTTGAAGAGAAGAAAAAGATAATTAAGGCATTAACAGTTTCTATGTGTTCTGCACCAAAAACACCGAGTGAGAAGTTTATATTGCTTCAATGGTATAAAAAATGGGGTGATTTTAGTATAGAAACCAAAAAGAATATGCATTTGAGACTGTATAAGGGACATTTAGTTAAATCTATAACACAAGCAAAATTAGAAGAAAATAATTTTGTATGGGAATATCCTGAACTTGATGTTATATTGCAAGCTGTTGTAAAAGAATACGAAAGTAAATATGTTATAAAGAACTGTCACAAAACTACATTTAGAAAAAATATGGCGGTTTTTGTTAAAGATTTAGAAGCATACAGAACGTCATGTGTAGATAATCTTAATGTAATATTAAAAGAATGTGGAAGTAAGTATGTTGCAGTAAACACAAGTTCATATTTAAAACATCATAAGAGTGGAAAGGTAACAAAAGGATTACTTGATCTTGCTAAATATTCTTTGATTTATGAGAATGAGAAGCTTTACAGTGGTACATATGATGATGTATTGTGGTTTCTTGGAAAAAATGACAGGTGAATTATAATCGGTAGACATACAGCGATGGAAAAGATATGTATGGATATTTCCCAACAGATAGGAGGTAAAAGAAAGTCTGTATTAGATTTCAAGAATATCATTCGTGCTATTCTGCACACTTTCCAATATGAAAATTGAATAATATGACCGCTGCAATTAGCAGTTTATTAAGGTGCACCAAATCTGGCACACCTATTCTTGGTGTCTGATTTATAAAAAGGAGGATTATGATAGTTGAAAAAATAACGAAACAAAAATATGTAAGAAATGTGGGAGGGAACTTCCATTAGAGAGATTTGCAATAAGCCATAATCGCGCAAATGGTGTGTGCAAGGATTGTAGAAATGAGTATAAAAAAGAATGGTATTTTCAGCGTAAGTACAAAGCAGAATTGAGCAAGTATCATAAAGATAAATCAATGATGATTCAGCGAAAATATAAAAAAACATACGCATTTCAAATATTGAATAAATCGGAAGTTGGTATTCCTAAAATAGCAAGAGATGAAGTATTTGTATGTCTGTTTGATTATAAGCCTGTTTGGAGTTCAAACTATGGCAGATTGATTGAGCGGTTGAGTGATGGTACGTATCAGCTTGTAAAAGGTGTATATTCAAGAGCAACAAAGGAATTAACCTATACACTTGATAGGAATGTTTAGTTCAAATCTAACAAGAGATGGGGATATAGAAAAGAGAAGGTAACTGCCAGTGACCTTGTGATTCAAATGTTTGTTGTCAATTATGATATGAAAAACAACACTATGGTGTGGCATAAGAACAATGATACAAAGGATAATTACTACAAGCATTTATTTCCAGTCACAGATAAACAATACAATGAGATTTTGAGAGTGCATGAACAGGCCGGAGCAATCACAGATAAACAGATTATGGAGATTATCAATGCGGTAGAGTTTAAATCCGATGATTGGAAACCTTGGCATAATAAAAGAACTTATGAAGGTGTTGGCTATATCGGTGCTGATGCTTCAAATATTGATTATGAATCATACTCATTTATTAAGTGGAAAAATATGATTCAGAGGTGCTACAGTGATGTTGTACATAAATTAAAGCCTTATTACATGAACAAGGAGGTTTGTATTGAATGGCAGAACTATCAGAATTTCAAACTATGGTTTGATACGCATTACATTCCGGGAACTAAGGTCGATCTTGACAAAGATCTTCTCTGTAAGGAAAGTAATATGTACAGCCCAGAGATATGTGCTTTTATGACGCATTTCTTGAATACTGTGTTTGAATATAGAGGTATTGAAAACAATATCCAACAGAATGATGATGGTACATATTCAGTATCAATGAATGTTCTTAATAAGAAGATGGATATAGGCGTGTTCGATTCTGAGGAAGAGGCACGTACTGGATTTATTGATGGCAAGATTGATTATATTTGTGACCTTGCAGAAAAGTGTAAGGGCAAAGTGCCGGATTATGTGTATGAGGGTATGCTGAATTATAAGATTGAAATTGACTAATAATCAGAGATGGCAGATTTTGCCCTGCTACCTCTTGGCATTTTATAAGGAGAAATGGATCTAATCAATATGAGCAAAATGAAAAAGCTTTTAATATTGCAAATTCAGACATTCCGTCTAATCAAACAGAATTGGAATCATATGATTTATACAGAAATTAGAGATTAGAATGATAGTATTGAAATACAGGAACAAGATACCAGATAGACTATTTTATGCATTGATTAAATATGAGGTGCGTACTTATTGTACGTATGAGAATTAGCAATTGGTTTAACTGACAGTTTTTATGTAGGGTATATTGGATATTAGATTATCTGATATGCCCTATTTTTTTACTTTTTTGAGTGATGTATGGTAAAATGTTATAAAAAGCACGAAAGGATGTGATGTAATGAGTGTTATTATGGCATATAAAACAGATGATAAATTATATTTGGGCGCAGATAATAGAGCGGTTGATGTAGATGAAACAACATATAGAGATAACAAGAGTAAAATACTGTTGATTAATGATAATATAGCTATTGCTTTTGCAGGATGTAATAAATTTCAAATGGTGTTTGAAGTTTTATTAAAACATAAAAAAGATATTTCAGAACTCAGAATAGAAGATATTTTGAGACTTAATAAAAAAACATATAGATTATGTAAACTTCTTCGGTTTAATAAATCTTCAAAAGAAATATTACAATTAGGTTCACAAATTATCATTGGTGGTATAAATAAGCAAGATGAAGGTTGTATATATATTTCTGCAATTTCACATGGAAAATTTATAAAGCCATTAAAAAAAGAATGGTTTATTTTCACGCCTTATGGAATAGATTTAGAAAGTGGATGCAATATATATTGCGATAATATTAGTAAATATCCAAATAATTTTATTCAAATGACAGTAAAGGATATTGGAAAAATAAATAAATACGTTAGTTCTTCAGGTGACATATGGACTTATGATATTCATACTGGCAAAAGTTCGTTGAAACATTTTAAATAGAGCTTAATTGCTTCGCCTGCAAGCCAAGTAATACCTATAGAAGCAAGAGTAGCTCCAAAGGATTTTAATGCAGTTTTGCCAGCATTAACCACTTTCGAAAAACCTGAAAAGGCTATGTTGTTATCTTTAAGATACTGTTTAAAAGTTGATAAGTCTTTTGTTCCGTATTTAGTATCAGCAAGAAAATCTTTTATCTCTTGACGATATTTAGTAATGCCTTTTGTGTCAAAAAGAGCATCTAACTCATTTTGGTCAGAGACTAATAACCTACTGTCAGAAAACAAATTCTTTAATTCTTTTATATTTTCTATATTTAAATTCTTAAATGAATCTATCCATGTGGTAAGTCCATTTTCTTTGTCCCAACGTACTGCCTTAGAGCTAGAAATGGACTATCATTTGCTTCTGATAAATGTTATAATGGTAGATAAAATAAAAAATAATATAGTAACAAATATATTAAAGTTAAATTGGAGGTTTTTGATTATGCCAAAATTTTGTAAAAATTGTTATGAAAATACCGACCGTACAGGATTTTTACCTTTTTTTAATGTTGACACACAAATATGCCCAAATTGTCATTCGGAAGGATTAATTGATTCTGCTTTAACAGGAAAAGAAATTAATATTCTAGGAGACGCAACCAACAATAATAAAGTATTTTTAAAAGCAATGGACGACTTAAAACGAAATGATATTATTGAGTTTGAATCACGTATGATGCAATTTAAAAAACAGAAAGAGGATAATATACCTAAATGTCCAACTTGTGGTTCATCAAATATAGAAAAGATTTCTTTAGGAAAGAAAGCAGTTGGAGGTGCATTATTTGGATTATTTAGTTCTGATGTTAGAAAGACTATGCATTGTAAAAATTGCGGTGCAAAATGGTAATAAAAGGATTTGCTATTTCTAGTGTGAGTCTTTTTTTTATATATTATAACTGTTTAATTTTGGAATATATAAACACTATCTCACATGGTTCGGATGTTTGAAATTTGATGTTTGTCGTGTGGATGTAACTGATATAGCCATTTCTGGCAAACACGACATTTTCTAAAATGTAAACCTACCGGGGTATGCTATGCACTAATAAATAACAACAGCCTAAATCGCTATTTCGCTTAAAACAGCCACAAGTCTAATGCACCATTGTACTGGTCAAGCATTTTTGTAACACCTTGTTCGATAAATACCTATCTGTAACGAGCTTCCATTGGTGTTAAATAATCATTGTATGAATGAGGACGAACATAATTATACCAATTGATATAATTCATGGTAAGTTCATCCATCATCTCCACACTTGAAAATGAGGTTACATTATAAAAATTGCTTTTAAAAGTGTTATAAAATCTTTCCATTGGAGCATTATCATAAGGGCAACCGGCCTTACTCATGCTCTGGGTTACATTATTATCTTTACAGAAATTCACAAAATCCCATGAGGTAAACTGTACTCCCTGATCTGAGTGCAGAATCACTTTAGGGTAATTTTCTTTTTTCCAGTCTTGTATCCCAGTTTAGAATGCATGATTACGGCACATAAATTTAATTCTTTATTCATGTATTTGTGCATAGTGGTATTGCTTAATTCATAGCCATAACGTTTGATGAAAATACGCATAGCCCTATAGCCTATAACACGATTATTATTATAGTATACATATTTTATAAGTTCAAAAATGTATTCCAAACATTTGTGATATTCACGCTTGGTATTTTTTTGTAGTTATAATAACAATTAGGGCTAATACCAAACTTCTTACATAACCATCTTAAACCAAATATATTTTTGTTATCGTCAATGAATCGATATACCACTAATCGATTTCCTTTGCAAAGAATGCCGCTGCTTTTTTTAGGAAAAAAATTTCCTTATCTTTTTCGTTAAGAAGCTGATTTAATCTTCGTATTTCCTTTGCGTCATTAGACTCGGATGTTGTATCGGTGGTATAAAGTCATTCTTCCCTGTATTCATTAGCCCACTTGCTAACGGAACTTTTTGCAACATTAAATTCAACAGCAAGTTGATGTATTGATTTGTCGCCTGCCATATAGGCTTTAACGACTTCTTTTTTGAAGTCTTCGCTGTAACGTACTGACATAGTGATGTCCTCCTTATTTAAGTAATATAATAATATATCACTTTGTGCGAAAAAAAATTCCGATATCATCCGATGGTATCGGAATTTCATTTTTACACAACCCATTCTTCTTTGGAAATATTATTGTGTTTTCATTGTTTTCGGTCCCCCCCCAGGGGGGCTTCTGAAATCCCTTGAGTTTATTCTTGAAATGCCCTGACTTTTATCTGTAAATGCCTGGTGTTTGCCTTTGGAATGCCCGGTATTTGTTTCTGAAACTCAGGGCGAACGAATTAAATCATACAGGCCTCTATGCAGCTTTTCCCGTTTTTGGTATTTAATTAATGCTGAGGACGTTTTTATTTCATCGTTATTATTAAATCTCCTTAATGAAAACCTTGTAAATCACTTTTTATTTGTTATTTTGCACCAAATTTAGGATAATTGCGGTCTGTTCGGTTTAGATTGCACTTCCTTATTGGTAAACGTTCGATGAATAAACTCACTATAAAAGCTTGTCCGGTATGTGGTGGAACGCATTTGGAGCGTACCCTGACCTGCATAGATCATTATGCTTCGGGTGAAGTATTCCACTTGTGCGGTTGTCGGGACTGCGGTTTTATTTTTACTCAAGACTTTCCCGTCGAAGCTGAAATCGGACGTTATTACGAAACTCCCGATTATATTTCCCATTCGGACACGAAGAAAGGAGTGATGAACTCGGTGTATCATTGGGTGCGCGGCTATATGCTGAAACGCAAGGCCCGTCTGGTGGCACATGAGGCGCATCGCAAGACCGGGCGTTTGCTGGATATAGGTACGGGAACCGGCTATTTTGCCGACACGATGAAACGTGGAGGCTGGCAGGTGGAAGCTATTGAAAAGAATGCCCATGCGCGCGCATTTGCCAAAGAGCATTTCGGCTTGGAGGTGAAACCGGATACGGCTTTGAAGGATTTTGAGCCGGACAGTTTCGATGTCATCACCCTATGGCATGTCATGGAGCATCTCGAACCGTTGAATGAGGTCTGGGAAACTCTGAATTCGTTGCTGACCGAGAAGGGAGTGCTGATTGTGGCCGTACCCAACTGTTCGTCGTACGACGCCAGAAAATACGGTGCTTATTGGGCTGCATACGATGTTCCCCGACATTTGTGGCATTTCACTCCAGGCACTATTCAGCAACTGGGTTCCAAGCATGGCTTTATTCTGGCGGAACGTCATCCCATGCCGTTCGATGCTTTTTATATCTCTATGCTGACAGAGAAGAACATGCGCCATCCGTGCCCGTTTGTAAGAGGAATGATTACCGGAACATTGGCATGGCTTCATGCACTGGTGAAGAAAGAGCGCAGCAGCTCCATGATTTATGTGTTTCGTAAAAAAAGATGATAGGGTGGCAGGACGGTAAGGTGACAGACCGGGCGTTGTAGTTGGTAATTAGTAATTTGTGGTTCAATGAAGATTAAACATAATTCGGTATCCTACTTTGATATGCAGTTCGTTACGTCTAGCATAAGCACCACGTTGGTACTGCTGCTGCTGGGATTGGTGGTGTTCTTTGTGTTGGGAGCCCACAATCTTTCTGTATATGTAAAGGAGAATATCAACTTTTCCATTCTTATCAGTGACGACATGAAGGAGAGTGACATCCTCAAATTGCAGAAGAAGCTGGATAAAGAGCCGTTTGTAAAGGCTACGGAGTATATCTCTAAGAAACAGGCGCTTCGTGAACAGACAGAGGCTATGGGAACGGATCCTCAGGAGTTCCTCGGCTACAATCCTTTTACGGCGTCCATTGAGGTCAAGTTGCATTCTGATTATGCCAATTCGGACAGCATTGCCAAGATAGAGAAGAAAATCAAGAAGAATACGAACATTCAGGAAGTGCTTTATCAGAAAGATCTGATAGATGCGGTGAATGATAATATTCGCAACATCAGCCTGATGCTGTTGGGACTGGCGGTTATTTTGACTTTTATCTCCTTTGCGCTGATAAACAATACGATACGTCTGACTATCTACTCCAAGCGTTTCCTTATTCATACCATGAAACTGGTGGGGGCGAGCTGGAGCTTTATCAGGCGTCCGTTCTTGCGGCGTAATTTCTGGATAGGTGTGCTGTCGGCTGTCATCGCCGATGCCGTTTTATGGGGAGCCGCTTATTGGCTGGTTTCTTATGAACCGGAACTGATCAGGGTCATCACCCCCGATGTGATGTTGCTGGTTTCCGTTTCCGTACTGATATTCGGAGTGCTTATTACGTGGTTGTGTGCGTTGCTTTCCATCAACAAGTATCTGAAGATGAAGGCAGGCACACTGTACTATATATAGCAGACGAAAGGTGAGGAATTAAATAGTAAATCGTTAAATAGTAAATAAATGAGTAAACAGAAGTTCGCTTTTGACAAGACCAACTTTATTTTGCTTGCTGTCGGCATGGCGGTGGTAATACTTGGTTTTATTTTGATGACCGGTCCTGTATCTACACCGACGCATTTCGAACCGGATATTTTCAGTGTAAGACGTATCAAGGTGGCTCCACTGGTCTGCCTTTTGGGGTTTGTGTTTATGATATACGCTGTGTTGCGTAAACCGAAAATAAAAGAGGAAACAAAAGAATGACTATGGGAGATTTGAGTACGCTTGAAGTGATTATTATAGCTATTGTAGAGGGATTGACAGAGTTTTTGCCAGTTTCGTCTACGGGGCACATGATTATTACGCAGAATCTGCTGGGTATAGAGAGTACGGAGTTTGTGAAAGCCTTTACGGTGATTATACAGTTTGGTGCAATTCTTTCAGTGGTTTGGCTGTATTGGAAGCGCTTTTTCCGTCTGAACCATACACCGGTTCCGGCGGGGACTTCCGCATTGAAACGCTTTCTGCATAAGTTCGATTTTTATTGGAAGTTGCTGGTGGCATTTGTCCCGGCGGCCATATTGGGTTTCCTGTTCAGCGACAAGATTGATGAGATGCTGGAAAGTGTGACCGTAGTGGCTGTGATGCTTGTGATCGGCGGCGTGTTTATGCTGTTCTGCGACAAGATATTCTCAAAAGGCAGCGAGGATACTGTCCTGACGGAGAGGAAGGCTTTCAATATTGGTCTGTTCCAGTGTATTGCGATGATACCGGGCGTGTCACGTTCCATGGCGACCATTGTTGGCGGTATGGCGCAGAAGATGACCCGTAAGGCTGCGGCTGAGTTCTCTTTCTTTCTGGCCGTTCCCACAATGTTTGCAGCCACGATGTATAAGATGCTGAAACTCTTTTTGGATGGCGGAACGGAGATTATCATGAATAATATGCCGGCATTGATAATCGGTAATGTGGTGGCTTTTGTGGTAGCTCTGCTTGCCATTAAGTTCTTCATCAGCTTCGTGACGAAATATGGCTTTAAGGCGTTTGGCTGGTATCGTATTATTGTTGGAGGAATCATCCTTCTGCTGTTGCTCACAGGACACAATCTAGAGGTGGTGTGATGATGGATTTTAAAGAAGGCGAAGTTCTGTTTTTCAATAAGCCGCTGGGCTGGACATCGTTTAAGGTCGTAGGGCATGCCCGTTACCATATCTGCCGGCGGATAAAAGTAAAGAAGCTGAAGGTGGGGCATGCAGGTACGCTCGATCCTCTCGCTACGGGAGTGATGATAGTGTGTACGGGCAAGGCGACGAAGCGGATTGAAGAATTCCAATACCATACGAAGGAGTATGTGGCTACCATTCGGTTGGGTGCTACCACTCCCTCTTATGACCTGGAACACGAGATAGACGCTACCTATCCTACGGAACATATTACGCGGGAACTGGTAGAGGAAACCTTGAAGCGGTTTGTAGGTGAGATACAGCAGGTTCCGCCTGCATTCTCGGCTTGTATGGTGAACGGTAAACGCGCGTATGACCTTGCCCGCAAGGGGGAGGAAGTGGAGCTGAAGCCCAAATTGCTGGTGATTGACGAGATTGAGCTGCTGGAGTGCAATCTTCCGGAGATCAAAGTCCGGGTGGTATGCAGCAAGGGGACTTACATCCGCGCTCTGGCACGCGACATCGGTGAAGCTCTGCATAGCGGTGCCCACCTCACAGCTTTGGAACGTACACGCGTGGGGGATGTCCGTATAGAAGATTGTCTCGACCCGCTCGCGTTCAAAGAGTGGATAGACGGACAAGAAGTCGTAATAGAAGAAAATTGATTATTAACACAGTGCTGTTGTCTTGCGCTTCATCGGCACATTGGCACATCGGCACATTAGCACATTATAATTATGAAACTGTCGCAGTTTAAATTTAAACTTCCTGAAGAGAAGATTGCCTTACATCCTACAAGGTATAGAGATGAGTCACGCTTGATGGTACTACACAGAAAAACGGGCGAAATCGAACACCGTATGTTTAAGGATATTCTGGAGTATTTCGATGATAAGGATGTATTTATTTTTAATGATACGAAAGTATTTCCCGCCCGTTTGTACGGCAACAAGGAGAAGACCGGCGCCCGTATCGAGGTATTTCTGTTGCGTGAGTTGAATGAGGAGTTGCGCTTGTGGGATGTGCTGGTGGATCCTGCCCGCAAAATTCGTATCGGTAACAAACTTTATTTCGGTGAGGATGATTCTATGGTGGCTGAAGTGATTGACAATACAACCTCACGCGGACGTACTCTCCGTTTTCTTTATGACGGGCCGCATGACGAGTTCAAGAAAGCTCTGTATGCGTTGGGCGAAACTCCGCTGCCGCACAGCATCATCAACCGTCCGGTAGAACCGGAGGATTCGGAGCGTTTCCAGTCTATTTTTGCCCGTAATGAGGGTGCTGTAACTGCTCCGACGGCGAGCCTGCATTTCAGCCGCGAGTTGATGAAGCGCATGGAGATTAAAGGAATTGACTTTGCCTACATCACTCTGCATGCCGGTTTGGGCAACTTCCGCGATATTGATGTGGAGGATCTTACAAAACATAAAACCGACTCTGAACAGATGATTGTTACGGAGGAAGCTGTAAAAATTGTGAACCGCGCCAAGGATGTGAATAGGCAAGTGTGCGCCGTAGGTACTACGGTGATGCGTGCGATAGAAAGCACCGTCAGCACAGACGGTCATTTGAAGGAGTATGAAGGCTGGACAAACAAGTTTATCTTCCCTCCGTATGACTTTACGGTTGCCAATGCAATGGTGTCCAACTTCCACATGCCGCTTTCCACCCTGTTGATGATTGTTGCCGCTTTCGGCGGTTATGAGCAGGTAATGGAGGCCTATAACGTAGCGTTGAAGGAAGATTACCGTTTCGGCACTTATGGCGATGCAATGCTGATTACGGATAAGTAAAGAGTGATTGGCATTAAGTGAATCTATTTTGTTTTGATGTACGTTTACTTTAGTTTAGGAACTAATCTCGGCGATAAGGAGCATAATCTCCGTCTCGCCGTCCGGAAAATAGAAGAGCGGGTGGGGAAAGTAATTTCTCTGTCCGCTTTTTATACCACCGCTCCATGGGGCTTTTCCTCCGAACACACATTCTTGAATGCGGCGGCTTGTGTGGAGACACTGCTTCCGCCGTTGTTTGTCCTGCATTTCACTCAGGAGATAGAACGTGAAATGGGACGTACGCATAAATCTGTCGGCAGGGTATATAGTGATCGGGTGATAGATATAGACTTGCTTTTATACGGTGACCAGGTGCTGGATACTCCCGAATTGAAGTTGCCTCACCCGCTGATGCACGAACGCCGCTTTGTGTTGGAACCGTTGGTGGAGATTGCACCGGATCTGGTACATCCTGTATTAAAGAAAAAAATGCTGGAATTGTTGTGAAAAAAATAGTATCTTTGTTTCCATGCATTAATAATCTTGCTCATGTTCAGATGTTTGACTCTCATATTATTCCTTTTTTGTTTTTATTCCGGTTTGGTGGCTGCGGATAAGACAGATGATAATGCTCTGCTGTTGCAGTTGGATAAGATGATTGAGCAACGGGAGGTCTATCAGAAAAAGGTGGAAAAGGAAATAACGGAGCTTCGCAAAATGCTGGATTATGTGGGAGATGATAAAGCAAAGTTTGATATTTTGAGTGATTTGTTTGTCATGTACCGCTCTTTTAAAGTCGATACGGCACTGATTGTAGCGGAGGAGAGATTACAGTTGGCGGACAGGCTGGGTGAAGAGTATGTCAATCAAGGATTAATGAACCTGGCTGATGCTTTGAATAAGATAGGAAAACATGAAAAAGCATTGGAGGTTCTTGACAGAGTGAAAAGAACCGAGGCGGTACGGAAGGATACTTATTTTTATTATCTGTATCACACTACCTATTTGTCCTGCTATAATGATGAAACGGAAGCCTCCAAAAAGCGGCTGTTTATGCAACAGATAAAGGCTTATAAGGATACTTTGATAGCTATCAGCGACCCCAATACGGCGAGTTATGTGACCAATAAATGCGGTCGTTTGGGCTTGCAGGGAAAATGGGATGAGGCTATCCAAATACTGTCCGGATATTATGAGCATTGCGCGGATACGAACCCCGACAAGGCGAGTGTGGAATATTTGTTAGCGGAATTATATTTGGGCAAACGTGATATGCAGCAGGCGAAGCATTTCCTTATCCGGGCTTCCATTACCGACATAGCTAATGCCAAGAAAGTATACATGTCTTTGCAGCAATTGGCAATTCTACTTTTTCAGGAAGGGGATATTGCAAGAGCTTATAATTACATCTCCTGTTCATTGGAAGATGTGAGTTTCGGGAAAGCTCGTTACCGTATTATAGATATTGCCGAATATCTTCCTATTATCAAAGCAGCTAATGACAGCCGTATCAAAGCTGATAGAGACAGAGTCTTATTTTTTCTTTTGACTTTATCCATACTTGTTATTGCATTGGTTATTGTCTTCTTTTTCCTTCGTAAGAAAAATCGTAATTTGCTGAAAGTAAAGCAGTCGCTGGCCGAACAGAATCGGCGCTTGCAAGAGATGACCGGGAATCTAACCCGGATGAATGAAGAAATTAAAGAATCCAACCATATTAAGGAGGAGTATATCGGTTTGTTATTCAACATCTGCTCCGAATATATTTATAAGCAGGAGAATGACCGCAAGAGTTTACTGAAAATTGTTAATACCGGTTCTATGGCGGATATTTCCAAAATGCTTCATAATCAGTCTTCGACTACAGAAGATTTTAAATTATTCATCAGCAAGTTTGATACTATATTCCTATCTATTTTTCCGGATTTTGTGGAATCGTTCAATGCTCTGTTGAAAGAGGATGAGCGTATACAAGTAAAAGAAGGTGAATTGTTAACTCCCGAATTACGTATCTATGCACTTATTCGCTTAGGTATCAATGATAATTCCAAAATAGCCAATTTCCTTCACTATTCACTTCAAACAGTATATAATTATCGTTTGAAAATGCGGAATAAAGCGATTGTTCCTGGAAAAGACTTGGCTGTTCAGGTACAAAAGCTTTAAAAAATACTTCCTTTGGACTTACTTTTGTAACTTATAGGTCATTTGTTATCTTATTGTAAATAAGCGCATTAATTTATTGTATCTTTTCCTTTTACTTACTTTTTTACTCACTACCTTTGTTTGGCGAATTTGTAATATCTACTTTCGCTCACAATCTAATTAATACCGGATTTTGGTATACTTTGTTACACTTTAATTTAAAAACATTATGAAAGGCAAGAAAAATCCAGAGACTTTTGGAAGAAAGTGGCGGTATCTGTTTATGATACTTGCTTTGGTTTTCAGTGTAGGAGTTTCTGCACAAAAGACAGTTGTGAAAGGCAATATTCTTGATAAGGATAATCTACCTGTTATCGGAGCCAATATTTTAGAAAAAGGGACGACAAATGGTACAATCAGTGATGTAGATGGTAATTTCACAATTACCGTAAGTGATCCCAAGGCTGTTTTACTCATTAAATATATCGGCTATAAAGATGTAGAAAAAGTGGTTTCTCCAACGATGAAGATTGTGATGGAGGAAGATAGTGAGATGCTCGAAGATGTAGTCGTTATAGGTTATGGAAGTGTGAAGAAATCTGATGCGACAGGTTCGGTAACAGCCATCAAGCCGGATGATTTTAATAAGGGGTTGCGTACTACTGCCCAAGATGCGTTGGTAGGCAAAGTGCCGGGTGTAAATGTCGTTTCGAGCTCCGGTGCTCCGGGAGCGGGTGCTACTATCCGTATCAGAAGCGGTGCATCACTCTCTGCGTCCAATGATCCGTTAATCGTTGTTGATGGTGTGCCGGTGGATAACTCTACTATCGAAGGTGGTGGAAATGTAATTGGCGGTATCAATCCGAATGATATTGAAACATTTACCGTATTGAAAGATGCTTCAGCCACTGCTATCTATGGTTCCCGGGCATCTAATGGTGTGATTGTGATTACTACTAAGAAGGGTTCCGACTCCAATCTGCGTTTCAACTACTCCACGAACCTTTCTGTAAGTACTATTACGGAAAAATTGGATGTGCTTTCTGCTGATGAATTTCGTGAATTTGTCCCTACGGTATCGGGAGTTCCGAGCTCTGTAACTTTAGGGACGGCTTCCACTGATTGGCAAGATGAAATTTACCGTACGGCATTCGGACAAGAACATAATTTTTCCGTTTCTGGTAAGGTGAAGAAAAATGCACCTTATCGTCTGTCGGTAGGCTATAATAATCAGAATGGTGTGGTGAAAACCAACAATTATGAACGCTTTACCTTTAATGGAGGTATATCGCCCAAGTTTTTTGATAACCATCTTACCGTTGATTTGAACGTTAAGGTATCGTATGAAGACAATCAGAAAGTGGATGAAAGTGTTGTTAATAATGCACTGCGATATGACCCTACTCGCCCTGTTGTGACCGGGAGTGCAACGGGTGCTGATGAGCCGGGATTGGGCTATTTTATTTGGATGAATGGAAATTCTCCCATGGCTATCCAAACCGATAACCCTGTGGCACAACTTGAATTGCAGGATTTACACAATAAAGTAACTCGTTCCATTGGTAATGCCGCTATCAATTATAAAGTGCATCGTTTAGAGGATTTGCAGTTGAACGCAAATTTGGGTTATGATGTGCTGAGAAGCAAATATACCAAAAATGTGCCCGATATGGCCGGTATGATGTATACATCTAACATGAAAGACGGTACAGGGCTTATGTATGATTCTAAACAAAACAAGCGCAACTATTTATTGGACTTATACGCCAACTACTCTCATGTGTTCAATGAAAAACACAATTTCAGTGCGATGGCGGGATACGGTTGGCAGCATTTCTGGAAAAAATTCGATGCAACCACTCTTTCTCCGGAAGGAAAAGAGCTGTTTTCACCAAATCATTATGAGTCTGAGTATTACCTGCTCTCTTTTTACGGACGTCTGAATTATTCGTATGACAATCGCTATATGATTACTGCTACTTTACGTTCGGATGCCTCTTCACGTTTTGCCAAGGACAATCGTTGGGGATTATTCCCTTCTGTTGCATTGGGATGGAAAATCAGCCAAGAAGCATTCTTGCGCGATTCGGAAGTATTGTCAGACTTGAAACTACGTTTGAGCTACGGTCAAACCGGACAGCAGGATATTTTGAATGACTATCCGTATATGACTACTTTTACGGTATCTTATCCGGAATCTTGCTATCAGTTTGGAGATAAATGGTACTATACCTATCGTCCGAACGGTTATGACTCGGATATCAAGTGGGAGACTACCGAAACTTATAATATCGGTTTGGATTACGGTTTCCTTAATAATCGCATTTACGGTTCTGTCGATTATTACCAACGCCATACGAAGGATTTGCTGAATACTATTAATGTAATTTCAGGAACCAACTACTCTTCCGTCATAACAACGAATATTGGCGAGATGGATAATAAAGGTGTGGAATTTGCCATTAATGCAGTGCCTATACATACAAAAAATTGGAAATGGACAGTAGGCTTGAATTACACGTGGAATGATTCTGAAATCACGAAGTTGAATGTTATCGATTCGGATGCTAACTTTGTGCAGACAGGAGCTATTTCCGGTACGGGCAAGACAGTTCAGGTATTTATGGTAGGTCAGCGTCCCTATACTTTCTATCTGGCAAAACAAGCTTATGATGATAATGGCAAACCGATTGAAGGACAGTATGTGCAGCCGGATGGCTCCATCTCTGCCACAGAAACAAAATATGCTACGAACAAAAGCGCACTACCGACTTCCTACCTGGGATTCAATACCCAGCTAACTTATAAAAACTGGGATTTTGCTATCAGCGGACATGGAGCATTTGGCAACTATGTATACAACTATGTAGCTGCCGACCAATACGTACAATCTGTATACAGTGATCAAGGAAACTTCTCCAATATATTGCGCAGAACTAAAGACTCCGGTTTCCAGAACCAGCAACTTTATTCGGATTATTTCTTGGAAAAGGGAAACTTCTTCCGTATTGACAATATTTCTTTAGGATATACTTTCCAGAAACTTTGGAATGGATCAAGTTCTTTACGTCTGACTTTGGGGGTACAAAATGTTGCTACCTTTACAGGTTATTCTGGTATTGACCCGGAGATTTACAGCGGCATTGATAAAGAGGTATATCCTCGTCCACGCGTATTTTCATTAAGTGCTAATTTAAATTTTTAACGGCTTAAAACTATACAATATGAAAAATATAATTACTTATTCGTTTATTTTGTTCTTCATGGGCATAGGTTTGGTCTCTTGTTTGGGTGACTTGGACACGATGCCTTTGGATGATAACCAACTGGTAAGTGAAAAGGTATATCAGACAAAAGATGGTTACACCGGTGTTCTGGCAAAGTGTTATGCATCACTGATTCTGACGGGGCAGCAAGGTGGTGATGGAGGAGATGGTGACCTTGAAGGCGCTAACGAGGGTTATTCCGGTTATGTACGTCTGCTGTTTTATTTGCAGGAGTTGAGTACGGATAATTTTTTGATGCCTTCCTCTTCCAATGGTTTGCGTAAATGTTTGAACTTGCAGTGGGATGCTTCCAATGCTTCGGTTATTACATGGACTTACCAAAGACTATATATGAGTATTGCCTATTGTAATGAGCTTTTGCGTGAATGTACGGAAAGCAAATTGCAGGGTAGAGGACTTTGGGAAGAGATGAAAGATGATTATATGAACTATCGTGCAGAGGCTCGTTTTATACGTGCTTATTGCTATTCGATGCTTTGCGATTTATTTGGTGCAGTTCCTTATGTGGATGAAAATACGGGTGTGAAAGAGATTCCGGTTCAATATACGCGTAAACAGATTTTTGAGTTTGCAGAAAGTGAATTACTGGCTATTGAGAATGAATTGAAAGTTCCGGGAAGCAATGAGTACGGACGTGTTGACCGAGTAGCCGGTTGGTTCTTGCTGGCTCGCATGTATTTGAATGCGCAGACTTGGATTAATGAGAATAAATATCAGGAGGCATATATCTATGCTACAAAAGTTATTGCCGACGGGCATTACCCATTGGCTTCCGATTATCGTGAAATATTTTTGGCTGATAATAATACCTGTAAGGAGATTATTTGGCCGTTGGTACAGGATGGTCTGCGTGCACAGAGTTCTGCCGGAACGAACTTCTATGTGAAGGCTTTTGTGAATGGTCCTATGGATGAACTCTACAAGACAGGTGTTGGTTCCAGAGGCTGGGGTAATGTTCGCGCTAAAGTGTCATTGGTGGATGCGTTCGATGCGGATGATGTTATGTTCGATGGCAATGATACCTGGGGAAATAACAAGAAAGATAAAAGAGCACAGTTTATGACTGCCCTTCCCAATCAGGTGAAAGATACATGGGATGTAAATATGGATATGACGAGCACGTTTACATGCGGTTATGGTTATATTAAGTGGAGAAACGTAACGAAAGAAGACGAACTTAGCGCTTCGGGGGATGCTTATACTTCTATTGATTTTCCGTTGTTCCGTACTGCTGATGCCTATTTGATGGCTGCTGAGGCTATTTTGCGTGGAGCAAGTGGCACAAAAAGCGAGGCGCTGGGATATGTAAATGAAGTCAGAACAAGAGCTTATATGTCTGGAAAATATGCAAAAAACGGTGTACGTTCCGATGTGTCCGGTGAAATTGGCGCCAATGAGCTCGATTTGGATTTTCTGCTGCTTGAACGTCAGAAAGAATTGGCTTCCGAATTGATAAGACGTACCGACCTGATCCGATTCGGTAAATATACGAAAGGAAATAATTGGGATTGGAAAAATGGTGTACGTTTGGGAGAGGATGTGGATGATAAGTATAATTTGTTTCCTATTCCGGAGAGCGAATTGACAAATAATCCTACTTTAGTACAAAACGATGGTTATAAGGTAATAAAGTGAAGATATGATGAAGCTGAAACAAATTCTATTATGTAGTTTGATAGTAATGTGCTGTGCTCCGCTTGGGGCGCAGACATCTAAAGAAGAGATGTTTGCTACTCCTGAGAAAACGGGAGGAGTATATTGGACATACCCCTTGGATTTTGCTCCGCAGACCAAAGCGCCTAAGGGATATAAACCTTTTTATATCAGTCATTACGGACGGCATGGCTCTCGTTATCTTATTGCAGATCGTGATTATAAATGGTTAGTAGACCTTTTTGAGGAGGCACATCGTGCACAAGCGCTTACTGGCTTGGGAGAAGATACGTATCAGCGTTTGCTCACAGTTTGGAAGGAAGCAAAAGGGCATGGTGGGGATTTAACTCCATTGGGAGTAAGACAACACCGAGGCATTGCTGAAAGAATGTATACTTCATTTCCGGAGGTGTTCAAGGGTAATCCCCTTATATCTGCCCGTTCTACCATTGTGTTACGTTGTGCTATGAGTATGGTTGCTTTTGGTGACCGTTTGAAAGAGTTAAATCCAAATTTACGGATTTCTTATGAGGCGAGTGAGAAATATATGGATTATCTGAATTATCATACCGACGAATCCAACCGTTTCACTTCTTCCCATGACGGTCCTTGGGTTGAGGAGTATAGGAAATTTGAGGAAACTCATACCAATCCGGATCGTTTGGTTGCATCCTTATTTAAGGATAAATACTTTATCTTAAAGAAAGTAAATCCTAAAGAATTGATGTGGGGAATGTACTGGGTAGCCAGTGACATGCAGAATGCTGAAACAAAGGTTTCTTTCTATGATTTATTTAAAGGACAGGAATTATTTGATTTGTGGCAGTGTGTCAATTACCGTTTTTATGTAGGAAATGCCAATCATGCCGACGGAAAAGGTATTGTAGTAGCCAATGCCAAATCCTTGTTAAGAAATATTTTGGATAGTGCTGATGAAGCAATCCGAAAAGGGGGTATCGCTGCTACTCTCCGCTTTGGGCACGATGGTAATGTGATTCCTTTGGTTGCACTGATGCAAATAGAGAATTGTAATGTTGCAGTTAGCGATCCGTATGAAGTTTATAAGGTATGGAGTGATTTCAAGGTGGTTCCTATGGCTGCCAATGTACAGATTATCTTTTTCCGGAATGAAAAGTCCAATGATATTCTGGTAAAGATTATGCATAATGAAAATGAAGTGCATATTCCGGTACAAACCGATATGTTCCCTTATTATAGATGGAGAGATGTTGAGAACTACTATAGGGGAATGTTGAAATAAGAATGTTTTTTGAAGTTAACAATATAGAAACTATTGTGAGAAGTGCGACGATGGGATATCGGCGCACTTTTTTATATTATATATCCGCTTCCTTTGTACGATATTAGTATATAATCGTTCTATTTTTATATTTGCGATAGTCTCTTCTCGCTATTTTTGCTATAAGTTGACGTAAGATGAAAAGGAGGTTGTCTTAGTTAAACCAGTTGTTTTGTTGGATATACCTCGGGAATAATTCATAAGTTTGTTTTTCGTATTAAAGGAAGTCTGTTATATGTATAAAAAATATCTTACTTTTCTCTTTTATTTCTTCTCTTCTTTTTCGTTTGCACAGAATATACATTTTCAGGTAATCGGAGTAGAAGACGGTATCTCGCAACCGACAGTAACATCTATCTATCAAGATGAATTCGGAATTATCTGGATAGGAACTAAGGATGGATTGAATCGCTATAACGGTACTGATTTTTATGTTTTCCGTCCGGTAAAGGGTGATAAGAATAGTTTGTACAATAATAATATAGGTACAATCTGCGGTGACAAACAAGGGCACATTTATATTCGTTGCAAATATGCGGTTGTTGAGTATGATATAAAGAAAAATACTTTTCATACAATTCGTGATAATGATATTCAGGCTATCACTTATGATAACGCACGATTGTGGGTTTGTACGAGAGATTCCTTGTTTACTTATAATCGCGTAGAAGATAGACTTGATTATTATTATAATCTGGAAGGTGTGCGTATGTCTTGTGTAACCGAGGACAGTGCTGGTAATTTATATGTGGGAACTATGAATAATGGTTTGTACATGATAGACCATAATAAAAAATGGCTGAACTATTTTCCTAAGAAAGATATCACATGCATCTACGAAGACTCTAAAAAGAGTATATGGGTGGGAACTAAAGATGACGGTCTTTTCCGGTTGGATAGAAATGGTGGAATAACCAATTATGGAACTGCTCCTCATCAGAATATGCTTTCCAGTAGTTATGTTCGTTGTGTTGTGGAAGATAATTTGGGTAATTATTGGATTGGAACTTTCAAGGGTTTGGATAAATTGGATGTGACGACTGGTACTTTTACTCATTATAGTAAAGATAATAAACCGTATAGTCTGAGTAATTCTTCTATTATTTGTATGATGAAAGACAGGCAGGGTACTTTCTGGATCGGTACGTATTATGGTGGGGTAAATCTGTTTAATCCTGACTATGAGATATATACATATTATTATCCGGATGAGTCGCAAAAAGGAAAACTAACCTCTCCTTTTGCCGGAAGGATGACAGAAGATTCTAATGGCGGGATATGGATTGCGACAGAAGGTGGAGGAGTGAACTATCTTGATAAAAAAACGAAAACTTTTACTGAATACAAACATGATGCAACTAAAAATTCTCTTGCATCTAATACGATTCAGGGTTTATTTTTAGATGAAGATAACCATGCCTTATGGATAGGAACATTGCGGGGTGGATTGGATCGTCTGGATCTGAAAACATATCAGTTTACTAATTACCGGCATAATGCAGAGAAAAAGAATTCATTAATTAATGATATAGTTCGTAAAATTATTCCTTATAAAGGGAATCTATTATTGGCTACTCATAATGGGATTGGTCTTTTCGATCCTAACACAGGAGAGTGTGTGAAGCTATTGAATGACAGTCGGCTTAACAACAGACAAATTATAGATATGCTTGTTGATAAGGACAATAATCTTTGGTTTTCTTACTCATTGGGATTGGTAAAGTATAATCTGGAGACTCAGAAGCGTGATGAGTATTTTGTGCCCAATGCTTCAAAGCAGACTGTTGGTCCAAATCTGATTAATGTACTTTTTGAAGATAAGAAAGGTAATATTTGGGCCGGTTCTTCAGGGGATGGCATATTCCTGTATGAACAAGACTCCAATACATTCAAATCGTTTAACTCGCATAATTCAGATTTAATCAATGATTACATACTCGATATAAAAGAGTCGCTTTCCGGTTATCTTCTGATAGCCAGCAATCAAGGATTCTCACGTTTTGATATGGAGAATCAACGCTTTTATAACTATAATAAGCAGAATGGTTTTCCTATGACGGCATTGAATCCTTATGGACTGTTTGTAGCCAGTGATAATGAAATATATCTTTCCGGTCCTAAGATGATGATTTCTTTCTTTGAGAACGAGTTGAATTCCTATGTGAAGCCCTACCAGCTGAATTTTACTTCGTTGGAAGTAAATAACCAGCAAGTTCTGCCCAATGACGGTTCGGGCATTCTTACGGAGTCAATTCTGTATCAGCCGCAGATTACTTTAAATCATAATCACTCTATTATAACCGTTAACTTTTCATTGTCCAATTATGTATCGGTACTGAAAAATAGAATCTATTACAAGTTGGAAGGATTTGATAAAGATTGGATGAGTGCAGGCTATCGTAAAGCCATTACTTATACCAACCTTAATCCAGGTGCATATAAATTGAAGATTAGAAGTTCGGAAGAATATTCCGGTAAGGAGAGTATCTGTAAAGAGATAGATATTATAGTGAAACCACCTTTTTATAAATCTACTTGGGCATATTGTATTTATGTTGCTATTATTATAATAGCAATCTATTTGGTGGTGAGTTTCTATTCGTCGAAATTGAAGCTGAGGGCTTCGCTGGAGTATGAAAAGAAAGAAAAAAAGCAGATAGAGGAATTGAACCAGTCTAAGCTCCGCTTTTTTACTAATATATCACATGAATTCCGTACTCCGCTTACGCTGATCGTGAGCCAATTGGAAATGCTGATGGAGCGAAGCGACATTCAACCCTTGGTGTATAGTAAGCTTGTGAATATCCATAGAAATACGTTGCGTATGAAACGCTTGATAACCGAACTATTGGATTTCAGAAAACAGGAACAAGGCTTTGAAAAATTTAAATATAGTAAGCAGAATATTTACTCTTTTTTGGATGAAATTTACTTGTCTTTTAAAGAATATGCACGAGGTAAACAAATTAATCTTGAGTTTCTTAATAAGGATAGGAATCTTGAAGTCTGGTTCGATGTAGTACAATTGGAAAAGGTGATTTATAATTTGTTGTCCAATGCTTTTAAATATACTCCTTTGGGCGGTACGATTTCACTGTCGGTACAGGAATATGGGAATAGTGTTATGGTTACTGTGTCGGATACGGGAGTGGGTATTGCTGAAGAGAGTTTGGATAAGATATTCGACCGTTTCTATCAAGTAGACAGTATGAATAATCAGAAAGGTACAGGCATAGGCCTGGCACTTGCAAAGAGTATAATCGAAGCCCATAAAGGGAAAATCAGTGTTCGGAGTATGGAAGGCAAAGGAACGACTTTCGTTGTTGAACTGCCTTTAGGAGACAGCCATATTACCGATGCACAGAAAATAGCTACTCCTGATATTGATTCATCATGTATCTCTGAACTGACAGTATATGGTTCGCAGGTACCGGCGGATGTGGTGGATGATGAGAAGATGGATAATCAGTCGGACGAGACAAGAAGCAAGATTATTATTGTAGAAGATAACGAAGAACTTAGGGGGTTGCTGGCGCGTTTGTTCTCTAAAATATATACTGTTTATGAAGCTCAGGATGGTGAGGAAGGATTTGAAAAGACAAAAGAGGTGCAACCAGATATTGTACTGAGTGATATTATGATGCCCAAAATGTCCGGTATAGAGATGTGTAGAAAGATAAAGAGTAATTTCGAAACCTCTCATATTCCCGTGATATTGCTTACGGCACAAACTGCTGAAGAATACACAATGCAAGGGTTAAAAATGGGAGCGGATGACTATGTAACCAAACCTTTTAATGTGAAACATTTGTTTATGCGTTGTAACAACCTGGTGAACAGTAGAAAACTGTTACAGCAGAAATATGCGAAACAAATGGATAATAATGTAGATATATTGGCAACCAATAGCGCGGACTATCAGTTCATGGAACAATGTGTAGCCTGTGTTGAACAGAATTTGGATAATCCGGATTTTGATGTGAATATGTTTGCTCAGGCTATGAATATGGGACGTACCAAACTCTTCCTGAAAGTTAAAGGTATTACGGGACAGACACCGAATGATTTTATTCTGAATATCAGGTTGAAGAAGGCGCAGATACTTCTCAAGCAAATAGATACGAAGACTGTTTCAGAAATAGCGTATGAAGTAGGCTTTAATTCCCCGAGCTATTTCATTAAGCGCTTTAGGGAATTGTTTGGAGTGACCCCTGCCCAATATCAAAAAGGTGAAAAATAAACTTATTTATTATATATGCACTATGAAAACAAAATTACTATGTACGTTGTATTTTTTGTGTCCATTGGCCTTGTCAGCAGCAAATGTTCATAAACTTACTCCGATTACTACTGATAAGGATGTCAGAGTTGAAATAAGTTTGTCCGTTGAGGCAAACGAACATCTGTCTTTTGATGCAGTCATTTCTCATACTCGTAATGGTGAGGTATTGTGTAGTCGTTCAAAAGAGTTTTCTTTTAAGAATAAAGTCGATACGACAATAGTATGGAAAATAGATGGTTTGAATCCGGAATTGTGGAGTCCGGTTACTCCTGTTCTTTATAACCTTGAAATAAAGACGGATACTGAAGTTGTACGCAAGCGGATTGGTTTCAGAAAATTTGAGATGCGGGATGGGGTGTTCTATCTGAACGGGAAACCTATCTATTTGCGAGGTAATGCCATTAATCCGCCGGAAAGAGGGATACCTGAATCCTTGGAAAGAAGTAAGGAGTTCGCTCGTGATTATGTCCGTTTTATGAAGAGTTTGAATATAAATATTATTCGTATTCCTGATGACCAAAACTGGATGGATGTATGCGATGAAGAAGGCATGATGATTTTTGCCGGTCGCTATGGACGGCCTAAGCATGGAACTAATACTGCACCGCCGGCAGACTTCGACTTATCGTTTAAGACATATAAGGAAATAGATTTAGGACCGTTTACCCCTCACCCTTCTGTTGTCATTTATATATTGGCTAATGAAATGCCGCCTGAAGGTGAAGTTGGAACTCGGTATCGGGAGTTTCTGACAAAAATGTGTGGTAAACTCAAGAAATGGGATGATACCAGATTGTATATAGGTAATACCGGATATGGGCTTGGAAAATCAGGTGATATTTATGATGTACATCGGTATTGGGGGTGGTATTACAACACTTTCCTGACTTATCTTAATATGCGTGATAAGAGCATGTGGCAAAATTCGGGTAGAGTTCAGCCTATTACATTTACTGAGTGCGTGGGTAACTATACGGGGATAGACGGACGTTTCAACCTTTGTTCCCGGACTAAGCAGCCCGGTTCGCAAAAGTGTTGGACCGGTCATCTGCCAAATGAAGAACAAGCTGAGGCTGCTATGTCATATCAAGCCTTTGTCTTAAAAAATGCTACGGAACTGTTTCGTCGGTTGAGATGCCAGAATGGTAATCTTGCAGGTACTATGCCTTTTACCATAATATTCCATAATTGGGATGGAGTAAAATCGTTTGCAGAAATGAAACCGAAACCTGTAGCATGGCAGTATCAGACAAGTTATCAACCGATATTACTGAGTTGGGAAAACTGGCAGTCTCAAGTTTATGTCGGAAATAAGTTGTCGGTCGTTGCTCATGTAGTTAATGATGATGATTATTGCAATGATTTGAATGGCGCCCGTTTGCAATGGTGGATTGAGAAAGGGAATGAGAAGTTTTTGTCAGGAGGTATCGAACTGCCGTCTGTTCCTTACTATGGGACATATAGGAGTCCTCTTTCAATTGATATTCCTCAGGATTTGGCTTCGGGAGATTATGTATTGAAAGGTGAAATTTGGATGAATGGCAGGAAGATATCCCATAATGAGAGTGAAATCTTCATTGCAGGACAGGATTGGAACAATAAGGATGTAACTGGAAAAGCGATTTATGTATATGATTCTTCGGTGGGGGAACAAACCCGAAGTTGCCTGCAAAAGCTTGGTTATATGGTGAAACCGATACGTATGATTAAGGATTTGCCTCGCAATTCCATTTTAGTTTTGGGAAAGGATTCTTGGGACAATAACATAAACAGCCAAGTTGAACAATTAAGGGAGTATATAAAGAAAGGAGGACGCGTTGTTTGTCTGGAGCAGGATCCGGTTAAATTCAATCAGTCATGGCTGCCGATTTCGGTTAGATTCTTAGAAGACAGTAATAATGATCCGGTCTACCTGTCTCCTTCTTTAGCATATAAAGACGGTATGAATATTAATCTTGAACGTCCTTATCATCCGGTCTTTAAAGGGCTGACCCCGAAACGTTTTAAACTTTGGTCTGATTATACTTCTTATGATGAGTCGCAAAAGGGATTTCCTGCTATTTATCCAGTGAATAGAGGATATGACTTGCATGCAGCTGATTTGAAAAACGTGGCAATTCTTGCTAATTATAGTCGTGCGTTATCGGCAACTGCTTTGTCGGAGCTGTTTATGGGTAAGGGGTCTGTGTTATTGTCGGGTTTCGATTTGATAAATCATTGTGGAACGGATCCGGTAGCAGATAAACTTCTTTCAAATATATTACATTATATGGCTACTGATAAAAAGCATGAACCATATGTGGCAGTGACTGACTCTATTGTTTGGGGAGATTATGCGTCTGAACGAGGTATTGTGAATGCTCTTTGTAATGGCTTGATGGTAAATACGGTTCCTATTATTCCGAAAGGACAGGAGAAGGATGCCAAATATAAGTTGAAGATTGATGAGTATGGTTATCAATATGCCGGGTCATATGGTGGCTGGAACTCAAAACCGGGTGTACAATATGTACCCTATGGGAGAAGACCGATGGCTCCGTTCACGTTTTCGCGAGGAGGAAGCCCGCTTATTAAAAAATCATCTGTAACAGGCGAGGGGTATTTTTACATAACTTTACCGGAGAAGAAGAATACGATGATTACTGTATTGGAGAATCCTGTGGACGAGCCTATTCGTATCAGTCTTTCCGTAAATAATGAAGCGGGAAAGGAGTATGTAATTTTGCCTAAGCAGCAATTAAGTATCGAAACAGATATTTCTCATATAAAGAATGCAATGAAGGTATCTTTGAAAGGAGATAGGCGCACGATTCTGCTGAAAACCATATTAGGTATGAAACATAGTCGGAAATAATGTTTAATCGAATAAGTTGTACTACTTGAATGGTACAACTTATTCTGTTTATAGGCCCTTTGTACAACTTTGCTGTACAAAAGAACGATTGTTATATACTTTCATAGGATAAACGGACACTTTTGCAGAGGTATTTAAAATCCGATATAACTATGAAACGCATTTTATCTTCTTTATACTTATTACTGATAAGTATTTCTCTTTTGGCAAACGACAGATTTGCCGTTGCTGATATTTTTACAGACCATATGGTATTGCAGCGTAATGCTAATGTAAAGGTTTGGGGGGAGGGAACGGACGGTTCGCTGGTTGAAGTTCGTTTTGAAGGACAAAACCGGAAGATGGTGGTTGCAAAAGGCAAATGGATGGTTGAATTGAAGACTGGAGAGGCCGGAGGACCATATAAGTTGGAAATTGTAAATGGTAATCATAAGATTTGTTTCAAGGATGTTTTCGTAGGTGACGTATGGCTGGCGGGTGGTCAGTCAAATATGGAGTTTGCTCTACGCAGGGTGAAAGATGCGCAGGCAGAAATTTCTTTGGCTGATTATCCTCAGATACGTTATTATAAGGTACCGAGGAAATTTTATCCGGAACAAAAAGTACCCGGAACATCTTGGAAGGCGTGCTCGCCGGAAACAGCGACAGATTTTGCAGCTATAGCCTATTATTTTGCCAAGAATATACATAAAGAACTGAATATTCCTATCGGTATCATTCAAGTTCCTGTAGGTGGGACAACGGTTGAGGCATGGACAAGCCGAAAATTGTTGATGTCTGATAAAGATTTTCGTCCGCTGCTGGAATACTATGATAGTATTGCCAACTCTTATCGTCCTGGTGAATATGAGAAATTGTATAATAATTACCATAGTTCTTTGGCGGAGTACAACAAGTTGAGCGCAGAGAAGAAACGATACATTAACAAACCGTCAGAACCTATGGGAAAATGGAATTTTCGCCGTCCGGTAGGTTTGTCCGAAACAATGTTGAGTGCTGCTTGTCCATACACATTGAAAGGATTCATTTTTTATCAGGGAGAATCAAATACTGCCAGAGGGGCGCAATACCGCAAACTATTTCCTGCTATGATTAAAGAGTGGAGGACTTCATGGGGGCAAGGAGATATTCCTTTCTTATTTGTACAGTTACCCCGATTTGAAACAAAGACACGCTATTGGAATGAATTACGTGAGGCACAATATTTAACTTCACTTCGTGTGAAAAATACGGGGATGGCGGTCGCCTTTGATCAGGGAAACCCTAAAGATATTCATCCGATTGTAAAGGATACGGTAGGTTGGCGATTGGCACAGTTAGCTTTGGGAAAGATATATGGTAAAAAGATTATTTATCAGGGTCCTGAATTTAAGAAATTATCAAAAGCGGAAAATGGTAGTTTACTTCTTGATTTTATAAATACAGGTACCGGGATTATTGCTAAAGATGGAGCTGCTTCACTCTCCGGATTTATGGTTGCAGGTAAAGATGGTAAGTTCTATCCTGCCAAAGCGGTCATCGTTAGTAATAGCCAGGTGCGAGTAAGCAGTGAGCAGGTGCAGACTCCTATTGATGTCCGTTACCTGTGGGTAAATAGTGCGAATCCTAATTTCTTTAATAAAGAGGGATTTCCTGCATGTCCTTTTCGTACCGACAGTTATCGACTGGAAACGGAAGGTGTGTATGTTAACCCTGAGCCGGTGATGCCTAAATTGGATTTATTCCTTTTTATAGGACAGTCTAATATGGCAGGTCGTGGATATATTACTGATAATTATAAAAGTAGCATTAAAGATGTGTATTTGCTGACTCCTACCGGTACAATGGAACAAGCAAGGAATCCTTTGAACAAGTATTCTACTATTCGCAAGCAGTTGGATTTACAGGGAGTAGGTCCTGCCTATTCTTTTGCAAAGGCAATAACAGAGAAAACCGGACATCAATTAGGGCTGGTAGTGAATGCCCGCGGTGGCAGTTCTATTAACTCGTGGTTAAAAGGGGCCCGGGATGATTATTATGGTGAAGCTTTATCGCGTATACGCCAGGCTATGAAATATGGTAAGGTGAAAGCTATTATTTGGCATCAGGGTGAATCGGACAGTCGGGAACCGGGACTATATATGGAAAAACTGAAGAAGTTGGTCGCTGATTTACGGCAAGATTTGGGAGATGAGAAACTTCCTGTTATAGTAGGTGAGATTGCCGATTGGCGGGCAAATGGAACTTCGGAGGCATTTAATAAAATGCTACGTACAGTTCCTCAGCATATTTCATATGCTTATTGTGTGTCATCCAAAGAACTAGTTCCTTTGATTGATGAACGTGATCCTCACTTTAGCGCAGACAGCCAAATAATTCTAGGCAGGAGATATGCTGAAGCTGCTTATGAGGCTTGTTATTCTCAAAAGTAAATAATTCATTAAAAAATAATTTATGAGTTTTAAGAAACAGCTGTTTTTAATATGCGGAGTTCTTGCTGTGCCATTTTTAGGATTGCAAGCCGATGATGTAAATGTGGCGTTACGTAAGCCGGTGACTGCATCGTCACAACAGGAGAAATTTCCGGCATCTAATGTGACGGACGGAGTTATTTCACGCAAATCAACTTGGATGAGTGCCGAAAGTGTACGACCTCCTCATATATTGGATATTAATTTGGAACGATATTATGATATCAACAGGATTGTTATCTATACCGGTATTCCGGAAAACGAGTTGACGGAACCGGAAAAAGGCAAAGCTCCGGGATTTTGGTCGATGAAGAACTTTAAGATTCAGTATTGGGATGACGCCAACTGGACGGATTTACCGGATACGGAACGTACGGAAAACCGGTTGGATAAACTTGAATTTATTTTTAAACCTACATTACAGACTTTTCAGATTCGTCTGGTGTCCACAGATGGTGAGCCAATTCGGATTAATGAATTTGAAGTGTATGGTAAGGAAAAGGCTAATATGCCTGTACCTGTGATAATAAATGAAGTGCAGAAAACTGTTCAGGAGCCATCGAAGACAGAAATGCAGATAACAATAACCAAAGAGGTTATTGGGAAATCAATGAAGTATGTGGCTTACAACCAAGGGTATTATTTCCCAGGAAGTAATATTTCCGGTTGGCTTGAATATTCCAATGTAAATAGTCTGCGAGTTTGGACATCCTTGAATGATTATGTTCCTCAGTCAGCTGTACTGAATGATGAAAGAGTGTCTACTTTGGATGATTTTGAAGTATGTAAGACTGAATTGAGAAATAATCCAGAACGTAACCGCTTTATCCGTTGGGAACCGGTTTTGGAAAATTGCCGTAAAAAACAGTTTTCTACTAATTCGATGGTTTTTGAATATGCATTGAAAGAATTGAAACGTCTGAATATAGAACCAGTTCTTCAGATAAATTCTACAGATTTCGATGGAACGTGGAATAATAAATGGAAACAGTGGCAACGTTTCTATGCACTTGCTTTTTATGCGGCTAAGACCGGAGATGTAACCATGTATGCTATGCATAACGAACCGAACCATCGCCACGCGGGTCCCATGAAGATAACACAGTATGTGGATGCTATGAAGATTGTTTCGGATGCTGTGTATTGTGCAGTACAGGATGTGAACAAACTATATGGGAAATGTTTGAAGTCGCGTTTTGTAAGCCCTGTTACAGCAGGCTCGAATGCGAATTGGTGGGCAGAAGTAGTGAAAAATTTGCGTATAGACTATCGCGGTTTACCTTCAGACAGAGATTTATTGGATATATTTTCTACTCATTCTTATAATCTGCCGGCTGCGGGTTATGCATCTAAGGTTTCTGATATAAGAAAAATTATCGTGGAAAACCATCCTATGAAACAATCTCTGCCAATTGTTTATACAGAGACCGGGCGCTGGATGAATGCTTATCTGATAGATAAGGAAGAAACAATGGATTCTCCCTCTTTATTTACGGAATGGGCAGGTGAATATGCGAATAATACGCTTAATCAGGGTTATGGTATGTGGGCTTTTAAGTTTGCAAATACTACTAGTGGCACATATCCGCGAGGAATCAAATCAGGACATCATTTTATCTGGCAGGGGAAGCGGATTGTTGAGGATGCTTATAATAATGTGGCATTGGGTAAGAAAACGTCAGACCTGACTTCCTCTCATGGAGTAATCGTGAAAGCTATAACAGATGGAGATAAAACAGATGTCTCCATGTGGGTCTCTTCAGATACGGATGAAGAGAAATGTTTGGAGATTAATTTGGGTAAAAGTTACTCTTTGGGTGGGGCAGTAGTCTATACAGGTTCTTCTTATGGAGTTTATACTTCTCCTGACCGCGTGAAAAACTTTAATTTACAATATTGGGATGGCACCGCTTGGGTGGATATAAAGGAAACAATGGAAAAGAATGCACGTTATGCTCAGTCTTTCTTCTTGTTTGATGCTCCTGTTACGACTTCTAAAGTTCGGTTTGTGTCAACTGATAAGGGAAGTATAAAGGTGAGAGAAATTAAATTATTTGATTCAGAATCCGTAAAAGATATTCCTTCTTCTTATGATATAAGCGGTATTCAGCGCACTGGTGAAGTAGTCCGTCTTTTTGCAAAAGGCTTTAAGAATGAACGTCCTTTATTGAGTACGGTGAAATCTGCTGCTGATAATGATGTGGATGCCATTACATGCTTTAATCCGGAAGAGATGAGATACTATATATGGCTTGTACAACGCAAACACTTTTCAAATAATCTGACTTTGAATATGAAATCATTAGACTTATCCACCGGAACCAGAGTAATTGCCGAAGAAGTAAGTGCAAATGCTTATGGTGAGGTGGTTTGGTCGAAAGAAATCTCGGAGAATGGACAACTTTCCTTTGAGCTTCCGGGTCAAAGCGTGATGCTTCTTACTATTCCTGTTTGCATGAATGCGCAAAATACATTAGTCGCTGTAGATGATGCGGTAGTAAAAGCCGGTAGGAATGATAAAAAGAACTTCGGTAAGGCTAAAATGATGAATGTGGAGATGAATGCTTCCCGGGTAAATGGGAATCAGGTAAGCTATGTTAAGTTTGATTTGTCGGGAGTGGATAGACAGAAAATAAATGCTGCCATATTTCAGATATATGGTAATTCCATTGCCGGACATCCTTATCGTTTCCACGTTTACGCTTTGGATAATAATAATTGGGATGAGAATACTTTAAACTGGAGAAATGCTCCTAATTTGGAAGGGAAGCAGGTTCGTATAACGGACGTTGGGGGTACTGCACATGTAGCAGGTGAAATAGTAGTGGATAAAACAGCTGCTTATCACCAACTGGATGTTACAGAATTACTCCGTAATTGTAGGGAGCAAGAAATAACTTTTGTATTAATAAGAGAGGTCAGACAATTGGGTGATGATTCTGATAATGGCAAAAGTTGTTCTTTTGGTACGAAAGAATCTAAAAATGGGCCAAAATTGGCTATTTGGTAGTATGAAGTGGGGATGTGTATGATAGTGCTTTCTTTTCGTACAATCCTTTTATGATAACTTTATCTTTTTTGTGACTTTTGTTCTGTAATATTTAAATAATTTTAATCTTAATGTATAAATGAAAAACAGTCGTCTAAAACTAATTGTGTCGGCCATGTTTCTATTGATCATGGTGGGCATACATGCACAAAATGTACGAGTGACAGGTGTTGTATCTGATGCACAAGGTTCATTGATTGGAGTGAATGTTCATGTGAAAGGGGGAACCACCGGTGTGATTACCGATATAAACGGTAAATATTCTATTGAGATACCTGCTAGTGCTACACTTGTATTCTCTTATATAGGTTATGTAGAACAGGAACTCAAAGTTGGTAATAAACGAGTTATTAATGTAACTTTAGTTGAAGATTCCGAATTATTGGATGAGGTGGTAGTGGTAGGTTATGGCTACCAGCGAAAGAGTGATGTAGCAACCTCTGTAGCTTCTGTCAAGACCGATGAGATGAAGAGTTTTCCGGCAGGTAATGTTGGTGATATGCTTCGTGGACGTGTAGCAGGTGTCAATGTAACGAGTGCTTCGGGCAGACCGGGTTCTACACCAAGTATTACTATTCGTGGGAATCGGTCTATTAGTGCACAGAATACTCCTTTATATGTAATTGATGGTTCTGTATCAGATGGAGAAGAATTTAGCACATTGAGTGCTGAAAGTATTGAGTCTATTGAGATTCTGAAAGATGCAGCTTCACAGGCTATCTATGGTGCACGTGCTAGCGATGGTGTCATTTTGGTGACTACTAAACGTGGGGCACAGGGTAAGATGGAAGTAAATTATAACGGATATGTAGGTATTCAATCCTTGTGGCGTAATTTTGATTTTTATTCTCCTGAAGAGTACGTGATGTTGAGACGTGAGGCTATGGCAAATGATAAAGGCATTATTGATGCTCGCGAGATGTCTATTTCAGAAGCACTTAGTGATGATGTGATGAAAGAAGTATGGGCAAGCGGGCAATTTGTTGATTGGGAAGACCTAATGTTGAAGAATGCCTTATATCAAAACCATGATATAACTGTACGTGGTGGAAACGACAAACTTCGTGTTTCTGCAGGACTTAATTATTTTGATCAGGACGGTATGGTAACTACTGGTTCCGGCTATCAAAAGGCTGCTTTTCGTCTGAATGTAGACTATAAGGTTAATAAATGGATTAATTTTGGTGTAAATACTTCTTATGCTTTAACGAAGAGCGAACGTGAAGATGGGAATTTTACAGAATTTATTACCCGTACACCGTTAGCTAAGGTGTATGAGGAGGATGGAACTTATACTAAGTATATTAATTCAGCTAATGATGTCAACCCTCTTTATAGGGCGCAAAATTATAATCGTGAAATAACAAACAACAGTTATCGTGTTAATTTATTCTTGGAACTGAAACCATTTAAAGGATTTAATTATCGTTTGAATACATCTTTTTATAACAGACAACAAGAAGATGGGGAAGCAAAAAAAACAGATTATCCCGGTGGAGGTGCTACTGCAAAATTAGCAAATAATGAAAAAAGAAGTTATTTGATAGAAAACATATTTACGTATGATGTCCCTTTCAGAGACAAGAATCATAAATTAGTTTTAACTGCTGTACAGTCTGTAGATCATACTCAATCCAAAGAGTTAGGATATTCTACGGCTTCACTACCAGTGGATATGGGGTGGGATTTTATCGCAAACGGTGAGTTTAGCGGAAAACCGGTCAGAACATTCTCTGAGAATAATTTGGTGTCGTTTATGGGACGTGCCTCGTATACGCTTATGGATAAGTATATTATGAACATAGCGGTCAGACGAGATGGTTCAAGTCGTTTTGGTAAAAATAATAAATGGGGTACATTCCCCTCTATAGCTTTAGCATGGCGCATAAATCAGGAGGAGTTTCTTCGCAATGTATCTTGGATTGATAATCTGAAATTGCGTTTGAGCTATGGTATTGTAGGTAATCAAAATGGTATTGGAAACTATACAACTCTTGGTTTGGCTAATGAATATCGTTATGAATTTGGCGATAATATGTATATGGGGTATCTTCCAGGAAAGGAATTGTCTAACCCTAATTTGAAGTGGGAGCAATCTCGTACTACGAATGTGGGAGTTGACTTTGCTTTTTTCAAAAATAGATTATCCGGAACAATAGAATATTATCAGACTAGAACAACGGACTTACTTGTAAAACGTGAGATCAATTCGGTTTTAGGCTATGAAAATATGCTTGATAATTTGGGGGAAACCAAGTCCCATGGTGTGGATATAAATATTAGTGGTGATGTTATCCGTACAAAAGATCTGACTTGGAGTTTAGGTGCTAATTTTAGTCATTATGCTAATGAAATTGTAAAGATTGATGATCAAGTTGATGAAAATGGTAAGCCATTGAGTCAGCCCGGAAATAAATGGTTTGTTGGTGAACCTATCAATGTTTATTATAATTATATACCAGATGGCATTTATCAGTATGAAGATTTTGATATTAAGCGTAATCCTTATAATGAATTGGAGTACACTCTGAAACCTACTATTGATACGGATGGGGATGGTATTGCGGATAAAGCACTTTCGCGGGAAGACAATGTAAAACCTGGTTCTGTGAAGATTAAAGATATAAATGGTGATGGTAAAATTAATGCGGATGACCGTACTCCGATATCTAAAGATCCTGATTTTACATTATCTTTGAATACATCTCTAAAATGGAAAGGTTTTGACTTTTATATGGATTGGTATGGTGTGTCCGGCCGTAAGATTCAGAATGCCTATTTGAATGAATCTAATAGTGGTGGTTCTTTGCAGGGTAAATTAAATGGTATCAAAGTGAACTATTGGACTCCATTTAATCCATCGAATGAATTCCCGCGCCCCAGCCATAATACGAATGTACCTTATCATGGTGCATTGGCTATTCAGGATGCTTCCTATATCCGTTTACGTACATTACAGTTAGGATATACTTTCCCGGCAGAGTGGATAAAACATATTTCTCTGTCACGTCTGAGGGTTTATGCTACAGCAACTAACTTATTGACATTTACGGACTTTAAGTCTTATAGTCCTGAGTTGACACCGGGAGCTTATCCTGAATCAAGACAGTATGTATTTGGAATTAATGTTTCATTCTAATCAATACGTGTAAAACATGAAAAAGATATTATATATAGCGGCTTTGGCAGTATCATCTACCGTACTGTTGTCTTCTTGTGAAGATTTTCTGAATCCTGAGTCAAAAACGAATATAACAATTGATTACCTGACTAATTCTCCTGATGGTTTGAATCGTGCAGCAATAGGTTTGTATGCGCTAGATAGAGAAATTGCCAAAGGTGCCGATAATGGTGGAAGCGGTAATTTGTATGTTGTGAGTATGTGTGATTATACTACTGATCTTATGGCTTTTCGTGCCGGAACCAGTACTGCCATTGCTAAACTTGAAAATTTCATGCCGAATAATGGTGATGTAGAGGCTTTTTGGCAGCAGCATTATTTTATTATTGGTAAAGCTAATGAGGTAATAGCAGGAGCAGAAGCTTTGGGAGTAGAAGATCCAGATCCTTTGACACGTCGCGCTTATGGAGAAGCCAAATTCTTTCGTGGACGAGCATATTTTGAATTATGGAAACGTTTTGAACGTCTGTACTTAAATACTGAGCCTACTACCGTAAGCAATTTGGAACGTGATTTTACTCCAGCCAGTAAAGAGGATATATTTACTGTGATTCGTGGTGACCTGGATACTGCTATTGAGATGCTTGACTGGAAAGCACAGGACGGAGATTATGGTCGTATAACAAAAGCTACTGCTAAGCATGTGCGTGCGCAGGTGGCTATGTGGGATAAAGATTATGACAAAGCCATCGAAGAGTGTGAAGATATCTTTGAGGATGGTACATACTCTATGGAAAATAAAACCGGTGATGTGTTTAATGGTCCGGACTTTCGTTCAAAAGAGGTATTGTGGGCATACCAGTTTTCAACAAACTTAGGTGGTGGTGGAAGTGGTACACCGTTGATGGGACATCGTGCAGCAATTATTACGACTACTCGTTATCAGTCTAATGCCGATTGTACTTTTGAAGCTAAGAATGGCGGATATGGTTGGGGACGTGTATATCCCAATACTTATTTATTCAGTCTTTACAATCAAGCTAAAGATAATCGTTATAAGGACCTTTTCATTCATACGTTCTATTATAATGATCCTAAATCTGCAAAATTCGGTCAAGAGATTCCAAAAAATTTGTATGGAACATCTGCCGGCTATATGGAAAAACTACATCCTATGTCAAAAAAACATTTTGATCAATGGACTAATGCCGACCAACCTGACCGTACTACAAGTTTCCGCGATTTGATAGTATACCGTTTGGCTGAAACCTATCTGATGTGTGCTGAAGCCTATTTCCATCGTGATGGAGGTAGTAGTCCGAAGGCTATTGAATATTACAATGAGACTTGGGAACGTGCAGGTAATGATCATGAAGACGGTCCTTTGACACTTGATATGCTTTTGGATGAATATGCTCGCGAACTTCATTTTGAAGGAGTGCGTTGGCCGTTGTTGAAGCGTTTGGGTATTTTGGGCGAACGTGTTCGTCTGCATGGTGGTGATTTGAAATCAGAAGATCCATATTTGGATAAAGACTATGCCGAGTGTCGTCGAAACTTTGTGGATGGTAAACATGAAACATGGCCTATTCCGCAGAATCAGGTGGATTTGATGGGAGCGGATGTTTTCCCTCAGAGTGATCCATGGAAATAATTTGTGACCTATTTTATTTATAAATCTAAGAAAAGAAACTATAATATGAAAAAACTTATATGGGTTTCATTCCTTCTGTGCTTGATTCTCGTTTCCTGTAAAGAGTATAATGAAGTGAGAATTATGCCGGAGTTTAATAATAGTGAGACAGAAGTTACATTATATAAAAATATTGGTTCTCAAGCTACTGTAGTAATAAATACAACAGCAGATGATATAACTGCTGAATATGATGCCGATTGGCTTTCGGTGGACGTAAATAAGCGTCGTGTGATTTATACTATTACGGCTGTCAATGAGACTGGAGAACCACGTACAGCTGTTGTGAAGTTGGTTTCTGGTGAATGGATGCAAGAGATAACTGTTACGCAGCGCGAGTTGGAAGAATCGGAAATCAAATTATTGAAAGTGGGTGATTTGACGGAAGATGGTTTGGGTATGATATTTTGGGTGGATCCTGAAAATCCTGAGGTCGGTAAGGCTATTTCTTTACAACGCCGGGTAGGTGCATGTGAATTACCTTACAAGATGAACGGGGCTTTCTCCACTGTAAATGGTATAGAAAACACAGCTCTCTTTGCCAATCCTTCACCCAATGATGCAGTGGTATTCTGTACAAGTATTGGAGATGGGTGGTATATGCCTGCATCTGAGGAACTTGCTGATTTATTTGATGCTTATAATGGCATTGCTCATGATGATCCGGCATTTGTAGCTAATAATACAGAAGCTATTACAGATACAGAAAAAACGGCTCGTGCTAAATTTGAGAAAATGTTGGCTGATTTGGGCGGTGATCCAATTAATTCGGCTGCTGCGGGAGCAGGTGAGAGTTACTGGTCTAGTACAGAAGTCTCTACTGTTGTTGATGGAAAGAATGCTATTTATGTACGTTTTGGGAAATATTTGTCACAAGGTGGCTCTAAAGAAGGCTCAACTCGTTATGCTCGTGCTATGAAGTTAGTAGGTAACTATAAATTCCCTGAAGAACCGGCTACTTTGAAAGTGTCCCCTTCTAAGGTTGATTTGGCAAGCGAAGAAGGAGCCTCAAAGGAAGTGACTGTGACTACTAACAAAGATACATATACTTATATTGTTGAAGGTGAAGATGTCGCTTGGATTAAAGCAGAACAGAATGGCGATATCGTGACTTTTACTGCACTTTCTGCTAATACAAGTGATAAAGAACGTTCTGTTACTGTTACTTTTACTACAGGTTCTGAAGATAATCAAGCTACGGTGGAAGTAATTGTTACGCAGGAAAAAATGCCGATTACATCAGCATTTACTATTGGTGAATATGTAGATATGGATAAAGGGGTACAGCTGGCTGAAGGTGGTATTGTTTTCTGGGCTGAGGGTAATGAAGCTAAGATACTTGCATTGAAACGTATTGAGCCAGTGAGCTGGTTATCGTCAGATGCAGATGCGGCGCTTGCAAGTATAGCTTTAGGTCTAGATAAGGATAATGGTGAAAAAAATACTCAAAAGATGCGTGAGTGTAGTTTTTCCGATAAAATTTCTGTCTTACAATATTGTCAGGATGGTTGGTATCTTCCAGCAGTTAACGAGATGGATGAAGTGTTTAAAGCTTATAATGGTGGAGTAGAAGTAGATAATACTGTAATAACACCAGAAGAACAAGCTGCTCGTGCTAATTGGGAGCAGATTCTAGCCACTCATTCGGGGGATGCGATGAATATTAAAGAGGGAGCTGGTGATGAGTATATGACAAGTTCGGAATCTGCAGATGTCACAAAAATTTTCTTTGTACGTTTTGGCAAATGGGAGCCTGAAAAGCCAGGAGCTAAAATAATGAAAAAGCCAACTCGTTATATGCGTTTAATCCGTAAAGTATCTAAATAAAAATATCATTAAAAAGAATAACCATGACGATGAAATCCTTCTATATAGTAGCACTTTTTACAAGTGGAGCATTTTTTGTTTCATGCACTGATTATGAAGTAAAAGATCCAAATTTTATGCCACCTGATGTGGTTCTCAATGAGGATCCTAAGTATAATGAGATAATTGAAGGGTTACCTGAACCTGGAAAAATGCAGGCATACAAGCCTTCATTGATAGGTAAACCTTATCGCCCAATAACGGTAAATTACTCTAGTGAATTTAAGCCTGTAAGCCGTTGGACGCCTGGAGATACGCGGATCGTAGCTTATATGGCTGATTATGAGCCTCAAGTCTTGACGGAAGAAGATTATAAAGCTATTACTAATAAATATGGTAGTCTTACTACCGGGATTAAATTTGAAGCGACGGGCCGTTTTCATGTTACTAAAGGGGCTGATGGCCGTTGGTGGATTGTTGATCCGGAAGGCTATCCCCGTTATGAAAGAAGTGTTACTTCGGTACGTTATGGTAGCTCTGAACGTAATCGTGCGGCATGGATGGAACGTTTTGGTTCGGATGAGAATTGGTTGGCTACTTCACAAGCAGAGTTGGCATCTATCGGCTTTCACGGTACGGGAGCTTTCTGTACGGATACTTATGAAAAGATACAGGCCCATAATATGGCACATCCTGATACGCCGATGACGCTTGCACCTTCATTTGGCTTTCTTAGTAAGTTTAAATCGACGAATGGATATGCGTATCCGGGAGGTAAATCGGAAAATTTACTGGGGTTGGTGTTAAATGAAGAAGCTTGGATGACATTCTGTAAGAACTATGTAGAAGAGGCGTTGGCTCCTTATAAGGGAGACCCTAATGTTCTGGGCTTTTTTTCCGATAATGAGATAAACTTCTCTACAGGGGGTAGCAATATATTAGATCAGTTTTTGAAAATTGCAGATGAGAATGATCTTGCCCGTAAAGCGGCTGACGCTTTTATGAAAGAAAAGGGAGCTGAAAAAGTTACAGCAGCATTGAATACTGAGTTTGCCGGTCGTTTAGCAGAAATTTATTATAAGGGAGTGAGGGAAGCTATTGACGCATTTGACTCTGGTATGATGTATTTAGGAACTCGTTTGCATGGCACACCTAAGTACATGAAAAATGTAGTAGAAGCTTGTGGCAAATATTGTGACATTATATCCATTAACTATTATAGTCGTTGGAGTCCGGAATTGGATACTTATGTGAAAGATTGGGATACGTGGGCAGGAAAACCTTTCCTTGTAACAGAGTTTTATACCAAAGGAACAGAGGATTCTGATTTAAATAATCTTTCAGGAGCTGGTTTTTCGGTACCCAGACAAGAGGATCGGGCTTATGCTTATCAGCACTTTACATTAGGATTATTGGAAGCTAAGAACTGTGTGGGCTGGCATTGGTTTAAATACCAAGATGATGATGGGAGTGACAATGGTGGAAAACCTGCTAATAAGGGGGTTTATGATAATTATTATAAGATGTATCCTTATTTGGCCAAGTTTATGCAAGAGGTAAATTACAATGTATACAATCTTGTTGATTTTTTTGATAATTGATAAAATATCAAGAGATTATTTACATAAATATTTCCTAATTAGATGAAGAATTCCCGGCCTGAAAGAATACAGTACAGGTCGGGAATTTTTGGATAGATTCGTTTTTTACGTATATTGGATTATGAAAAATAAACGCTTTATTTTCTTACTATTGTTTATCATTCGGTCTGTATGGATATTTGCTTGCATGAATTCTCTCGTTTTGAGTGAAGGTAATTTTCGTATAGTTGTTTCTGACGGAGAATTGCCACCGATAAAATTGGCAGTTGCGACGTTACAGCGTGATTTTAAGAGCGTAATGGGCTTTCGTCCTTCTATTGTTTCTGTTCCGACTGATAGAGAAGCGGGAAGTATCGAACTAATTATAGTTAATGAATCCACTGTTAATCCTAACGTGGATAAATCGGAACTTCGTTCTTTAGATGGCTTTGAGTCTCATCGTCTATATGCAGACGCTTCGACTAAACGGATTTATTTGACAGGAAAAGATATGCGTGGAGCGATCTATGCTATATATACTTTTAGTGAGAAATTTCTGGATGTTCCTCCTTTGTGGTTCTTTTCTTCATGGAGACCTCAAAAAAAAGAACAGATTGAGATCTCTTGTAATCTTGATTATTTTTATAAATCTCCACAAGTACGTTACAGAGCTTGGTTCCCTAATGATACAGAACTTTTTACGCCGTGGCGGCAACGTACATTACAAAATAACGAAGTGTGGTTAGAGACTATGTTACGTTTGAAATTGAATACAGTGGAAATGGAGCAGACAGTCATTTACCCGGATTATAAATTGGCGGAATCGGTGTCCCTGCTCCATAAATATGGTTTGATACTTTCTTCAACTCACCATACTGCTTGCAATAATAATTTAGTAACTTGGAAGGAGTATTGGTGCAAGGTACGTGGAGTTACTCCTCCAAAATTGTTACTTTCTGACGAAAAGTCTCTACGGGAATTTTGGCAATATAGTATTGAGACAGTATGCCGTTGTGGACAGGAAAATCTTTGGACTATTGCTTTCAGAGGTATAGGCGATCAACCTTATTGGGCAGCTTTTGAAGACGCTCCTGTGGGTGAGAAGGAACGTGCGGAAGTTATCAATCGGATGTTGCGTATTCAACTTGATATGATAAAAGAAAGAACGGGCAATCCTAATCCTTTTGTGCGTGTCACTTTTTATGATGAACTGTCGGATCTCTTGGCTAAAGGTTATTTGAGGCCGCCCGTAGGTGATAATATTTTGTGGACTTTTGTTGCTGCCCGCCGTGACCATTATCCTAATGATGACATTGTATCTTTTGATACTGCAACTCGGGTTAAATTAGGTTATTATATGAATTTTCAGTTTACTTCTACCGGAGCCCATTTAGCTGCGGCAGAAGGACCTTGGAAAATGGAGTTTAATTTTCGCTATGTTAACAGTCGTCGTTCGTTAGCTTTATCAGTAGTTAATGCCGGAAATCTTCGTGAATTTGTAATGGAATTATCTGCCAATGCATCTATGATGTGGGATATGGTTACTTATGATACGGATGAGTTCCTTTATGATTTTTGTGTTCGTTATTTTGGGAAAAAGCATGCAAAAGAAGTAATGCAACTTTATCGTGATTATTACCATGCGTATTGGGAGCAAAAGAGCGCTGAATTCCCGGGATTGGAGCGCCAGTTTATATTCCATGATTTACGTTATGCACGAGTGTTCAAACAGATTAGTGAACATTTTGAGCATTTCTCTCCTAATCCTTTAAAAGAAATTATACGTGAACGTGTATCAGGACGCTCGTTTCGTATAGAAGGGAGCAATCAGGTGGATTCGTTGCTGTCTGGCATGGAACGTACTTTCGGCAGGTTTGATAAAGTAGTTCAACGTTGTGCCGAACTTATGCCTCGGTTGCCCGAACAATATCGTTGTTTTTTTCATGATAATTTAAGTGCTCCTTGTCATTATATGGCAGCATTAAGTCATTCACTTTATCATTTTTTGCGAGCCTATAAATATACGGAGAAGAGGACTGAGCATCTGGACTTATCCATAGAGTATTTAGAAACAGCACAAGAAGCGCTTTATTCTACTCAGCATGATATATTTACCGATTGGTACGCTGGAGACAAATCACATGGGAAATTTAACATTCCGGCAAAACTAACACTGTTACATAATCTTCGTGATAGGTATGGTGAAAAATAAATGTAAGAAAAGAGTTTTAGAGTTTATACTAAATATAAAGGCCACTTTATTATTTAATTTATTATAATGTCTATTGTATGAAAAAACTTTGCATCTTATTAATTCTTATCTTTTGGGGAATATTCCAAGCGTATTCTACAGAAAACAACCCTCGCATAACATATAGTATTAATGATTCTTGGCAATTTCGGCTAGGTACTTCTGATATTGGTGAGGATGGCTGGAGTATGGTTTCAATTCCACATACTTGGAATGCAGAAGATTGTGTCGATGATTTTTCAGGTTTTTATCGTGGTACAGGATGGTATCGTAAGAATATACAAGTGGATAGTGTTATGTTGAGCAGATCTTTGTATCTTTTCTTTGAGGGGGCAAATCAGCGTACTAAACTTTTTGTTAATCGCCATAGGGTTGGTGAACATATCGGAGGATATACTTTCTTCTGTTTTGATATTACTCCTTATATAAGAGAAGGAGAAAATCAGTTGGTTGTGTGCGTCGATAATTCGTACGATCCTGAAATTCCACCTCTTTCTGCTGATTTCACTTTTTTTGGTGGAATTTATCGTGATGTCTCTCTGATTTCTGTTTCTCCTATTCATATTTCTACTACTCACTATGCTTCTTCAGGGGTATATGTGAATACGCCGGAAATAACTGAGGAAAAAGCCTTGGTAGATATATGTACAATGTTGAGTAATACGCAGGCAGAGCGTAGCAAGATTTTTGTGGAACATAAAATTTATTCAGCTACAGGTGAATGTGTAGCTACAAGTAAAAAGAAAGTAATTGTAGACACTGAAAGAGAACAGGCCTTTAATATCCAAATTGTAGTAAATCATCCTGAATTGTGGGAGATAGAGCGTCCTAATTTGTATAGGCTGCAAACATGTCTTTGGGATAATGAGGGAAAGTTGCTTGATGAAGTTAGTAATACTTTTGGTATTAGAACTTGTTCGTTTTCTGCAGAAAAAGGTTTTGAATTGAATGGAAAAGCGGTAAAGTTATTGGGGACTAATCGACATCAATGTCATTTAGGTATGGGAAATGCTCTAAAAGATGAAATGCATGTTCGTGATATAGAATTGCTACATGCGATGGGAGGTAACTTTTTACGTATTGCCCATTATCCCCAAGACGAAATGGTATTGGCTGCTTGTAATCGGCTAGGAATTGTGACTTCTGTGGAAATTCCGGTGATTAACACTATTACTATGAATCAGAAGTTCTCAGACAATTGTGTTGAAATGATGAAAGAGATGATTTATCAGTGTTTTAACTCTCCCTCTGTTTGCATTTGGGCTTATATGAATGAAATCATGTTACGTCCTCTTTATAATTCAGAGCCGTCTATAAAAAAAGATGAGTATTTGAAATATTTGTATCATATAGCGGAGCGTATAGAGAATACAGCTAAGGAGGTTGATCCGGGAAGGGCTACGATGCTTCCATGTCATGGAAACTTGGCTGCTTATGAGGAAGCAAATTTGATAAATCTATCTGATATATTAGGAATGAATTTATATAATGGCTGGTATGGGGGAGAATTCAGTGGATTTGAAGCGATTTTGGATACAATACATCAAAAGTATCCAGACAAGCCTATTATAATAAGTGAATATGGTGCAGATGTTGATGCTCGAATTCATTCATTTAAACCAGAACGTTTTGATTTTTCTGTAGATTATGGAGTTATGTATCATCGCCATTATTTACCCCAGATAATACAGCGTAAGTTTGTTGTAGGTTCAGCTGTGTGGAATCTGAACGATTTCCATTCAGAGGAGAGGATGGATGCTATTCCTCATGTTAATTGCAAGGGGTTAGTTACTTTAGATAGAATACCTAAAGATACTTATCGATATTATAAAGCTATGCTTAGTAAGGAACCGTATGTAGCAATAGGTGGCTCGGATTGGTATAATAGGTCTGGTGTTGCTGACAATTCAGGAGTTTGTTATTATCCGGTATCTGTTTATACTAATTTAAAACAGGTTAACTTGAAAGTAAATGGAAAAATGCTTGCAGTAATGAAAGCGGAAAATGGAATAGCTCAATTTAATGTACCGTTTATTAATGGTATTAATCAATTGGAAGCGGAAGGAGTGTCTCAGGGGAGCTATGTTAAAGATTTCTGTAGAGTGAATATGAAATTAGTTCCTGATTCTTTTGATAACAAAGAGTCTTTTACAGAGTTAAACATGTTGTTTGGTACAGCTCGTCATTTTGAAGATAAGACTGCTTCTTTAGCTTGGCAACCAGAGCGGGAGTATGCATCTGGCGGTTGGGGATATGTAGGAGGAAAAGCTTTTCGGGCGCGAACAAAGCGGGGTTCTCAACCTGCTTCTAATTTAAATATCTATGGAACGGAACAAGATCCGATTTTCCAAACTCAACGGCGTGGGTTGAATAGTTTTAAGGCAGACTTACCTGATGGAAGATATGTAGTTTATTTGTATTGGACAGAGCTCTCAGGTGCGGATGTTGTTGATTTGGCTTATCAACTGGATAATATTGTACAAAAAGAGAAGGCTACTGAACGGTTATTTCATGTAGATATCAATGGAATGCGTGTATTATCATCACTTGAGGTTGCTAAGGAAGTGGGAGTGAGAAGACCGATGATTTGCAAGATACCGGTAACTATTTCGGCTAAAAAAGGACTTACCGTTGATTTTATTCCAATAAAAGGAGAAACAATGATTACTGCGATACGAATTCTCAAAATGGATTAATCAAGTAAAACGGGATGAAGAAAGCGCTTATCTATTATAGATATTTATATGTACTAATTTTTGTATACATGGTCAGGAAAAAAATAGAGTAACGGTCTCCGATTAGCCTTTGTTGCTCCCTTATTTTGAGAGTACATTAGACTCTTGGAACAACTGAGGGGCGAAAATTTTGAAGTCATTTAGAGAAGTATGAATATGAAACAATTCTAAGATATCATGGTATCTCTGTTGAAACTTGCAGAGAAGTATAGATACAATATTTAGGAGGATTAACTAAATGTGATATTGGAAAGAACTATCTACGGCAGGTAGAGAATTGGTTGTCATTTGAAATCGGGATTACATTCTGAAAACATGAAAGTTTGAATAAAAGATATTGTTGTTTTAGTTCTATTTAAGGTGAAATAATGAAAGTAGAGTGGCTCAGAACAGTTCATGTACAATTTTTATTTAAATCAGAACTATTGTGTTATGCTAAGAATGTAGATTCAGCTTCCTTTGTATCGTTCAGAAATAATATAAATGTAAAGTTAAACCTTAAAATGAGGGTAATGAGAAACAAGAAAAAAACTTTAATTATCAGTTTAGTCCTGTTAGCGTGTTTCGCGTCATCGGCGTGTGCAGTATCGAAAGGCATGAAAAAAGTAGTAGATGAGGCTCTTGACTTCTCTGTCAAGCAGTCAATGTCTATGTTCAGTGAGATGCAAGGTCAAGTAGGCATACTTCCTAGAACAGCAAAGGACGGTAAAATGATTACTTGTGAATCGCCTTGGTGGACAAGTGGTTTTTATCCCGGTACATTGTGGTATTGCTATGAATATAGTAATGATCCGCAGGTTAGGGCTGCTGCAGAAGAAATGACATCACGTGTGGAAAAGCAGAAATATACAACAAGTAATCATGATGTCGGATTTATTATTAACTGTAGTTTTGGAAACGGTTACCGCCTTACACACAATGAGGCTTATAGAGAAGTGATAGAAACGGCTGCCAAGTCTTTATCTACACGCTTTCATCCGGTAACGGGATGTACCCGTTCATGGAACAGTAAAAAATGGCAATTCTCTGTAATCATTGATAATATGATGAATTTGGAATTGCTTACAGTAGCTTCTTCTATGACGGGGGACAATTCTTATTATAAGAAAGCGAAATCACATGCGGATCGCACGATGATGAATCATTTTCGTCCGGACGGTAGCTCTTATCATGTAGTTAGTTATGATACAATTACCGGTAAGGTATTAAATCAGGTTACCCATCAAGGAGTAAATGACCAGTCGGCTTGGTCTCGTGGACAGGCATGGGGATTATACGGATTTACTATGATGTACCACCAGACTGGAAAAAAAGAATATTTGGACCATGCTATAAAGGTTGGTAAATTTATCATGAATCATCCACGTCTGCCAAAGGACAAAATTCCGTATTGGGATTTTGATGCTCCTAATATTCCAAAAGCGGATAGAGATGCTTCAGCTGGTGCTATTATGGCATCCGCTTTCGTAGAACTGAGTACGTATGTACCTGGCGAGTTGGGTGAACAATTTCTTTCTATTGGAGAACAACAGATAAAGTCATTGGCTTCTCCCGCATATCGTGCAAAGAAAGTGGGGGATAACAACCATTTCATCATACAGCATTGTACCGGTTTCATGGGAAAACAATATGAGATAGATGCACCTCTTACCTATGCGGATTATTATTTTGTAGAAGCTCTTATCCGTTATAAGAATTTGTTGGAAGCTCGTCCTGTGGTGCAAACTATTACGGCATTTTCAGAAAATGAGGATCGTGCGGCATGGTTGAGTGCGTTACATCGTATTTCTTACCCATTACTCAGTAATATGGCAAAAGGTGAACTTCGTAAGAATATGCCAGTTGAATCCATTGCTGCCGATATGCAGAAAAGAAGGGAAGTAACCCATCTTGAGGCTTTAGGACGATTGATTACAGGCATTTCCGCTTGGTTAGAATTAGGACCTGACAGTACGATAGAAGGTAGACTACGTGCCGAATATATTGATTTGTCTTTAAAATCAATTGCTAATGGTGTAAATCCGGCTTCTCCTGATTATCTTAATTTTAACAAAGGCCGTCAACCGCTGGTAGATGCTGCATTTCTAGCTCATGGTTTATTAAGAGCACGTACGCAATTGTGGGATAAGCTCGATAAAACGACGCAAGAAAGGGTAATTAAAGAACTGAAATCGTCAAGAGTAATTAAACCTTCCGAAACCAATTGGTTGTTCTTTGCTGCCATGGTAGAAGCTGCGTTAAAGGAATTTACGGGTGAATGGGAATATGAACGGGTGAAATATGCTTGTGATCGCTTTGCTCAATGGTATAAAGGTGATGGTTGGTATGGTGATGGCGCAGATTTCCATTTGGATTATTATAATAGCTTCGTTATACATCCGATGATGGTTGAAGTCTTGGCTGTTATGAAAAAGCATGGCTTGGAAGGAGCTATTTCTTATGATCTGGAGCTTAGTCGTTATGCGCGTTATGCAGAACAACAGGAAAGATTGATTTCTCCCGAAGGTACTTTCCCGATAATAGGTCGTTCATTAGCATATCGTTTTGGTGCTTTCCATGCTTTGTCTGATGTTGCATACAGAAAGTTACTTCCTACTAAAGTAACTCCCGCTCAAGTGAGATGTGCGTTGACTGCTGTGATTAATCGTCAGATTAATGCTCCGGGGACATTCAATCCGGAAGGCTGGTTGCGAGTCGGCTTTGCCGGTTATCAGCCTCATATTGGAGAAACTTACATTTCTACAGGTAGTTTGTATTTATGTACTGCTGTATTTGTTGCCCTTGGTCTGCCGGAATCAGATGAATATTGGTCTTCTCCAGCTACAGCCTGGACTTGTAAAAAAGGTTGGGAAGGTGTTGATTTGGAGGTAGATAAAGCCTTGAAAAAATAATCGAATTAAATTAATAGATATGATGAATTTAACGGAAACCGTATTGTATAGCTGTGGTATTTCATTATTCACTTCCTTTGGTATACAGAAAGTAGAAGCAAAGAGGCCGAATATTCTTTTCATTATGACCGATCAGCAGAGATATGATATGCTAAGTTGTGCAGGTAACCGTTATGTCCACACTCCTTCATTAGACCAGTTAGCAGAAAATGGTGTCCGGTTTGAGCGTAATTATTGTGCAAATCCTGTTTCTATGCCGTCACGTTTTGCAATGATAACGGGACGTTTTGCTGGCGAAATAGGTTATACGAATAATTCGACTAAACCGGATACTTTGAGAGTATTGCCTGTTGCACGTGAAAGTTCGGTTGGAAATCTTTTTCGGAATGCTGGTTATGAAACTATTTATTCCGGTTATCCAGGTTTTTATTGTGGAAGAACGGATATTACGGATTATGGTTTTATTCAAAACGGTATGGACTTTTACGATGGTCCTTCTAACTTTGCCGAGAGTTTTTTTGCGGGCTATAAGCCGGAAGAAGATAAGCCTTTTTTTCTTTACCTTTCATTTATGAACCCTCATGACATTTGTTATGGTGCTGGTTTTGACCCGAGATTTCCTGATAAATTACGTCCTCATCAAATAGCGGCTACACAGAAATATATAAATTTTCGTAAAACGTTGAGTGAAGAGGAATATCGGAACCAAATACCACCTGTGCCTGCTAATATGGAGCCTAATGGTGCATATGCCGAAATGAAAGAAATCGGTTCCGGTTCTCGAAGTTGGACCGAAGAACAATGGGATTTTTATCGTTGGATGTACTGTCGGCTTGTAGAAGATGTGGAGAAGCAGATTGGACGTATCTTAACTGCATTGGCGGATGCTGGTCTAGCTGATAATACGATTGTTGTGTTTACTTCGGATCATGGAGAAATGGGGCAGTCACATGGTCTTGTGTTCAAAAGCCAATTATTGGAAGAAGCTACCCGCACACCACTCATAATTGCTGGTCCTGGAATACAAAAAGGTATTGTAGATTCAAAAAACCTGACTTGTGGTATTGACCTTGTCCCTACAATGTGCGATTTAGCAGGGATTCCTATACCGAAAGGGCTATCAGGGAAATCATTGAAACCGATTCTAACGGGACAGACTGTTAAAATGTCTCGTAATCATATTATTGTTGAATCAAGTTCAGGGTATCAAATCCATGATGGACGTTATAAATATACGGCTTTTACACGCGGAGATAAAAAAGAAACTTTGATGGATATTTTATCTGATCCGGGGGAAATGTCGGATAAAAGTACTGATCCGGCTTATAGAGCAGTAAAAAGTCATTTGCGTAATTTACTAATGAAGGATTTAAACAAAATAACCCAAAATGCTCCGGTGATAAAGTGAATATAGGAGTATTTATTAATCTTATTACTGTATATGAAAAATATATTATCTGTATTATTAGCTTCGCTTGTTTTATCTTCCTGTTCAGAGAATAAAATAGCAGAGAAACAAACGACATTTTGTAATCCGATGAATTTGGATTATGGTTGGGGATGTTTTCAGACTAAACAGAAGAAAGCTCGTTCTGCTGCCGACCCTGTCGTAGTTTTGTTTAAGGGTAAATATTACCTGTTTACTACAATGGATATTGGAGGATATCGTGTTTCAGACGATCTTATTACTTGGAAGAATGTATATTTCAATTCTGAAGTACATGCTTCTGCACTAGATTTGGATCATTATGTGGCTCCTGCTGTAGCTGCTGATGATAATTATGTATATTTTGTCAACTTTACTCGTGATCGTACGAAAAAAACGGTAGATGTCATTCGCTCGTCTGATCCTGAGAATGGAAAGTGGGAGAAATGCGGTGAGGTCAGACGTATGGCCGATCCTTGCCTGTTTATTGATAATGGTCGTTTCTATTTTTATTATGGTTTAGGCGGTACTCAGTCTACTACTTTTTTTGAAGTAGACCCTGTTACTTTTAAAGAAATTGAGGGATCGAAGAAAGTCCTGCGCGAGTATGTTACAGATGTCAATCAATGTAAGTCCGGTTATCAATTCGGACGTAGAGAACTTTATGATGAGATTGATGCTTCTGCCTGGCAGGGCAAGTTTGCGAAAGTGCCCTGTCCTGAGGGTGCTTGGGTTGTGAAGAATAATGATAAATATTATCTTCAGTATGCTACGCCGGGAACTATCTGTAATTGGTATTGCGATGTGGTTTTGGAGAGTGATAGTGTCAACGGTGGTTTTGTAGAGCAACCGTATAATCCTGTTTCTTTGAAAGTTGGCGGTTTTATTGGTGGTGCCGGACATAGTTGCGTATTTAAAGATAAGTACGAAAATTGGTGGCAAGTAACGTCAATGTGGGTAGGTAATCATGATGAATTTGAAAGAAGAATCGGTTTATTCCCTGTTTCTTTTGATGAAAAGGGGAGAATGAGAACCCATACTGTATTGGGAGATTATCCTATGCAATTGCCGCAGAAGAAATTTGATCCTCAGGATATCTCTGCTTTTGGCTGGATGCTTCAGTCTCAGAATAAAAAGAGTATGGCATCTTCCTCACTGCCTGGTTTTGAATCAGAAAAAGCAACAGATGAGAATGTCAGAACTTGGTGGTCTGCAGCGAGTGGTAATGCCGGTGAATATTTTGTAATGGATTTAGGTAAAAAAGTACGTGTCAACTCCGTTCAGATAAATTTTGCCGAACAGGATATAAATCCGGATGCTCCTAAGGAGACGGATTATCATGCTTATAAGCTGTATATATCTAACAATGGTGAAGATTGGAAACAGATTGTTGATAAATCAAAGAATACAGTAGCCGTTCCGCATGAATATGTTGAACTTTCCGTACCGGTCGAGGCCTCTTTTATTAAAATAGAGAATGTACATACTCCCAAAGAAGGTAAGTTTGCTTTGTTGGATTTACGTGTATTCGGTTTTGGTTATTCGGAGAAACCGGGTTTGGTTAAGAAACTTTCAGTACAGAGGAATCAAGAAGATGAAAGATACGCTTTACTTACTTGGGATAAAGTATCCGGAGCTGACGGTTACTTGGTTCGTTTTGGTTATCAGCCTGATTTCTTAAATCAGTGTATTCAGGTGAAAGATTGTGAAACCACCGATTTACTGCTTCATATTCTTACTAAAGGTGTGAAATATCATTACCGGGTAGATACCTATAACGATAGTGGGATTACAGAAGGTGTTGTTATTTCAGAATAAAAAGATATGAATAAGAGACTGATAATTTATCCTATGCTTTTATCTGCCGGGCTGTTACAGGCCCGGCAAAAGCCTAATGTTGTGATTATCTTTACGGATGATCAGGGTTATCAAGATTTAGGTTGCTACGGTTCGCCGTTGATACAGACCCCTTCGATTGACCGTATGGCAAAGGATGGTTTGAAATTGACAGACTTTTATGTTTCGGCTTCCGTATCAAGTGCTTCGCGTGCCGGGTTGTTAACAGGTCGGCTGAATACGAAAAATGGAGTAAAAGGTGTATTTTTTCCTGAATCTGCGGGTATGCCTTCCGAAGAAATTACTTTGGCTGAAGCATTGAAAGAACAAGGTTATATAACAGGGTGTTTTGGTAAATGGCATTTAGGTGATTTAAAAGGGCATTTACCTACGGACCAAGGGTTTGATTACTATTATGGTATCCCTTACAGTAATGATATGTATATTGCTCCTTCTCAGCAATTTGCTCCTGATGCGATTTTTAGAGAAGGATACACTTTAGTGAAAGCTAAGGAAGATCAGGAATTTGTGAGGACTTCCAGTAGGGCGGCTGTAAAAAAGAGATTGAATAATGCTTCTCCGTTGTTTGAAGGAGATAGGATTATTGAATATCCATGTGATCAGTCTACCACTACCCGGCGTTATTTTGACCATGCTATTGATTTTGTAGAACAACATAATGAAAAACAACCTTTCTTTTTATATATAACTCCGTCAATGCCTCATGTACCTTTATTTGCTTCCGAACAGTTTAGAGGCAAAAGTAAACGAGGGCTTTATGGAGACGTAGTAGAAGAAATAGACTGGAATGTAGGTCGCTTTCTAGACTATTTAGATAAAAAAGGATTAGCCGAAAACACTTTGGTTATTTTTGCATCGGATAATGGACCTTGGTTGTCTTTTAAAGGAGAGGGTGGCTCTGCCGATCCTTTACGTGGCGGTAAATTTTCGTATTATGAGGGTGGGGTAAGAGTACCTTGCATTATTAGATGGAAAGGAGTTGTTCCTGCTGGAGTGACAAGTGATGCTATAATTGCTAGCATTGACCTTTTTCCAACAATTATGCATTATGCAGGCAGCCATTCTTTCAATCAGGAGATAGATGGAATAAACGTTTCATCTTTTTTTGAGAATCCTTCTTTGAGACCGCGCGATGAATATGTTTATGTAAAGGGTGGACAAGTACATGGCATACGCAAGGGGGATTGGGTATATCTTCCTAAAACGGGTAATAGTAAGTTTAAAGAAGGAGATGTACCTGAACTTTTTAATTTGAAGCAGGATGTGGGAGAATCAGACAATCTTTTGCAGAAATATCCGGATAAAGTAAAAGAACTACAGTTGTTAATGCAAAAATATTAGTTTTAGTGAGCACATTATACATTTATATATAATAGGAAATACGAAGTAAAGCGATGGTATACCGATTGATTTTTATATTCTTGGCTCTTTTCTGTCCAATGGTCCTGGGTATGGCTCCTGTTTGTGGACAGGATGCTAATAATAGTGATAGGCAATATTGGATACAGACAATTGTTAAGATTGCTGATCCTGTGATAAACAATCTTAGTAAAGATCAGTTGAAAAAAAAGATTCCTATAGGACGTTCGTCTTCAGCTTTGGCCAGTAGGCGAGAATTTGTGACTCACATGGAGTCTGTAGGAAGAACAATTGCTGGAATAGCACCCTGGCTGGAACTTGGTCCGGATGAAACATCGGAGGGGAAATTACGTGAGAAATATATAAAGATGACCTGTAAGGCGTTAGCCAATTCCGTAGACCCGAAGTCAGATGATTATTTTAACAGTACGGCTACTCGCCAGATATTGGTAAACAGCGCTTTTCTTATTCAGGGTTTATTACAGGCCCCTACCCAGCTATGGGGAAATTTAGATGAAACTTCCCGTGAGAGGTTTATTGCACAATGGAAGTCTACCCGAACCATGAAGCCAGGAAATAATAACTGGTTACTGTTTTCTGCAATGGTGGAATGTGGTTTGAAGGAATTCGGTGAAGAATGGAACTTTTCAGTGGTAAAAAAGGCATTGGACTCTCATAAGGCATGGTATAAGGGAGATGGTGTTTATGGAGATGGTGCAGAATTTCATCTGGATTATTATAATAGTTATGTTATACATCCTTTATTGCTTCAAGTCTTGAAAATAGCGGTAAAATATGATTCGTCTTTTCTGCCATTTTTGGATGAGGAGTGGATACGCTTTATGCGTTATGCCGAGATTCAAGAACGAATGATAGCTCCTGATGGTAGTTATCCGGTATTAGGGCGTTCTGTCAGTTATCGCTCTGCAGCATTTCAGGTGTTGGGAGCATGTGCTTTATTTCAACGACTTCCTCAGTCATTGAAACCGGGACAAGTAAGGGGAGCTATGACAGCCATGCTGAAACGTTTGTTTGAGCAACCGGGGACTTTTGATAAAGATGGTTGGCTGACGATCGGGGTGTGTGGTGAACAGAAAGAGTTGGGAGATGCCTATTTGTCAACTCCTTGTGTTTATCTATGCTCGTTGGCATTTCTTCCTTTAGGGCTTCCGGCCAATAATCCTTTTTGGTGTGATCCTGTAGAACCTTGGACAAGTGTAAAGGCATTCAGTGGCCTGGAATTTCCGATAGATAAGTTCATAAAACCATAAAATAGAACCATGAAATATAGTACTCTGATTTTAACTTTACTGATGTTCTGTATTACCGGTCGCTCGCAGGTTGCTTCAGGACGGGAGGATAGAGCATACTGGATAAGCATATTGTCACAAGTATCGGATCCGTTATTAAATAATATGAGTAAAGGTGAGTTAAGAAAAAACATGCCGGTAGAGACTGTTTCCGGTGCGGCCAATCCTTCTAATGCACGCACTACTCATTTGGAAGCTTTGGGACGTTTATTGGTGGGAATAGCTCCTTGGCTGGAACTTGGACCGGATGAAACATCGGAAGGACAATTGCGTGAGAAATATATTCAATTAATGCTTAAGTCCATTGAATATGGTTTTGATCCAGAATCTCCCGACTATTTGAATTTTACGGTTACCCGACAGCCTTTGGTGGATGCTGCTTTCTTTTGCCAGGGGGTGTTACGTGCTCCTGTACAAGTATGGAGCAGGCTTTCTCCGGTAGTCCGACAGAATGTTTTGAATGCCCTGCAGCAGATACGAAACATAAAACCGGTGGAAAGTAACTGGTTACTTTTTTCGGCTATGGTAGAGGCTGCTTTATTGGAGTTAACAGGTGAATGTAATATGTATCCGATAGAGTATGCTGTCATGAGGTTTAAAGAATGGTATAAAGGTGATGCATGGTATGGTGACGGTGTAAACCTACACATGGACTATTATAATAGTTTTGTAATACATCCGATGCTTTTAGATGTTCTGAAAGTTATGCAGAAGCATGATAAGGGCGAATCTGATTTTTATAAGAAAGAATTACGGCGCTTTTCCAGATATGCCGAACAACAAGAGAGAATGATTTCTCCTGATGGGGCATATCCGGTGGTGGGTCGTTCCATCGCTTACCGTTTTGGCGCTTTTCATGTGCTTTCGCAAGCGGCATTGGATGGATTGCTGCCGGCTTCAGTGACTAAAGCTCAAGTACGGTGTGGATTGACTGCTGTAATAAAAAGACATATGTCCGTAAAAGGTAATTTTGATGAACGAGGTTGGCTGACTTTAGGCTTTGCAGGGCATCAACCGCAAATTGCTGAAAGATATATTTCTACGGGTAGTCTTTATTTATGTTCTGTCGTATTTACTGCGTTAGGGCTTCCGGTTACCGATGAGTTCTGGTGTGCTCCTTATGCGGAATGGACCGGAAAGAAAATTTGGAACGGTAATAAGAGTGTTAAGTTGGATAAAGCTATAAAAGATAATTAATAAATAATGTATATGAAGAAGATCCTTTTTTTACTTTTAGCAGTAATATGTTGTGGATTACATGCGCAGCAACCTTTTTCATCAGGAATGAATAAAGAAGATATTGCCAAAGTTTGTAATGCTGTAGCCGAATGGCAGATAAATCACCAAAGCGAGGTGAAACACCATCCGTTGGATTGGACAAATGGAGCTTTGTATCGTGGAATGACAGAATGGGGTAAAGTCTCAGGAAATAAATTCTGTTATGATTTTGTTTATGCCATTGGTGAAAAATATAATTGGAATATGTGGGATAATGTATATCATGCGGATGATATATGTGTAGGTCAGGCTTTTATTGAAATGTATCGTAAATTAAATGATAAACGTATGTTACAACCGGTATTGGAGCGTGCGTACTATGTTGCTTCTCACCCTTCGAAGGCTCCTTTGCAAAAAACGGATGCAATAGGTACCTCGGAACGTTGGTCGTGGTCGGATGCTCTATTTATGGCGCCTCCGGTTTATGCGGCTTTATATACGATAACCGGAGATAGAATTTATTTGGATTATTTAGACACTGAATACAAGGCGTGTGTAGATTCTCTTTACGACAAAGAAGAACATCTATTTTATAGGGATAACAAGCGAATCTCTCTTCGTGAAAAAAATGGTAGTAAGCAGTTTTGGGGAAGAGGTAATGGTTGGGTGTTTGGTGGACTTCCTTTGATCATAGATAATTTACCTTTTGATTGCCCCTCTCGAAATTATTATGTACGTTTGTTTGTAGAAATGGCAGAAGCGGTGCGAGCTACCCAGTGTAAAGATGGAGATTGGCGTACCAGTTTGTTGGATCCTGACTCATATAATATGCCTGAAAATAGTTGCTCTGCATTTATGTGTTATGGTATTGCTTGGGGGATCCGTAATGGTTATCTATTCAAACGTACTTATAAACCTGTACTTGAAAAAGGGTGGGAATCTTTGGTGAAAGCTGTCCATGCCGATGGTAAATTAGGGTATATACAACCGGTTGGTGCTGCTCCGAGAGCTGCGGGTTTTGATGCAACTGATGTATATGGAGTTGGTGCTTTTTTATTGGCTGGCAGTGAGCTTTATAAATCTGTTAAATAGTTATAGTCAACTTCTTACTCAACAAACAAACCCGCC
>OGXT01000280.1_pt1 | contig 65226 bp, 85 predicted proteins | sample 1576361 | NCBI WGS metagenome assembly OGXT01 (sample SAMEA3541514, study PRJEB24748) | human gut metagenome | biome: human gut; feature: human-associated habitat; material: faeces | place: China | collected 2012 | reverse complement strand
AGGCATAAGATGAACTCCATCACTTGTGTATTTAGGGTCAAGAGCCCCTGTATCTTTTTTATCAAACACTTCGTTTTCATCAAGCCATATTATGTCGTATCCGTTTGTAAGTTCCTTAAGTTTCTTATTTCTTTTATCTATTTCCTTATTTTTTATATAAGTTTCTTCTTTGTCTTTCTTTTTTGTCACATGCATAATACTTTGAATAAATATTATTGCATCAGGCTGTTTTTCTCTAATAGTATTTATTACTTTACCATATTGCTCAGCAAATGTATCTGCTGTTCCTGTTCCAATTTCATTTATTCCAAGCATTATATAAATTTTTTCAAATTTATTTTTTTCAAGGGCTTTTTTTACAGTTATTTTTTTCTTTCCTGATTTAACGATTTTTTCATCTAAAATCTTCCATACGGACACACCCTGTTCTGCGTAAAATACTGTTTTATCCCAATTTGCATACAAAGATATTGTCTGTGTTCTTGAATCTCCTATAAATAAGGCTCCATCCAAATATGATTCATCTACAGTTACAAAATCACGATGCTGTTTTTCCTCTGTAACGGCTTCTGTCTGAGTTTCTCCCGATTCATCCGTAACTATCCGGATTTCTCCGGTATCACTTTGGATTACTTTTTTTCCTTTATTCTCTTTACTTTCCTGTTCCGCTATCTTTTTAGTTTCGTTGTATTTTATTATGTCTTTTGTTCCCAGAAATATTCCAAAAATCACAACAGATACAACCATCACAATCAAGAATCCATATTTATCAAATATAGCCTTTTTATCCATCTGTTTTCTCCTGTTAAAATATAAATATTAACTTAAACCTTAATCCGCTAAGAGGTTATTATCATTTTTAAAATCTAAAGTACAAAAACGGATTGCTTGCCGCTGTACTCATTCTATACACACATACCCAGAATATTATAATCAAAATTACTGACGCTACTTTTGTTCTTCTATATTTTTCAAATATCTTCATTGGAATACTTAAACTAAAGATAACTGCAAATACAAAGAATATTCCGTAATGTTTTATCGCATCAACATAATCTAATTTGTTTACAAATTCTGTGCTTACATGTGAAATCATTGGGAATAATTTTGCAAAATATAATTTTATGTCTCCCATTTTATCAAGTGCAAATATCATCCAGCTCATCGGAATTATAAATATTATATATAAATGTCCAAGTGCAGGATATTTATCTAATATATTTTTTAATCCAAGCTTTTCTATTGTCAATAATACAAAGAACAACAATCCCCAACATACGAAATTCCAGCTTGCTCCATGCCACAATCCCGTAAGTCCCCATACCACAAACATATTAAATATTGTTCTTGCAAATCCTTTTCTATTACCACCAAGCGGAATATAAACATAATCTCTAAACCAGCTTCCAAGAGTAATATGCCATCTTCTCCAAAATTCAGTAACGGATGTTGATATATATGGATTGTTAAAGTTTCTTGGAATTTTAAATCCCAACATTTTTCCAAGACCTATTGCCATAAGTGAATATCCATAAAAATCAAAGTAAATCTGGAATGTATATGCAAACATCGCAATCCATGCCATTGGAGTTGATATGCTTGCAATTCCGTAAGTCTTGATTGACTCCCAGCACATTCCCATTATATTTGCCAAAAGCATTTTTGATGCAAGACCCATAATAAAAATTCTTATTCCATCCTGCAATAAAAGTAATGATACTTTTCTTTTTCTTATCTGTTTAGCAATGTCCTTATATACAACAATCGGTCCTGCGATAAGTTGCGGAAACATACAAAGATAAACTCCTAAGTTAATATAGTTCTTTTCTGCTTTTGTTTTCTTTGTATAAACATCAATAACATAAGATGCTATCTGGAATGTGTAAAAACTAATTCCAAGTGGTAATGTAAGACTTGTTTCTATTCCCGTAAAAAAAGTAAAATATTTAAACACAAATAAAAACAGGAAGTTATATACTAAAGCTACGATTAATGTTATTTTGTCATAATTATTTTTTTCTTCTCCATTATGTTCAAGTATCTGATTATCATATTGAAATTTTCTGATAAAAATAGCTGCAAAATAATTTACTGTCAGCGATAATAAAATTAATGGAACATATTTCATTTCACCGACTGCATAAAATATTAAGCTTGCGATAAATAAACATATATTTTTAAACTTCATTGGTACTAAAAAATATATCAATATCACTATCGGTAAAAAATAAAATATAAACTGATTACTGCAAAATAACATCTCTTCCTCCGCCTGTGTCATACACAATTATTTTATAACTGTGACTTTATATAATTATAAATATTTTCGTAAGTTTCTTCTGTATAATGAAGTCCATCCTGAGTTTCAAATCCGATGGCATTCAAATAACTGTTTGTGTCTATTACAATGACATTTTCATCTAATCTGTCTATGATTTCCTGATTAAAATAATCTATGTCATCATTCTTAATGTGATAACCACTATATGTCTCCTGTTCTTCATCTACAGGATTTACAAGCATATAATAAATCTGACAATCAAATGTCTGTGACATTTCATTTATTTTATCTACGTATTTGTCGATGTTTACTAAGTCATTAACTCCTAATCCTATAATTAATGCTGTATTATCATCAATCTCATACTTTATATTATTCATCTGGTTTATCAAATAGTCGTATCCTTCACCAACTTCACAAATAAACACATCTTCATCTGTCGCATTTGCTTTTTCCATTCCCTTATATCTGGAATCTCCTACAAACAAATATTTTCCATATTCTCTTTTTGTTCTTGTAGTTTCATTTTCACTATCATGTCTGTTTGCTTTTCTATACTTACTTTTGTAAGTTTGTGCCTCAGGTACATTTTCATGTATATTATCTGCTAATGATTTAATCATTTTAGATTCAAGCCCAAATCCTGCTCCTTCTACACAAATAATAATAGCTGCTATGATAGCAATCATTATCGTGCCTAAAACTATACTTGTCCTATTGTTTTTCTTATTATTCATCATTTTCATATTATCTTTCCTCTTACTAACCAGCATTATTGTAATCTGCCTTTTCTTTAAGTAATGTTATTTAAGGCCAATAATTTTCGTAATAGCCATAGCCATTCTATCATATAAACAACAAAAAACAACAGATTTTGACAAAGTTAATCTTTATTTAATAAATTTCGGACTTATGTAATATTTAGGTAACAAAGTTATTACATTTTTCTCTGTTTCATTATATTTATTTGATATTTTATGATATAGTTTTACTGTTTTATTTCATAGTTTTACTGTTTTATTTCATAATTTTACTGTTTTATTTCATAATTTTACTGTTGAAATTCAAAGATTATTGAATACATATAAAAACATCCCCACAAACTTATTTTATAACAATGATGTTTATGCGGATGCTTTTACTTTTATATAATTCATTAGTTTTCTACTGTTCTCTTTGCAGTTTTATTAACTTTTTCATTATTTCTACTGTCCTGTCAATTTCATCTCTTGTATTTTCATGTGATATAGTTATTCTTACTGTTCCATAAGCATACTCTTTCTGAACATTTATAGCCATAATAACCTGCGACGGTTTTCCTCCTGCCGCCGCACAGGCCGAGCCTGCTGAAATACAAATGCCTTCATTTCCCATATCTTCAACCAATTTAGCAGCGTTTATATTTTTAAAACTAAAATTTGCGTTTCCGGGAAGCCTTTTAAATTTATGTCCGTTAAGTTTTACATCATCAATTTCATTCATAACACGATTTATGAGATAATTACGCAAATACTGTTCTTTTTGCATTCTATAACTCATGTTCTTAATCGACTGAATTGCTGCCTGCTCCATTCCAGCAATTCCTGCTACATTTTCAGTTCCTGAACGCTTTCCATTTTCCTGTCCCCCACCCCATATAAGTGGTTCAAAATCATCTATATTTCTTACATAGAGAAACCCAACACCTTTAGGTCCGTTAAATTTGTGTGCACTTACGCTCATCAAGTCAATATTCATCCTTGCAACATTTATCGGAACATGCCCAAATGCCTGTACGGCATCTGTATGAAAAGTTATTCCATATGCTCTTGCTAAACGCCCTATCTTTGCTATCGGTTCTATTGTTCCTATTTCATTATTTGCAAACATGACCGATATAAGCCTTGTATTTTCCTTTATAGATTTTTCTAATTCATCAATATTTATTTCTCCATCCGGATTTACATTTAGGTAGGTTACTTCTGCACCTTTTTTTCTAGCGTATTCACAGGTATTTAATATTGCATGATGTTCAATTTTTGTTGTAATAATATGCGAATTTTCAATATCCTTTATTTTAAGCACAGCACTATTATCTGATTCAGTTCCTCCTGATGTAAATATGATATTTTCAGGATTTGCATTAATCATTCCTGCCATCCTTATTCTTGCTCTTTCGACGATACTTCCTGCCCTATCTCCAAAAGGATAATTTGCAGATGGATTTCCATACTCATCTTCTAAAAGCGGAACCATCGCTTCTTTTGCTTCTTTACATACTGCCGTAGTTGCAGCGTTATCTAAATATATCAAAATTTCACCCTCTCATTAATCATTTTTAAGTACTTTGCATCATATTATGAACTAATAAATTTTCTGCTTTATTTTTCTTTATAGTAAAAAGCAGAATGGAGAATTTTATGTCAAAACAGACTACTATTATTTTAGGAACCATTATGCTTACATTTTCCGGGATTGCAAGCAGAGTTATTGGTTTCTTATATAGAATATTCTTATCTAACTTAATTGGTGCTAAAGGGCTTGGCCTTTTTCAAATGATTTTTCCCGTACTTGCTTTCTTTATTTCTTTTTCATGCGGTGGAATACAAACTGCTGTATCAAGATTTGTTGCTGAAAGTAAAGATTTAACAAAGAGTTATTCAATATTTACGGCAAGTATTATCATGTCTGAATTTCTTGCTGTTATCGCCTCGTTTATTATGTATTTTTTTTCTAATGTTTTGGCTTCTTTTTTAGGCGAACCAAATTGTGCCATACTTTTAAAATATGCTTCCTATACTATACCTATGACTGTACTACATGCATGTACCGTGGGTTTTTATCTTGGTTTAAAAAAGCCTCTTATCCCATCAATAGCTCAGGTTTTAGAACAGGTATTCAAATTGGCTTCCTTGTTTATTTTTTATGTTATTTTTACATCTAAAGGGTATGCCCTAACACCTAAAGTTGCTGTCTTTTCTCTTATTTTATCTGAAATTGCAGGAACCGTTTACTGCATATTGGTTGTCTCAAATTATGGAATTTCATTCTTTTCAAAAGATAATTTTTCAAATATTTTTTCAAAAATGAAAATGCTCTTTAACGTTTCGTATATCCTTACGCTTAACAGAATTTTACTGACTTTCTTTCAAAGTGCGGAAGCTATACTAATTCCGTTTATGCTTGTTAAATACGGCCTAAGTTCTAATTCAGCTATTACCTTATATGGAATTCTTGCAGGAATAACTTTGCCTGTAATTACATTTCCATCAGCTATTAGCAATTCTATTGCAATGATGATTATGCCTACAATTGCTGACGCAAATGTTTCAGGGAACAAAGAAAAAATAAAAATTACAACAAATTTCACAATATGGTTTTCTTTAGTTACAGGTATTTTTTGTATTGGCTTTTTTATTTTTTTCGGAGATTTTATTGGGAAAGATATATTTGGTCATGCAAGTGCCGGTTCTTATATTAAAACACTTTCATGGTTATGTCCTTTAATGTACATGTCCATATCTTTTGGCTCTATTTTACACGGTCTTGGCAAAACTACTGCTGCGTTTATTCATAATATGGCCGCCATAATTATTAGATTATTATTTTTACTTCTACTTGTTCCTTTTTATGGAATAAAAGCTTATTTCTGGGGAATGCTCTTAAGCGAATTGATAACTGTTTCACTTCATTTACGCTATATTTCTAAAGAAGTTGCTGTTAATTTTTCTCCTGTTGCAAACATAATAAAACCTGTCATCTGGCTAACCTTAAGCCTGACAACAGGTTATATTTTTATACATATTTTTAGTGGTTCATCAACTTCCCACTCTTTAATTTTTAATTATGGCTCGCAATTTTTGTGTGCAATAATTATTAGCCTTATATTTTTTTCATTTGCCTATAAACAATGGCAAAAGTTTAAGAATTTACTGAACTAAACTGATTGTTGTAAAGTTCATAATAAAATCCTTTATTTGCAAGCAGCTGATTATGATTTCCCTGCTCTATAATCTTTCCATCATTCATGACAAGTATTGTATCTGCTTCTTTTATAGTTGAAAGTCTATGTGCAACAATAAAAGTTGTTCTTCCTTTCATCATCTTAGCAAATGCTTTCTGGATTCGTATTTCCGTTCTTGTATCAATAGATGATGTAGCTTCATCTAAAATAAGCATTGGTGGAAGGCAAAGCATAACTCTTGCTATACACAGTAACTGTTTCTGTCCCTGTGAAAGATTTCCGCCATCATCACCAATTACAGTATCATATCCATTTGGGAGCCTCTTAATAAAACTATGTGCATGGGATAACTTGGCTGCTTCTATTACCTCTTCTAATGTTGCATCCTCTTTTCCCATTGATATATTATCTCTTATCGTACCATTTTTAAGCCATGTTTCCTGCAACACCATTCCGTAAGATTTTCTAAGACTTTTTCTTGTTATATCTTTTATATTATGGCTATCCATCGTGATTTTTCCACTGTTTACGTCGTAGAATCTCATTAAAAGATTAATTATTGTTGTCTTTCCACATCCTGTCGGTCCTACAATGGCAATCATTTTACCCGGTTCGACACATAAATTTAAATCTTCAATTAATTTCTTATCAGGTGTATATGAGAAATTAACATGGTCTAATTCAACACTTCCTGATGCATTTTCAATATCTATTGCATTTTTATTTTCGATTTCCGGTTCTTCTTCAAGAAGGACAAATACTCTTCCTGCACAGGCAATCGCATTTTGAAGTTCCGTAACAACGCCTGAAATTTCATTAAATGGTTTAGTATATTGATTTGCATAACTTAAAATACATTGTAAATTACCTACTGTAATTCCTCCTGTTATTGCAATAATACCACCTGAAATTGCTACTCCTGCATATACAAGACTGTTAACAAATCTTGTTGACGGATTTGTAATTGATGAGAAAAATGTACCCTTTAAATAATATTTTCTTAAATCCTCATTAATTTCATCAAACTGTTCTACAACTTCATCTTCTCTTCCAAAAGCCTTTACAACTTTTCCATTTCCAATCACTTCATCTATCAATGCCGTCTGCTTAGCTCTTGTTTCTGACTGTTTTTTAAACATTGAATAAGTTCTTGTTGCAATAAATTTAGCTACAAATAAAGAAACAGGTGTTACTAAAACTACAACCAATGTAATTTTAATACTTATTGTGAGCATAAATACTAACGTCAATATAATTGTAACAATACCTGTAAATAACTGAGAAAATCCCATAAGCAAGCCATCTGCTAACTGGTCTACATCTGTGATTATTTTACTTACTGTTTCTCCATTAGAATGACTATCAATATATTTAAGTGGCAATTTCTGTAAGTGTTCAAATGTTTCTTCTCTAATATCTCTTACTACATTATAAGTAATTTTATTATTACAGTTATTCATTATCCACTGTGCAAATGCAGCTATTAAAGTAAACGCGGCTATTTTAACAGCTATAAGTCCAATCTCTGTAAAGTCTACCTTTCCCCTACCTAAAATAAGGTCTGTAGCATTTCCTAACTGAATTGGTACATACAATGAAAGAGCAACATACACTAGTGCAAAAAATAGTGAACCTCCAAGTAAATACCAATATTTTTTTATATGCTTTATTACTTTTTCCAAAGCCTGCTTTTGAGTCAATGTCTTTTCTTTCATCTTACATTTCCTCCTTTTCCGGCTTTTTAAATTGTGATTCATATATTTCCTTATATACCTCACAATTTTCTAATAATTCCTTATGGGTTCCAATTCCCATAATATTTCCATCATCAAGCACAACAATCTGATCTGCATCCATAATTGATGCTGTTCTTTGAGATACGATAAATACTGTCATATCTTTTAGCTTTGCTATCTCTTTTCTCAAATTAGCGTCAGTTGTATAATCAAGTGCTGATGAACTGTCATCTAATATAAGAATTTCCGGCTTTCTTACTAAAGCCCTTGCAATTGTAAGTCTCTGTCTCTGTCCACCTGAGAAATTTCGTCCATTTTGTTCTACAACAGAATCTATTCCATTTTCTTTCTGCATAACAAAATCATAGCTTTGTGCCTGCTTTAACGCTTCCATCAAATCATTTTCTGTTGCACTCTCATTTCCCCATAAAAGATTACTTCTAATTGTTCCTTTAAATAAAACTGCTTTTTGTGGAACAATTCCTATTTTATTTCTAAGACCTTCTTCAGTGTATTCCTTAACATTTGTTCCATTTACTAAGACTTCACCCTTAGTTGCATCATAAAATCTTGGAATCATATTTATAAGAGACGTTTTACCTGAGCCTGTTCCGCCTATTACACCTATAGTCTGTCCTTTTAAAACCTTTAAATTAAGTCCTTCTATCGTATTTTCACTAGAACCTGCATACATAAGTGAAACATCTTTAAATTCGACTGCAATTTCTTTATTCTTTCCTTCTGTTTCATTTCCAAATTTCATTGAAGATTCAACTTTCATAACATCTTCAATTCTATTTGCACAGGCAAACGCTTTCGTCAGATTAATAATAAGATTTGCAAGTTTTATCAATTCTATTAAAATCTGTGACATATAATTGATAAGTGCTACAACCATTCCCTGTGTAAGATATCCGGCATCTACTCTTATTCCCCCTACATAAATAATTCCAATCATGGCAAAATTTACTACCACGAATGTGAGTGGATTCATAACTGCGGATATTTTTCCAACAAAAATCTGAAATTTATTTAATGCATCATTACTTTCATTGTAACTATCAATTTCATTCTGTTCTTTATTAAATGCTCTGATTACTCTTGTTCCGGATAGATTTTCCCTTGTTTCAGATAAAATTTTATCCAAACCATTCTGAACTTTTTTATACATTGGGATTGTTGCAAGCATAATTCCAAATACAATTACTGCAAGAATGGGAATCGCTACAACAAATACAAGTGCTGCCTTAACATCTACCGTAAATGCCATAATTGTTGCGCCAAACACAATAAACGGAGACCTTAGGAACAATCTTAAAAACATATTAACTTGAGACTGAACCTGATTCAAATCACTTGTCAATCTTGTAATAAGTGTAGATGAGCCTAATCTGTCAATCTCATCATAGGAAAATGTCTGAATGTGTTTAAACAATGCATGTCTTACTTCTGTTCCAAATCCTGCCGCTGCCTTTGCTGCGAAATACTGTGCCGTTAAAGAGCATGTAAGTCCAATTATAGCAAGTAAAAGTAAAGCTCCTCCCATTTTCAGAACATAAATATTATCCCCTTTAGCAATACCATTATCTATTATTTTCGCCACTACTAAAGGCACAAATAATTCAAACGATGCTTCTAACATCTTAAAGAGGGGAGCAAACACTGATTCTTTCTTATAATTCTTTAAATACTTTAATAAACTTTTCATTTAAATTTCTCCCATTTTTTAAATGCTATTCTTATTATGTAAAAATATTATGGCAGGTATACTTATTTGCACACCTGCCATAGCATTTTATCACATTATAGTAGAAAAATGTTAATCAATTTCAACGCTTCCCATATCACATTCTATACTTATCATCTTTTCTGCACCATTATCTTTATTTCCATCACTTGAAAAATCAGATTTGTCTATACAATTTTCAACATACAAATCAGCCATATTTATATCCCACTGATAATTATATGCACTAGTTCCATCATTCAATGTCATTTCTGCATTTCCCATAGAGCAGACAATCTTTCCCGCACCATTTATCACTCCTTCTATATCTAAATCTCCCATAGATATATCAGCATTTAATGTATCAGTTGTTATTCTATCAATTGAAATTTCTCCCATATTTATTTCAACGTCAGCAGATGATGATTGTAAATTGTCGATTGATATACTTCCTGCACTGGAATTAATTGTTGTATATACAGCTGACATATTTTCAATATCCGCCTCTCCTGCTGAAAGACTCAAATTAAAATTACCATATGATTTTCCACTTGGTAAATATACAGTTACATCTTGTGTGCCCTTTTTCCATTTTTTCTTATATTGTATTAAAACATTTAAGGAATCTCCTTCATTTATATAATAAACTTCCATTATATCTGCATTATAAGAAAATCCTATCTGTTCTTTGTTCCATTCCTCAACATCATATGACGCTGTCAATAAATCAAGTTTTAAATTATTCACTGATGTCATATCAATTGTATCACTATTATTTTCTAATTTAGTCATTCCTGTAGTATCGTTCTTTTCTATCTTAACCTTAGCCTTCGCAAAAGTCTTCCCTATCTCTTCTTTAACAATATTACTTCCACCTTTCGAGATTCCAGCCACTATACACACGATTCCTAGTACAACAATAATAGCACCAACAACTGCCGTAATTTTTATTAATTTTTTCATACATTAAACTCCTTTCTGCCTGTTATTTTATGAATTAATTCTGCAACCTGTTTAAATAACCATGGCAAAAATTTAATACAAAACAACGCTTCCGGTATTACTAACAATATTGCTACACCAAATAAAATTAATCCTATTCCCATAAGCAATACTGATGTTGCAAATCCATACCCTGAAACTATTGCAACTACAATCAATGATATTCCTGCTACTCCTAACCCAATTATAGTTCCGCCAAGACCAAAAACAATTCCTATAATAACTCCTAATATTCCACTCCATATTGGAAATGTAACTGCCGCAATTATGATAGCAACAATTATTTTAATTGCTCTTTCATCATTTTTCTTATTGTATTGTCCTGCATTATTATATTCATATTGTGCTGTATTTTGAGAATTATTATATGAATACTGTCCTGCATTTTGACTATTATTATAGCTATTGCCGGTATTTTGATTTGTATTGTATGAACCACTTGTATTATCTCTATTATAAGTTCCACCTATATTAATATTTTCACTGGTTATATTCTCTCCACTATTAATGCTTTTCTTTAATCTCATCGCTATCTGTTCAGGTGTTCCTACACTTTCAGGTACAACCATATCTTCCGTGATTCCTGCATCATCAAAATATTCTTTATAATAACTTAAAGCATCATATCTATCATTAAAAGAAACATCTGATAACATTCTTTCTAACGTTTCCATAAAAACTTTTCTAGTCATTTTCATTACCTCCTGATTTTTCATTTTCAAATAAATCCGTTATCTTTTTAGAATAATTACCCCATTCAGTTACATACATATTAAGCTGGCTTCTTCCTGTATCAGTAATTTTATAATATCTTCTATTCCTTCCATCTATGGCTTTATCGTACAATTCAAAATATCCTTCCTTCTGTAACCGTCTAAGTACCGGATATAACGTTGATTCAGATACGCTAAGAACACTTCTAACATCCTGAGTTATCTTATATCCATAGGTTCCTTCCTTTTCCTTAGATACGACGGCTAATACTATTGCATCTAATAAAGCTGCTCCTGTATTAAATATCATAGATACTCCTCCATATTATTTCTTTTTTTATATTATATGTCGTATAGTATTGTATGTCAACTACATATTATGTGATGCAAAATAACCAGAAATAAAATTTTTCAGTTTTTTTCTAAAAAATGCAATCATTTGTTAAATGTATTATAACTAAAAACTCGCAACTCTAATTTAATGTAATTATATAATTCACAGTTTCTATAACAATAATAAAAGCGTAGCTGTTGTTCCAACCTACAATTGTCAGATTTATGTCTAACCTTTTTAGATTTGGTACAAACCACTACGCTATAATTTCTTTATTTATTAAATTTACAAATTTCTATATTTACCAAGGAACTCTTTTGTTCTCTGATTTTCTGATGCAAATACCTCTTGCGGTGTTCCATCTTCTACAATAACGCCATGTTCCATAAATATAATTCTATTTGAAACTTCTTTTGCAAATGACATTTCATGAGTAACTATAACCATTGTCATATGTTCATCTGCCAATTCTTTTATAACTTTAAGAATTTCCTGCGTCAACTCGGGATCAAGAGCTGATGTTGGTTCATCAAAAAACAAAATATCCGGTTCCATTGCAAGTGCTCTTACAATAGAAACTCTTTGCTGCTGACCACCTGATAACTGACATGGATAAGAATCTTTCTTATCTGCTATACCCATTTTTTCAAGCAATTCCATCGCAGTCTTTTCAACTTCTGCCCTATCTCTTTTTTGTACATGAATTGGTGCATCAATAACATTTTTCCATACTGAATAATGTGGAAAAAGATTGAAATTCTGAAATACAAGCCCAAATGAATCTCTGATTTTCTTTAATTCATTTTTCTTTGCATACATTACTTTGCCATTCTGTGTATCAGCCATCACATCATTATTATATGTTATTTTTCCACCATCAATTTTTTCTAAATTAACTGCACATCTTAATAATGTTGACTTTCCTGAACCTGACGGTCCAATGATAGACAATACTTCACCTTTGTTAACTGAAAGGGAAATGTCTTTTAACACTTCTAAATCACCAAAGTGTTTCTGAATATTATTCATTTCTAAAACGCTCATATTCCCCTCCTATTTGTAATAATTTAATTTCTTTTCTGCAAAGTTCATTACCCATGCAACTACACTATTAAAAATAAAATAGAACACACCTGCAATAATAAATGGTGTAAAGCTTGTATTAGATGATGCAATCTGCTTTGCTACTGTAAACATTTCCAAATAAGCAATTGAGAATGCAAGTGAAGTATCCTTTACAAGACATATTACTTCATTTGTAATTGATGGAAGAATTCTTTTAATAACCTGCGGTAAAATTATTTTAAAGAATGTCTGTGCCTTATTATATCCAAGTAATCTTGCTGCCTCATATTGTCCAACAGGCATTGATTCAATACCTGAACGATATATTTCTGCAAAATAAGCTGCATAATTTAAGGCAAATGCAACTATTATGGCAATAAATCTGTAACTTCTTGGTATACGAATATGAAGTAAATAATTAGGTCCAAAATAAATTGCCATTACCTGCAACATCAATGGAGTTCCTCTCATTATTGCTATGTACACTGTTACTATATATCTTATTATTCTGTTTTTTGCCATTCTGCCAAATGCAATAACCAAACCAAGCGGTAATGAAAACAGAAGGGTTAGAAAAAATATTTTTAATGTTTCTACCATACCTTCTGACATCTTAGATATCATCATATCCAATGGCATTTTTGCTGCTAACAACATCATTCCTGTTTGTAAAGTCATTATTTCCTCCAGATTATCTTAGATTATTCTCCTAAGCAAATCATATCATCAATTCCATATTTTTCAGCAAGTTTTGTTACTGTTCCGTCTTCATACAACTTCTTAATATCTGCATTCACCTTATCTCTAAGTTCAGTATTGCCTTTCTTAAATCCAATTGCATACTGTTCAGAATTCAATTTCTCATCAAGGATTTCATATCCATCATCTCTTGATTCAATCTGATACTTAGCAACACCTATATCCATTGCAACTGCATCTACTGTTCCTGCCTGTAATTCAGCAAATGCTGTATTGTAATCTGCATATTCCTGTAAATCTGCAAATGTCTTAGCTAAATCTTCCTGATCCCCACCTTCTTTTAATAAACCAAGTGCTGCACTTCCTGCCTGAACACCTACATATTTATCTTTAAGGTCAGCTAACTTCTTAATTCCTGAATCTTTAGCAACAATCATAACCTGTTCATTATTTACATATGGGTCTGACCATGTATAATCATCTTCTCTTCCATTCATTGTAAATCCATTCCAAATACAATCAATGTTTCCATTATTTAACTCTAAGTCCTTTGAATCCCAGTCGATAGGAGTCTTTACAAGTTCCCATCCTTCAATATCACATACAGCCTGTGCAAGTTCAATGTCAAATCCTGTATATTCACCATTGTCATCCATATATCCATAAGGTGGATATTCAGCGTCAAATCCTACTGTAAAAGTTGTTTTTCCACTATCACTCTTGCTACCATTATCTTTACTTCCATTATCCTTGCTTCCACATGCAGTCATTGAAAATACCATTGCACATGATAAAGCTAATGCTACTAATTTTCTCATAATTTCCTCCTAAAAAGTCAAACTATTTCTAGTATAAACGAATTTGTGACAAAAAACTATATCTATGTTCAGAACTTTTTATTTTTATTTGCATAAAATACTAATGTAAACATTAGAAAGATGGTGTATAAATGAGCTGCACAAATTGTAATATGCATTCTAACCAAATACCTCCCTGCAGATGTGGCAATCAGGCACGAATGAACAATATGTACCGTGGTCGCAATCAAATGAGTGGAAATATGAATCAGCCTTGTTCTTCATGCAGGAATGCCGGTCCTAATAAAAAAGATGATAAACATGATAAAGAAATGAATTCATGCCCTTGTCATAAAGATGGTTGTGACATAGGAACTGATCATGTTGATAAAATGAATCCGGCTATGGCATTTGTTCCATGGCAAAAATGGGGTGAACTTTTCGATATGTGTGATGCATTTGAATGCGGAACCATATTTAAAGATTTAAATAAACCATGGAGGGGTAGAAATGAAGAATAATGCAAATCGTTTAAAACTTATGAAAATAATTAATCAGGCAAGTTTTGCAATGGATGACGTAAAATTATTTTTAGATACTCATCCCAGTTGCTCTGAAGCGATTGAATATTATAAGAAAGTTAAAAAAATAAGAATGGATGCCGTAGATGAATATACAAGGGAATTTGGTCCCATTACAGCCTACGACGTTGATGTTAAGGATTATTGGAATTGGAACGATTCCCCTTTACCATGGGAAGGAGGTAATTGCTAATGTATAGTTATGAAAAAAGACTTCAGTACCCGGTAAATATAAAATTTAGGAACCCCAAAATTGCACAGGTAATAATATCTCAGTATGGCGGAGGATATTGCAATAACGTATGATGTTTTTTCAAGTTAAAATTGGTGATGTTTTTGGGGATTTTTTAGAAGTTTTTCTTAGATGTTTTAGGATTATAAAAAATTCGGGAGCACCCACAACAAAGTTGTTTGATGCTCCTTCTAAAAGATTGCTCTTTTCAATACTGACTATCAGTATATGATTAATTTTTTTAATTGTCAATATAAATAGGGGAGTACCGAAGTACTCCCCATTAGTCAGTTCCTGTTCACTTATTCGCCAATTGCCTTTTTAAATTTCTTCCATACTTTTTCGTTCATCATCGGAGCTGGGCAATGTTTTCCGTTAACGTCAAAATGACGTATAACTGTATGTGCATTAGGACAGTATTTGCGAATGTATTTGATTAATCGCTTAACTGCTGCTGCCTGCTCTTTTGAATAAGCTTCTTTGTCCGTACTGCTGCATAATTCAATTGATACCGAATTAAAGTTAGTACATTTGCCATAATAACCGCCACCACCTGTAGTTTTACAATCATTGTATTTTCCACCTCCGACTGCCCATGCCGTTCGGTTCAGAGTGATGCTCCTGGCTATATTCCCCTGCTTATCAACAAAGAAATGTGCTCCGGCAAGTCTTGTGTTTCCTGTAGCGTAATAATCAGCATTGTTTTTTGCCGTATCGTTGCTATTTCCAGTGTAATGAATAACTATGTATTTTACATCTTTTCTGTTTCTTTTGGTCGGTGAATAGCTGATAGATTTAGCCATTCTCTTGTACATCTTCATATCTTATTCCTCACTTTCTTCATCATTTTCATTGTCAAAATGTATTTTTTCTTCTGTCTGACTTTTAATATTTTTCACTAAAGGCAGTAAGAATGTTGGTATTGTGACTCCTATATCTACTATGTTTTCTAAAATGCTTATAAGCTCATTGCATGTTATCCAAATTGCAACTATGCAGCTTATCAGGAATGTAAATGGTAATGTGATTCCTGCTGTCTCGGATGCATATAAGATAAGCTGGTCAATTATTGCACCGACTACTACCAACAGCCACATTGATACTTTCTTTGCTATTCCTCTAAAACTCTTATATGAGCTTATTGTTCCGTCTTCTCTGTACTTTGCCGCCATCAGACCTGTTGCATAATCAATAATGTTACAAAGTACCATTAGTAATGTAGGAATGTATAACACTCCTAACAAGGAAGATAATGTGCTTCCTATTGCTGTAATGATTGGTTTAATGTGTTTCATGTATTTGCTCCTTCTCTACTTATTTTTGATAATAAAATAAGTGCAGATATCAGAGTTAATTAAGCTCTAACAGCTACACTTTTATGGTAATAAAAAAGACCTTGCGGTCCTGCTCTGATTTGTTTCATGTGATTAGTCCAATTTAATATACAAACTTCTAGGTGTAAACATTAAGCGTTCCTGTAATGATACTTTAGGTGTAATAAGACCTCTGCTTGGGAACAATATAGAATCGTCATATACTCCAATGCTTCCATATAAATTATTGAAATATATGTTATTTCCATCAGAATCTGTTAACGGTTTTAAATTACTATTTAATAACTGAATTTTATGAAGTTCTAATTTATCATCTTCGTTATTGTAATTTCCTGAATATCTAGGATTTCCTAGTGGAAGTGCATAGTTATCATTTATATCATCCGTTATATTGTAAACACATGTATATTTATTCGGACTATTATATATTCCACTATCATTTCCGCCAACATATCCATATGCGTAGAATTTATTATCTGTCGCTTTTGCTATTCCACCTATTAAACAATTGCTCGTTGAATTTGAGCATTTAATTATAATGCAAATACTATCTTCCATACATAGGATTGACATACTTTTATATGCAGTAGTATTCCAACTATTTTCATCACTCAACTTTCCTGCAAAATAAGTTGGGTTAAGAATGTTTTGTTTATTAGAAGATAAAGAATCTCCAAAAGATATTTCTCTTTCTCCCCACCTATTACTAGTTGCAATTCGTATATATTTTGTAGAAAATTTGTTTATTCTAAATATCATACTTCCTATAAAATTTGTGGTTGTATCAGAAACATATACTACTTCAACATTTTCACCATAAAATTCTTCTAATGCATTTTTTAATTTTGAATAAGCACTATTATCTGTAACCTTCACATATTTATAATTCATATATTATTCCTCACTTTCTTCTAATTTATCCTCTACTACAGTCTCGTCAGTATCATTTATAACGATTGTTTCCGTTTTAAAATTAGTTTCCAATTTAACTTCATAACTGTCCTCCACTATTTCTACTTCAAATCCGTTACCACCTAGTTTTTTAATCCTATCAGCAAAATCAATTGCTTTTATTTTATTAGTGCTCTTTTCTGCGTATCTGATAGCATCTGCTATGTTTTTTAGGAATTTTGTTAGTATCATTAATAGTCACCTCCTAAAGCATTTTCAACTATCAAATCCGTCACTCCATTAATTCCATCTTCATCGTTATAAAGACTATAGTTAACTATAGCCTTATGACCTGAGCCTGGATATGCTACATAATATTTTAATTCACTAATTAGTGAAACATCATATTCTTTATCTGAAATTACATTAGTTTCTACGGCTTCTAAATTTGTTATCCAGATACTACATATACCTTCTGCAGGTAAAGTAACTTCAATAAAATCACCTATAACAACTTTTGCAAACTTTATATATTTAAAATTACTTACATCAATAGAATACATTGTAGACGGTCTTTCTCTAGTTGTCTCTGCAAATACAATTCCGTTATGGTCAATCCCTAGGTTTCTACACATTTCAGAATAATGTAAATTCATTTCCTGCGCCACATTGTTGATGCTCTTAATCTGGCTTAAAGCTGTGCTATTAATGGCACTAATCTGACTTGTAGCTGTATTATTAATACTCTCAATCTGTGTAGATGTTTTATCCTCAATAATTCCTATCTGATGTGTAACTGTGGCATTTATGTTATTCAACTGTTGACCTGTTACATTTGTAATGCTACTAATCTGATTTGATGCTACTGTATTAATACCTTTTATCTGCGATTCTCCTGCGGCAGCCGCAGAACTGTTTATTGCTTCTATCTGCGATAATGCTGTGTTGTTTATGTCTTCAAGTTTTGCATTTGTAGTATTTGCCAAATCCGTAAGCTTTGCATTCGTCACCTCTGTTATTTGTGTTGTTGCCTGCTCTGTCCTGGTATCTATCTGCTTTAGACATTCTTCATTAACTTTGACTTTATCATTTGCTTCGGCTACAAGTTTTTCTGCGTTTTCAAGCTTTTCTTCAACATATTTTCTAAACGGCTTTTCCTGTTCAGGTTCAATGTAATCTGCCGGCTTTGTACGTTCCTTAACAGGAATAACCACGGTTTTAATTGTTGTCTCACTATCCTCATTAATTATTTTCAAATATGCCAGAATTTTCTTATTTTCCTGCAATAAAATATCAGGTATTTCTACCTGACTATCGTTTATTGCTTTATTTATTGTTGTATCGCTATTGCCATTTGAAAACTGTACCTCTGTTCCATCTTCTATTGGGTCTGCTATCTTAAGAATCTGCCCCTTGTCATATTGATACAGCTGTTCAATCTGCGTCAGGGTTGATGGTCCAAATTCCACCTCATGTATGTTATTGTACATATCTGCCTCCTTTCTATACGTCATAGCCGGATATAAACTTTCTGTTAACAAAAAGAATGTTGGCTCTTCTTCCTCCACCATCACCGGTGATGTACTGTCCCGAATCTGACGCTCCCGTTTTCAAACTTCTTGTAAGCAATAAATTGTAGCCACCCTGTTTAACAATATCGAATGTAATTTCAGGATATGCGTTCCAGTCCGCATTAGTAGCTGCAATTGGAATATAGCCTTCCGGAGCTGCTATTTTAGCAGGACTTGATGTGACTACTGCAGAACATGAATAAAATAACTTTCCAAATAAATCACCTTCAGTTCCTGTTATTTTTATTTCATCTAATTTAGCTTTATCTGTAGAACTCATTAATCCAGGTGTTGTAGAACTTGCTGTTCTAGTAACACCTTCCACTGTATATTTTCCTGAATTATAAGTTAATTTATACTCTTCACCTGCAACCAAAGTATAAGGCCCTGCCTGTGCATTTCCAAAATATACAGGGATAGCTCCTGTTCCATTTACATTTAAAGTTACTTTTTCTGCCGTGTTTGTATTTGAAAATCTAACAGTAACTGTGATGCCTTGATTAAGTACAATAAAAGTATCATTCAATAATTTAACTGTCTTTGCCGCAGTTGCTCCTGAAGTAGAACAAATTCCATAACGATAAACATCTTTTGAACCATCGAAACCAATGCCATCTATTAAACGTGTGCTTGTCAATTTTCCCGCACTAAGAACTTTCTTTTCAGAATCAGATGTATTATCTACATTTCCCAGTCCTATATTTTCTGCCGTAATATTTACGTTTCCATTTCTGTATGCTGTTTCATTTGCTCCTTTTACTCCAGTTACATGACTTGAATTAGCATGAGCATCCACAGCTTTCTTTAAATCCGTAAAAAACTTATCTATTGATTTATTGTTTTTATTTACGACACCAACATCGTAAAAATCTGTTATTGACGGTAACTCTAAACCGATAGTTTCTGTTGTTTCATTAGCCATATTTTACCTCCTGTTAAGTGCATAATTCTTTTTTAATTCCTCATGTGTATATTCTGATAATTGTTCATGCGTATATTGAGCCAGTTCTTTATGCTGGTTATATAGAAGTTCAACATCAACCACTAAATTACACGGAACAATTCTGTCTAAAAGCTTTATTACATCGCTAAATACATTTTCTGATGACATGGCAATCCTTACAGTTAATTTATAATTACCTGCATCTAAATCAACTTTATAATTAGGATTGTTTTCATCGGTATTTTCGCCACATAACACAGCTAATGTTCTTTCTAACATTCTCATTGTAAAAGGTCTTTGTTCTGCAAGCATTCCGAGAATCTTCAATCTGCGTTCTTCAACTGTATATGCATCTTTATTTTGAATACCCAACATTCTCTCCCATCTTGAGCATCCGTTTTCGTCTAAAGATTCTATAAAGTTATTTTTCCATATGACATCTTCTAAAACAGTCCATAACTGCTGTACCTGTATTTGCTGTTGTTTTGTTATCTCTTTTATTTCCTGAAATTCCCGCAGCCATTCAGGGAGATATTCAATCATTTTTCTATCCAATAATATCACCCACCTTTGGAATGTATGAGGTTTCAATTATGCAATTGCCTGATTTTCCATTTAATTTAATTTGAGTTACATTTTCTACTCCCTCCATATCCAAAATTATGGATTCAATCTGACCTATTCTTATAGTTACGGATTCCTTATTATCCCATTCATTTTTTATAACTGTTTTGAAATATTCTTCTACATTTTGCTTAACCGTTTCCGAAATATCAGACCACGAATAACCGCTTTTGTATGCAATTTCTGCTTCAATATTTACATTTTTAGTTATTGGAGAATCAACAGTAACTATATGACCAATAGGTGCAATTCCAACACCTGTTCCGTCTTTAGTAGGGTCAAATTCATTTTGAATATTTGCGACAATCTCTTGTGATGCGACTTCAAACTGACTGTTTAGAATTGTTAACTTAACAGTTCCACCACCATTCCATACCGGATATACTTTACATGCTCCAACAGTTCCAAAACTCTTAGCCTTTTCCCTGTAGTCTGACTTATTTCCACCAAATGCAGCTTCACTAAATGAAGCAAAGTACCTTTCTCTTAGTGCTTCCTCGTCTTCATCTTCTGTTCCGTATACCAACACTTCAACAGCTTCGACGCTTTCCAAATCTTCAACATATTCAACCGGAATAACATCGTCATTTATGCTATTTCCATTCTCGCCTGCTTCTGTACAAGTCATACTATAATATCCGTCTCCAAGATTATCTGTTATAGAATAATTCATGTCGCCAATACTAAATTCTGTTCCCATATCAATGCTTAAATCCGTCGGAGTGCATTTAATCTTTATAACAGACGGAATGCCTTCCTTGACAAATATTCCACGTTCTGCTGCACGTTTAATCAAATAATAGTAAGATGCACTGTCTGCAAAACATTCCTGCAGTAAAATGTCCATATCTGCATACATTTGTGCATTCTCCATTGCAACAGGTGCCAGGGCATCATAAATAATAGATCCTTCTCTCTTATCCACATCACCCTGCACGTTATCAAGCATTTGGGTTAGCAGATTTTCAAATGTCATTTCTTCAAACATCCAACTCAACTCCTTCCATTTGAATTTCTTCATCATCTGATGTAGTAACTGTAATTGACACAATAACATTTCCTCTATTTGCCTTTATGTCAGTAATTTCAACAGCATTAAATCTGTCATCCTTTAGTATTGCATCTTCAATTCTGCTTCCAATCGTTTCCATAACCTGCGCAGTATTTTCTCCTAACAAATCACCAAATTCTCTTCCATAGTCATCATAGATGCTATATTCATCTGATTCTGTTAAAAGGATTTTCATAATTGCCTGCTGCAAAGTCTGTTCATCATCATCTGATATTCTTCGTATTATTTTGTTTTCAAAATCCAAAATATAAGTATCATTCGGATATACTGTCTCTTCTACAAGTTCATCTGACTGTAAATCTTCTGTTTCAGGTAACATTTACACCATCCTATCTACAACAAGATACTTCTGACCACCATCTGCCCTAATCATAACTACCTTGTCGTCTTTACTTAATTTTTTATCTGATACTGTTTCCGTTAAATACAAAAACTCACCTGTTAAGATGAGCTTTTGATTAACCTTTATTTTAAGCGGTTTTACCTTTAATACTGTACCAATTACAATATTACATGGCTTTGCTGCCTTCCTTGCATCTTCCGCTATTTTTTTAATTAGCTGTGTTAAATTAGTAACTGCTATCGAAATCACCTCCGGATAACTCTAAATCCATTAAATGCTGACTATTATTAAATGTATGGGTTACTTTATCAACTAGCAGATATCCCGATACTTTTTGGTCGTATATCTTTATTGTTACAGGAACTAAACAACCTGCCCTGACTCTGGCATCACCAAAACAGTTATTAAATTTCAATGTTTTGCCTGATTTACAGTATATATCCAGTAATGATTTCAGCTTAACCTTTACACCTTTTTTAGAATCAACCTTGTCATAATACTGTAACACACCCCATTGATTAATTGCTTTGCTGTTTTTTACAACAAACACTTCCTGTGTCCCTGTCTTTCCATTGTCATATGCTAATTTAATCTGATTGTACACCTGATCCTCTATTGACTCCTTATAATCATAAGATTCAGCAGTTTGTCCGCTTATAAGAGCATTAACAATCCAAGGTTCTCTCAGTCTTATTTTTCCATAATCATCATATAAAGTATAAATTTTTCCTTTGGCAATCAAGGTTTCATCAAGACTGTTTTGAACTATATCAAACAATGTTGCGTTATCATCTATTCTTGATACCGGATATTTAGTATCTGCCAATTTTCCACATTTCAATTTAAAATCTTTAGCAATTTTCTTCAAAAGTGCAGTTGATGTCTTATTAACAGATATATATGTATCCTTATTCTTGAAATATCTGAGTTGATCATATGCAGTAACTTCCAATGTTCCATCCGTCTTAGGCGAAAACGAAAAGATAAACCCATAAAAGAATTTTCTTTTGTTAACAATTACCGCAACAGCATCTCCATTAGTTATTTTTCTCTTATTATCTGCAAATGTAGTAAATGTTAATTTGCCCGGTGCGCCTTTTCTTTCATCTGAAAATTTCATTCCCTCCTGAACCTGATATTTGTATTTCGCAGTTCCATGAGCTACTATGACTTTTACCGAAAGATTTATTCCAGGTCTTATTTTTGAAATCTTATACTTAACTTTACGTTTAGATTTTTTCTTTTTGTCTGTATTTTTATCTAAAATCTTCTTTAAGTAGTTCAGCTCTTCCTTTCCTTTGTTATTCTTTGCATTTTTACCTTTAGAATTGTCACCTGAAGATGTGATATAATCGCTTACTACACCATATCCTGTTATCGTATGATAAGACAACGGATATGTACGTTTTTTAACTGCATCTGAGGTATTTCCTTCTATGGTATGTAATGTACTACCTGACACATATTCAACTATTCCAACGTGAGATGCGCCATCAGATTTAAAATAAACAAAATCATTTCTTTTAGGAGTATAACTCCCTTTTGTCTTAAATCTTCCTTTATCTCTAAACCATTGCATTCCTGTAGTTGTCGATGCTGTTTTTGGAACAACACTGGTAGATACATCTGCCTGATTTGCACACCATGAAGCAAACATATGACACCATGCGGCTCCATTCATTCCATACCATGCACTATATTTTGTCTTGTTTCCACTTGAAGCCTTATATCCAACCTCTTTAGATGCAATATCAATAATGTCACTCATATGGTCATCTCCTTATGGTTTTTTCAAAACTGTTCCCTTATACAGATATTTTCCTTTGGAACTGCTTTTTCTCTTATGATCCTTTGCCGCCTTTTCTATTACCTTCTTATTTTTCTTGTAAATGTCCTGTGCCTTGGAACTGTCCTTAAGCCATTTTTTTGCTATCAAAGTCAACGTTTCCTTATTTGATTTAACTGTATATGTGGCAGACTTTTTTCTTATTGTTGTTGCCCCATATTTCCTGTATTCCTTAAATTCAAGACTTACTTTATTGTCAAATCCATCACTTACCGAATCAGTTATTGTCAGTTTTTCCAAAGTCACATTTAAAATGGTATTAAACATATTAACGCCATTTGGTGCATATCTGTATATTTCCAATTTAAACGGGCTTTTATTCCTTTGCAGTTTTCTATATTTCTTTATATAACTGTCTGCTGTCATATAACCTTGCGGATAATATGCAAAAGGATATCGTTGATTTGGCAAAAGAAGTTCAAATGATATATCCGTCAGTTTTTTCTTCCTGATTACGTTTATTTCCCCCAGATTAATCAAGGTCATGGTCTTATTATCACCATCAACCTTGATTGTTATTTTTTCCGGTGGAATCGGAACATATTGACCATCAATTATAATTCTATACATTAACTATACACTCCTTCCGCTGTTGCTGCCATTTCCTCTTCAAGTCTTGTTCTCAAATGAGAAACAATACCTTCCATGTCTGTGTCTGATGTTCCGTTAATTGTGTTTCGCATATCAACTTTAATTTCAGCTGTAGTAAATCTGTTAATTGCCTTCTGTTCGGCATAATCTTTAATGTACTTTAACTGCTGGCTTGTAATATCTAATGAATCGGCTGATTTAGCAGTATTTGCTGCAGTATCGGCTGTATTATTAGCTATTGCATCTTCATTTCCATATCTATGTTTTGAAGAATCGCCCATTTCTCCTTTTTTAAACAATCCTCCAACCTTATCTTTTACTTTGTCCTCAACACCTTTACCAATGTTGTAACCTTTACCATAAGCATCACTATACTTAATTCTATAGTCAATTGAAGGTGCTTCTTTGTTTAATGTAATTGCATTATCATTTTTTCCCCAAGAAGTAACTGTATCTTGCAAAGAAGTTAATCCACTAGTCCAGTCTGTTCCAAATATCGCATCAATTATTTTCGTTACAACTTTGCCAAGACTTAAGAACCAGGATATTATCTGACCTATCAAATTGGCAACGGCTCCACCAAATGAATCAAATCCACCATTAGCAACATTTAATACCCATTCAACTATGCTGATAAATGGCGTAACAAATGTCCAACAGTACTGCAATATAGCATTAATCCATCCTATAACCGTATTAATTAACGCTGCTCCGAAAGCAAATAGACATCCCAGAATCTTTCCCGTAGCGGAAATGGTTTTGTTCTGAACTTTATTAATTGCTGCTACTATCAGATAAATAGCTGCTATTACCGCAATTATAGCAATAATAATCCATGTCAATGGGCATGATAATAATGCCGCATTGAATGCAATCTGTGAAGCTGTTGCACCTGTTGTTGCAGCGGCTTCCTTTGCTGTAACAGTTCCATGTGCTACGGCAAACAGTATTGATATCTGTTTTAATCCGTTGCTTATTGCTTCATATGTATTATGCAAAAATAATATACCATTATATATAGCTAAGGCTGTTACGATTCCCATTATAACCGGCTCAATAATAGACCAATTAGATTTAAAGAAATTAATCATTTGCGTTCCTGTATTAATAATTCCTGTTATCGCTCCCATAACCAATACAGATGCATTTGCAAAGCCTGTCGCTATCAGCTGTATTGTCGGCAGATTATTATGAATTGCATTAAACATACTAACTATTGCCGGTTGTACCTGTTCTCCAATTGTAGTTTTAACAGCATTAAAATCATTTTGATTTCTGGCCATTACACCTTCAGGAGTGTTTGCCATTGCCTCATTCATCTTTCCTACATTCTGTTCGATTACCTGAGCAAGCATATTAGCCTTTTCCATCTCAGTTCCGTTTTTCATTACCTTTTCCTGATACTCAGTAAATGAAATACCTGCACGCCTTAACGCTCCAACCTGACCTGTCATAACTTTACCTGTCATATTACCGATGTTTACCATGTCTTCACTCGTAACATTAACTCCGTGCATTTGAACTGCCAAGTCAGCCATCTTAGGTAATAAAGTTTTAACAGCATCTGTCTGATGAAAGTAAGTGGACGCCTGTTGTGCTCCATTAATTAAAGCCGTCTTGCCAACAACACCATAACCGCTTATTTCTGACGTAAGATTCTTCATTGTATTAACCTGTGCAGAACCCGCTCCCTGCATGGCTCCCATTACTTCCTTAAGCTTTGTTTCTGCCTGATGTAGCTGAGATGCTTTTTCAGCGCAATCACCAAGAAGCTGTGTACCCTGCCTTACTATATATATTCCACCAAGAGAAGCAACTAAGCCTTTTACAGTAGATAACAAACCACCTGCTGCACCTTTTCCTTCCCTTACTTTGGAATTATATTTTTCCTGTTCTCCTATTGCCTGCCTCGTATCACTTGCTATCTTCTTTAATTCTGAATCTGCTAATCCAAGCTGTGCCTTTGCTTTTGCAATACTTGAAGAATCAAATGCATTTCCCGATACTGCCTGAGCTCTTTCAAATTCCGTAATAACAGTTGAGACAGCATTTGTTATATTCATAAGCGGTGCTGTCATTCTATCTGTTAACTGGAATGCCGTCATAATCGATGCCATCTCTTTACCTGCCTTTTCTGTTTATTTTTTCGCTTTCTTCCTCTTCCTTTTCTGTTCTTGCATTGATGGAAGCAATAACGAAAGCTCTTTCCTGTCTATCTAAACTCATAAAAAATGAAGGTGTCCAATGGAACTTATGCAAACAGTAATGTGCATAAATAGAATCAGGATCACCTCCATCTATTAGTTTTTTGCTTCATCTACCTTATCCTGAAGGGTTTCATCGAATCCATTGAAATTCTGAACAAATTCAGCAAATTCGTTATACTCTCCGGGATTATCAACCATCTGCTTAATTAAATCTTCAGGGCTCATTACACCATATGAATCTAAAAGCTCTATACTATGTAAATCCGGTTCAACTACAGACGCACAAATTAATTTTGACAAAAATCCTGATGAATCAAATTTCTGTCTGTATATTCCTGGCTTTCCTGTCACCTGAACCTCTCTTGTACATGCTTCTCTTATTTTTTCATATTCATCTGTTGTCAAAGCCTTAATTTCCCACTCTAATGCTTCTCCGTTTTCATCGCATAAAGACTTTGTTGCCCTATACTTTACATTATCCTTATATTTCTTATTCTTCTTTAAAAATGCACTTAAATTACTTGCCATTGCTCTTTCCTCCTAAAATAAAATGGATAAGAAGTTTTTAAGCTCCTTATCCACTAATAATTACATATAACTTGGTTCTTTATATTCCGCATCCGTTGTATAATCCATTGCGTAACATTCAATTTCCTGCTCAATAAAATCACCATCTGCATCAAATGATGAAAGAAGAACATCTCCATCAATAACACAGTCATTATATGTTTTTGCACTTGCTCCCATTGATGTTGCCGGGTCTTCTGATTTTACTTCTGCTGTAAAGGTCGGAAGCATACCTGTATCTTTATACTCCTTTACAAGTTTATCAAACATTTCACTACACTTGTATACCGTCATTTTAAGTTTGATTTCCAAACCATTTGGCTTTTTACCTTTTATTGTTTTACCAAGAATAGGTACATCTGCAAGACTGACATTTGCTTTTGCTTCAAAGTCCTTTGCATTAAGCATTGCATATCTTCTACCACCAACTGTACAGTATAATGTAGCTAATTTACTTGAAGGTGCATCGTTCTGATTCATAAAGTTCATTTATCTTACCTTTCCTTTCTGTTGTTAATTGATAATTGTTGTCATATACAATTTTTCCATTGCACCTATGACTGTTACATTTGTAGAAATAACAACTGATTTTCTTTCTTCACCCTTTGCTACTGAAATATCATCGTCTCCAAATTCTTCTATGGCTCTTACAGATTCAAGATATTTAAAAATTACTCTTATATCATTTTTAAGTGAAATTCTTCCTGCATCATCATTTGGAACTTTACCAACGTATTTTTCATTAAATATTGATGAAATATTATCAGCAATATAATCAATAACACGGATTGTCTGGTTATCCTTAAATACATCACCTTTCTGCTCTGTGAGGGTAACAAGAGAATTAATATCAACTAATACTCTTACATTTTCACCAACCTTATGCAATGCAAATTCTCCATTTTTAATTGCATCTTCAAGTTCAAGCTGTGTATACTCTATCGGAACATCAAATTCGCCATCATATAAAACATTTGTAACCGATTTATTTATTCCCGCTGCTGCTTCAAGTCCGGCTACCCAGTAAACTAAATCAGAACTGTTCTTTACATTAATACACGCTTCTGAATCCCCTTTGTAGTTGTACATAACAACCTGTAACTTATTTCCAACTTCATCTCTCATACGCTTTGCATAAGAAAGATATAAGCCTTTTGTCACTTCACTGTTTACCTGTGAGCTGACCGGATGGTCGATATATGCAATAACGTTCACATCAGGATATGATTCCATTTTATTTAAAAATGTCTGATGGCTCTCATTTCCTGCTGTTCCATTCGTACCACCTGTTAAATTTGAACCGGCTGTTGCAGCTAAACTTGCACCTTCTTTAAATTTAACAAATTTATTTGCAACTAATTCCTTTGCAGTCTTAACTGTCTGAACATCAACCAATGATGTGTTTAAATATGTAGACACATCAAAACGTGATGCATCATCAACATTTGCTTTTATGACAATTTTTATATCGTTTCCTCTTGACCCGGAATATAATGCCTCTGCATATGTATTTGATGCTTTTGCTCCGCCACCATTTAGACGATAAGCATAAAGTTTTGTTGCATTTTTAAATACATCCCTGAAACCTTTTAATTCATCTGAACCATATGAATATCCAAGAATTTCTAATGAATTCTTTGCAAATTCCTCTGCTGTAATAGCAAAAATTTTGCCATCAGGTCCCCAGTTCAATTCAAGACCCATTCCTACAACTCCACGTTCTGCATTAACCACAATACCTGAACGGGTAGAAATAAAATTAATATAAGTTCCCGGAATTACTTTGTTCTGTGTTAAAAAATTTCCACCACCTAATGCCATTTTTACTGTCTCCTTCCATAATAATCTTCAATTTTTTTGTCAACCTCCTGCTGTGTATAACTTTCTGAATCATCTAATACAGCATTGAGAAAATCAACGTACTGTCTGTACTTATTTGATTTAATTAACTGGTCCTTACTGTGCTTCACTACCGGCACATCTTTACTCTTAGTATCTGCCATTTTTACCTCCTTGCATTTGTGTTTATGTCACAGTTTTCAATTTTTTCTTCATCATCCGGCTTATCCACGACAAAGAACTCATATGTCACTTGAAACTGTAATACTCCATCTACGATTTGACCTAAAATATTTTTCCCGTGCATTACAAATCCATCAACTGTTATGCCTTTAAGCAAATATTCCAGGTTTTCAGATACATTCAATTCATCTGCATATGTTTCTTCACTATCAGACCAATATCGTATGATAAACGGTAATGTTCTTTTATATCTGGTTCCAACTATATGCTCTATGTGTGGAGACAGGCATAAAATAGAAAAACAAGGTTCTTTTAAACCCTGTTCTACTGATTCAGTATATATCTCATATTTACTCTCATCATATTTCTGCCTAATCCGGTTAACTATGCCGTTTATTATCTTCTCTATCATTTACCATCTGCTCCTGCCAACCATTTCTTTAATTTTGCTTCAAGAATACCTGTCGCATCTCTTTTAATCTCTTCCTCTGATATTGTAAGCATATGTCTGCCTTCAACCCATCCGTTTCCACCTGCTGTCCTATGCCCAAATTCTACATAAGATGCATATTCTACCGGATTAATTACCTCAATAACGTAAGTATCACCAAAATGATGCACCGGAAGAGAATTTGCAAATGCTGCTGCACTCTGGCTCTTTCCTGATGTCCATCCTCTCCTAAGAGTTCCACCAACTTTTCCTGAACCTTTAGGATATTGTCCAACAGGCGTACGTCTTATGACTTTAGACAATAATCTTGCAGCAAGTTCTTTAGCTGCCGCTTCAAAGAATGCATCTGATTCTTTAGAAATGGCTTCCAAATTTGCTTTTAACTGTTCTAACTGTCTGTAATCTATCTTTGAATCTCTCATGCTTTATTCTCCAGTATATCAAGTACAATTTCCTGATGCGTAGGGTACACAGCCGGCTTTCCACTACACTTATATGCTTTAGTTATTCCCATGCTGTTAACATGTATTACAGAACCTGGCTTAACTTCTATTTCAGGTGCCATAAAAAGCTTAATAATCTGTGTAACTGTTGCATTTGCTTCACCATTTGCGGTTGCTACTATACTGTTATAAGACAGTCTGCACTTAATATCTGAATGAACTTTAGTTTCCTTAAACTTTGTTATGGAGGAATTAATCACCTTAGTTTTTTCAAATATATCTGCCGTGGAATCATAAGATGATTCTATTGCCTTTCGTGTCATTAAAACTGTATTTTTCGAAAGCATTTAATCAACTCCTCTCCACTGTTTCTTAATGTTCCAATTAAATTGTTAAATGCTGAATCCGGAGATGTACCACTAAAATTAACTGACGTATCGCCTACCTTAACAGAACTAACACCCTGCTCTAAGTCAAATTCTTCAAGTTTGCCTGCAGACTTCAAAGTATACAGAAATTCACCGCATACTCTGTCAATAGCCGATTCTTCAAGGCCTTTTGGCAATTCCTTTGTATGACATCTGGAATTAAGGTCAGTAACAACCTTATCTATACAGAATTTAAGCAAAGAATAATGCTCTTCAACAAATTCACATCCCATACTTCTTAAATTCTCTATAATTTTGTCTTCCATCGATTTCACCACCTTTAATGTGCTTTGACACAATTATGTATCAAAGCACTGCCACTTAACCTAATTTATGCTTAAATGCAACAATTCTAATCTGTTTAGCTTCGTAAACAGGATTCCAGTTAGTTGGATCTGCAAGTTCTGTTCTTGAAGGTCCTTCTGTCTTTGCTACATTTGCATTTGTGAAAGCAATTCCTCTTGGATGAAGAATTGATGTTCTTCTGTTAATGAGATAATCAACACCAGAACCTTTTCTCTTTGCTCTGTCTGTTTCCGTTGGTACAAATCCAACAGGATTTCCATTACCTAAGGCAACTGCTCCATTACCAAAAAGATATGTTGTATATGACTTAGTTTTTGAATCATAAGGACATCCATCATCAATAATTACTCTCTTACCCTGATACGTACCAAATGCTACATCGTTTGATGGCTGTACTGTTTCGATAAGATTCTGTTTCTTAAGGTATGCTTCTGTAGCTGAATGCATACAGATACCTGTAAGCTGTGCTTTAGCATCTCCTAACTTCTGTTCTGCATCAATAAATGCTGAACCACTCCAGTTAGCTGCTGCTCCTGAATTTCCTGTAATATCTAAAAGATTAGATGCAAGTCTTGTTTCTGCTGCTTTCTGTGGTTCCTTAACTTCCGGAATTGTTCCAAATACACCATTAAGGATTGCTACAAGTTCCTTCTGCATATCTCTTGCCCAGAACTGTGCCACCAAATCACCGATTGCTTTCATTGGGTCTGCTCCTGCAAGTGCTGCTGCTAAATCTGTAGAACTCCACATCTTAGCTCTTCTGATAACTGCAGCCACATCCTTGTTTGATGTGATTTTGTTATCTGTTAAATCTTCTCCTTCAATTACCTGCTCTGATTCTCCTGTTAAATCTTCGAAGAATGGCATTGTTACTAATGGTGATGCCTGAGAAGCCAAAGCATCAAATTCTGCATTATTTGAAACAATTCCGCTGTTAAATAATGCTGATAATTCCATTGTTCTGTTTAATACATATGGAGTAAATAACTCCGGTACGATTACATCCTGTAATGTTGTTCCTGGCATTTCTAATACCTACCTTTCTAAAATTTTTTTAATTAAATGGTTACTCCTGCGGCAGCCGCTAACTCTTTAGCCTGTGCCGGGTTTTCCTTGAGCAGTTTTCCCTGCTCTGTTAAGTTAAATGTTTCCTTGGCAAAAGGATTCTTTGTAGGATTTCCACCTTTATTAGGTTCATATCCTGCTTTCTGCTTAAACAGATGTGCCATAGTCTTATCCTCTCTGTAAGCCTTGATTGATTCATCAACACCGATAGGATTATTGTCCTTATCAAATGTAAACTTATCAATTCCGCCTGCCTTATAGATAAGATAGTCAGGATCCAATACTCCCGACTTTGCAAGTTGTTCCTTCAACGCATATTGTTTTGAAGTATTAACTGCTGCTGCCTTAAGATTTCCAATTTCTGTTTCATAATCTTTAATCTTATTCTGGAGTTCTTCATTGTCTCCATTTTCCTTCTTTAATGTTGTGATTGTTTCATTGGCTGTCTTCAGTTCCTCGCATTTATCATTAAATACGTTCTTTGGTACAGCATGTTTTGGAAACTCTTTCTTTGCAGCCTCCATTACTTCATCAACATTAAGTTTTCCATCTGTAATTTTTGCTTTTTCAAGCAATTCCTTTAACCATTCCATTTTTATTACCTCCATAGATGTTTTATTCCAGTTCTACTGGTGATTGGATTCTACCGATATACCTTCGGCAAGGTATTTCTGTTCTTTAGTGCCTACAGAAAAAGGCATATAAAAAGAGAGCCTATTTCTAAGCTCTCTGATTAACGTTATTAAATTTTAATTTTTACTGTAATCCTACCTGTGCTTTTGTTGTGGCTTTTCCATTTTCAAATGTTACATTTGCATTACTTCCAGCTGTTCCATTTCCATACCATGTATATATTTCTATAGTATATCCATTTGATTCTGACTTGGTTGATAACTCTCCATTTGAGCCAATAATATCAACTACTTCATCATAACTCATCCCTGTCTCTATCTGATTGTATTCATCCATTGTTATATACTCGGACTTATCAGATACACCTGAAATATCTTTTTGTATTGAATCATTTGTGTTTAATGCTGCTGCAATTCCTATACATATTAAAATTATAAATACTAAAATTGAAAATAAACATCCGTGTCCTTTTTTTAATGTTCTTTTACAATTCGGACAAACCTTCGCTTTCTTAGGAATTTCGCTTTGACAAAATTTGCATACCTTAGTTTCACTCATATATTCTTCCTCCCATAAATCTTTTGTTATATTTTACCATATAGAAGAGAATCTTACTATATTTTAGAACATTTCTATTTTATTTTCGTCATTTTGCACTGGAACAACTAACTGTTTTTCAGTTTTATCAATTTTACCTGTCAACTCCTCTATTCTGTTGCTAAGCCTAATAAATGTATCAATATCATCTATTCTACATTTACTCTGCATATCCTTACATCTTGTAATCTGTTCCTGTAATTCTTCCCTGTACATACTTGTCCTTTCAGTTTGTTTTTGCTGTTCTTTCAGCATCAGAATGTTTGATTGTGTCCTTTTTTGACTTTCACCAACTCAATAAAAAAGCACCCTTTCTAGGATGCCTTTAGTTCTGATTAAAAATTTCATCATATATCTTTTGAAGTTTAATTCCTTCATCATCAGGTTCATCATTGTTTGCAAGTATGTTGTCCACAATCACATCATCAATTGTATCTAACACCGCCTGAACGTCACCTAATGTAACAAGTGCTTCAATGTCTTCAATGTATGGTTTTAACGCTTTAATCTGTTCAGCCTTTACAATCATGATTCCACCTTCTTTCTTCTTGTATGAACTGGATTCACCTGAATGATGTTTCCAGTGTCAGGATTGACTGAAACTTCAACAACCTTGTTTCTGAACTTCTGACTTCTTCCATTCTTCATTTCTCTGACTGGAAGGATTTCAGAATCTTTATTTATTAAAGCATCCAAGATGTCAGAAACCTGGACACCATTTCTTTTTTGTTCTATTGAACCTATAACCCTTGCAATGGAATGATTTGACTTTCCAGTTATTGTCAAATTGTTGCTTGTAACAACACCAAGAATTTTTTCATCCATTTCCTTGCTTATGTCTTTATATAAATCAAAGTCAGCAAGTGCAGAAAGTTCACCTGATTTTATAGAAGAAGTGAACGTCTTGAACATTTTCCATTCATCTGTATTATATCTGATTTTTGCAAATTCTTCAACAGATGGTGCATTTTCACCAAGTATATCACTATACTTTGCAAAATCTTTTCTTGTCTGTGGTGAAATAGCATCTTTAACAAAGGATTTCTTCCATTCTTTATAAGTCATATCTGCAGGAACATAATATGTATTACCATCTTCATCTCTTGTAGCTCTTTGCTCACCTTTGGTAAATTCATCATCAAAATAAGGTGCTGTGCAGCTTCTACAGTTAACGTGAAATGGCGGAGCTGTTACACCCTCTTCATATTCACTCATTTTGAATACTTTGCCATCCATTTCCTGACAGATGTCTGATGTGTGGCCGTCCAACGTGGCTACAATCTCATATTTCTCAACATCCAGTTCCTTGAAACATTCTTTTTGAGCTGCCGAGCTGAAATATGCAGTTTCGGTCATTACAAGTCGTCCTGCATTTGCTTTACTTACATTCATCTTGGATGCTATCTCATTTATTGCCTTGTCAGGTCCTGAACCCGTGATGCACATATGGCTTAAACTTGTGTGTAACTGATTTATGAGCTGATTCTTATTGCCCCATATTCTGTCACTAAAGTTTTTTCCATCAGCAAGCCACGGCTTATTTACCACTTTTTCAATTAATCTGTCATTTAATGCTGCAAAGTTCGAGCCGACACCAACGCCTTTTTGAATTTCATAAGCTGTTCTGTAATAACTTTCCTTATATACATCTTTTATGTGTTTGCTTACTTCGTCGTTCAAATTACCAAATGCTACTTCTGCCTGTTGTCTGCATTGCAATTCCAACGCTTCCAATCTGCTTATATGAGCTCTTGCAGATGCATTTTCAAGTTCTTTTACCCACTCACCTGAAAAAGCGTTTTCCCTGCCCTTTTTTATGTATTCCTCAACATCCCACTTAAGTTCCTTTAACTCTTTGGCATTTAGTGATTTTTTTGCATCAAGCATAGACATATTATTGTTTTCCGCATATCGCTGATACCATGCATTTATTTTTTCGTTAATGACCTTAGCTGATTTATCAAACTGTTCCTGAATGCTTATTGTTTTTTGTATCGAGGTCTGATGTGTTGCCTCTTCCATTTCTACAAACCTGTTCTTCCAGTATTTGCTATTCTTCATCTGCTCCACCTACTGTTTGTTCGCCTGGTTTATTTAAATCTTCATCATTATTGCCATTTGTGTTCTGCTGCTGATTAAATATCTGTTGATATACATCAGAATTTTGTGCTTTTTCCTCATTTTCCTTCTGAATCTGTTTAAGCTCTGCTTCCACATCCTCAACAAACGGATGATTCTTAAGTATTGTTTTCTGACTAACGATTCCAACGCTGTCCTTACATATTGCTGCCTGCTCCTGCTCATTCTTAATACAGGTTCTTGTCCAAGTCTGTACAATGTTATTGCATTTAATGTTCTTAAAGCTACATATGGCTCTTATCAGCTTTGAAAATCCCAACTGAAACTCTGTTTCCATTAAGCCTACTTTCATTTCCAACAAAGAATACATAAACTTAAGTGCTTCACCTGACTGATTACCAAACGTCTCAGGTCTTGGGTCAAATCCCTGCCCCTGTTCAAATATCGCCTTTCTTGTTGCATCAAGGACACTGTTTCTTGCTTCTATCGGAATCTCAATGTTTAGGGTACTAATCCCTGCCCCTTCTTCTGCATCCATCTTTATTACCTTGTATTTTTTCAAATCCTGCAGAAATCCGTTTAAATCAGTTCCGCCATATCCCGATAATACAAATATAAGTTCCTGCACATCTTCCAAATCGTTGATAAAGCCACTGTATACCTTGTCATATACATCTATTAAGCTTTTGATATTATCAAGGTCAGATGATTTAATGTTGTTATTAAAAAACGGAATGAAAGGTATTTCTTCCATTCCGTGACTATACTCGCTTACGAGTTCTCCTGTTGTCGGATTCTTAAATATTGCATAATCTGTTAAGTTGTCATAATTTAAATCTGATTGAAGTCTTCTGTATACCTGACATTCCTCTTTGTTCCAATATTCATATATTGTGTAGTTTTTTCCATCTGCTTCATCTATCTGGGTATATACTCTTAATGCTCCTATCAGTTTCTGTTTTGCTGACTTATTCCATATCGGAACAATCTGTTTGCTATCAATAACTGCCCACTCAAATTCATTTAGCTTATTTGTCCAATAATGAATCCATGCAACACCTGCATTGGCTGCATTAACACAAAGCTCCATGCATTCTTTTCTATATTCATCTCCTAAGGACTTTAATATTTCTGCATTAGCCTTTGAATTACCAACATCAAACGTAGGCGGAGTAGTGAATGCATAAGCTGCTTTCTGATTTACTATAAGGCCATGAAAATTACGGGGTATTCTGTTATCCGCATTTCTCAAAGGATTGCCTTCATTGTCTTCCTTTTTAGGACCATATAACACATCACTCTGATTTCTGTAATATCTGTCAGCAATATCACATTTAACCATGTACATTGCATGCCCCGGCATATACTGACTTAATAATTCTTTCATTCTATCTAAATCCACTTGCTTCACCTCTTTACTTTAATACTGATAATCCATCAGATTTCTTTGCACAATCTTCTGCAATGCCTGTTGTTGCATCCTGTGCATCGTCATGATCATTCTTTCCTTCTCTCTGATACCTTGACATTGCCTTGTAATAATCAGGCCATCTGTTCTTCCAGTCTTCAGGAAAATATATATGTTGCATTACCCACGCTGAATTTGAAAAAATTCTTGCATTCTTGTTGTTATGCTGTGTAAACCACTTAATAACTGTCTTGTTACTTTTTAATTCATCCAGAAGTATTCTCTTAACACTTCTGGCAAATCCTCTACCACCATTATTTGATTCGATTCTTGCAATATTTACATTTCCATCAAATAACAGCTTAGCTGTTAACGGCTCTGTAACTTCCATTGGTTCCTGCGTATATATAACATCAAGTACGTACGCTTCATTGTCAAATGTTACTCCGTAGTTAATACTGCATAAGTAATCCTTACCTTCATCTGCGGTATCTGTATAATTTCTAATCTGCTTAAATTGTGGCATTTCTTTGTACGTCTTAAATGAAGTGTACATTCTGCCCTTTATGTCAATAGGATTCTGCTGATAGTTTGCTTCTGCAATATCAATACCCATTGTTGCTCTTTTATTTTCATATGACTTTTTTGACAATATTTCAGGACAAAGCATTGTGCCATCTTCCTTAACCGCCTTATAGCATATATGCCTTACTTTTACTCCTATGCTCTTAAAGTGTTCCAATGCCCTACCTGCCAAATCAAGGCTGTGCCATCTTGTCATGACTATTATTGTTTTGCCACCCTCTTCAAGTCTTGACATCATCGTATCTGTAAACCATGTCCAATGATTATCAAGAATATTTGCATTATTTGCTTCGAGTGCCGACTTAATCAAATCATCGATAATCATCAACGTAGCACCAAAACCTGTTGCTGTTCCTGTTGGTGATGTTGCCAAATAGTTATTATATCCATTTTCCAATGACCACATATTCATTGCTCCATCACCACGTTTAATGGTTACTCCCGGAAAAACATCCGAATAGACAGCCTTGTTTTCATCTGCCTTTTCTTCAAGAATTGTATTTCTTACACCTTTTGAAAATGTTGTTGATAATGTTTCATTGTATGAGCCTGTCATTATCTTTTGTGTCTGGTCATTCCCAAGAATCCATTCAACAAAATTACCAACTGTTCTTGATTTGCCATGTCTTGGTGGCATATTTACAACCATCACTTCATCATCTGATTTTACAAAGCTTTGCAATTCATTACAGAAATCATGTAAAAAGCTCCTATCCTCTTTGTAGAAGTCAGGAGCCTTTAATTTGCAATACTGCCAGAAATCTCTTCTTGCTAATTCTATTTTTGCATATAATCTTATTAAATTTTTATTCAGATTCAAGGTCCTCACCTGCCAATCTAAGCAGCTGTTCAGTACTTAATTCCTCAAAAGGATTATTAACATTTCCTGACACCTCAACCTTATCCTTAAACATTCCCAAATGTCTTCCCAAAAGTTCCAAAGCTTTTACCTTGTCATAGGTTGTCAACTCTATTCCATTCTTGCCTTGCTTAATACCAGAAATCGCCTTAATTTGTCTTCTTGAAAGTTTGTCAGTTTCTGTTATCTCAACTGCCTGACAATACATCTGATTACCTTCACTATCCAAAACAGGAACGTAATCTCCCTCAGATGTTTGTATCATCACCGGCTTAGTTACAACCTTTGCATAATCGGAACCATTTGCAAAGGCAATTGCTGCCAGTTCCTGTATTACATCATCCTGCGTTACTTCTATTCTCTCCAATCTGTCCTTAATTCTCTTGTCTATGTAATCTTTTACCTCTGGGTTGTTCATTAAACGGGTGGCTGCAGCTGCTGCTGTATTATCATTTTTGACGTGTGGATATGCTTCCTTATACGCCCTTGTTCCATTCAAATCAATTAAATATTCATTTGCAAATATTATTTGTTTGTCAGTCACTGCAACCACTCCTTTCTGATTTATTCAAATAAATTGTGTATAACTTATTACGCTTTTTATTTATGCATTAAAAAAGCACCCTGATTAAGGATGCTCTTTCATAACTTTTTTATTATATATAATTTTATTTTTATACTATAGCTAATTATATAATTTTAAATCATTTATTAATATCAGTTTCTATTATTCTAAATATTCGCTTTATGACCATAAATAAATTTGATACCATAACAAACGACAATGAGTATATAATACAACTAAACACTATATTATATTTTCCTGTATACGTACAGAAAAAACATACAATTAATAATATAGTACTTATCAATATTTCATACATTACTGCATAATAAGTCTCTACAATTGTTAATTTTGCTATTTCATATTCGGTATTATAGTATTCTTTATTATTTTTTATCTTTGCTTTCATTTCTATTACAGTACTCAGCATAGTAAATAACATAGCTGTTAATATAGAAATTACAATAGTAATATTATCCAAAATATCACTATTGATGTTTTTATATAGTCCCGCTGAACAACCTAATAAAATCGGTACAAAAGTATAGTTTAATATTGGTAAGATTCTTAATCTGTTATCTTTTTTCCCTCTAAAACACTTAAAATGATTTATAATTATCTCTTTAAACGATAAATAATCTAATTTTGCTCCAATTAAACTAACTAAGTATATTGTTATTGCTACAATTAATAATATATATTTCATATTTGAAACAATTATTCTATGCAACTTATCCACTCCATTCTTTTTAAACAATAAAACCTATTAATTTTAAATATTCATATGCTGTAATTTTCATTTGATTCTTTAATGAATTAAAATTTGGTATTCCATTAATAATTGAAATTTGATCTGTTATATCTTCGTTTACTTTTAATTCTGTAGTATCATTAAAATCAATTGTTTTTGTTTTCTTATTAATAGAAAATTCAAGTTTAAGCTGATCATATGTGAAATCTGGCAATTCAATTATGCTTGTGCTAGCTCTTTGTCCATTTAAGCATTCTAAAATTGCTTCCCTTTTATTTTTTATAAAACCTGTTGGTTTTATAATTACACGTTCCTCTCTAAGCTTAACACCACTATTTGCTCCAATTCTATTTACAGTTTCTTCTGGAATTTCATATTGTATTAATCTTATCTTTTCTAATTTTCCAATATTCATAATTCTTTTAATATATTGAACTGGATACAAAGATCCCCATGCTGCACTTTCTCGAATTTTGTTTGATTCTAAGCACTTACTAATATATCTTGTAAATACACTTTTTATTCCTAAATTCCCTAATGTTTGTAAAATAACAACGGCTTTACTTTTGTTTCCCTTGGCTAAAGCTATACAAAAACCAAAAAATCGGCATCGGCAAAGATAAAAACCAAAAGGAAGAATATCCGCCTGCGTAGATTTCTTTTCAGTTGTTGAATTGTCTGTAATATCAACTAATTCTGACTGAATCCCATATTCGCCCGTTTTTACAGTACCAACTAGAATAGTATATTCTTGTTTTCCATTTACATTTACATCTTCTAGTTTTACATTATCAAATTTGTACAATCGTTCATTATTAATATCATTAGAATATGTTTTTCCATTAATATCAATATAGTCCTTAATTAATTCAATAATACTTTTTGACATGTAAACATTATTCAAATTAATATTGATTTTTCTTTCCGAATTATATAATGATAATCCATAAATACTCAATCCTACTCGTTTTGCCATATTCTTTCCCTCCAAAACTTTTATTTAAAATAATAGTACAACAATTTGTGACATTATTCAACAAAAAAGACAGCTTTTCAGCTGCCTTTAAAAGTTTATACTGGGGGAAAAACAAAAGTTATTGTCATACTTTTGCAAGTTTAATTATACCATATCTGTTTATTTAATGAGTTTAATTTGTTTAGTTTGTTTAGTTATTCAGATAGTCAGTTATCACCTGTGATACCCTTCCATTCGTACATCCAATAATGCCTGCAATTTCCTTTACTGACTTTCCATCAATAAATCTATAAATGAATATTTCCTTAATTTTCACATCCTCAATTCTGTTAATAAACTCTTCCACCTTTGCATTGTCACTCTTGGCTTTGCTGACTTCCTGCTCCCACTTTTCCAGATTACGTATTCGTCTATCTGATTCCACAGGTTCTTCCATCTGTACTGCCATATGCGTTTCTATATATGGATGCTCTGCCATTGAGCTTTTTACCTTTCCATATACTGTTGGTATGTCCTTATATCTTTCTTCCTCTATCTTTTTTAGATTGCGTTCTATTAACCTCTCATTAACCTTATATGCTTCCAGTTCTTTCCTTGTCATTACCTTATCCTTTCTGTTTTATGCAAATAAAAAACCAACCACCGAATATTGGTAGTTGGCTTTATGACATCTTCTTTTTAATGTTCTGGTGCACATTTGGCACAAAATCCATTTCCTGCATCTCCATTAACATAATCATCTAAATCAAATACTTCTCCACAATCAGGACATGAAAAATATTTTCCAATACAAGATTCACAAACATATCCTCCGTTAAAATGTCTTGTCTGTGCACCTTCTTTTCCACAACTAATACATTTTGCCATAGAAGAATCCTCCTCTCTCTAGTAATACACAAATTATACCATTCCAACTACCTCTATTCAATTATCAATGTTCGACCTTTATCGACTAATCATCATCCCATTTTCTTGCGTCACGTTCCCTGCGTCTGTCGTCTCTGGATCTCATAATACATAGTGAATATACTGCTGCTATCACTATGATTACTATTGCTATAATTAATATCTTAATCATTCGTTTCACCTGCCTTTACTATTTCTATAACAGTCTGATATAATGCTGAATTTCTACCAACAAGTTTAGTGATGTATATATCCAACTCTTCCACAACCTTATCCACGTTATAAGTTGTTGGTATTCTATTAATTTCATCAATAACACACTGACCCAAATCATTGTCTTGTATTATTCCAGTTTCTTTAAGTATATTAATCACTTCATCTGCGTCTATTAATCTCATTTCTTTCCTCCACATAAAAAAACTACCAACCAAATACTGGCTGATAGTTTTCTCAATTACTTATTCTGTTCAATAAACTCGTTCATCATTCTTGTGAGCTGGCTTGCCTTACTTACTCCTAGCTTGTCGCAGGTTTCTGCAAATGCATCTGCCACGTCCTTTTTTAACTTGTATGTCTTTGCAACATACCCAGCTTTGGCATTCCACTTCTGGGATGCAATCGTCTGACTATTTGGCTCTCCCTTAGGCATCTTATTGTTCTCCTTTACCTATTTTCTTCAATAAATTGTTGCATTAACTTTGTCAATTCAGGACCCTGAGATAAATGCAATTCCTTGCATACCTTTTTAAATTCTTCTGCAACAGCTGTATTGACTTTGTATGTCTTTGCTGACACTCCTGCTTTCATATCCCATTTGTCCTGTGCTCTAATCTTCTTTTCGTCCATTTATAATCCTCCATAATTGCGGTATCGTCTCAATTAGCATATATAACGATGCACATATTACAAATACGCATCCTACTATAGACCATTCCGTTGCTAAAGCTAATATGATGGTAAACAAAAAAAATGCTGTAGAAAAGTTAAACTTCTTCATTTTATTTTCTTTCCCAATGTGCTAATATACTTGTAAGAGATTGGGAGATTTCTCTCCCTTTCTCCTATGTAAGAGCCTTTATGAGTTCGGCGATTGATGTAATCAATGCTGCTATTGCTATTAACGACTTGATTACCAAATCCCATATCTTAAGGCTCTTTTTGTCTTTTCTCTTGCCCATTGGTTTTACCTCCTTCATTTGATATATTTATTGTATCATACGTGTACGTATATGTCAATACTTTTACCAAACAAATTAAGTTTTTTGAAATTTATCAGCCAATATTTAGTTTTCAATGTACATTTTACTTCTTAACATTTCTTAACATCTATTCATTCTGTCTTATGAATGTATCAATACCACATTCTTCTTTTAAAATTGCTATCTGATCATCCCAGCAGCTCCAATCAGGATTCATAATACATTCTGTTTTATTGTTGAATATTTCTCTAAACTCTAACAGTCTTTTTTTACCAAAGCCAAATCCGTCCCTTAAAGATACCATTGCCAGGATTCCCACACTGTCTACTGTCTGATTTTTCATTCCATCACACCATTCTTCAACATCTTTTTCTTTAATAGCAACTGGAAGTTTTGTAATGTTTCATAATATTACTCCTCAATTTTATATTTGAACGACAATGGGCAGCCAAAACCTAATTCGCCACCCAAACATGGATAATCATTCTCATCACCAGTTATAAAACTGCAACCATATTCACAATACCCAGTGTCGCTTTCATAGTATGTCGTTTTACAATAGTCACAGTTTTCATAATTGTTTTCGTAGATTTCTTCTTCCATAGGCTATACCTGCTTGTCTGCAATGCACTTAATATTATTCTCTATCTGTCTGTAAGTTTCATTTGCACCAAGAATACTAAGCACTGCATTTGATAACATACTCTTTGTTGAGTTATCAAAAGTCTCTTTCATCGTCTTATTAACCTGTTTACGAATATCATTCATAAACTTATCAAGATCCTTTTTAATCATGTCATCGAAATCAAACTGTCTATTGATATATTCCTCAAATGATACATTTTCAAAATCATCATTATACGAACTTGTGTGTCCTTTCTTCTTGGCTCTAAGCTTTTTAGAATCAAGTCTTTCCTTTAATTCTTTCTTAATATACTGTTCTACTGTATATTCCTTTTCTTCCGTATCGTCCCAATAATCTCCACCAACTTTGATTTTGGTATTTGCTATGTATTCATCAACAAAACGCTGAAAATTCTCAGAAACCTTTTCTTCAATGGTTTTCTTAGCAAGATTATCAGCAACCTTTCTAACAGTTCCCTCAATCTGTTCTTTCACAATGTTTTCGATATTTGTCTCCATTGTATTCTGTACAAGAGACTCTAAATTTTCTAAATCAATAGTTACTTTCATATTGTTATTCTCCTTCAAATTCGTCCCAATTAATTAAAACCTACTGCTTATAACATGGATAATATGTAGTAGTTCCTGATGTGCTTCATGTTCGCGCAGTTTCGCATCTCTCCATGCTCCATCTCCTATGTAATATTTGGCTTTAAGTCTGCCGTTTGACCTAACCTCAACTTCTATTTCAGCAATGCAGAAATTTAATTCCACCAATTCTTTTATTGTCACTATTGTTCACCTCCTCAAATAAATGCTAACTGTTCTTTTGATGCATCTATTCTCATATTTGGCATTCGCTTTCCAACACACAATTCTGGCAAATTGGCTTTTACAATTGCTTGTGCAAATGGTGGTGGAACTGCATTACCGCATCTTTTTACTTGTTCTGTACGGCTATATGTCTTTCCCTCAAAATCGTGGTCAATAATGTAATCATCCGGGAATCCTTGACATCCATATAACTCTTTAGGCTCCAGCATTCTCAATCCAATATCCACAATTTGATATTCAACACCTTCAATGGTTACTAGTCCGAATCTGTCTTTTGATGTAATTGTGTCCAATGGCTCTTTTATGTCTTGTCCTGTTCCTTCACCATAATACTTAATCAGAAACGCTCTTACTTCTCCAAAATGCCCAGCTGATGTTGTAATTGTGTGTAGAGGTTCTCTTATATCTTGACCTGTACCTGATTTATAAAACTTACTCAAAAAGGAAGTTACAAGACCATATCTATTGCTTCCGTCAACTGTCATCAATGGCTCTTTTATCATCTGCCCTCTCACATCATCTTTACTCGTCTCTGAATGATACTGAATTAATGCTGGAGCACATAAATAATGTTTTCCACTTGATACTATTGTTGGAAGGGGTTCTCTTATGTCATGTATTCTTGGTGCTTGTCCTTGTCTTTCGCCGTATCCTATAGGTACTATGAACGGTTCCTGATTATCAATTACAAATTTCTTTATTCCTCTTGCTATTCTCTGCATTGTTTTATCGGCAAGCGGTCTTACAGCTCTGATGCCATACTTTTCCTTTATCTATGCCGATGTATCAAAAATGCTTGGGCAAGGAATACTAAAGTCAAGTTTTGTATATGCTCCAACATAAGGTTTTACAAGTCCAGCCTTAACCTCTTCACTGTTCAAAGGTCCATGTGTATGTTTTGGCCATTTAATTGGCTTTCCATCACATCTTGCTATCATAAAGAACCTTTTCCTTTTTGTAGGTGCTCCATAGTCAGCAGCTACAAGTTCATTAAATTCAACATCATATCCTAACTCTTTGAACTGTTTTACGAATTTCTTAAATGTAACACCTTGTTTATTTTTAATTGGTCTATGGCTTCGGTTAAGTGGTCCCCATGTCTTAAATTCTTCAACATTTTCTAGGATGATAACTCTAGGCCTAACTAATCCTGCCCATCTTAATGCAACCCAAGCAAGACCTCTTATCGCTTTATCCTTAGGTTTTCCACCTTTTGCCTTACTGAAATGTTTGCAATCAGGACTAAACCATGCTAATCCAACCGGATGTCCCTTACATGCTTGTATTGGGTCAACGTCCCATACCGATTCACAATAATGTTTTGTGCTTGGATGATTTGCTTTATGCATCCTTATTGCTTCCGGATCATGATTAATTGCTATATCAACACTATATCCGGTAGCCATTTCTATTCCTGTAGATGCTCCGCCACCTCCTGCAAAGTTATCCACAATCAATTCACCTTTTATCATTTTTCTCCAGGAACTGATATATCATTACTCTGGCCAGAGTTCCGCTCCTTTCGATTATTTTTTATTCTTCAAACTGATAGTTATATCCATCTAATGCAAATGGTTTCTTTATTCTGTTATGGCATCTGTCTGCTATCGTCTGATAAGACATGTTATTTCTAATGCCTGCTTCTCTTACACTTACATATGTTTCTACAATCCTTCCTGCTTCATCTATCTTTATTACTGGTTTTCTTTTACCTGACATTCTCGCAGTAAGTTTCCCTAATTCCTCTCTTGTTATGAATCCTATGTTGTCTCTATGATTGTTCCAAATACTCAAGTCCTTATGGTATGGTACTTTTCCTTTTGGAATTTCATTGACAAATGTATTAACCAATAATTTGAAAACTGTGTAGTCCTTTGCTTTTCCATCAATAGTGATTTTCACAAATAAATTTCTTTTGTTCTTTCTCCTAAATGGTGTTAACATTTTTTTCTTACCGTTCTTGAATGTTTTTCTTACTTTTCCATCTATGCTGATTTCATATTGGTTATTTCCCGGCAAATTAATTAAATGCCAATAATTTGCAGGTTCATTAACTCTTACATCCATTTAACTCTTCCAATCTCTTCTGTAACTGCTCTCTTTCAAGCGTAATTGCTCTTACTTCTTCCCTCTGTTCATCTGTCATATAATCAGCACTAATCAGAAACATCTCCCTGCCATCTAACTGTCTGATTCTGTATTCAATCTGTTCTTTTGTCATTTTGTTTATATCCATATCTATCTCCTCATTAACAATTTACGTTCAAGTGATTCCATATCATCTTTGCTATAATTTCGTTCAGTAAAGTTTGCTTTGCTCTGCTCCGGCTTCTTTTTGTCCGACTTATAAAAATTCATCCAGCCTTTTGATGTTGCTTCTTTAACAATCTCTACAAGTTCATCATCACTACAGCCTTTATCTTTAAAAGTATTAAGCTGCTCAATGAGATTAACAATCTTGCTTCCCGGTACTGGTGCTGACCTTTCCCGCATGGCAAGATATGCAGCAAATGCATCATTCACTTTTTCTGAATCGAAATATGTATTTACTTTACTTTTGTTTACTTTTATTTTCTTTTGTTGCATATCTGTTGCACTATCTCTGTTTTCTGTTACATTAATGTTCGTTTCTGTTACAGAAACCCCTTTTATGGGTTCATTTAATAAGGGTTGACCATTTTTATCAATCAACCTATATTTTTCTTTCTGGACTTTGTTCCTAACAGTCACTGTATCATAGCGTCGCTGAACTCCAACAGAGGTTACAACTCCTTGCATCAGGAGGTCATAATCGAATAGACCTATATCCGCACAAGAGAGAATAACTTGTAACACAAAGTCTTTTTTATTAATCCATCTATTTCCGATTATCTTGATGATTTTAACCGGCAGATTCTTCTTAAGCTGTTCAAAATTCTTAAATTCAAGAAAGTAACCTTCGCGATAAATCATCGAAATGACTACGTCGTAAATAGTCTGACCTAATGGACCATATTCGTTCATCAGGTCCATGATTTTGAAATCTTCGTAATAATCAACATCTTTGGGGAAATAGCTAAGTCCTTTTTTTATTGGTCTTGCCATGTTCACTCCTTATTCTGTATTGCTTACAGTTACAATAACGTGGGGATTTTCTCCTTCTCTTGTATACCTTTTTCTTAAAATCATGTCACAAATCTGCGTATCATCTCCATAAGCCACTTTATTTAATGCGTCACATACAACCTTTGCAATATTATCTATATCAGGTTTCTTACAAGGTCTTTCTAACCCTTCCTGCATTAATTTTACTTTCTTTTTACTTGTACTTTTGGGAATCTCATACACCGCCGTTACAGCCATTGTCAAAGGCTCTTTATCAAAATAGCCTTTAAAATCTTCATCTTCTGCGACTTCGGTATAGTTTGTCTTTATCAGATTCTCATATAGAACTGTTCCATCCGGTGTGATACTTTGCATTCTTCCTAATTTTGAATTGTAAAATGTTCTTGCCCTGGCTTTTCCTTTTGGCGGTCCGGGAATTACAAATGTTATGCCCACCTTGTCTCCTTTCTGCCTGCCACATTATGTAGCAGGCTAATTACATAAACATAGTTAATTAATTTCGTGATATATATTTGTTATCAGATATGTGCTTTATATTGACATGTCAATTAATAGTTACCATAATGTTCTCTAAGCAATTTCCTTTCAACTCTTAAAGTTTTAAATTGGCTCTTTATTCTTGCTGACTCTTGTCTTTCGTGTGCCTTTACATACTTTATTTCCTCTGGAAGAGGTCTATAATATCCATTACCATCCTGCATGTTAAGAATTACCGTATTTTCTCTTGCTTCTGCAATCATTCTTCGTATTTGTCTGTCATTAAGACCTGTCACAATCCTTAGCCGTGTTCTTGTTATGGCATTTTTTCTTCCATATGGAATGTAATCCACTATGTCCATAGGCTTGTCCTCCTACTGGAAAAATGACTGTTGAACTGCCTGAGCCGTTGTCTGTTGAGGCTGTTCTGTCGTCTGCTCCTTAGCTACTTCTTCACCTTCACCGGCATTAGCACTTTCCATTTCCTCTGCAGATCCTTCAACAATCATTCCTTCATCCATTTCCACATAATCCTTTGTTCCATCCTCATTAATCACTGCCATGTCACTGTCAAGAGCTGTCTGCATTTCAATGCTCATGATTCCCCATTTACTGATAATCTGTCTTAACATTGTCTTGTAAGCCATTCCGTCAAAATCCTTGCTCCAGAATGTCCACTTTGTTCCTTTCTTCACATCTGCAGCATAACCCTGGGAATACTTAATTGCATGAGCCTTCATCTTTTCCTTTGACCAGTACATTGCCTTCTTAAATCCGTTTGTATATTCAAACATTGCATAGTAACCAATTGTCTCAGCCTTTTCTCTTTCAGCTTCATCAGCTATAAGCTTAACCTCTATCTCTTCATCTAAAGGATTGAAGTTAATCAATTCACCTTCCTTAATAGCTAGCACATTTAATTTCTTATATTGTCCTGATCTGATTGCCAGCTGTATGTAGCCTTTATATCCAAGCTGGAACTGTGCAACCTTAACACCTGCATTGTTATTTTTGAAAGGAACCATGTAATACTGTCCTAACTGTGGACTTGGAGATAGATTTAAACTTTCACCCAAAAGTGCTGCACTTAATATGGATGCATTTGTACACTCCTGTAGTGATGCATTTGCATTAACTGCACTTATGATTGATGATATGAATCTTGTTCCATTCTTTCCACCCACTATGCTGTTAATCTGATTCTTTACTGCGTCATTTGATAAATACGCTGTCAATGATGTTTTCTGCTGACTTTTTGCTAAATTATTTGATACTGCCATTTACTTTTCCTCCTTATCATCGAACTTTTTTGTTAATACATCTATTAATTCGTCTAATGCATGATCTAACGACTCCATTAATTCATTTTCATTCATAAAAGCAATATCTACTGCATGTCTCAAATCTGCTTCATCTATACCCATTTCAATTTTTAAACCGTATATTATGCAAGATAAATCTGATAATATATCTGATTTGGTTCCTTTAACATGTACACTTCCATTTTCTATTTTAATCATCCGTATTTCCTCCCTATTTCACTGGTCCAAATTCTATATTGTTACTCTTCAAATAATTCTTTAATCCTTCAAACTGAGTTGCTGTTGCTCTTACTCTAAAGTCAAGTTCAATCAATTCTTCCGTGAAAGTTTCTACTGCTTCTGTAGCTGCAGTTTCTTTCTCTTCTTTACTTTCATTAGTCTGAATCTTTCCAGCATCGGCAACTCTTTCAGCTTCTGCCTTTTCTCTTTCCCTGCGTGCTTCAAGTTCTGCCTGTCTCTTTGCCTCATATTCAGCTTTTCTTCTTGCATTTTCCTCAAATTTCTGTTTTACAGTCAAAGCATCTGTCATACTGAAGTTTTTAAGATATGCTTCTTTCATTTCAAACTGGTATTCACCATCATCATTGTTAATAATGTCTAACTCACTTGTTACTCTTTCAAGTAACTCTGTCATTTCCGTTTTTATACTTTTAAGGGTTGTTGTCGCGTTAAGATATGTAGGCTTAAATACCTTGTCCCATGTTAAGATTGATAACAAATCACTTTCGCCAAATATTCCATCGTAAATCTCCTGAACCTTTACGAGTTTTTCATCTCTCTTTTTCTGCTCATAAGCCTTTACCTGACTGTCAATGTTGTTGTTTGCTTCTCCAATGATTCCAATTAGTTCCTTTACCTGACTTTCAAATTCTGTATATGGCTCAAGCATCATCTTTTTAACGTCTTTTCTTTTGGTATCTAAAACCTTTATGAATTTGTTAAGATTTGCTCTGTCTGATTTTGCATCTTTTATGTTATCGTCTGTGTATACAAGAGTTTTATAATCATTTGCTCTTGTTGTTATTTCCTGCTTTAATTCCTCATAATTCCAATCTATCTTTTTGATTGCATTTTCATCTGTTGGATTATAAATCTGTAATTCCATTTTTTCCTATTCCTTTCTGTTTAAAATTCTGGCATTATTAATGCCGGTCTTGTTTTTGTTTTGACTTTATTAATAAATTCCTGCTCTTTTTTATAAAGAAAGTTAATATCTTCCTCAACTTCACTTCGTTCAATATGATAATCTTTAGTAATAAGCCTTATCTCACCATTCCATAAGCTTTTTATCTGTGCTCTTAAAACAACAAATTGATATTCTGTTACCATAAGATAATGTAAGACCTGTATGTAATAATTATCCGGGATATGTTCCCCGTCCCACTTTTCTTTATGGATTGAACTAAACAGCTCTGTTGTCTTACATTCAAAGATTCCTTTTCTTCCGGATTCAAGCTCTGTCAACTCTCCGTCAAGAGATGCATGTGCAAATGGATATTTATCATTAAGCAGCATGTTGTCTCCGAAGTATTCAACTCTGTATTCCGGATGATCCAGTGCAAATATTGCCCTTATGTGTTCCTCTGCCTTACTTCCGTATATGACGTATGGCTTGTCTGATATGTCGATGGGCTTTCTTATTCCTACCATCTCCTCCCAAAACTCTTCATTGGTCTTGTATGGATTTAGTCCTAAAACTGCAGCTGCATCTGAACCACCTATCTTACCTTTTCTTGCCTTAAGCCATTCAGCCTTAGTTGCATATTGAACTCTTCTTATATGGATATGTTCATTTTGTTCCAATAAACAATCACACTTTTCTCCAGGGTCTAACGTTGCTCCGCAGTTAGGACATTCGTTGTAATACATATCCTGCACCTACTTTCTGCAACGCAGCCATACATCAAATGCAAATAGTCCATATATGATAATTGCTCCAATTGTTATGATTGCTGCTATCTTATTTACATTTCCGGTAGCAATCCATTTGTTATTGCTTAATACTGCACATATTAAAACTGCAATCACAACATCCTTAACCAAATGTAGGTCCCATGCAATATCTTCTAATTTGGACTTTTTAGCCTTTTGACTATTTTCGTTAATTGGTATAAAATGAAACTGTAATATTATTTTGCGAATGCTTGTCGGGACTTCCACTTCCGCAGGCATTCTTTTTTCTTGTACGTCTATCAATTTTTTATAATCTCCTTTTCGTAGCCTAACTGGTCAGCCGTCTGCTGGTTCAGCTTCTCAGTCATTTTCTTTTTCTCCTGTTCTGTCAAATTATCCCATTCATATTGATTTCCCTGATAATTAACAAAAATTAATACTTTCAAATTTTCATCACTCCTAACTTTCTGTTTTATCTTATGCTTTGCCTCACTTGTCTGTTGCTTATAATTTCCATAATGCCTGAATAATAAGTGCGTTAACTGTTAATCCTCTTTTCTTTGCTAACTCTTTGAGCTTCGCGTGTAGCTCTGTTGGGATTCTTATTGTTGTCTGTACCATTCCTTTGCTCCTTTCGTTTTGATATTAAAATGATACGACTTAATTCGAGGTTTCCCTTGTGCTGTAAGCACGAGGTTTGTCAACCTTTTTCGACTTTTAAATTAAATAATTCGCTTCAAGTTGATTTTAATTCAACTTAATTTGCAAAAAAAATTTTATCTCTTTGTTCATTTGATAAATTAAGAATTTCCTGCATTTTCACAATTTCACTTGCTTTAAATTCAGTTTGGTTATTAAGTTTTTTATAAAACCCTTCTCTACTTAACTTTAATGCACGTGCTATAAACGTTAATTTTAATCCAGAATTTTCTATAACCTTATTTAATGCTTCACTATCTGTCACTCTATCATCTCCTTATCTCTTAATTAGGAACACCTATGCTGCAACATAGATGTTCCCATTCCAATAATCAACCCGTATAGCCGTTAGTCCAGCTTTTTCTTGTACCTCAAATAAAGTGTATATGCTAATTTAGCCACACCTATACATATGAAGTACACTCCTAAGAATCTAATCATATTTACATTTACTTTTGGATATGATAATATCTGAATTAAGCAAGGGCTTTCGCCCCTGCCGGCTGGCTAGAACAGCCTATCAATTGCTAATAGGATTATTCCTACCAACAGGTCTATCAAAGCACTTATCAGGGTATCTTTGATAGACTTTTTTGTTTCCTTATCGATATTATCAAATATCTTCAAGTTATTTCCTCCTTTCTTCGTTCGTGGTTGAATGTCATTCAACCTAAATATAGAATAGCACTTTGTTGAATATGTGTCAACTATTTTTCACAAAAAAGTTGAATTTAATTCTTTATTATGTTACACTTATTACAAGTTATAAAGTAAAGGTTGGTGAATTAAATGACTCTACAGCAAAAGATTGGTTTAAAAATTAAAAATTTACGTGAAACATGTGGATTATCTCAAACTGAATTAGCCTTGAAAGTTGGCTATAAAGACAAAACATCTATTGCGAAAATAGAAAAAGGTCTAGTTGATTTGCCCCAAAGTAAATTAAGTGCTTTTTCAGCAGCATTTAAAGTAAATACTTCTTATTGGTTTGATGATGAAACATTTGAATTTGAGCAACATGAAGACAATTCATCAACAAATAAATCTACTGGTATTCGCATTCCGGTACTTGGTCGTGTTGCTGCAGGTATTCCAATAGAAGCTATAGAAGATATTATTGACACAGAGGAAATAACAAAAGAACTTGCATCAAGCGGTACATTCTTCGGTCTAAAGCTAAAAGGTAATTCTATGGAGCCTAGAATGTGTGAAAACGATGTTGTTATCGTTCGTCAGCAATCCGATGCAGAAGATGGTGATATAGTTATCGCAACTGTTAACGGTGATGAAGCTACATGCAAGCGATTAAAAAAATATAACGATGGTATTGTTCTTATATCCAACAACCCAAATTACGACCCTATGTATTTTTCAAATAAGGAAATTCAGGAAAAGCCTGTTAAAATCATAGGCAAGGTTGTAGAGCTACGTGGAAAGTTTTAATTGCACTTTGAAAATATAATATACTTACCCGGAGAACCGAAGGGGTGACATTCCAACTGCCGGACTTTACAAAAGAAAGGGGTTGGTGCCAATGGTTACATATAGCGACTTATTTGCTTTCGTGACAATGTTGTGCAGTGTGATAGCTCTTGTTATTACTTATTTCTCACACAAAAAATAGTGCCCCTGCTCTGGTAAAGTAAGGCACTATTTTTTAACACTTATTTGCCGGCGGCTAGGTTTCGTCTAGCTCTCGGTTCTCTTGTTAAGTATATTATATCAATTCAAGTGTTTGTGTCAATTAGTCTAGCTAAGAAAACAATAAATTTTAAAAAAAGGAGCTGTTACTATGGATATGAATTCAGATTTATATGATAAATTAATTGACAAATCAAAGGAAGCATTTATCATGGCTATTGAATTATATAATAAGCCTACAATTAAATATCGTGTGGAAGGATTTAGTCTTTTTATCTGCAATGCTTGGGAATTGATGTTAAAAGCTTATATGATTAAATCTATGGGTGAAAATAGTATTTACTATAAAGATAATCAAGACCGTACATTATCTTTAGAAAATTGCGTTTCAAAAATATTTACTAACAACAAAGATCCTTTAAGACTTAATTTGGAAAAAATAATAGAATTACGTAATACCAGTACTCACTTCATCACAGAAGAATACGAAATGGTTTATGTTCCATTATTTCAATCCTGTATTATAAATTTTAATGAAAAAATGAAGGCTTTTCATGATGTGGATATGACATCTATTATTCCTCAAAATTTCCTTACTTTATCAGTAAGTATGAAAGCTCTTAAAGATACAGAAATTATAGCTAAGTATCCTGAAAAAATTGCTCAAAAATTGCTAAACGTTAAAGATAATATTGAAGATATTTCAATTAATAATAACGAGAAATTTGCAATACGAATTGACCATTTTCATTATTTAACCAAGGATGTTAATAAGGCAACTTCCATAGTTAAAATTGATAAAAATGCTGATGCATCCGTAAATATAATCAGAGAAATGAAAGATCCAAATAATACTCATAAATATACAACTAAGTCCTGTATTAAATACATTCAAGCTAGATTGACTAAAGATAATATTGAACTTATTTATAATAATAAAATTACCAAGTTTACAAGTTTTCATTTCACAAACTTATGTAAATATTACAAAATAAAAGAAAATGAAAAATTTTGCTATGTCCATAAACAATTTACGAATCCTCAATATTCATATTCTCAACAAGCAATTGACTTTGTTGTTTTAGAATTAGAAAAGGATCCTGAACATATTTTAGATAATATAAAAAATAAGCTAACCCCAGGGGCAAAGGAATTCTAAGTCTTATGACCTACTCCCATTCAGGAACCCAGCCTTATCCTTCACGAGTTAACTTATTTGTATTATAATATATACATTTTTTTAAGTCAATATACTAAAAAAGAGCCAGCCACTAAGGACCAGCTCCACAGAATGATTAAATCATCCCTAGACAAGTTGTATTTTATCATTCTTTGGAGCACCTGGTCAATCAGAACTGTTGTTCTTCGGTTGGGTGTTATTTTTATACTCATTTTTCATAAAATAAACAAAGGAGTGATAGAAATGAAAACAGGTGCATTATACGTCAGAGTATCAACAGATGATCAGGTAGAGTATTCTCCTGATGCACAGATACGTCTTGGTCTTGAATACGCAAAGAAAAACAACATAATAATTCCAAAACAGTTTATTTTTCAGGATGATGGCATTTCAGGCAGAAAAGCAACTAACAGACCTGCTTTTCAGGAACTCATAGCAATGGCAAAAAGCGATGAACATCCAATAGATGTAATTCTTGTGTGGAAATTCAGCCGTTTTGCGCGTAATCAGGAAGAAGCTATAGTTTATAAGAATCTACTCAAAAAAGCTGACGTTGACGTTGTTTCGGTATCAGAACCTATCCCTGATGGATTTATCGGCGAATTAGTACAGCGTATATTTGAATGGATGGACGAATACTATTCTATCAACCTTTCAGGTGAGGTAATGCGTGGAATGACTGAAAGAGCATCCAGAGGTGGTTATAACGCTGCTCCACCACTCGGATATAAAATGCAGGATGGAATACCTGTAATTGTACCTGAGCAGGCAGAGATAGTAAAAAAGATATTTATATGGTATGTAGATGATAAGATGTCATTTTTTGATATTGCCGTCAAATTAAATACTCTTGGATATAGAACTAAAAGAAACGGAAAGTTCCAGAACAGAACAGTAGCTTACATTATTAGAAATGAATTTTACAATGGTAAAATAATATGGAACAGATTAGAACACACTACACGAAACGTCAAAGATAAATCTGAATGGATTGTTACTGATGGTGGACATGATACATTTATATCTAATGAATTGTTTACTGCTGCACAGGATAGAGATAAAGTAACAAAAAGACCCGGTAAAAAAGTAAGACCTGCATCAACATACAAACATTGGTTATCAGGACTTCTTGTGTGTTCCGCCTGCGGTGGTCGACTTGTCAGAGCCGGTAAAAGCAAATCAGGCAATACATATTTTCAATGTACAGCATACAATCACGCTTCCTGCAACGAATCGCACCTTACAAATGAAAATGCTCTTAAACCTGCCATTTTGGAAGCCTTGCAGAAGGTTCTTGATAGTGGCACTGTAGAATATGTTGTACATTCTACAAATCAGGAAGAAAAATCAGAAAGTGAATTAATTGAAAATAAATTAAACAGAATAGGCATGAAGGAAGAACGTATTAAAGAAGCATATAGAGATGGAATTGATACACTTGAAGAATATAAGGCCAACAAAGAAATATTACAAAGGGAACGTGAACAATTAACCGCCATGCTGGAGCAGTACTCAAAGAAGCATGAAGATGAAAATGAAAGCATTCTTTTGAACAAAATACGCTCCGCATACGATATTATTAAATCAGACAATTCAACTGACAGACAAAAGCATGACGCTTTGACCAGTGTTGTTGATAAAATTGTATATGATAAAAAAGGTGGGGCATTGTTGATGTATTTTTATATTAACGACTAACACCAAATTGCCCGCAAACCCTTTATTTATCGGCGTTTCAGGGCATCATTATACGTTATTGCAGTACGGTGGTCCTGACGGCGAAGCAGGCGCTGCAATGCGTTATATGTCACAAAAATATGCTATGTCTAATCCTAAAGTTGCAGGACTTTTAAACGATATCGCAACTGAAGAGCTTGGACATTTAGAAATAGTTGGAACCATTGTTCATCAACTTACCAAGGATCTTCCTTGCAACGAGGTGGACACTGCAGGGTTCGAAAAGTACTACGTTGACCACACTTTAGGCGTATGGCCACAAGCTGCTGGAGGCATCCCATTTAATGCATGTGAATTTCAATCAAAAGGCGACCCAATCACTGATTTATTTGAAGATATGGCTGCTGAACAAAAAGCGAGAACTACTTATGACAATATTTTGACATTAGTTAAGGATAATGAGGTTGCTGACCCAATAAGATTTTTAAGAGCTAGGGAAATTGTTCATTTCCAACGTTTTGGTGAAGCTCTCAGAATGGTTTTAGATGATTTAAATAATAAAAAGAACTTCTATTTATACAATCCGGCTGGTTGCAAATAATAAACATGCATCATAATCATAAAGCTAAAAAAACCACTTCATTATGAAGTGGTTTTTAACTGGCCCACAAGGATTCGAACCTTGAAAATGCTGGAGTCAGAGTCCAGTGCCTTACCATTTGGCGATGGGCCATTGCTCTTGCAACGGAAATAATTTTATCATAAAGCAGTAACCTTTGCAAGCACTTTTTTACTTTTTTTATATTTTTTTAACTTTGCTCCATTTTCCATACACCTTTTTATTATTGCTTAAGGAAAATGCCCTTGCTTTTACATAGTATTTTTTTCCCTTTTTCACTAACTTTAACTTGTATGACAATTTAGAGCCTGACACCTTTTTGTTATTCTTAAACTTTTTATTTGTAGAATAACATAGCTGGTAACCTGATGCACTATCAATTTTCTTTAATTTTATTTTGGCTTTATTTCCATTAACTCTCTTAATACTTACAATCTTAGCCTTTTTTAATATATTTTTATTTTCTGTGTCATTTTGTGTAGCACATGTTTCAACATTATTTTTTATATTTTCTTTATCAGTTGTCTTTTCTGTAGCACTCGCTTTAGTTGTCGTTACTTGGGAAGATGTTGTTCCAAAAATATCTTCTCCATAATTGTCTCCTCCTGCTGCAAATACTGATGTAGACATTACAATTGTCAAAACCATTGTTATCAATAAAGTTTTCTTTTTCATCATTTTCCTCTTATTTTTCTCTTAATTTTTATTACTATGTTTTTTAACTTTCTCTTCCAAAAAGTTTTCCGCATTTTATCCACATAATTTAAATATTCTGCATTATCTGTTTTGTATGTTGCGCCATTTCTTTCAAATTCTTCCAAAACGCCCACAATCCAATCAAAAGGAACTTTTTCCTTATGAGTTCTATTATCGCCACAAATAATGTAATATTTCCTTTTCACAGCTATTATTCTATGTAGAACATACTCTCCTGTAGGTCGTTTATATAACGGAATATCATTCTCTTTTAAATTAGAATCAGCCGGAACAATTTTCACCAAATCTTTTTTATTATGTAACATTGGCATCATACTGTCTCCAACTACTGTCGCGACATAGAAACCTTTTTCTTTAATAATATCTTCTATTTTCTTATCTTCCATACTACAGTGTTCCATCCTTCATTGCATCATATGCAACAGCAGCTGCCTCCTTTGAAATATTACATCCCATTTCGTATATCGGAATCTCATTAACAATTTTATCAACATATTCTAATGTCTTGCTCATTGCCATAATATCTCTTGGTCTATACACCTGGTTCATAAGATGCTTAACTGCATTCTCCTTTGTTGCTTTTTCTATATGATTTTCCTTAGCCTGATGCAAGAAACAAATCCCGGCAAGTTTTGCTTTCATATTAGTTGATAAATGATGCTTTCCATCCCAAGGCGTACCATACGCATATATTCCATCTTCCCTAAATTTAATTAGTGGCTTGTCATCATTTATCATAGTCACTCTGTCTCCAAAGCAATCTCTCCATAATTTAGCATGAGTTGATTTTCCTGTTCCACTTGGAGCCGAAAACATATATGCCTTTCCATCAATTTCAAGCACACTTCCATGAACTAGAATAACCCCATAATCAATCGCTTTTTCACAAAACTTTCTATATAAAGCTATAAATTCCAAATAGGATTTAGGATAAGTCTGATCATCTTCTGACTGCATCTGTTCGAATTCCAAATCCTTGTCTGTAGCCTTTATTACAAACTCCGGTTTTGCTTTTTCAGCTAAATAATTAATACAATTATCATTAAAATAAACACCTCTTGTTTCTACTCCGACAGGAATATCTCCGAATTTATATACTTTCATCAAATCACCATACTTTCCCAAACCACCTACTACTATTGCTTATTATTTCCGCTGTCCTGCAAGATAATTTGCAAACTGTTGCGCTGTTCTTCCTGAGATACCACCATGGCTTAATTCCCACTTATTTGCTTCAGCCTTTATCTCTTCGTCGCTCATTGTAACTCCAGCTCTTCTGCATAATTCTACTGCAATGTTAAAGAATTCCTTCTGACTTGGTTTAGAATAATTAATTGTCACACCAAATCTGTTTACAAGAGAAAGTTTTTCTTCCATTGTATCTGATTTATGCATTCCGTTATCCACCTGGACATCGCTTCTGTCATTCCATGTTTCCTTAATCAAATGACGTCTGTTAGATGTTGCATATATTAATACATTTTCCGGTTTTGTTTCAACGCCACCTTCTATTACAGCTTTAAGGAATTTATATTCAATTTCAAATTCTTCAAATGACAAATCATCCATATAAATAATAAATTTATAATTTCTATTCTTAATACTTGCTATTACATTTGAAAGGTCTTTAAACTGATGTTTATAAATTTCAATCATTCTAAGACCCTTGTCATAATACTCATTAACAATAGCCTTTATACTTGTTGACTTTCCTGTTCCACTGTCACCAAATAAAAGACAGTTGTTTGCCTTTCTTCCTTGTACAAATGCTTCTGTATTATCCACAAGTTTCTTTTTCTGAATTTCATATCCTACAAGGTCATCCAATGCAACCTGTTCCATATTATTAATAGCATGAAATTGTAATTTGCCGTCATTGTCACTAATTCTAAATGCCTTATTAAGTCCAAACATTCCTACACCATAATCTTTGTAGAAATCAGTAACACATGTAAAAAATTCATCTTCATTTTTTGTATTTTCCAATTTTTCACTTAAGGCTCTAACCTTTTCGCTCACATTTTTATTGTACATTAATTCAGGTTTACCTATAGCCTTATAATTTTCAATTCTTGAAAAACAATCAATTCCAAGTTCTTCTTCCATAGGTCCAAAATCATAATCAAACAATTTTTTGAACTGCTTAAAATCATTTTTTGCGAAATAATTTACACTTCCATCACTTGCTCCTACCTTTTCACAAGTCAAACTAAATGGATTTTCATTTGTAATAAGTAAATATGTAAGATAATTATGCCATAAATTCTTATCAAACGCATAATCTGTTGAAATTTCAAGAATTCTCTTTATCTGATGATATATTCTCGTAATAATCTCATCCTTCTTGTAATTCTCACCCTTATATTCTCTTATAATATTACTCAATTCCATTAATATCGAATCTTCCGGCATATTTCCGTAAATTAATAATTTTGAAACTATGTTGTGCATATCTATCGCCTCTTTTTATTATATTTTTAGTAACGTCAGAACCAAAAGTCTGAAACACACTTATTTCGGTTTTCCAGAATGTATTTACTTCCGGCTAATAACTTTGTTTCTGTTTTCTGAATATTATTTCTCCAGTTTCAGGATTCATTCCATCTACAATAGCTAATGATTCTAATTTAATTCCTTTATTTCTTATTATTTCTCCACCTTGCTGGAATCCTTTTTCAATAGCAATTCCAATTCCTTCAACTGTAGCACCCGCGTCTTCGACAAGCTGAATTAATCCCTGAAGTGCACATCCATTAGCAAGGAAATCATCAATAATTAATACATGATCTTCAGGTCCTATATATTTCTTTGAAACGATTACATCGTAAACTTTCTTATGAGTAAATGATTCTATTTTAGTTGAATATACTTCACCATCAATATTAATACTTTGTGCTTTTTTAGCAAATACGACCGGTACATTAAAATACTGTGCTACAATACAAGCAATTCCTATTCCTGAAGCTTCAATTGTTAACACCTTATTAATATTCTTGTCTGCAAATAATTTCTTCCATTCTTTTCCCATTTCATTAAATAATTCAATGTCCATCTGATGGTTTAAAAAATTATCAACTTTTAATACATTGCCTTCTTTAAGTATTCCATCTTTTCTGATTCTTTCCTCTAATAACTTCATATCATTCATCCTTATGATTATATTAAATTTCCATGATATCATATCACGAATTTTATCGTCTTTTGGACGCTTTATATCACTATAGCACAATTTTATATGCACTGCATCTAATAATTTAAAAGAGACCAATTGTTTTATAACGGTAATTCATTACCATTAAATACAATCAGTCTCTTATTTAATAGTTATTTAGTAAACTATCCAACTTAATCTTAGAGATTTCCGTGGAATGTTCTGCTAATAACATCATCCTGCTGTTCTTTTGTTAACTTGATGAAGTTTACAGCGTATCCTGATACACGGATTGTAAGCTGTGGATACTTTTCTGGATGCTGCTGAGCATCAAGTAATGTATCTCTAACTAATACGTTAACGTTAAGATGATATCCGCCTTCCTCTGCATATCCATCTATTAATGAAACTAAATTATCAATCTGTTTTGCACTTGCTGCCATTTTCTCTACCTCCTATTTGTTTTTCTCTTCTAATAATTTTATCCTGGATTCTCTAAATCCCTGTAACACTATTTTTCTAGCCGCTACAGCCATTTCTTTAGTAGCTGGCTCTATATCCTTTAATGGATAATCAATCCCAAGCTCTGCATACTTTGGTTTAGCCATATCATGATATGGTAAAATATCTAATGCCTTAACCATCTCAAGTTTTCCTATAAATAGACCTAACTTATAAAGATATTCTTTGTTCATTGTAATATGCGGAACCACAACATGTCTTATCCATATTGGAATCTTTTTATCATTAAGATATTTTGCAAATGCCAAAATATTATCATTTGGCTGTTTGCACAACTTTTTGTGTTCTTCCGGATCAATGTGTTTTATATCCAGCATAACCAAATCGGTTACTTCAAGTAATTTATCTACTTTTTTCAGATTTTCCGGATTATCAGGTCTAAATGTTACACCTGATGTATCCAGACAGGTATGAATTCCTTTTTTATGCGCTGCGGCAAACAGTTCCGTAAGAAAATCTATTTGTACCATTGGCTCACCGCCTGTAGCGGTGATACCTCCGGTTTTATAAAATGGTGCTTTCTTTTGGTATTCGTCAAGAAGCTCCTGAACAGTCATCTCTGTACCGCCCTCCATAGTCCATGTGTCCGGATTATGGCAATATGCACATCTCATTGGGCACCCTTTGAAGAACACTACAAATCTTACGCCAGGTCCATCTACTGTCCCACAGCTTTCAGTTGAATGAATTATTCCTGTTGTCATTCTGAATCATTTCCTTTTATTTTTTATTACTGCTGTAACTTGATAAGATCGTCGATATCAAGACCAAGTTCGTCAGCGTCAAGATCACCTGTGAATACGTCACAATCTTTTCCAAGAGCATCTGGGATGATTGTGAATGTATCTGAGATACCATCTCTAGCGTTTTCAAATGGAATCTTAGCTACAGATGCAAGTGATGAAACTGCACCATGAGTATCTCTTCCGTGAAGTGGGTTAGCACCTGGAGCGAATGGCTGTCCAGCTTTTCTTCCGTCAGGTGTGTTACCTGTATTCTTACCATATGTTACGTTTGATGTAATTGTAAGAATTGACTGTGTTGGGATACTATCTCTATATGTGTAGTGCTGTCTTAAGTAGCCCATGAATTTGTCAACAATCATAACTGCAAGGCTATCTACTCTGTCATCATCGTTACCATATTTAGGGAAGTCACCTTCTACTTCATAATCTACTGCTAATCCGTCTTCATCTCTGATTACTTTAACCTTAGCATATTTCATAGCTGAAAGTGAATCTGCTACTACTGAAAGTCCGGCAACACCTGTTGCAAACCATCTCTTAACGTGAGCATCATGTAATGCCATCTGGATTCTTTCATATGAGTATTTATCATGCATGTAATGAATGATATTAAGAGCATTTACATATACTCCTGATAACCATTTCATCATATCTTCGTATCTTTCCATTACTTCATCATAATCAAGGTATTCTGATGTAATTGGTCTGTACTTAGGTCCTACCTGAACCTTAGTCTTTTCATCAACACCACCGTTGATAGCGTAAAGAAGACATTTAGCAAGATTTGCTCTAGCTCCGAAGAACTGCATTTCTTTACCAATTCTCATTGAAGATACACAACAAGCGATTCCGTAGTCATCACCATTGTATACTCTCATTAAGTCATCGTTTTCGTACTGCATTGATGAGTATTCAATTGAAAGCTTAGCACAGTATTTCTTGAATTCCTGTGGAAGTCTTGTTGACCAAAGTACTGTAAGGTTTGGTTCTGGAGCTGCACCTAAGTTTTCTAATGTATGAAGGTATCTGAATGATGTCTTTGTTACCATATGACGTCCGTCAATACCTACACCACCGATTGATTCTGTAACCCAAACTGGATCACCAGCGAAAATCTGGTTGTATTCAGGTGTTCTTGCGAACTTAACGCATCTTAACTTCATGATGAAGTGGTCAACGAATTCCTGAATCTGTTCTTCTGTAAATGTACCGTTTTCTAAGTCTCTCTGAGCATAGATATCGATGAATGTTGAAGTACGTCCAAGTGACATAGCTGCACCATTCTGTTCCTTAACTGCTGCTAAGTATGCTAAGTACATCCACTGAATAGCTTCCTGTACATTCTGAGCTGGTCTAGAAATATCGAATCCGTAAATCTTACCTAATTCTTTTAATTCCTTAAGAGCTCTGATCTGTTCTGAATATTCTTCTCTATCACGGATAACTTCCGGTCTCATTTCTGTAGGTGTAGCAGCCTTCTGAGCTTCCTTATCTACGATAAGTGTATCAACACCGTATAATGCAACTCTTCTGTAGTCACCAATGATACGTCCACGTCCGTAAGCATCAGGAAGACCTGTTACGATGTGGTTTGTTCTACATGTTCTGATTTCAGGTGTGTAAGCATCAAATACACCTGCGTTATGTGTCTTTCTATAGTTTGTGTAGAAATCTACAACTTCCGGATCTACTTCATAGCCGTTATCTGAGCAAGCTTTCATAGCCATACGGATACCACCGTTAACCTGAAGACCTCTCTTGAAAGGCTTATCTGTCTGGAAACCTACGATTGTTTCTTTATCTTTGTCTAAGTAACCTGCACCGTGTGATGTGATTGTCTGTACAACTTTTGTATCCATATCAAGAACACCACCAGCTTCTCTTTCCTTCTTCTGAAGATCAAGTACCTGATTCCATAAATCTGTTGTGTTCTGTGTTGGTCCTGCTAAGAAACTAGCATCACCATCATATGGTGTGTAGTTTTTCTGGATAAAATCTCTAACGTTGACTTCTGATGTCCATGCGCCATTGCTAAATCCTGTCCATTCTTCTCTCATTTTTGTTCTTCCTCCTAAAAATAAATATATAAAAGCTTGCGCTTTTCTAACATATTAGTGCTTTTATTAACAGTAACTCAATAAATCTTCTACTGTCTTCTTCTTCGGTACAGACGGTTTCTCATCCGGATATCCTACAGCAACTAAAGCCATTAAAAGCTGACCTTCAGGAACTCCAATTATATCACTGGCCTTATCTATATCATAAAGTCCCATAACAACCGTTCCTAATCCAAGGTCATTTGCCGCAAGGCAAAGAGTCTGTGTTGCAATACCATTGTCAAATGCCTGCCATGCATCCTTTCTAGATGTAGAAAAGCTTCCATCTCTTTCAAATCCTGAACGCTTGTCCACAATTAAAGTTGCTATAAGTAAAGGGGCTCCATTGATTATCTGAGCGTTGTGTTCTGCACAACATTCTGTTGCTAATCTTGCCTTAACTTCTTCATTAGTTATAGCAATGTACCTTGTTGTCTGAGTATTTTTCCATGAAGGTGCATATGATGCTGCCAATACAAGTTTCTCAATTGTTTCTTTACTTACTGAATCTGTCTTAAACTTTCTGACACTTCTTCTTGTTTTAATACATTCTAAAGTTTCCATCTATAAACCTCCATGTATGTTATTTTTATGGCAAAATGCGTTTTTTTTACTTGTTTCTTCTATAAAAAGTACAACAAAAACACATAATGTCTCCACTAATCGAGACTAATATATCACTTAATTATTTGTTTTGCAATGGTTTGATTCAAAAATATTCGACTAATTTTAATGTGGAATTTGATATATTTTAATACGAATTTTAGTCCTAAAATACGATAACTTTATTAAAATCGTTTTTAACTAAAAAAAACCTACAAAACAACAGTTTTCCTGCTATTATTGTAGATTTTTTTAACTTTCTGCATTAAAATATGTCAATTTTTATTATTTCCAATCGTATTTTCTCAAATGTCCTTCCATTTGCATTCCCGCAAAATCATTCTGACGTAAAGCTTCATATAATACGATTGCTACTGAATTTGCAAGATTCAATGAACGAATCTGTGGATTCATCGGGATTCGTATTGCATGTTCCTGATTTTCAACTAATATTTCCTCAGGTATTCCTGCACTTTCTTTTCCAAACATGATGTAATCATTTTCTTCAAATTTAACATCACTATATCTGTTTGGTCCCTTAGTTGTTGCCATCCATATTTTTGCATTTGGATTTTTTTCTAAAAAATCTTCATAGCTTTCATAGATTGTAACATCTAAATGTTCCCAATAATCCATTCCGGCTCTTTTAACTGATTTTTCATTAATTTTAAATCCCATAGGCTCTATCAAATGTAGTTTTGTTCCTGTGGCGCAACATGTTCTTCCTATGTTTCCTGTATTCTGTGGTATTTCAGGTTCTAATAAAACAATATTCATCTTTTTCCTCTTTTCACTGCTTTGCATTGCATACCAAGCTCTTATGAAAGCGCTTTTATACTATGAGGATACGTGATTTCAAAGGGATTTGTCAAGAGATTATTGATGAAAGTAATTTTTCCTGATACCCAGAAGTCCCATATTCTTCAATTGCTTCCTCCAGTGGGTAATT
>OGXT01000232.1_pt1 | contig 71145 bp, 73 predicted proteins | sample 1576361 | NCBI WGS metagenome assembly OGXT01 (sample SAMEA3541514, study PRJEB24748) | human gut metagenome | biome: human gut; feature: human-associated habitat; material: faeces | place: China | collected 2012 | reverse complement strand
AAATGACATCTTATCACACCTCCGATTTCACACATTCCGCATAGGTCAGCGGGAATGAGGCTTTCAGAACAGCGCTTTTCCGCACCGTCCAGCCATTCTGACTTAGAAAGCGCAGGTATTCCTCGCTCGTCCACTTGCTGTGGAGGGGAAAGCCCACACGCTTCATAAAAAATGCCCTAACCTTGCCGGAAAACGAGTTTCCCGCATGGGTGAAGGTCGGCGCAATCAACACGCCGTCATCCTTCAGAACCCGCTTGATTTCTTGCAGGGCTTTCTCCGGCTGTGGCACGATATGCAGCGCGTTGGACACGATCACCACATTAAAGGACTGGTTTGCATAGGGCAGGCGGAACATATCCTGCACGGAGAAGTGCAGCTTGGCAGAGCGGGTATCTCGCTTTGCCTCGGCGATCATCTCTGCGGAGGCGTCCGTCGCCTCGATGTGTGCCGCCGCATTTACGATGTGTTTTGCAATCAATCCCGTGCCGGTGGCCAGCTCCAGCACCGTCTTGTGCCGCACGACCGGTCGGATCAGCTTATACATCTCGTCATACGCCGCCCGATCCTTTCGCATAAAGCGGTCGTACCGACCGGCATTTTTGTCCCAGAAATTCTTATGTTTTCGCATCTCTGTCATTCCTTTCGGAGTTAGATTCAGCTAACCGATACGCGCATCCGAGCGGTTAGATGGCGCTAACCATTATGCTTTGAAAAAGCCGCATCTCTGCGGCCTTCCGCTTATTTAAATAACTCCCTGCAAGCGCCATACACCAGCGTTTCCAGCACCTGCGGGTACAGTTCCCCAATCTGCCCCTTGTGGGAGACGGTCAAGATCAGTCCCCGTACCGTAGCGGCAGCCAAAGAGATGCCGCGATTCGGCACAAGGTCATATTTCTCCAAAAGCAGACGAATGTGCGTCTCGTCATCGTGGTAATGTTCCTTTTTGACGCCCTCCGGCAATCTCTGTAAAAGCAGCTTGGCATCATGTTCAATGAAAACCATGTCGCCGGTATCGGACAGCCGCCGGCAGACGGCAAGAACCGCCTTTGCCGCACGCTCCGACGGCGGCAAGCCGTTTGCTTCGCTCAGTGCATGGTCAGCCACTCCGTAAAGCTCGGAGTGAACGTTCTCCAAAACCGCGAAGAAAAGCATTTCCTTGGATTCGTAGAATTTATAGAACGAGCCCTTCGCAATGCCGACCGCCTTCGTCAGCTGCTCTACGGAGGTTTTCTTCATCCCCAGCGTGACAGCACAATGTCTCGTTTCCTTCAGCAACGCCTTGCGGAGCTGTTCTGTTTCGTATTCGGTAAAAGCCAAGATTGAACCTCCCTAAAATATGACCATTTCGGTTCTTTTGGTCATATTATATCATACTTCTTTCCGTTTTGCAAGAGGTAAGTGAAAAAATTCGTTTTTTTGCTGTCGAAAAGACAAAGTGCCGATGAATAGTACAAGCAGGCGATGAAATGAAAAGCATTATCGAAGAACTACGGAACGGCGAAAGGGGCCCGCAGGACACACCGGTCGACAACAATCCGCACTACAAAGAACTTCAACACCTGCAATCCCGCAACAAGGCGGAACTGATTGAATGTCTATCGGAGAAACAGAAAGCAAAGCTCGAAAAATACTGCGACACCACGCTTGAAATGAGCCCGTATCCGAACGCGAAGCCTTTGCCTCGGGACTTACTATGTACCGAAATAGTCGAAAGTTCTTATTATTGAGCATTTTGTGGCATAAAAAAGTCCACTGTAATAAAACACAGTGGACTTAGTGGCGGAGAGGATGGGATTCGAACCCATGTGACGTTGCCGTCAAACTGATTTCGAGTCATTTACGCAAAACAGAAGTTAGCAGAATTTAATGGAAGATAAAAGAAGTTACAGAAAGCCTGAAAACCGCCGTGTTTCAAGGCTTTCTTGACTTTTCCGACCCTAAAACCGTGGCAAAATCAATGTCGCAAAGGAACTACACTTTTCCTCGAGTTCTAATAAAATTCTAAAGGCAAATATTAGAATTTGTCATAGAACAAGACCGATTTTCACCACAATTTCACCCATTTGTCAGTGCAAAATTAATCCCCGGTTTCGCCGAACAACACACAAAGTCATGTGATAAAATAGTCTTATTTAGAATTATTTAATTCATAATATAAATCAAAATTTTCTGTTGAGCGAATACGATATTGCTCTTTGAGAATAGCGAAATCTCGATCAACAATTTCCGCAAGATTAGGCTCATTATCGGAAATATCAATATTACTTATATTGCAGATTTCAGTAAAAACATTTCTTACAACATAATAAATCATCATAGATATTTCAAAATATTGAAGCAATGGATATTTAACATGTATTGTACTCCCGTGCGTATATCCGTGACACATTTTGTACAGTCGTTTTATTTCATTTAAAGAATCAGATTGTGCATCGTCGGATTCTCGCATTAGATAATCAAAAATTCCATATATTGAATATCTGTTGTTTGCGGTTGAATCATAATCGATTATGCTGTCAAGCCAACCATAGTGCAAATAATCAACCTTACTTTTGGACGATTGATTTCTCCGTTGCTCATATAGTTTATTAAATTCCTTAGTATATTTTTGACTGCAACAAGATTGCTCTATCTCAAAGTTACTAAATTCATCATAAGCCTTAATAGCCTCTGGATGCTTTTGCAGAATAAGTGTTTTTATGTACAACTCAATCATACCTCGGCACAGAGGATATGCATTACTTAGAAAGTTGTTTTCCATCAAAGTTAAGGCGGATAAAGCAGTACTCACTATGTCACTATAATTAACGGCTAACCAATTACAACTATTATTCAGCAATACGATAGATTTCATGCACATAACAAACAATTCATAAGGAACAGGAAAATACAGAAATTCATCACCGATTATCAGTTGCTTTTTACGGAAAAATGCACTACCGCATTGACGAAGTTTAATTTTTTCTATTGTTTCTTCAACTATCTGTTTTTGATATGATTCACTTTTTTCGTTGTTGCGGATTTCTTCTTTTGAGAGGAAGATAGAGTGATGACGGTGTATTCCGACAATCATTCGGCATATATCATATTCGGAAGTTTCATCGTGTCCTGTAACAATTCTTTCGCTATCAAAACGGAAATTATAATATTCCAAAAGCTGTGTACTAAGTTTAATAATAACGGAACTTTTTATTTTTATTAAGAAGCTGCCGTTTATTTTGCCTTTAAATAATTGCTTTAAGGTTTTATTTGTTTCTTCGTTTATTACCTTTGGATTAAATGTATTGGGATTGATTGGCGGAATAATTGAATTGTTCATAGAAAATTCCTCTTTAAATTGATGTGAGCATTATACCATAAGTCTTAATGATATTCAATTTAATTTACAGACTTTTTGGAATTAAATACTATTAACGCTATATTTTTTGTTGCAAAAATGCGATTGATGTGATATATTATATCTGTTAGATTATATCCTTCCTATGAGGTGTGTTTTATGGCTGTCAGTTACAAAAAACTTTGGAAACTTTTAATTGACCACGATATGAAGAAAAAAGACCTTGCAAAAGTTGCCGAGATAAGCAATTACACCATTACCAAAATGAGCAAGGGCGAGAATGTTACTGTCGAAACCCTCGGTAAAATCTGCGCCGCCCTTAATTGCGGTGTAGATGATATTATGGAATTTATCCCCGATGAAACGAAGGAAGATAAATAATATGGTGTTGGAAAATAAATTAGGAATTACAAATTTGCCCGAACTTGCCGAAGCAGAAGAAAAAATCAGCAAAAAGAAAGCTATTGAACTTTTTGAAAATGGTATTCTCGATAAATTAGAGGCAGGCAAATTTGCTTCACTCAAAGCTATTCACAAATATTTATTCGAGGATATTTATAACTTTGCCGGAGAGCTTCGTACTGTAAATATCTCAAAAGGCAATTTCCGTTTTGCGCCGCTGATGTATCTCGAAGCAGCACTTGCAAACATTGATAAAATGCCTCAGTCTAACTTTGAGGAAATCATCGAAAAGTATGTGGAAATGAATATTGCACATCCGTTTCGAGAGGGCAATGGCAGAAGCACACGCATATGGCTCGACTGCATTTTAAAGAAAGAGATTGGAAAAGTAGTCGATTGGAGTCAGGTCGATAAAGAGGATTATCTTCTCGCAATGGAACGCAGTCCGATTAAAGATATCGAAATTAAGCATATCCTTAAAAAGGCCTTAACTGATGATATCAACAGCCGCGAAGTCTATATGAAAGGCATCGACCACAGCTACTATTACGAGGGGTATACTACATTCAAGACGGAAGAATTATAAAATTATCATTGTTGCAAAGGAAGGAACATAATGGCTACTGGAAACAACACCAATATCGGCTTTGAAAAACAAATATGGGATGCAGCGTGTGTCCTTTGGGGACATATCCCTGCGGCAGAATACAGAAAGGTTATCGTAGGTCTTATTTTCCTGCGTTACATATCAAGTGCATTTGAAAAGCGTTATCAAGAGCTTGTTGATGAGGGCGACGGCTTTGAAGATGACAGAGACGCTTATGTGGAGGATAATATCTTCTTCGTGCCGGAGGACGCTCGTTGGAGCAAAATTGCTTCGTCTGCTCATACTCCCGAAATCGGTACAGTTATCGACGACGCTATGAGAGCCATTGAAAAAGAAAATACAACTCTTAAAAATGTATTGCCTAAGAATTACGCAAGCCCCGATTTGGACAAGCGTGTTTTGGGCGATGTTGTTGACCTGTTCACTAATATGGATATGGGCGACACCGAGGAAAGCAAAGACCTGCTCGGAAGAACTTATGAGTATTGTATTCAGCAGTTTGCCGCCTACGAAGGTGTTAAGGGCGGTGAGTTCTACACTCCTGCAAGCATTGTTAAAACCATTGTTGCTATCTTAAAGCCGTTTAAGAACTGCCGTGTATATGACCCTTGCTGCGGTTCGGGCGGTATGTTCGTACAAAGTGCAAAATTCATTCAGGCTCACAGCGGCAAGCGTGGCGAAATCGCCGTTTACGGTCAGGAGTCCAACGCTGATACTTGGAAAATGGCTAAAATGAATATGGCTATTCGTGGTATTGACGCAGACTTCGGTCCGTATCAGGCAGATACATTTTTCAATGACCTACACAAGACCTTGAAAGCTGATTTCATTATGGCAAATCCGCCTTTCAATCTTTCTAACTGGGGACAGGAAAAACTCAAAGACGATGTCCGTTGGAAATACGGAACACCGCCTGCCGGCAATGCCAACTATGCATGGATTCAGCATATGATACACCACCTTGCACCTAACGGAAAAATCGGTCTTGTGCTTGCAAACGGTGCTTTGTCCTCTCAGTCCAGCGGCGAGGGCGACATCAGAAAGAACATCATTCAGGCTGACCTTGTTGAAGGTATTGTCGCTCTGCCGACTCAGCTCTTTTACAGCGTTACCATTCCTGTTACGCTTTGGTTTATTACCAAGAACAAAAAGCAAAAAGGCAAAACCCTGTTTATTGACGCACGCAAGATGGGTTATATGGTTGACCGTAAGCACAGAGATTTTACCGATGATGATATTCAGAAGTTGGCAGATACATTTACCGCTTTCCAAGATGGAACGCTTGAAGATGTCAAAGGTTTCTGTGCTGTTGCCGACCTTCAGGAAATCGAAAAGCAGGACTTTATTTTGACACCGGGCAGATATGTCGGTATTGAAGAAGTCAAGGACGACGGCGAACCGTTTGAAGAAAAGATGACTCGCCTTACTTCTGAGCTTTCGGAGATGTTTGCAAAGTCTCACGAACTGGAGGACGAAATCCGCAAGAAACTGGGGGCGATTGGATATGAGCTCAAGCAATGAAACAACATATTGTTTGATTTTTGATACGAATGCATTGTTTCAAGCATATGAAAAGAAGGCGGATTTTACAACTTTTAGTTTCAATGCAACATTTCAAAATGTGATTGATATGATTAATCAGCTCGATATATATAATCGGGTAACCATAGCTATTCCATCAGTTGTTTGGAACGAAATGGAAAAGCAGATTATAGAAAAACACGACGAATTACTTTTATCCTACAAAAACACAATATCAAAAAAACTATTCCCGGAGTATTCAATACATGAGAATTCTTCAGTAAATTATCCTGAATACATAGAATCCAAGATTGAGGAATATAAGAAGGAAATTTCAGAAGGTCTGAATGAAGTTATAGAAATTCCGATTGCCTCAAATAATAGGTTTGACAGTATTATACATCGTGCATTTGGCAAGTTACCACCCTTTGAAGGAAAAGATAAAAAATCAGACAAAGGATTTAAGGATGCGTTATTATGGGAAAGTGTTTTGGAATTTGCATTAAATCATAAGAATTCAAAAATAATATATTATTCTAAAGATAATGCTTTTGAGGATTTTCTTCTAAAAGAATTTGCCGAAAACATTTCGGATTCAACACTGTCTATATGTAAAAATGAAAATGAAGTCAAAGCACAATTAGAAGCCTGGGCACTTGAAATTGATAAGTATTCATATCAACCAATTAAAGATTTTGAAGAAAATAAAGAAATTGTAGATTGGTTGAACTCTGAGGATTTTCTTGTACAGATAATAAATCAAGATTTTGGTCTTGTTGAAAAAGGAAGATTAATTACTTCAACTGCAGCACATTTAATAAGCATTGAGAATATTGAATCTTTGAACTCAGACGATGATGAAAGTGCGTATTACATTGAAGCTATATTACAATTTGTATATGAATTAAAGGATGGTGGAAAAACACAGGAAACATTCAACGTTGGGATAAATGTTAAAATAAAATATGACGATATTTATTCAATCGAAAACGCCTATAGAATTGATGAAGACGAAATTGAAAGTGAGAACTAGCCTATGAGCATGGAACAAGAAAGAACAAACAAGTTAGTTACGCAAAAGAAATTGGGTGGTAGCGTATGAAATATAAACTTGGAGAAATTGTTGATGTAACAATGGGTCAATCACCCAAGTCTAAATACTATAATACAGAAGGAAAAGGTTATCCTTTCTTGCAAGGAAGCAAAACCTTTGGATTTAAGTATCCAACTTTTGACACATATACAACGGTAATGACAAAACCGGCTAATGCGGGAGATGTCATAATGAGTGTTAGAGCGCCAGTTGGCGACCTTAATATTACTCCTGTAGATATGTGTTTAGGACGTGGTATTTGCTCATTGAGAATGAAGAATGGGAATCAAAACTTTCTATTCTATATGATGAAATACTATATTCCTCATCTGCTTAAAAAAGAAAGCGGTACTGTCTTTGGTTCGGTAAACAGAAATGATATAAACGGTTTGGAAGTTGATATTCCGGAAGACACACAAGTACAAAAGAAAATTGCTCGTTACTTGAAAATGATAGACGACAAGATTGAACTCAATAATGCGATAAACAATAATTTAGAGCAGCAAGCAATGGCTCTTTTTAAATCGTGGTTTATAGACTTTGAACCATTTGACAGGCAAGTACCTAAAACTTGGATAAATGGTGTACTTGGCGATTTTGTTGAAATAAAACGTGGTGGTTCACCTCGACCTATCCAAAATTTTTTGTCAGATAGTGGATTTCATTGGCTGAAAATATCTGATGCAACTGGTATTAGTTCTCCATTCATCAATGAAATTAAAGAATACATCATTGAGGCTGGTTTGAAAAAGACTGTTTACCTTAAATCAGGAAGTTTTGTTTTATCAAATAGCGCCACACCCGGTTTACCTAAGATACTTGATATAGATACTTGCATACACGACGGCTGGCTCTATTTTCCGTCATCAAAGTTTTCAAATGAGTATCTGTATCTTTATTTCAAACACATTCGAGACAATCTAATTGCACTTGGTAATGGTAGTGTTTTCACAAATTTGAAAACGGATATTCTAAAGGACTATCCAACATATTTGCCTACCGAGGATGTCTTGAAAAAATTTGACGAATTAGTACAGCCTATTTTCTCTATGATTCTTTCAAAAACAAGAGAAATAAAGAGATTAGCTGAAATCAGAGACACGCTATTACCTAAACTTATGTCCGGCGAATTGGATGTCTCCGACACCGAACTCTAAGCCACTAAATTATTGTTTAACATAATATGAAAGGAAAATTTATGGATTTTCAATACTTAGATAAAGAATCAGAAAATCTTCTAAGTAGTTTATTAAAAAAAGACTCGATTCTTTATGAAAATATTAGTGGCACAGCCATTGCATATCTTGTAAATCAAGGCTATGTAGAAGGAAAGAGTTGCAGAACCCTATCGGATAAGGAGCCACGGTATGTTTTAAGCGGTATTACTCAAAAAGGCAAGACATATTTTGAATTGAAAGATAAATACCGAAAAAAAGAAAAACAGTTATCCCATCGTGAATGGAAAATAGCGATAATCAGTACAATAATAGGTGCAATAATCGGGTCAGTACCTTACATAATTGAGTTGATAAAAAAATAGTATGGCAGCTCTCACCAGTGGCGAGAGTTTTATAGCAGAACTGCCACTGTTGTCGTTCTCTAAGAATATTTCAAAGGAGAATTGACTGTGAAACAAGATTTAATCAAAGATGTTGTTCAGGGAATGTTGCCTTACCTGAACAACGCACAAAATGAAAAATTGCAAGAGGTGTTGAAATACACCCTTGCAAAGTATGAGGTAACGGAAAATCAAAGCAAAGAGAAATACTCGGAGCAGAACTATGTGGAGCTGTTCCTATCGGCAAAGCGAATTGAGGGCTGTTCCGAGAAATCTCTTAAATACTACAAGGCAACTATCGAAGCTATGCTCTGTGAACTCAAAAAAGATGTCAAACACATTGTTACAGACGACATCAGAGGATACCTGACGGAATATCAGGAAGAGAAGAAATCAAGCAAGGTAACGATAGACAATATCCGCCGTATTCTCTCCAGCTTCTTCTCTTGGTTAGAGGATGAGGATTACATACTGAAAAGTCCGGTAAGACGCATACATAGAGTAAAAACCGGGACAAACATCAAGGAGACATACTCCGATGAAGCGTTAGAGCTTATGAGGGATAACTGCTCAGAGCTTCGAGACTTAGCGATTATTGATATGCTTGCTTCAACGGGTATGCGTGTCGGCGAAATGGTACTGCTTAACCGAAATGATATTGATTTTAATGAAAGAGAATGTATCGTGTTTGGTAAAGGCAGTAAGGAGCGAGTAGTCTATTTTGACGCTCGCACAAAGATACATTTACAGAACTATTTGGAGAGCAGGATGGATGACAATCCGGCGCTGTTTGTATCGTTGAAATCACCACACGAAAGGTTGAAAATCGGCGGTGTTGAGGTTCGCCTTAGAGAATTTGGAAAGCAATTAGGACTTAACAAGGTACACCCGCACAAGTTTAGGCGTACACTTGCAACCGTAGCAATAGATAAGGGAATGCCAATTGAACAGCTTCAACAACTCTTGGGGCATAGAAAGATAGATACGACCTTGCAATATGCAATGGTAAAACAAAGCAATGTAAAAATTGCTCATCGAAAATACATCGGATAGAGAGCTGATACCATGTCAAATTCATCAAAATCAGAGCGAAAAGAAAATAGGCTTCAACAATTAGAGAAAGAGCTTGCCGAGCAAAAGAAGAAAAACGCCGAATTGCAGAAACAGAAAACAATTCGGTTGGATGATGATCAAGTCGAGGGATTTCTTGTTGATATTACGCAACGAATAGAGTGGTCAACGAACCGTATTGTGGATGAATCGCCGAAAACAATAGTACAATCAAACAAAAATATTCCTCAAGATGGATTTTCATTTATTATTAAATTGATTATTGCAAGTTTCTTTTTTGTAACTACTGTTGCTATTGGCTGTTTACTGTATAATGTTTGGAACGAATTTTGGAGTAACGGTTGGATAAATCGCATAGCGTTATTTGTAGTTGCAATTTCGGGTTTTGATTGTTTATTCTTAGGTATAGAAATACTTCGCGAAAAAGATAGAAACTACATTATATCATTATTTTCTGCACTGGTAGCGCTTGTTGCGTTAATTGTTGCTTTAATTAAGTGAGGATTATAAAAATGGCTAAATGGAAAACAGTTCGACTTGGAGAAATAGTTAAGACTAATCAAAGCACATATTCTCCAAAAGAAAATTGGCAGTTTGTAAATTACTTGGATACCGGAAATATCACAATGAATAAAATTGATGAAATTCAGAATATTAACACGGCTAAAGATAAGCTGCCAAGCAGAGCAAGAAGAAAGGTTAAAACAAATAGCATTATCTACTCGACTGTAAGACCAAACCAATTACACTATGGAATTATCAAGAAACAGCCTGATAACTTCTTAGTATCGACAGGTTTTACAGTAATTGATGTTAATTACGACAAGGCTGTGCCTGATTTCATTTATTATGCTTTGACCAACCAAGAGGTCACAGAACAACTTCAAGCTATTGCTGAACAAAGTGTATCAGCGTATCCTTCTCTAAAACCTTCGGATATAGAAAATTTGGAGCTTATGCTTCCTGATAAAAAAACGCAGGAAAGAATTGTTGCTATACTAAGGTCGATAGATGAAAAAATTAAAGGGAATAATGCTATAAACAATAATTTAGCGGCTTAAATCTCGATGTCGGAGACATCAAGTTCGCTGGACATCAATTTTGGCAGTAATGTATCACGCAAAGAGGATAGCTTTTCATTTTCATTCTGATTAGCCCATATTTTTTCAAAGATTGGCTCAACCGTAGCTGTAAATAGTGTCATTATTTTTTGCGAGGGAACAAGTATTTCTGTCTTTTGAAAATCAGGTACTGTGAGTTGTTGTTGCGTTGTTCCTGTTCCAGTAATGTGAAGCTGTTTTAACCATAAATAGAGGTATTTTGCAGAAACAATTTCTGTTTTTGGTATCAGAGTTACTAAACGCACGATTGGCACATAAGGAATATGACGCAAACACACAAAACCTATTGTTCCACGAGCTGATACAGTCACGCTTTCTTCGGATATTTTAGGTTTGTCAGTAAATCCGTAAAGTCCCTCATTGCTCAATCCATTTGAGTAAATCGGATATTCATACAAATCAGTTTTTATTGGGGATACATTTTGAGGTTTATCTCCACCTGCACCCATTATAGAAACATTACCAAGCGTTGATACCGACCATTCGCTTGGCTTTCGATTACCGAATGGTTCGAAATCAATAAACCACGACTTGAATATTGCTTGAGCTTGTTGCTCTAAATTATTGTTTATTCCTGAATATTCACAATTAAATAAGAGAAAGGATAATTTATATGAAAAAGAGACCAATTCTTGCTATATGCTATGATTTCGACAAAACACTATCACCTGACGATATGCAAGCTCAAGGATATATACAATCTATAGATTATGAGGTTTCAGAGTTTTGGAAAGAGTCAAATGAATTAGCCAAAAACAACGATATGGACCAAAATCTGGCGTATATGTATATGATGGCATCCAACGCAAGAGGAAAAGTTCTATTTACAAAAGACACATTATATGAAAAAGGTAGCAATGTCAAGTTATTTCCTGGAGTAAAAACTTGGTTTGATAGGATAAATGAATATGGTAAAAATAAAGGTGTGTGCGTTGAACACTACATTATTTCATCCGGGCTTAAAGAAATGATAGAAGGTACAGAAGTCGCCGATAAATTTAAAAAAATATATGCAAGTTCTTTTTATTTTGATAAAGATGGTGTAGCAGTTTGGCCGGCTCAAGTTGTTAACTATACAAACAAGACACAATTTTTATTTAGAATCGAAAAAGGTGTTCTTGATATAAATGACCAAGGCGTCAACTCATATTTTCAGCCAAATCAATATCGTGTACCATTTAGAAATATGATATACATTGGTGACAGTGATACAGATATTCCTTGTATGAAACTTGTTAATGCAAACGGTGGGCATTCGATTGGCGTGTATAATTCTAAAACCAAAGACAAATCAAAAGTGTTCAGAATGCTTGAAGAAAACAGAATTAAGTATTATGAACCGGCAGATTATAAAAAAGGATCCGAATTGGAAAAATTAGTGCAAATGATTATTGATAGAACCGCTTCAAACGAATTGTTAGAAGAAGTTCACTTTAATTGTATTTCGGAAAAGAACGAGGAAACAAAACATCAAAGTGAGGAAACAATTCAAAAAACAAAATTGATAAACGATCTTGAAGACAGTATGAGTTTTGCCAATACTCACGATATAATTAAACAGCTAAGCGAATACAAAAATTGGACAGACGAACAAAAAAATAGATTAGTAACAATTGCACTTGAAAATTATCAAGTTACATATATTTTGAAAGACAGAGATGTAAAGTCTTTTTACAAGTCAATATGCCAAAATTTAGATAGTGATGAATCAAGCGAGATAATAGAAATTTTAAATTCAAAAAAGTAGGTGGTTAGATAAATGCCGGGATTATATACCGAAGCTGATTATGAAAACTCTGTAATCGAGCTGTTCAGAAATGATTTGGGATACGAGTACGCATACGGTCCCGATATTGAAAGAGACTTTTACAGTCCGTTATATGAGGAAGTTCTGCTTGACTCTCTGTACCGTTTGAACAGAGGGTTACCTGATGATGCCATTCAGGACGCATTATTCAAACTAAAGAATTTTGAAAACGGAGAACTTGTGCAGAAAAACGCCGTGTTTATGGACTATCTGCAAAACGGTATCCCGGTAAGATATTTTGTTGACGGCGAGGAGCGTTCCTCTATCGTCTATCTTGTTGACTATAAAAATCCCGACAATAACTCCTTTATCGTTGCTAACCAATGGACTTTTATTGAGAACAGCAACAAACGCCCCGATGTAATTCTCTTTTTGAACGGCTTGCCGGTTGTATTGGTTGAGCTTAAATCTCCGTCCCGTGAAGAAACGGACGCTTCCGAAGCGTACAGGCAGCTCCGTAACTATATGAAAGAAATTCCGTCTATGTTCATTTACAACGCAATTTGCGTAATGAGCGACCAGTTGACCTCAAAAGCGGGTACAATTACCTCCGGTGAAGACCGCTTTATGGAGTGGAAAACAAAAGATGGTGATTATGAAAACACGCAGTATGCACAATTTGATACTTTCTTTGAGGGTATGTTCCAAAAGGCACGACTGCTTGATATAATCAAAAACTTTATTTGCTTTTCTAACGAGGGTATAAACTCGTTTAAGATACTCGCAGGGTATCATCAATATTTTGCGGTCAGAAAAGCGATTGAATCTACAAAGCACGCTACAGTTACCAACGGTAAAGGCGGTGTATTTTGGCACACCCAAGGCAGCGGAAAGTCGCTATCTATGGTGTTCTATGCCCATTTGTTGCAAGAAGCGTTAGACAGCCCGACGATTGTTGTTATCACAGACAGAAACGACCTTGACGACCAGCTTTACGGTCAGTTTGCAAAGTGCAAAGAATTTTTAAGGCAAGAGCCAATGCACGCCGAAAGCAGAGAAAACTTAAAATCTCTCCTTGCCGGCAGACAGGCAAACGGTATTATTTTTACCACTATGCAAAAGTTTGAGGAGTCTCACGAAGCGTTATCCGAACGCCACAACATTGTGGTTATGGCAGACGAAGCACACCGTGGACAATACGGACTGACTGAAACCGTAGACGCAAAAACCGGTAAGGTTAAAATAGGAACTGCTCGCATTATTCGTAATTCACTTCCTAATGCTACATATATCGGATTTACAGGCACTCCTATTTCGTCTAAAGACCGCAGTACCCGTGAAGTATTCGGTGACTATATCGACATTTACGATATGACACAGGCGGTTGAGGACGGTGCTACACGCCCGGTTTATTACGAAAGCCGTGTTATCAAGCTCAATCTCGACGAAGCAACGCTGCGGCTGATTGATACCGAGTATGATATTATGTCCGCCAACGCAGACGAAGAAGTTATCGAAAAGAGCAAGCGTGAACTCGGTCAGATGGAAGCAATCCTTGGCAATGATAACACCATCAATTCGCTTGTAAGCGATATACTCGACCATTATGAAAATAACCGTGAAAATTTGCTCACCGGTAAGGCGATGATCGTTGCTTACTCTCGCGCTATTGCTATGAAGATTTACAAGCGTATCTTAGAACTCCGTCCTGCTTGGACGGAAAAGGTAGCGGTTGTAATGACTTCCGGAAACAACGACCCAGAAGAATGGCGTGAGATAATCGGCAACAAGCACCACAAGGACGCGCTTGCAAAGAAATTTAAGGACAACAACAGTCCGCTTAAAATCGCAATCGTTGTAGATATGTGGCTCACAGGCTTTGATGTGCCGTCCCTTGCCACTATGTATGTTTACAAGCCGATGTCGGGACACAATCTTATGCAGGCGGTTGCCCGTGTAAACCGTGTATTCCGTGACAAAGAGGGCGGTCTTGTTGTTGACTATGTGGGTATTGCAACAGCTCTCAAAAAGGCAATGAACGATTACACTGCCCGTGATAAAAAGAATTACGGCGACACCGATGTTGCAAAGGTTGCGTTCCCGAAATTCCAAGAGAAGCTGTCCGTCTGCCGTGATAAGTTCCACGGTTTTGATTATTCCAAATTCCAAACCGGAACAGACCTTGAAAGGTCTAAGACTATCAGCGGCGCTGTCAACTTCATCATGGGCAGAGAAAAAGTTGATGATAAAGACTCATTTGTCAAAGAAGCACTTATGCTTCATCAGGCATTGTCCCTCTGCTCCTCTATGGTTGATGAGGACGACCGTATCGAAGCAGCTTTCTTTGAGTCTGTGCGTGTACTTGTTTTGCGACTTGCCAATACAGGTGTCGGCAAGAAAATATCCTTGCCCGAAATGAACGCAAGGATTAACGAGCTTTTAAAGCAGAGTATCAAAAGTGACGGTGTTATCAACCTGTTCTCAGACATTAAAGAGGAGTTTTCTCTGTTTGACCCGAAATTCCTTGAAGAAGTTGCCAATATGAAAGAAAAGAATCTTGCTGTTGAGTTATTGAAAAAACTTATTGCAGAACAGGTGTCCATTTATCGCAGAACAAATATCGTTAAATCCGAGAAATTTAGCGAGATTATGCAGCGTTCGCTCAATGCATATTTGAACGGTATGCTGACTAATGAAGAAGTCATTGAAGAAATGCTGAAGCTGGCAAAGCAGATTGCAACAGCACAAAAAGAAGGCGACCAACTCGGACTTACAGCCGATGAGCTTGCATTCTATGACGCCCTCACGAAGCCGCAGGCAATTAAGGACTTCTACGAAAACGACGAACTCATAGCCATTACAAAAGAGCTTGCCGATACTCTGCGCAGGAACAAGACGATTGATTGGCAAAAGCGTGAGTCGGCAAGAGCAAAAATGCGTATGCTCATTAAGAAACTTTTGAAAAAGCATAAGTATCCGCCGGAGGGTATGGACGACGCAGTTCAAACGGTTATGACTCAGTGCGAACTTTGGACAGATAATATGATGGAAGTATAAAGTGAGGTGCATTGAATGGATAAAACAGAAAATTCTGAATTCGATTTTAAAGCATCTTCAATGGACAACATTATTCTGTCCCCTGATTTTGAAAAGCTGAAAAGCGAAGTAGAGAGAATGCGTACAGTGCTGTCAATGCTTTTGCTGGAACGTGATGAGCTTCAGTTTGTTATCTGCAAAAATATTGAAACAGAATATATGCTAAAACTCGGCAGTATTGAGTACAAGACATATGAGTCACAATGTACTTTTCTGCGACTAAAGCGTAAAATTGAATTGATTCAGGCAAAGAAAAACAGGCAGGAAAAAATCATAATTTCTGATATTGAAGAAACGCTCGATATTGAATTTGCCGAGTATCAAAAACAGCTTGACGAGCAGATTGATAAAATGAACGATGCTCTCAAACGAAGCAAGGCGGAATTCCTGTCAGACGAAGATAACAGGGAACTTAAAAAACTCTATCGTAAAATAGTAAAATCGTTGCATCCTGATATTAACTCTAATGTTTCCGAAGCACAACTTCAATTATTTGATAATGCGGTATCCGCCTATAAAAACGGCGATTTAGAAACATTGAGGATTATAGGCGAAATGGTTGGCAACAATCCATTGCCTGAACAGAATAAAGACGCTATGACACAACTTGTAGAAGACAGGGAGCGTTTACATGGACTGTTAAAATCTATAAGAGAAAGTATTGATAATATTAAAACAGAGTATCCGTACACCATGAAAGATATTGTTGAGGATACAGAGAAAACCGAACAGAAGAAGCAGGAGCTTGAAAGCATCATTAAACAGTACAATGAACTTATCGTTATTTTAAAGACGAAAATCAAAGAAATGTTGAGGTGAGATTATGGGAGATTTGGTAAAGTCCGGCGGTAGCGGACTTGTAGGATTGCTTCACGGTAAAAACGGCGAAATTTCCATACCGAAGCCATTTGAAAAAGATATATTCCTTTTTGATACATATGTAGCAGGTACAACACATATTGAAGGTATTGAAGAATTAGAGCCTCATTTGAATAATGATGATAGATTGGAATTTTTCAGAGAGCCTGATAATCAATACGATAAACAAGCGATTGTTATTAAAACGGCAAACGGCGTTAAAATCGGTTATGTACCAATGCAAGATAATGTAATTTTTGCCCGTTTGATGGATGCAGGAAAGCTCCTTTTCGGAAAGATTACATCAAAGGAAAAGAAAGACTCGTGGGTAAAAATATATATCAAAGTTTTCCTGCATGAGTAAATGTTGAAATCTCACTAAATCAAAAAAACAGCGAACAAAATCAATTAAAGTTGGTTTCGTTCGCTGTTTTTTTCATTCCACTGTAATAAATTCAAGTGCCTCTTCGGCTGATATTTTTCCTGCAAGGTATTCATTTCTTGCCTGTTCGGCTTTGTCGAGCCAATCGTAATATTGCGTAAGAGAAAGGCTGTTTGCGGTTGCATTGGAAAAGTCATTCGTCCGCTCAATGCGTTTATACATCTTTCTCTTTGTTCTGTCAAAGGTCTCTATAACCGAATCCCGAGCGGCGTCACGCTTATGCTTTAATGCAGGAGCAATTTGTTTACAGGTCTTATTATTACGGATAATTCTGTCACAATACAGGGTTGTCCGTTTTGTTTTGGGGATAAAATATTTTCCGCAGCATTGGCAAAAGGTAACGCTCGGCTGATTTTCAATAAACCGCATCATTAAGAAAATATAGTAATCTATCAGTGAACGAAAACGGTATTGCACAGTAGTTTTTTCACCAAGTGTCTGTATTTGCGTAAACTCCGCAGTTTTAAAAATGCTGTATTTATTTTCCGTATCAAGCGGCGTTCCGCTTCGCAAATCATACAGTATGTCGTTAATAAGGAATTGCAGTTGCATTACCGATGATAAGCAGTCGGTAATCTTTGCCTCGCTGTTTATCAAATACATTGCCGAGCCGTCATCAGGCGGAAGTTGGTCTTCTAAAAGCGTCCGCAGTAATGTTCCGTGCAGAGGATTTGACTCTTCCAAAGCTCCAATAAGTTTATGAACCGTTTTCAGAATTTCTGCATAAGCATCAACATCTATGCCGGCTTCTCCGAAGTCGCCGTCTGTTATTTCAACGTATGAGTCTTCGCACATATTTTCAATATGCTCCAATAACTCTGCATAGTATTTAAAATTTAATTCGGAAAACGCTATGATTTCATCATTGACCGTAGTACGTTCCACTTTTATTGTCTCACCGCTTTTGACGGTGAGATTTCTTTTTATAGTTCCGTCCTTATTTACCTCTACATACAAACCGCATATTTTCTGCATTGAATTCACCGCCTTGTCTCAAAGTGTTTTTGTGTGATTTTCAGCATTAACACTTTGATATTTAGAAGATTTAAAAATTACAGTATTATTGTAACAGAACAGGCGAAAAAAGAAAAGCCTTTAAAAATTGAATAGTCTGCTGTGAGGATACACGGTATGCACTTTGCGATGACAGCATCATATTTTTGATGTGTTCAGGAGGAAAGGGCTGATTGCTCCCGAAAGGACGGACGAGCGAAGAAGGCGGCTGTGAAATACGCGGTCAGGAAAAGAGCGCGGGAACAAAACAGATGTACAGACAAATCGGCAATCAGGGGAAATGCAAACTTCCTCTTGCACGGAAACTGACACTGCTGAATTTTGATATTTGAAAAGTAGGAGTGGTATATGATTGTTCTGAAATCATCAATCAAAAAGAATAAAGGAGTAAAATTATATGAACGAAACAAAAAATATGCTCACCGTGATAGACGGTGAAACACTTATGGATATGAAACTTCCGCCAACGAAGTTTTGTGTTGAAACTCTTTTGCCGCAAGGCATTTCCATACTCGGCGGTGCGCCGAAAATCGGCAAATCGTGGATGGTGCTTGATTTATGTGTCCGCATTGCAAAGGGTAAAGCGATATGGAATTTATCAACACAAAAAGGCACAACGCTGTACCTCTGTTTGGAAGATCCACTAAACAGAATACAGCAAAGGCTTTGTATGCTCACGGATGAGGTTCCCGAGAACGCATATTTTGCAACTGCCGCAGGCACGCTGGCAGACGGGCTATGCGAACAAATACGGAATTTTGTTTCGGAGCATCCTGACACGGTGCTCGTTGCAGTTGATACTTTTCAAATTGTCCGTGCAAATACCACCGACACATCCTACGCAAACGATTACGATGATGTAAGAAAAATAAAACAGCTTGCAGATGAATTGGAAATTTCTATTCTGCTTGTGCATCATTTACGAAAGCAGGGTGACAGCGATCCATTAAACAAGATATCAGGTACGACAGGAATCAGCGGAGCGATGGACGCAATTTTTGTGCTTGACAAAAGCAAACGGAATGCAGATACGGCAACGCTTGTTTGTACAGGCAGAGATATTGAATACCGTGAAATGGAAATGCGGTTATCAAAGGAAGATTGTGTTTGGAATCTTGTTTCGGACAGTCTTGAAAATCCGCAGATGCGACTGCCCAATGAAATGGTAGCACTGATTGAATTTATGAAAACGCAAAAATCCTTTATAGGAACAAACAGTGAATTCACAGAGCTTTTTAACTCGTACTATGGCAAAAAGCTGTCCGCAAAAAGTCTTAAACAGATGATGAACCGATGGCGGTATTCATTGGAAGAACAAGGCGTTCAGTTTACAAACCGCAGAAGCAACGGGCAACGGCTTGTGGATATCTCCTATTCTTCCAACCGTGACGAAAGTGCCGTAAGTGCCGTAAAGATATTGGACGGTAAATCCTGCGTTCCTTCCGTCCCTTGCGCCCCTGTGAGCGAACGTGTGGCTCTTTCGGCAAAAACTGCGGAAAGTACCCGACAACAGAATAGAACGGCGAAATTTGGCGACAGGAGGCAAATGTGAAACACAAAAGAAACCGAACAGAAAGTCTTACCATCAGGCTGACACCAACAGAAAAGGAAATGCTACAAAGTCGTGCTAAATCAAAACACATGAGTGTGACAGATTATATTTTGCTTTCGTGCATATTGACGAACAGGCAAAAACTTCCGCCTAAAATACAGGGTCGAAAATAAAGCAGGAGAAAGGGACGGTGCTGTCACACCGCCCCAGGTCACATCGGACGGCAGAGCCGACCGAGGAAAAACGCTATGTTAAGCCATTTCCTGACACCGCCTGTGTAAATTGCACAAGGGTGTCGCAAACCGAATATCACACACAGAATGTGTGCGAATAAAGCGAGATCGCCGACTGTTCCGCCGTATTTGAGGTGTGAGAATCGGCATGCTACAACAATAATAAGGAGAAATCAAAAATGAATGAAACAAATAACGCAGTAAGAAAAACCGTATATCTTGATGAAGAATTGACAAAAAGGTGCGAAATTCTGTTCGGCGAAGCAGATGTCTCTTCCTTTTCTCAGTTCGTTACAAAGGCGCTTGAAACGTATATTGACCGCTTGATTTGTGAAAATCACAGCCCGTTTATTACGGAAGAATTAGTAAAAGCAATTCAAGACGAGGTTCGTCCTATCGCATCACGTATGTCAAAAGGACTGTACCGTTATGCTGTAATTCTTGATATGCTCTGTCAAATTATTGCTTATCAGGATACCGAATGGTCACCGCACGAATTAGAATTTGTAAGGAAGCAAGCAAATGTGAGAATGGCAAAAACGCGCGGTAACATTAATTTGAAAGAATTGCTTGATGATAATTGGCAGTTTATAAACAATATGGAGGACGCTGAATGACGAAAAAAGAATATGAAAAATCACTTTGTAAATATCCTACGGCGCTGACTGTCGCAGAGGTTTCTGAAATACTGAGAGTCAGCACGAAAACCGTATACAAGCTTATCAAAGAAAAAACTCTGCCCGCTGTCAAAGTCGGCAGAGAAAACCGTATTGCAAAATCACATTTGATAAATTATCTTCGGCAAATTGATAAGCGAGATTCGAATCTCAAGTTTTATTTAATCGAAAAAACTCAAAATAATGTCTGGACTTGCAAACAGTCTTGTGATATTGTCTGTGTCGGCGCAGAGCCGAAAATCAAAAAAGGAGTGATAATAAATGGGAACACAAAATACACTTGCGGCAAGCGTGCAACCTAAAAAAGGCAGACTGTATGCCGTGATACAGGTAAAAGAAAACGGCAAAGCAAAAGCAGTTTGGCGCTCCCTCGGTTTGCCCGAAGGCACAGGAAAATCCAAGATCAACAAAGCATTCAGGGAGGTGGTGAAAAAGTTTGAAAATGAATATGCCGAGGGGCTTGCACGAAACGGCAGACCGTCTTCAGACATTCCCGTGTTCGAATATATGTGTGCATATCTTAAAAAGGTTGAACCAAGCCTTCAAAAAAGCACATTTCAAAGCTACCATATGATGGTTTACGGAAAAATCAGGCGGTATTTTGAATCGAAACAGTCTCTGACCGTCTGCTCGATAACTGCAAAAGATATTGAAAAATTCTATGAGCATCTGTTCGCACAAAATGTGGTTGCCAACACGGTCATACACTATCATGCGATTTTGCACAAAGCCTTTCAGCAGGCGTTCAAGGATGAACTGATTGACGCAAATCCCTTTGACCGAATCGACCGTCCGAAGAAAAACAAATTTCACGGCGAGAATTATTCCGAAGAAGAGCTTGTCACTCTGCTGGAGCTTACACGCTCGGACAGCATCTATCCTGCCATTATGCTCGGCGGCGGGCTTGGTCTTAGAAGAAGCGAAGCGCTGGGTGTGCGGTGGTCGAGAATTGATTGGGACAAGAAAACGGTTCTGCTGGATACAAAAATCATTGAATATAAAGCAAACGGCAAAACGGTTATAGAGCCTGTGGAAGAAATGAAAAACAAATCGAGTCGACGAACACTTCCACTGCCCGAGCCTGTGCTCGAAATGCTGTCGGAGGAAAAAGAAAAACAGACATTATACCGTAAGATGTTCAAGGGGAGCTACAACCGAAAATATGATGATTTCGTCTGCGTCAATGAGCTCGGCGAGCTGATAAGACCGTCCTATGTAACACAGCATTTCAGCGACCTGTTAAAGAAATACGGACTTAGGCATATCCGCTTTCACGACCTTCGACATACGTTCGCAAGCATTCTTATCGGGCAGGATGTACCGCTTATCAATGTGTCAAACTTTCTCGGTCACAGCGATTTGTCAACCACAGCAAATATCTATGCTCACCTTGACAAAGCGAGCAAACAGGCAAGCGCAAATATTATTACAGGAATACTGAATAAAGCAAAAGAATAATGCGCCCACGGCGGGCGCATTTTTGCTGACAGAAAGGATGATTTTATATATGACCCAAAAAGAATTTATGAGCGGGAGCGAGCTTCGCCAGTACCTGCACATCTCCACGCGGAAAATGAAATATCTGATGGACAACAACTATATCCCGCACGAAAACACGGGACACACGACCCATAAATATCGGGTGCGGACAGAGGATGCGGTGCGGTTCAAGACCCGTATGGATACCGAGCCGGGATTTTTATCGGAGCTGAGCGGCATGTTCTCCAACCGCACCGAATGGCATCCGCTCCCGATGTTTGAAGCCACCCCGGAAAACTGCGAAGCCTTTCGGCAGTGGCTGAGTTCACAGTGGGCAGAGCTGCCGGAGGCTCTGCCCACGCAGACGGCGGCGGAGCTTGTCGGTCACAGCCCGCAGCGCATTCACGAATGGATACGGGAAGAAGTTCTGGTCGGCATTAAACTCGGCTCTATACAGTACTGCGCCAAAGCGGAATTCGTAAACTTTATGGCATCGCCGCAAAGGCTGGCGCACCCGCGCACGGAAAAATACAAAGAACTAATTTGGGAATTTAAGTATATACAGCGCCGTGAGCGTGAGAACGAACAGCGGCGGCAGAAAAGAAAAATGATGAAAAAAAGTACATAATCTATGCCTCACCGGAAACGGTGGGGCAGCATTTTTTTGTTTCTGTCGGGTCGAACTATGAGAACAGCAAAATAAGATTCCCTTATTTTGCACCGTGTTTTAGGGGAAACGCAATGGAAATAAGGGAATGCTTTTATTGGGGTCGGTTTTCGCAGTGTCAAAACCGCAGCCCCGAACCTCATTTGAAGGGTCGGGGCTGCGGTGTTCATTTATAACGATTTTTTAATCGTCATCGTCTTCATCTTCCCATGACGAAATAATGTGAAGCTCTCCGCTGTCCATGTCCATAGCCATATTGTCGCCCATGCGCATCATCATATTGCCGTCGGAGTCGATTGCCATATTGTCGGAAACGGTGTACGCAAAATCACCGTCGTCATAGTCGAAGAAATGCTTACTCATAGATTTGCCTCCTTAATCTTCAATAATCTCGTATTCCACACGGGAGCCTTTGACTCTGCGGGCGTGGTAGTGTGCACCGTTCGCTTTCCAGTGCGGGAAGTGATCTGCTTTTTCCTCGTTGGTATCACGATGGCAAATGATGATGTTTTCCGGGACATCGCAGCCACCGGCGGAAAGCGGGCGGATGTGGTCAAGCGTCGGATGATAATCACTGTTCGGATTCCCGCAGGCTGATTTTTTCATCAGCCGTCCGGCGTAATCATACGCCTCCTGCTTCGCACCGAAAACCCGATTCCACACATCTATGGTCTTATACTTTGACATTTTGAGTACCTCCTTTTCAGTTGTTACTCATATTTTATAATCAAAACCTATAACTTTCGATGAACCGCATGGTTCAAAAAATAAAAGATACCCCTCAGAAAGGGATATCTTTCGCTTGGATGTTCATCGTCCGCACAAAACGGGGCAATGTTTTTTGACCTGGTTTTCTTTCTCCGCTGCAATAGTAACCGACCGCCCGAACGCTTATGTTAAGTTGCTCGGCAACCTTCTCATAGGTCAATCCGGATTTTTGGATACTGTTGCGGAGAAAATCGGCCAATTCGGGATCTTTCTTTCGGTTAGATTCCATATCAGCAACCTCCTGGCTTTCGCCGTTGCTTGGCCGAAAGTTGCTACGGATATGATACCACAAGAATTCTATAAAGTCAATCTGAAGGAATTATCTCGCAAAAATAAGGCAGAAGCAGTACCCTGTTTCTTATAAAGTCCTCGATAAAGGCAAACTGATCTGTCATTACTCTGAGGTTTATCCAAAGAAGAAATAGCCGCAGGGCGTCTTTTTCCGATACATCAATTGCATCGCTGTAATAATCTCCGTGAATGATTGGATTGCGGTTTAATGTTATATCAGAGTTTTTGTGGTTTGTTGTAAGTTTTTTATAGTAGGAATCAATCTTGTTCCATGCCTCTGTATCCCATTCGCCCATCATATCATTAACGATCATATATATTTTTTCAGAGCGCTGACCGCCGTTTTTGTATTCTTTCTTTACTTCCCAATACCCTTCTAAAATATCTGCGCAGCGCTTGTGCTCATGCTCGATAAGCGCAAACCAGTTTTTTGCGGCACTGCGATAACAACCGTTGTACATCATCTCGAGTGCCGCATGGGCATCTTCCAGTTTCCTTTGCAGCGGAATCCCGGGATTCGGCGCTTGATAAAATGTTGATAGCAACTCTCTTGCACTCAAGTATTCTGCGCAAGAAAACGATTCCAAGATATAATCCGAAGTGCATTCTTCTTCCAGCAGTGGCAGATCCGGCGTTTCAAGAAAATACAGCAAGACACCGTCGTCAGCCAATTGGCGCATTCTTTTACGGTACGGCGGCGTAAATAGAATACTTCTGTCGCTGTCAATCCGTCTGTTCAATGCATCATTTGCGCAAAAGAATTCATAATACGCTTTGCCCACTTCGACATTCAGTTTTTCACATTCCGCAAATTCAGGAATGTTTTTCATTGCAGCCGTTATATCGTGAATTGGTGCGGTGCCGTCCTGTGTGCAATCAATCAACGCTTTCAGCCTGTCTGCATCCGTATCGCAATCAGGCAGTAATTCAAGCACATTTGAGGTTGTCGAAAGCTTTTCAAACCCCTTAGCAAATACTTCACGGTAGCGTTCTTCCAGACGATCTCTGATTTGCATCTTTTCAGAAGCAATTGCATGAAGTCTTGCTTGCTCCTGTATTGCACTTATTTGCTGTTGCGTCATTAGTCTGCGCTGCTTTTTCAATAGCTCTAAATAAGATGTAATTTCCATCAAAACACCTCTTTGCGTTTAAGTAGCGTGATTATTATATCATAAAAACCTTGTTTTTCAAAGATGCGATTACATTACGGCAAGAAATAAGGAAGTTTTGCCTTTGCGCTATCCGCTTTTTGGCGCCCTCTCATTTTTTGACAATTCAAAAATGCGGATATACCATTGGGGAGCAAAATGTGCAATTTACATCGAGATTTGCTCCCCAATATAGATGATGCGTACTTTTTTGTAACAGCAATATATGTATAAAAACCCGCATAAACACTGGGTTTATGCGGGTTCCGTTGGCGGAGACGGAGGGATTCGAACCCTCGTCCCTCAAGGGGCATCATGATTTCGAGTCATGTCCGTTATGACCACTTCGATACGTCTCCGAATATTGGTGATTTACCTTGTTTATTGTACTTGTTTTTTGTGTGATTGTCAAGCAAAATTACACAAATTTGTAAATTTTAAATTTAATCCGTAAAAGCATAAATAAGTGTCTGCGATTATTATATGAATACTTATGCTTGATTTTGCGGACCGTTTTTCTTGAAAATTATGTATAAATGTATTATCGAAACAACCATACTCAAATTATAAATCGGCACAACTGCACCTGCGGGATCGTCTTGCAAGACTTTGTAACAGCAGAGTCACGAACAGACTGTTGTAGCAAAAGAAAGGCAGATTAGGCGAATTTATTTTTGGCATTTATTTTTTCCTTTTGCAAAAATAAGCAACCTAGCAATTATGAGCAACACTTATGCGGATTGATGTTCCGAAATTTGATTAAGTTCCTTCTATGCTTTTAGGGTGTATTTTCCGTTTTTGATTATAACAAAATCCTTTGCCATAAGTTTGTGAAGAAGTTGCTTCGATTTTTTATGACTTATTCCGAGAAGTTCGGAAATTTCTTTTGAAGTTACCGTGATGTTGTCAGTAATGTATGAAATTACGGCATCCTGTCTGTCTGTTTCAATATCGGGACGATTTTGTAAAATTTGAGTTTTAGTTGATTTGCTTTCAGGAACAAACGAAAGCTTTAGGGTGATGTTTTCGGGGTTGAAACTTTCTTCAATGACCGGCAGAACAAGTTCGTGACTTTTCCAAACGGAGAAAATATTAGAAATACCGAATCCGTCGTTACTGCCGATTCCTATCAAATTAAACATACGCATAATTGCCGTGTTTCTGGGGTCGGAAATACCGCCCACTCTTGCGGCGTCGAGTTCAACTCTAAATCCGCCCGGATTGGATATTGTAATGCTTTCATCATCTTTCATAATAACAACACCGTTTGAACCATAATAGTCGGCATTTATAAGGCAGTTTGCAAGAGCTTCCTGTAAGGCAGTTGTAATCGGTGTAATGTCTGATTTTATGTTTGCTGTCAGTTTTATATCGTATGAAATTTTTTCAAAGACCTTTATAAAGAAATCATAAAGGTTTTCACAGTCAGAATTTAAATCTGATGAAATAATTGTGTGTTTATCATCTTGTGTTGTTTCCTTATATTCAAGACAATAGGACGGGTATTCTTTTTTGATGAACTCTGACTTACCGAACATAAGAAGTCCTGCGGCTGTAGGGTGAAACAAAAGGTTTTCCCCTACTGCGATTGCTCCTATTGCCTGCAAGAAATCTTTATCCGACAAATTTTGAAGCCGATTGTTTGGCTTAACAGTTGACATTTTTATTCGGTAGCTATGGAGTGAATCAGTATTAAATACGGATGCGGTCATACATTCGATGATATTCATATCCTGTGTTTTAATCTCGGAATCACGCACCATAGCGTTAATTTGGTCGAGTGTGCAACGGTAGTCACCCTCGCCGTTTCTTCTGTATGAATTATGAATGCTGCCGTCAAGATACACGGGACGGTCAAATCTTTTTGCTTTTGGCACTGTAATAACGATAATATGCTTTTCTTCAATTTTTTGCACATAAACATCATCATATGAAAGAATGTTTGTGCTTACTTTTTGAATATCGTTTGCTATCTCCCAAAATTCCTCAATAAGTTCATCCGGATCGGGAAGATTTACGGGATGAAGTGATTTGTCCCTGTATTCTTCTACACCTAAAAGTATAATTCCTCCTAGTGTATTTGCAAAGGATGAATATGTTTCCCACAAGCTTTTAGGTAATCCGCCTGTTGCCTTTTTGGCCTCTATTCGATTGTTTTCTCTGTATTTTTCAATGTTGTTGAGGTCAATCACATTCATCTCCCCTATTACTGTTGCGGTTATTCTTTTTATATCAACGGTTTTGTCTGCTAATAAAAGCACCGCAGAAAAAATCTACGGTGCAATTTAAAGATTCGGTTAAAAAATCAGTTTTCTCTTCCGAGAAGGTAGTCAACAGACACTTCAAGAATATCGGCAAGTGCAACAAGCTCAACATCTGTTACAAAACGAATCTGACCTTCAAGCTTTGAAAGTCCTGATGCATTCATATCGACGCCGTTAACCTGTAATTGGGCAAGAAGCTCCTTTTGCTTCATACCTTTCTGCTTTCTTACAGCCTCAACCCTGCTTCCTACGAGGTTTCTGTCTCCAAGTTCCTGTTTTCTTAATCTCATTTTTACTCTCTCCCAAATCGTTTTAATTCTTTTTTAAAATTCTTTAAAAACATTGTGATGTTATTATAATACTAAAAAGGAAAAAAAACAAGGGTTTTTTGTAAATAAATTTAAAAATTTGAAATTTTTTCGTAAATTTGGTTACAAATTGAAATATAGTAGTCATAATACACTTATAAATAGGTATGCTTTTAATAATATTATACAATTAGCACAACGCATAATTCCGACTGAGAAAGAATAATGTTGCTTAATTTCCTGAATAGAATTAATATTTATGAAATGGTTCTATATCAGAAATAACAATTACAAAATATTACAAACAAGAAATCTAAGTTTCAAAAAGAAAAACGCCCTTAATAAAAAGAGCGTTTTAATCTTATTTTTAATTTGTTTATGCTTTAAAAGTACCGTTTTCAATGTCTGTAATCATTGACACACGGTTTTCGTGTCTGCCGCCTTCATAAGGTGTGTTAAGGAAGATGTCAGCAAATTTAACAGCATCTTCTTCGCTTGTAACTCTGCCGCCCATACAAAGAATATTTGCGTTATTGTGTCTGCGAGTCATTTCAGCACAAAATTCGTTTGAAACAACTGCGGCTCTGATTCCCTTTACCTTGTTTGCGGCAATTGAGATACCGATGCCTGTACCGCAACAGAGAATGCCTGTTGAGCATTCGCCCGAGGTGATTGCAGTTGCTACCTTGTAGGCATAAACCGGATAATCAACGCTTTCTTCGCTGAAAGTGCCGTACTCTTTGTATTCAAGTCCTTTTTCATCCAGATATTTTTTAATTGCGCAGATAAGATTATATCCGCCGTGGTCGCATCCGAGTGCTATCATTTTGTTCTACCTCCAAGTTTTTTATTAAGCTCACGCTGTGCCTGAGGCAAGCGGAGATATACCGGCATAAGCTCTTGTGCCGAAACGGTTTGTCCGTTATTAATCATTTCAAATGCAACAAGTGCAGTTGAAGACGCTCTCTGATATTTAAGATTTACGGGAGCAGACTCTGCATTTTTGATTTCATTACCGATGTATTTACAGGTAATATCGGTACCGTCACCTGCTATGATGATTCTTCCGTCAACAGACAGCAGTTCGTTTTTTAAGTCATCAAGCGATAATGCTCTGTCATCACAAAGTCGGGTAACAACTCCGTTTTTAATTTCAAACAGTGCATTGTATACCTGTGAACAGCGTGCGTCCATTACGGCACATACAATACAGTCGGTTGAAAGGAAATTATAAGCCATACTCTCAAGTGTTGAAACCGAAACACACGGTATATTATTTGCAAAAGCAAGACCTTTTACTGCCGCAACACCGATTCTTACTCCCGTGAATGAACCCGGACCTGCGTTGACAGCAATTGCGTCAATATCGGATATTTCCGTTTTTGTATTGTTCAAAAGCTGTTCAACCATAGGGATGAGCGTCTGGCTGTGGGTAAGACTTGTGTTTATGAAAGTTTCACCGATCAGCTTGCCCTCTTCTGAAAGTGCAACAGATGCAGCTGTTGCAGATGTGTCAACAGACAGAATTTTCAAATTTCAACACCTTCAATTTCAAAGATTCTTTCGTCATCGCTCTCCCCTTTTTCAATCGTTATTCTGATTGCATTTTCGGGAAGTGCGCCTTCTATGTTTTCACTCCACTCAATTACGAGAATGCCGTTGTCAATGTAGTCAAAAAATCCCGTTGAGTACAAATCATCCCATGAATTAACTCTGTACATATCAAAATGATAGATATTGTACTTTCCGCTGTATTCGTTTACAAGGGCGAAAGTAGGGCTTGACACACCGTCATCAACACCGAGGGCTCTTGCCAATCCTCTTGTAAAGGCGGTTTTGCCCATACCGAGTCCGCCGAAAAGGGCTATTACCTCTGTGCCGTGGAGCTTTTTTGCAATTTTTTCGCCGATTTGCTCGGTTTCATCGGCGCTGTGAGAAATCAATTTAACCATATCAGAAAAGTCCGCTGATTTTGCCGTTTTCATCAATATTAATTTTTTCTGCGGCAGGAACTTTCGGGAGTCCCGGCATTGTCATAATATTGCCTGTATAAATTACTGCAAAACCTGCACCGTTTGAAATTGTTACATCTCTTACTGTGATTTCAAAATCCTTTGGAGCACCGAGCTTTGTAGGATCATCTGAAAGCGAATACTGTGTTTTTGCCACACATATGGGAAGTTTGTCTCCGCCGAGTGCCGCAACTTCCTTGATTGCTTTTTCTGCGGCTGTTGTGTAGTTTACCTTTGACGCACCGTAGATTTCCTTTGCAATCTTTTCAACTTTTTCCTTGAGTGTGAGGTCGAGTGAATAGAGCGGTTTAAATGCAGACGGCTTTTCACAAGCCTCTACTACCTTATTTGCAAGCTCTACGCCGCCTTCTCCGCCTTTTCCGAATACATTTGAAAGGGCAAAGTCTGCACCCTTTGAAATGCAATATTCTTCAATGTATTTGAGTTCTTCATCAGTATCTGTACCGAACTGATTAATTGCTACAACTACGGGAACATTGTACTTTCTCATATTGTCAATGTGAACACCGAGGTTTACAATGCCTTTTTTGAGAGCCTCAATGTTTTCATTTGAAACCTCTGACTTTGGAACGCCGCCGTTGTATTTTAATGCACGGCATGTTGCCACGATTACAATTGCCGACGGAGCAATGCCGGCATATCTGCACTTGATGTCAAGAAACTTCTCAGCACCGAGATCCGAGCCGAAACCAGCCTCTGTAATGCAGTAATCGGCAAGCTTTAATGCAAGCTTTGTTGCTCTTATGCTGTTACAGCCGTGAGCGATATTTGCAAAAGGTCCGCCGTGCATAATTGCAGGAGTACCCTCAAGCGTCTGAACAAGGTTAGGTTTGATTGCATCCTTGAGAAGTGCAGTCATTGCTCCCTCTGCTTTCAAATCTTTGGCATAAACGGGTTCACCGCTGTATGTGTATGCAACAAGAATGTTGCCGAGTCTTTCTTTAAGGTCGGAGATATCATTTGCAAGACAGAGAATTGCCATAACTTCCGATGCAACTGTAATGATGAAGTGATCTTCCCTCGGAACACCGTTCACCTTACCGCCAAGACCGATTGTGATATTTCTTAATGCACGGTCATTCATATCAAGACAACGCTTGAAGAGAATTCTTCTCGGATCAATGCCGAGTGTGTTGCCCTGCTGAATATGGTTGTCAAGCATTGCGCAACAAAGGTTGTTGGCTGCTGTAATTGCGTGCATATCACCTGTGAAATGAAGGTTGATGTCCTCCATCGGAAGAACCTGTGCATAACCGCCTCCTGCTGCACCGCCCTTAATTCCGAATACAGGACCAAGCGACGGTTCACGGAGTGCGATGATTGCCTTTTTACCGATTTTAGCCATTGCCTGACCAAGACCTGCAGAAGTGGTGGTTTTGCCCTCGCCTGCCGGTGTTGGGTTGATTGCTGTTACGAGGATGAGCTTTCCGTCAGGATTGTCCTTTACACGGTCTGCAAGTTCATCAGAAAGTTTTGCTTTGTACTTTCCGTAAAACTCAAGCTCATCAGCAGAAATCCCAAGCTGATTTGCAATTTCTGCAATAGGCTTTAATTCTGCACTCTGAGCAATTTCGATATCAGATAACATAATATACCTCCGAATCAAATTCATGTTTTTATTATTATAACAAAATGCGAAACTTGTATTATTCTGTATTGAAATTATACTTGATATTGAGAGCGTAATTTAATATAATTATAGGGTAAAATTAATTTCAAAGGTTGTTTTGGGTGAAAAAAGTTATTACAAATATTTATGAATATTTCAGGCAGTGTGACGCAGTGTTGTGGCTGTTGACCTTGATCGCTGTTGCGTACAGTTTTCTTTTGATTGCGAGTATGCAACGGTCGGGCGAATACAGTTATCTAAGAACTCAGATTATCGCTGTGTCTGTCGGTCTTGCAGCATCGGTGTTTATATCAATTGCCGATTACAGATTTCTTATACGAAAATGGTACATTGCCGCAATAGTGGGAATTGTTCTTGCCGGACTTGTGTTTGTGTTCGGAGTTCAGGTTAGCGGAACAGATGATACGGCATGGATTAATCTTCCGGGCGGATTTTCAATTCAGCCGTCTGAGTTTATAAAAATCTGTTTTATCATAACTTTTTCAAAGCATTTGTCGTGGCTGAGAGAAAAGAAAATGATTGAAAAGTTTTCGGGAGTACTTTTCCTTGCACTTCATGCAATGATACCAATGGCAATTATTCATATTCAGGGTGATGACGGTACAGTTCTTATATTTGCGCTTATGTTTTTGGTTATGACATTTGCGGCAGGTGTTCAACTGAGATATTTTGTCATTTTCGGAGGATTGCTTGTGTGTGCAATTCCGATTATATGGAATATGTTTATGAATGAAGAACATCGCAACAGGGTTCTTGCTTTGTTTGACCTTGACGGGAATGCACTTACAAATTACGGTTGGCAACAGTATCAGGGTAAGGTTTCAATTGCAAGCGGCGAAGCTTTCGGAAGCGGACTTTTTAACGGACAGCGTGTTGAACATTCAATCGTCCCCGAACAGGAAAACGATTTTATCTTTACCGTTGCAGGAGAGGAACTCGGATTTGTCGGATGCATGGCGCTTTTGTTGATTTTGTTTTTTATTATATTAAAAGTGATTTTGAATGCAAAAAATTCAAGTGAATTTGAAGGCAAGTATATCTGTTACGGTGTGTTTTCAATGATAGCATCGCAAACAATTGTAAATATAGGAATGGTGCTTGGATTTCTTCCCGTAGTCGGAATAACCCTTCCCTTGTTCAGTTCGGGAGGTACTTCGGCTTTGAGTACGCTCATTAGTCTTGGCCTTGTACAGAGTGTGAGATATCACAATACTGACGATATGAACAAAGCTTTTGTAAGGCGAGGCAGTTCAAATCGAATCAGAATGTAATTTAATACAAATAAACTAAACCGCAGACATCAAAATGCCTGCGGTTTTTACGGGTCATTTTTCGCTGATTGTGATATTTGCCTTGTAACTTCCGCTTACCCAACAGGTGTCAGTACCGCTGAGTTTGAAAGTAACAGGCATCTGAACCGAGCCTACTGTTCCGCTCTGATCCGAGGTGTCAATTACACCTTCAATATCTGAGCTTTTAAGGCTTTTAAGTTCCTTTTCACTGCCGATTACGGTAACATTCATACTTGTCTGTGTTACATCGGCTTTGTATTTTGAAGAAAGACCGCTTACTTTAAATGAATCAACGGTAAAGGTTTTCTTGGACAAACCGCTGAGGTCAAGTACAAGCTTTGCGGAGGTTGAGTTACTGATATTTTTGCAGTCACTCGGGATGTTTATTCCCTGCGTATCGTACTCATAACGCTTGTTTGAAAGTGTTGCAAAATCGATTGACTCAAGCTTTACGCTGTCAGTATTGTCAAGCACTTCTTTTGGACCTGCAAGCAGAATCTTTGAAGGCTCAACCGTAAGCATATCATCGTTTAAATCAAGACCTTTGGGTTTGTTAATAAACTCAGGAATTACATTTACCGTCTTTTCGGGGAGAACGGAAATTGTAGCCTCAACATCCGTAAACTCCATTGTAAGAAGCTCGGTGGAGATTTTATTTCCTGTTTTATCATAAAGCACAATATTTGCGGTCGTTGAGGTCGGCTCATTTAGTATACTGTCAAGTTCGGCTGATGCCGAAACCTTTGCGATTTTGGCAATCTCTGTTTGAGGTCCTGAGATTGTGATATTCTTTGATGCAAGGGAAGTTGACGCATAGTATCCGTCGGCAACCTTGTAAACAACATTTTCCTGAATCGGGAAACTTGTTTCACGCTGATAATCAACAATTACATTGACATTTGAAGGCGTAACGGTTGAGATAATCTGAAAGTTGTCACTCGGGTTGGCTTTTACGGCTGAAAGCGAAAGCTGATAAGTTCCTGCCGAGTCAATTCCGTTTGTAGCACCCGTGACAGTAATATCCTTTGTTCCGATAGAACCGAGAACGGCTCTGCTGCCTGTTACGGTTACCGTGGCAGTCTGCTCCGCATCACGGAATACCTGCAACCCGTTGTTATCAAGCTGGTCAGGCAATTCAATCTGAATGGGAATATTGCTTATTGTTACGGTTGTATCATTTGTTGTACCCATACTCATATAAACCCATGTTATTGTTGAGATTACAAGGGCGAGTATAATCAGAAATTTGTTGTTTTGAAACAGTTTGTTGAGAGAGCGTTTTTTCTTTTTCATTTTTCAGCCTTCTCTCTTTTTGAACTTTTCGGGTTCTTCTGAAAAAACTTTTTGGGCGGTTCATCATCGTCATAGCCACGATCATAGATGAGAAACTGTTCAAGCTTTTTGATTAGTTCTTCTCTTGTAAACTCACGGAGCAAAATACCGTTTACCGCAAGAGAAATTACACCTGTTTCTTCACTTACTATAAGAACAACAGCGTCACTTTGTTCACTGATACCGAGTCCTGCTCTGTGTCGTGTACCGAGATTGATATCTACATTAGGATTTGATGTGAGCGGTAAAATACATCCTGCTGCAAAAAGTTTTCCGTCACGGATAATGCTTGCACCGTCATGCAATGGTGCTTTGTTAAAAAATATATTGCCGAACAGAGCTACTGATGTTTCGGCATCAATAATTGTGCCTGTAGCGGCTATATCGGAAAGCATGGTTTCTCTTTCAAACACAAGCAAAGCACCTGTTTTTGAACGAGAGAAAAGAACTGCTGTGTCAGCCGCATCTACGATTGACTTTTCTACAGCCTTTTTCCATTCATCACCTTTGTGGTGCTTAGTAAATATTTTTATATATTTTTTATAGGTGTTGTTACGTCCCATCTGTTCAAGAGCCTTTCTGATTTCCGGCTGAAAGATGATAGCAATAACAACAACTGCTGCCTCGAAAAATGTTCGCAACAGGGATGAAAGCATAACAAGACCAAACAGAGACGAAAGAAAATAAACTATCAGGAGCATAATTACACCTTTGAGAAGCTGAACTGCTCTTGTTTCCTGAATAAGCTTGAACAGTCCGAAAATCAACAGTGCAATTGCAAGAATATCAACAATATCTCTTAGCTGTATAGTCTTGATAATGGAAAGAATGCTGTTAAATATTTCCAATCTGCTTTCCCCTTCCTTTATTTTTAAATTCCTCGTTATTATTCTAACATACTTTTGTTATTAATTGCAACCTTTTTAAATTGTTTTTTTCTGTTTGTTGTTCTTAGAAATACGACTTACGGCATTTGCAAAATATACAACATCATTTTTTGTTGTAAATGCCGATACAACAGCTCTTACGGTTCCTGTATCCTGAGTGCCGAAGCTTTTGTGTGCAAGGGGCGCACAATGGAGTCCTGCTCTTACGGCAATGTTGTAGCTGTCATTAAGAATTTTTGCAACCGTTTCACTTTCGGTATTTTTAATATTAAAGGAAATTACAGGAACGCTGTGATTTTTCTCAGGCATTTTGGTGTATAATATTACATTTTCCGCCTTTTCAAGCCTTTTGTAGAGCATTCGTGCAAGACCTAACTCGGAATTATATATTCTGTCTGTTTTTTTGTTCAGGACAAACTTTATTCCTGCATTAAGCCCTGCTATTCCCGGAAGATTCGGCGTTCCGCTTTCGTACTTATCGGGGAGAATTTCAGGCTGATTGAGGTTTGCGGAATCACTTCCCGTTCCTCCCTGAATAAGACTGTCCGGAGTTGTTTCGCTGTTTATAATAAGCAAGCCTGTTCCCATTGGTCCGTAAAGCCCTTTGTGACCTGCGGTGCAGAGAAAATCAATACAACTGTCAGAAAGGTTTATATCTGCTGTTCCTGCACTTTGTGCGGCATCTACACAAAAAAGGATGCCGTTTAATCTGCAAAGAGCGCCTATTCTTTCTATCGGAAGTTTGATGCCGAATACATTTGAAGCATGGGTACAGATTACAAGTTTTGTGTTAGATTTGAATTGTTTTCTGAAATTCTCGATAGTTTGCTCATCATCATAAGGGACACATTCGGCAACAGAGTATTCAATCTTATTTGTCTTGAGTGTTTCAAGCGGTCTGACGACAGCATTATGCTCAAGTGATGAAATTACGGCATGGTCACCCTGTTTTAATATGCCTTTAATAACTGTGTTCAAAGCCGTTGTGCAGTTAAGCGTGAATATTATATTTTCGGGATTTTCCGAGCCAAAAAGTTTTGCGGCATTATCTCGGCAGGAATACATTATTTCAGATGATTTCACCGACATTTTGTGACCGCTTCTTCCCGGATTTGCTCCGTAGTCGGACATAGCTTCGTTAATCGCTTTTCTTACGGATAAGGGTTTCGGAAAGGTGGTTGCACCGTTGTCAAAATATATCATAAGGTATCAACAGCGGCTGTTCCTTTGACAGCAATACCGTTACTCCTGATAATTTCCAATGCCCTTTCAAAATTTCCCGGGACATAAAGGCTGTATCCGCATGATTTTCGATTGAGGTGTATAGGAGTTCTTACAAGTCCTGATTTAATATTGTTTTTTAAAAGTAGGTTACGGCTCTTCATGGCAAGAGTTACCGAGCCGAATATTATTAAATTATTTTCCATAACTTCCACCCTTTGTTAAATCTTTGTGACATCTCAAAACAATATATCACACTACATATTATGAAAGTAGGCAAAGTTTGGACATAAAAGAAAGCACGGCTTTTATGCCGTGCTTAAAGGTGTTATTTTTTAGTTCATTTTTTCAGAAAGAAGGTTGCCCATGTTGTACATACCTGCTTTCTGATCTTTAAGAAATACTGCCGCATTAACAGCACCGACAGCGAAAACTTCTTTTGACTGAGCCTGATGAGAGATTGTTACAACCTCATCGTGACCTGCAAAGATAACTTCGTGTTCGCCTACAATTGTGCCGCCTCTTACGGAATGAATACCGATTTCGTTCTTTGAACGCTTTCTGCGGTAGCTGTGTCTGTCATAGACATACTGCGGATCTTCGTCAAGCTGTTCCGAAATTCCGTCTGCAATCATAAGAGCTGTTCCGCTCGGAGCGTCAAGCTTGAGATTATGATGCTTTTCAACGATTTCAATATCGAACTGGTTTCCGAGAATTTTTGCAGCCTCTTTTGAAAGCTCAATAAGAAGATTGATGCCGAGTGACATATTACCTGAATAGAAAACAGGAATTGTCTTTGCCGCATCTTCGATTTTTGCAATCTGATCTTTAGAAAAGCCTGTTGTGCAGATAACACAAGGTACTTTGTTATCAACTGCATACGAAAGCATACCGTCAAGAGCTGCAGGATTTGAAAAATCAATGATTACATCAGGTGTTTCGGTTGCCTCGTCAAAAGTCTTGAAAACATCAAAATCATAATTACTTTCACCGAATGCGTCAACACCGAACAAAACATTGCAATCCTCACGGCTCTGAACAGCCTGTGCCACAAAGCAGCCCATTTTACCGTTACAACCGACTATTGCTGTATTTACCATTTTTATTCCCCTTTAAACTTCTTAATTTTAAACGAATCAAAGGTTGATTATTTAACCTTCTTGCTTAAAAGGTCATACTTCTCCATGCAATCCTTGAGGTCATGGTAACCCTGAACGCTCATGGGTACGAGCGGAAGTCTGCATTCGCCTGCTTCATAGCCGAAGAGGTTCATGGCAGTCTTTACGGGGATCGGGTTAACATCGCTGAAGAGTATATGCATAAGCTCAAGATAGTGGAAGTTAAGCTTCTGTGCCTCTGCAAAGTCATTGTCAAGACAAAGCTGACAGATGTCATGCATTTCCTTGGGGCAGATGTTTGCAAATACAGAGATAACACCGAGAGCGCCGAGTGACATGAAAGGAACAGTCTGGTCATCGTTACCTGAGTAGATGTCAAGATTGTCACCGCAAAGTGAACGGATGAGAGCAACCTGAGAGATGTCGCCGCTTGCCTCTTTTGCGGCAACGATGTTAGGATGCTTGCAAAGCTCCTGATAAGTCTTTGGTTTGATGTTACAGCCGGTTCTTGAAGGAACATTGTAAAGAATAATCGGAATATCAACCGAATCTGCAACAACGTTGAAGTGCCTTACAAGACCCTGCTGAGATGTTTTATTGTAGTAAGGAGTTACGCAGAGAAGTGCGTCAACGCCTGTGCTTGCGGCAGATTTTGAGAGCATAACGGCTGTTGAGGTATCGTTACTGCCTGTACCTGCAATAACAGGAATTCTGCCGTTTGTCTTTTCTGCAACGAAAGAAATTGTTTCGCAATGCTCTTTTTCCGAAAGAGTTGCAGCCTCACCTGTTGTACCGCATACAATAATTGCATCGGTACCGTTTTGAACATGAAATTCTACGAGATCGCCGAGAACATCGTAGTTTACGCTTCCGTCAGACTTCATAGGAGTGATAAGTGCAACACCTGAGCCTGTAAAAATGTGGTTAGACATAATTTACCTCCGTAAGTAATCAGTCCATGTAGCCCTCAGCACAAAGGAGCTCTGCAAGAAGAACTGCACCGCCTGCTGCGCCTCTTAATGTGTTGTGTGACATACAAACGAACTTGTAATCATATTGAGTATCAGGTCTTAATCTGCCAACCGATACTGCCATACCGTTTTCAAGATTTCTTTCAGATTTAATCTGCGGACGGTCGGGTTCTGTGAAGTAGTGGAGAAAATGCTTTGGCGCACTCGGAAGATCAAGCTCCTGTGCTCTGCCGCTGTAGTTTGACCAAATGTCAATAATTTCTTCAACAGTAGGTTTCTTTACGCCGTCCTTAAATGACATAAATACAGCTGCTGTGTGACCGTCTGATACGGGAACACGGATGCACTGTGATGTGATTGAAATATCATCGGTTTTAACAATCTTGTCGCCTTCAATCTTACCCCAGATTTTAAGCGGCTCCTGCTCTGACTTCTCTTCCTCACCGCCGATGTAAGGAATAACATTATCTACCATTTCAGGCCATGTCTTGAATGTTTTGCCTGCGCCTGAAATTGCCTGATATGTGCAGGCAAGAACCTTGTCAACGCCGAGTGCCTTTAAAGGATGAATTGCAGGAACATAGCTCTGAAGTGAGCAATTGGACTTAACTGCAACAAAGCCTCTTTTTGTGCCGAGACGCTTTCTCTGAGCGTCAATAATCTTAATGTGATCGGCGTTAATTTCAGGAATAACCATAGGAACATCATCTGTAAAACGATGAGCACTGTTGTTTGATACGATAGGACACTCTGCCTTTGCATATCTGTCTTCGAGATCACGGATTTCATCCTTCTTCATATTAACTGCGCAGAAACAGAAATCAACCTGTGATGCAACCTCTTCAACATTTTCAGCGTCAACAATAACCATATCCTTGTACTTCTCAGGAAGCGGAGCAGTCATATGCCATCTGCCTTCAACTGTTTCACCGTATGTTTTGCCTGCACTTCTCTTACTTGCGGCAAGAACAGTAACCTCAAACCACGGGTGATTCTCAAGAAGAAGTGTAAAACGCTGACCTACCATACCGGTAGCGCCGATAATACCGACTTTATACTTTTTCATAATAATTCCTCCGAATTAAACAAATTTTAAAAAAGCGGTTGCCTTATTCAAACAAATATTATATTATATGAAGAGATGTCTGAAAACACGACTGTTTGTCGATTATGCAAACTGCTCATAATAAGATAATATATCATTTTAAAAGGGTAATGTCAATTATTTTGAGAATTTTACAGGACAAATACTTGTGTTTTACAAAGATTTTTGACAGAACAGCTTTTAAAAAGCAATTTTAGTTCTTGAAAGGAAATAAAATGAAGACGAGTGATTTTTATTACGATTTGCCTAAAGAGCTTATCGCACAGACTCCGCTTGAACCGAGGGACAGTTCAAGATTGCTTGTGCTTGACAGAGAAAAACAAACTCTGGAGCATAAACATTTTTATGACATTATTGATTATCTTAACGAGGGTGACCTTCTTGTTGCCAACGATTCAAGAGTTTTGCCTGCAAGAATTTACGGTATCAAAGACGAAACAGGTGCAAAAGTTGAATTTCTGCTTTTGAAGCAGGTTGCGAACAACCGTTGGGAAACACTCTGCAAACCCGGTAAAAAAGCAAGAGTAGGCACAAAATTTTCGTTTGGTAACGGGATTTTGCGTGCAACAGTTGTAGATGTTAAGGATGACGGCAACAGAATAGTTGATTTTGACTGTGAAGAGAATTTTTTTACTACTCTTGACAAAATCGGTCAGATGCCTCTTCCGCCTTATATTACAGCCGAGCTTAAGGATAAGGAACGCTATCAGACGGTTTACAGCCATGAACTCGGTTCAGCGGCAGCTCCAACGGCAGGACTTCACTTTACAACCGAGCTTATGGACAGAATCAAGGCTAAGGGTGTAAAGATTGCGTATGTTACACTTCATGTGGGACTCGGCACATTCAGACCGGTTAAGGTTGACGATGTCACAAAGCATAAAATGCACAGCGAGCATTATGAAGTCCCCGAAGAAACCGCAAAGCTCATAAATGAAACTAAGAAAAACGGCGGACGGGTTATTGCAGTCGGCACAACATCCTGCAGAACGCTTGAAAGTGTTGCGGCAATGTACGGAGAAATCAAGCCCTGTGAGGGATTTACGGATATTTTTATTTATCCCGGATTTGAATTTAAGGTGCTGGACGGACTTATTACTAACTTTCATCTTCCCGAAAGTACACTTATTATGCTTGTATCCGCTTTTGCGGGATATGATTTTATTATGAATGCATACAAAGAAGCTGTAAAGGAAAAGTACAGATTCTTCTCTTTCGGTGACGCTATGTTCATATCATAGGAGGATTTTAAGGATTTATGTTTAAGGTAATTAAAAAGGAAGGCAGCGCAAGACGAGGCGAATTCGTTACGGTTCACGGTACGGTTCAGACTCCTGCCTTTATGAATGTTGCAACATGCGGTGCAATCAAGGGTGCTGTTTCTGCGCTTGATTTAAAGAATATAAAATGTCAGGTTCAGCTTTGCAACACCTATCATCTGCATCTTCGTCCGGGTGATGAAAAGGTTAAGCAAATGGGCGGACTTCACAAATTTACAAGGTGGAACGGTCCTATCCTTACCGACAGCGGCGGATTTCAGGTGTTCTCTCTTGCAAAGTTGAGAAATATTAAAGAAGAAGGTGTTTACTTTAATTCTCACATTGACGGCCGCAAAATTTTTATGGGACCTGAGGAGAGTATGAGAATCCAGTCAAATCTTGCATCTACAATTGCGATGGCATTTGACGAATGCGTTGAAAACCCTTCTCCATATGAATATACAAAAAACAGCGTTGAAAGAACCACAAGATGGCTTAAAAGATGCGTTACAGAGATGAAAAGGCTCAACAGTCTTGATGATACCATAAATAAAAACCAGATGCTGTTCGGCATAAATCAGGGCGGTATCTATGACGATTTGCGCATCAATCATATGAAAGAAATTGCAGAGCTTAATCTTGACGGCTATGCAATCGGAGGTCTTGCCGTGGGTGAGCCTGCAGAAACGATGTACCATATAATTGAAGAGGTTGAGCCGTTTGCTCCGAAAGATAAAATCAGATATCTTATGGGAGTCGGAACTCCCGTGAATATTCTTGAAAGCGTTGCAAGAGGTGTTGATCTTTTTGACTGTGTTATGCCGAGCAGAAACGCAAGACACGGTCAGCTCTTCACTTGGGACGGAGTGCGTAACATCAATAATGCAAAATATGAAACAGATGAATCTCCGATTGACGAGCATTGTGACTGCCCTGTTTGCCGAAACTTTTCAAGGGCATACATAAGACATCTTCTCAAGAGCGGTGAGATGCTCGGAATGCGACTTGCTGTTTTGCACAACCTCTATTTTTACAATAATCTTATGGAAGTTATCAGAACTCAGCTTGATAACGGCACATATATGGAATTTTACGAGAAATATCGCAACATTTTAGGCGTGCGTATCTAATATTTTTTCAAAACAGAAAAAATACTTGCAAGATGTGATTAAAACTGATATAATCAATACATTGTATGAAAGGAATGACGAAAATGACAAACTTTTTACCTGTAGTTGCAGAAGCAAGTGCAAGCGGCGGAAATCAGTCATCAAGTATGATTTTTATGATTCTCTTCTATGTTGCTATTTTTGCAGCTCTCTATTTCTTCCTCATCAGACCTAACTCAAAGAAGAAAAAAGAAGAAGCTCAGCTTCGTAACTCTCTTGAGATCGGTGATGAAATTACAACAATCGGCGGAATTATGGGCAGAGTGGTTGCCATTAAGGACGACGAGGACGCTATCATCATTGAAACAGGCTCCGACAGAGTTAAGATGAAGTTTAAAAAGTGGTGTATTTCTACTGTTGACACAGTTAAGGAACAGCCACAGCAGGCAGGTCAGCCTGAAAAGAAAGGCTTCTTCGGTTTTGGCAAGAAGAAAGATTCTGACGAAACTAAAGCTACAAAAGAATAACTTTTTGAATGAATGTTCTTTCCCCCGAATATATTTGTAACAGAATATATTCGGGGGTTGTTTTATGTCTGATAAAAAACTACTTGCAAAGGCTGTTTTGTTTTCATCAGTATGCGGAATACTCATACTGGTAATTTTGATGTGTTTGCTTGCAGCCGTGATGATGTCGTCGGGAGTAATTTCAGCAGATATACTTGATTACTGCACGGTCGGCATGGTCGGTGTTGCAACGCTGATGTCGGGAATAATATCATCAAGAATTACAGGAAGTGCAGGTCTTGCGGTGGGTTCGCTGACAGGATTTTTTATTTTTCTTGTCATAACCTCTATTGCATTAATTTTTAACGGTGAGCCTATAACGATATTAACCCTGCTAAAACTGATGTCATCTGTTTTGGGAGGAGGAATAGGCGGAATTATCGGAGTCAACAAAAAGGAAAAAATAAAAATCAGATAAGATCGAGTAAGATATTTTACTGAAATTATGTTTTCGGCAGTTCGTTTAGGCGGACTGCTGTTTTCATGTCAGATTTAATTACAAATTAGAATTATTTTTTAAAAAATTGAAATATCTATGGTAAAACAGCTCATAATATGGTACAATAATCCGGAGAATGAGATAGTGAGGGTTAATGACCTTGATTTAGATATAATATGTAATATGAAAAATAAGGAAATATTTAAGGAGTGTTAGTATGGCAAAAACGATTAAATTGCCGGCAGATTTAAGGGATTGGAAGGTTACTTCATTTGTTGGGGAAGACAACGGCTGTGAAGTTTACAAGGTATCAAGAAAGATTGATAAAAATACTGCTCAAAATGCGATTCTCAGGCACGCATTTGTCGGCAAAAGCAATTATACCGATGAACGTGCCGAGTATTTTACCGAAGAGGCTGATTTTATTGAATCGGTTAAAGAGCTTGACGGTGTTTCAAACTATTTGGATGTTTATGTTCAGGATAATCAGAACAAAAAAACCTGTGATTTGTACATATTTACAGAAGAACTCACAAGTCTTGAAGAACTTATGAAAACCAAAACTTTCGCTGAGGATGAAGTTGTTGATTTTGGTATTCAGATGAGTGAAATGCTTGAAACTTTGGAAGCAAAGAATATTTTTCACGGTAATATTTCGCCAAAGAATATTTTTGTAACTGCTGACGGAAAGTATAAAATCGGCGGATTTACAGATTTTGAAGGCAAGATTGCGGATAACTCATTTGTTGCGCCTGAGGTTTACAAGCAGGAAAATGTTGACTATACAACCGACATTTATTCTGTCGGAATAATTATGTATGCAATGTGCAACGGCGGTAAAATTCCGTTTGAAAGTGATTCATGCGACAGAAAGAATGCCTGTGAAGAAAGATTTTCTGGCAAGGCTGTTACCGCTCCGTCTGAGGGTGACGAAAAACTCAAGAGTGTTATTGTAATTGCATGTCAGCCGAATAATGCAAACCGCTGGAAGAATGCAGGCAACATTAAAAATGCTCTCACATCTATCAAGACTGAAATAGGTACATCCTCCCCTGTTCCGAATCCCGATGTTGTTGTTCCCGAAAACACGGATTTTGACGGAAATGTATTTGAAGAATATGATTATGATGAATTTGAGGATACAGAGCCGACTGAACCGCAGGATAATTTTGACGATAAGGATGAGGTTCAGACAGTTGAGGACGCTGTTCTTGATAATGAATTTAAAGGCGGCGAACAGCTTGGCATTGCCGAAGTTTTAGCCGGTGAAGGATCCCTGCCTGTTGACGGTAATGCTCCTGTAGATTCAGATGAAGTCAGTGAGTCTGATACTGATGAAAACGGCGGATTTGAGGTTGTTGATGTTACAGATGCAGTTGATGAGCCTGAAAATCCTGAGATTAAAACTAACGAAGTATCAGAAGAAAAACAGCCTGAATTTGAAGATATCAGTTCCGTATCAAGTGAAGATGACAAGAAAGAACAAACTGTTACAGATAAAAAAGCTGAAGAATTTGAAGATGTTTCAAGCAACAGCGAAGTAGCTCCGGAAGTTCTTCCTCCTGTTACAAGCGTTGAAGTGTTTGACGATTACTCCGGTGCAGATCATAAAAATGTTCTTACAAGCAATGAATCAAGCAAGGACTACGGTGATTTCTTTGAGGACGAGCCGTCTGTTAAGCGTACTGACAATAAAGCTGACGATACTAAAAAAATTGAAGAAAAAAACGACTTTGACGATAACAGCTTTGAAGATAATGACAATGAATTCGGATATGCAGATGAAGAAGATAATAAAGAAAATGTAAAGAAAAAGAAGAATAAATTTATCATTATTCTTTGTGCCGTTGTAATTGCCGCCGCAATCGGATTTATCGGTTTCTGCGTTTATAACGGTTTGTCAAATTCATCTACTGACAATAAAGCTACTACAGCCGAAACTGCAACATCTGCCGAAGTAACCACACAGGCGCCGAGTACGGCGATGCCTACTACAGTTCCTGCTACAACAGAACAGGTTACAACATCTTCTTCATATAACAATGTTGTTCCTGTTGTCGGTTACGGTTACAGTTACGGTAAGAAGCTTCTTGAACAGGCTGGCTTTACCGTTGAAATTTCTGACTATGAATACAGTTATGATTATCCGGAAGGATATATTATCTCCCAGACTCCGGAAGGTGACACAAGCGCAAGTACGGGTACAGTTGTTAAACTTGTTATCTCAAGCGGACAGATTCAGAGAGAAACAGAAGCTCCTGCAACACAGGCTCATCAGTCATCAAATAGTCAGAACAGCTCATCGGGCAATTCAAATTCACAGTCATCAAGCAATACAAACACTAATAATAACGGCGGATTTATCTTCCCTAACAGCGATTCTTCATATCTCAGCAACGCACAGGTAAGCGCTTTGAGTGATGACGACTTACAGCTTGCAATTAATGAGATTTATGCAAGACGAGGCAGAATTTTTAAGGACGCAAGCCTTAATGCATACTTTAACTCGCAGTCATGGTATGAGGGCAAATATACACCCGAAGAATTTGAAAAGAATGTTAAATTTAATACTTACGAACAGAAGAATCTTCAGCTTTTGATTAACGAAAGAAGATCAAGAAAGTGATTTTTAAACTAGAAAGATAATGCAGAGGAGTTATTATGAAAGATAAAATATTAAACGCACTAAAAAGCAAGACCTTCTTTGCTTTGGCAATTAATATTGTTATTATGGCTTTGATTATAGGTGTTACTGCATTTTCCTATGACAGTGCTGACGATTTTTACAATTCTTTATATATCTGTCAGTATCATAACTATTACAATAATGATATTAACTACATTTTTGCGACAATTACCGGTTCATTGCAGTACATTCTTTTGAATTTCAACTGTTTTGTACTTTTTCAAATTCTTCTCTCCTGTGCCGCTTTTTCTTCTGTTACATTTGTTTTTGCCGATAAATTCGGAAAGCACAAGGCTTTCATATTCACTCTTGTGCTGAATATTTTGTTTTCATTTGACCATTATTCAAACATTTTAAGCAGTAAAACTGCAGCTTTGCTGCTTACGGCAGGGTTTCTGATGGCACTTAATGCAATCAGAAATAAAAGGTACTCTCTCCCATTTTGGATTGGTGTACTTGAAGTTATATTCGGAACATTTTTATGCTTCAAATATTTCTTTGTGGGACTTGCATTTTTTATTACATTCTTCATCGGTGATATGATTGCAAAAAGAAAGTACAAGTTGCCGTTCAGAAAATTCTTCTGGTATTTCAGACCTTTTGTGCTTGTATTTGTCTTTATTGTTCTTGTCGGCTGCGGTCTTGAATATTATTCATATTCGGTCAATAATGCAAATGCAGAAACTTCGGGGTTGTACAGATACAGCGTCCTTGCCGATAAGACCGATGATAATGCTTTTCCAAACTATTCCGATTACTGTGAGGAGCTTAATTCGGTCGGAATAAATTCGGCAAATGAGTATGAACTTTTTGTTGACGGATATTATGATGAAAACAATGGACTGAATACTGCTGCCCTTGAAAAGGTTGCAGATATTCAAAAACGGGAAAATCCGTATAATTTCTTTGATAATGCGGGTGCATTGTTTTCAGATGCATGGGGACATATTATAAATTTTGATTCATATCTTATTGCTTTTGCGGTAATACTTGCCGTTATGGTTGTTTTTGTTACCGTTCAGAAAAAAAGATTTGCCTTCTTCCCTGCTTTGTATTTTGCGGTGGGATTTGCGGCTTGTATGTATGTTCGTTATGCAATGGATTCTTCGGCATACACAATGTACGGAATTTTGCTGATGATTCTTTCGTTTACAATGTATTCGTTTGATTTCGGTCATCTCAGAAAAGATGAATACAGCGATATTACAGATAAAAGCAGAAAAACTGTTCTTATTTCGGTTATTGTACTTGTGATATTAGGTGTGGCAAGTTGTGTGTCATATTTCTTCCATATCACTCCTGTTTCATATGACAAAAAGCCGAGTGATCTTTATACTGAGGTTGACAGACATCCCGAAAATTATTATGTTCTCGATCCTGTAACAGCTAAAGAATACATTTCATATACCGATAACTATATTCATCCGCTGTGGGGATTTTCTTCCGATTTTCTCCATAATGTTGACGGCTTCGGCTATCTTCATCGGACAAATCAGCTTGTGAACCGCAACCTCTCAACAAATATTTATGAGGCGGTCGTTGACGGAAGAAATGTATATGTTATCGATAAAAACATTACTTTTATCAAAGAAAATTATCTTAACCAATATTACGGCAAAAAGGATTCCGTCATTGTTTACAAGGATGAAAAGGAATTCAACGGATTTACAATTTACAGCGTAGACAGAGTTAAATAACATTAAAAAAGGTATATCACGATTTTTGGGGAGACGGTTTAAGTCGTTTTTCTTAGGCATTTAGTTCATTCCTTTTCTGTAATTTTCCAGGCAAACTAAGACAAAAAGCAGAGCTTTTGGGCTCTGCTTAGTTTCTTGAAAATATACTTTTGCTATGGGAGTGATTCAGATTAGATTGCTCGGAATAAAACAATTATCCTTGTCAATCGGTATCGGCTCCTCACACATACATATGATGCCGCCGTTTCCGCGGTTCAAAGAAGCCTTGTCAATTACGCTGTACTTTTTGACCTCACGACGATCAGGAGAAGCACTCTTTTTGATTTCCAACGGATGAATGACATTGTTTTCCTCGATGAAAACATCAATCTCTTTTGCGTTAGAATCACGAAAATAGGTAATATTTACTTTAGATTTAGCGTAAGCGTAGTTTTTCACAAGCTCCATTACCACATAATTTTCGTAGTAATGACCGCTTGCAGCACCGTTACGGAGAGTGTCTGCCGTCAGCCACATCGAAAGGTAAGCACAAAGACCGGTGTCACAGAAATACAGTTTCGGTGTTTTGCTGAGCCGTTTCAGTTCATTGTTTGAATATGGGGCAAGCAGATAAACAATGTGAAGTCCCACAAGTACTTTCAGCCATTCCTTTGCGGTACTTGATGCAATGTCAGCGGATTCCGCAAGAGTAGAATAATTTACCTGCTCTGAAACAAGAGCAGCACAACCGACAAGAAACTTACGAAAACGAACTGTGTCGGTAATACCGCCGGATTCTGCTACATCTCGCATTAAATAGGTGTCAATATAGGAATTGAAATATTCCTGCCGAAGCTCATCATCTACACCTTGTACTTGAGGCATACCACCCTCCCAAATGTGATTGAACACCTGCACTACATCATTTTTGGGCAACTTTCTTTGTCTTGCCTGTAAGGTATCAAGTGAAAAGTCCAAATCAGCATCAAACACAACTCCTGCTTTTTCTCTTGCAGACAAACTGTACAGCTCCAGTATTCCAATTCTTCCGGCAAGAGTCTCTCGTACTCGTTCCATCATCTTGTACTGCTGTGAACCGGTCAGCCATATAAGACCCTTTTCCCCACTTTCATCACAAATCACCTTGATTTGTTCAAACAGCTCCGGTGCTTTCTGCACCTCGTCAATGAGTATCGGGGGTTTGTAGGTCTGAAAAAAAAGTACAGGATCAGATTGAGCAAGCTCTCTTGCCATTGCGTTATCCATCGTTACATAGGTTCTGTCCGAAGATGACAAGTGTTTCAGCATTGTTGTTTTGCCGACTTGTCTTGCACCCGTCACAAGGATGACTTTAAAGAAATCATTGAGCTTGAGAAACTTACGCTCCAGCTCTCGTGTAATATATCTCATAACGCACCTCTAATTTGCAAATTTATGAAAATCTGTGATTAATTATATATTATCATAACATTTCCATTTCGTCAAGAAGTTATACACATTGTTCTTTGTCAAAAAGCCATTTTGATATGTTCTTCCTTTCGCATACGACAGTTCACAAAACGCACCTACCCTGAACATCTTTTACAAGCTCGCTTCTTGAGTTGGCTGTATCCCTGCTTTTCTGATTTAGCTTCTTGTTTAAGAGATTTCATAGTATCCTTGTCGGTATCATTCGAGATATCGACAAGGATTTCTTTTGCTTTGGCTTTAAGCCTGCAAGCTTCATCCAGACGAACAACACCGAGAACATCTCTGCCAAATTGTGACTGCATATGAAACCGATCATATACAATCTGTGCTTTGGGCAAATGCTTTGTTACAAGCTTGTTGTAAGATACGTTCATGTCCATAGCTACCGCCGCAATAAGGACACCGGACTGACTGCGTATACCTTACGCTCTCCGGAAACAGTACGCTTTTATCTTTATTAGGACTGATTCCTATATGTGTTCCTTTAAATCCTTGACTTTCAAATTCAACAAAGAGAGCTATCTAATGATAACTCCCCTATTACTTACTGACTATCAGTAATATTCAACTTTACCGCAACCCGAGCATTTCCTGCCGATTACCTTGTTTTCATAATGACTTTTTTCCAGAACAGTTACAGTCTTAGTGCCAGTCTGTATCTTTACATCATCTACTCGGTAAGAACCTTTGCCGCCGTTAAGAGCGTGGTTACAAATATGTTCTGTTAACTCTTCCTCTCCTAAATCCGTAATATCAGCACCACAGCCATTGCATATTGCTCTGCCTTTTGTTTCGTACACCGGCTCCTCATAGCTGTACGCTTCCTTATCAACAACTTTTACTTTTTCGGTAATGTTTGTCCAACTGTGTATCTTAGCAAAATACCCCAAGTACTTTAGGATACTGAGGGCAAAACTTTTTGCTATGCAATTGTATAATCATTTTTCGGCATCGTTTAATATGTTGTACGCATTGTTATGCACTTCAAATATTATGCTTGTTATGGCTCGTCCTGTTTTTTGATATGTAGGTCTAACCCAAATATCTGATTTCTCGTTAATTTCCCTTACTGCTATATCTATTACCTTGCGTTTGAAATCGGCAAAAAGTTTGTATTTCTTCTCACAATCAAAGCAAACTCTCAATTCTGTAACTAAAAACTCTAATTCTGACTTTGTATTTTTGCTTTCACCATCTCTACATTTCAGAAGTTCGTATAATCGAATAGCGTAATAACTTGAGAATTCTAATATATTTTTTAACTTTGTTATGATTTGGTGTAATCACAATAAGAATTAAAACACGGTAAATGTGAAAATTGCTATTGATAAAATATATATCTTGGTATATACTAATAGCGAAAGGAGTGATTTTATGCTTAAAGCTAAAATATTTGAGAATGGCAGAAGTCAGGCAGTAAGACTTCCAAAAGAATGCAGATTCAATAGTGATACTAATGAAGTGTCAGTCAATAAAATCGGTGATATAGTTATGCTTATCCCTATGACCAATCAATGGAGTTCTTTCATTCAAGCAGTAAATATGTTTTCTGATGATTTTTTTGAAAACGGCAGAGAAGATTCAGAACCACAGGAGCGTGAAAAACTATGAGATACATGCTTGATACTAATATTTGCATTTATTCTATTAAGCATAAACAAAAACAGGTTTTTCTTAAATTACAGGAACATGATCCTGAAGATATATGTATCTCATCGGTAACATATGCTGAGTTAGTACACGAAGTTGAAAAAAGCCAAGCTATTGAAAAAAACCGATTAGCTTTAGCTATATTGCTGGCGAATATTGAAGTTCTTGATTTTGATTCAGCCGCTGCGGAATCTTACGGGAAAATACGAGCCTATTTAGAAAAGCAAGGTACACCAATCGGTCCACTTGACACAATGATTGCAGGACATGCAAAATCATTAGATTATGTGTTGGTTACTAATAACACAAAAGAATTTTCGAGAGTACAAAATTTAAAACTTGAAAACTGGGCTGAATGATTTAACAATAATAGTCATATTTTTTTAGAAGGTGATAAAATTATGAGTACCAATAAGATTACTTGTTCATTTACCGTTGACCGTGATATTTACAACGCTTATAAAAGTATTGTTGTAAAAGGTGGTGAAAATGTAAAGGGCAACCTTATCCGTTATATGCTCAATGTCATTAACTATGAAACGCCAAATGCAGATACAATTTCTGCCATTAAAGAAGTTGAAGAACTGAAAAAAAATCCAAACAAAAAAACCTATGCTTCATTTAGAGAGCTTTTAGAGGATATTACCAATAAGTAAATTAAGAATTGTGCCATCACAGAAATTCAACAGAGATGTTAAGCTGGCAATTAAGCGTGGATACAATATTCAATTGCTTGATGATGTTGTTGAAATGATAGCTGAACAACAACTACTGCCACCGGAATATAAAGATTACAAACTAATTGGAAATTATTCCGGCTGTAGGGAGTGTCACATTACCCCCGACTGGCTCCTGATTTACGAAATTAGTAATGAAGAACTTATTTTGTATCTGACAAGGACTGGAACACACAGCGATTTATTTTAAACTTCTAAAGGCGTTTTTGCCTTAATAGAATATACCAACAAATAAAAGAAAAAACCTTCCCTAATGATAAATTCATCAGAGAAGGTTCTTGTTATTTTTTCACCATAACTACAGCCTGTTTGCCGAGTTCATTATATCTTGTATTTACAAGGCTTTTTGAGTATCTTGTACGAGCGTTTGTCCATGGGTCGTTGAAATAGTAATAATCTTTGTCATAGCCCGTGAGCAACAAACAATGTTCGCCGGCAGTCCAAGTGTAGTAACTGCCGAGTTTATATTTTGCGTTTTCATCGGTGTAGTTTACTCTCCAAGTGGTTGTCTTAAATGACGGTGACATATTAATTGTTGCCCACACCATAATCGGCTGACCTTGTGCAACATACTTACCCGAAAGATATTCAAGACTTTTCCCGCTGATTTCTACAGCCTTGTATGATTTGTCGGAAAGGTATTTATTCATACATTTTACCATAATCGGTGCATACGCTCCGTAGCTGTTGGAACTGTATGGTGTTCCAACAAAGGCACAATTCGGATCAGGTCCTGTGTATGAACCGTTTGAATAACCGAAAGGTTTTTTTACCAAATACTTATCTGCAAATGTCGTTTCAGAAATTTTATATCCGTAGAAATTCAACAGCATTGTTGCACTACAGGTTTCACAGCCTGTCGGGAGCTTACTTTGACCGATTAACGGAACATTTGAAATCTTCTTGCTCTGTGGCATTATGTATACATTGCAAATGGCTTTTTTTCCGTTATTCAAAGTGCAAGTTACAGTTGCTTTTCCTGTCGCTACTCCTTTGACGACACCTCCGCCTCTTGTTACAGCAGCTATTTTTGAATTGCTTGATGAATAAAGTCTGTAATATGCCGCTGTACCTTTTGGAACACTGCTGTTAATGTCAAAACTCTGACCTATGTACAGTACAATTTCACTTGCGTTAAGTTTAAGAGATGTTGCAAGCGGCTTGACCGTTACATTACAGGTTGCTTGTGTACCGTTTGGCATTTTGCATCTCATAGTTGTGGTTCCTGCCTTTTTTGCGGTCATCAAACCTCCGGCTTTTTGAACAAAAGCAATATTCGGATCATCTGAATAATAAGAACGATAATAAGCTGCTGTTCCGCTCGGCACATAGCTTGAAAAATCATACTGTTCACCGACTCCAAGTATAATACTTGTCTTATCAAGCTTTATGCTATTAGCAAGCTTTTTAACAGTAACCTTACATTTGGCTGTAAGTCCGTTATAAGTTTTTGCTGTAATTGTAGAGACACCAATGCCCACAGCAGTCATTTTGCCTTTATCGTCTACAGTAATTACCCCACTATTATCTGTAGTAAACTCTACTTGCGAAATATCTCCATTTTCAATAGTAGTAATAAGAGTATATGACTCCCCTACCCCAAGTGTTATTCCATTCTTATTGAATTTCACACTTTTAGGCAGAACAGTTGGTTTTGGCTCTGTAGTAGGCTGTTCAGTAATCTGCTCAGTATACTCTTCTGTTGAAGGTTCAGTAACTTCTTCCGTAGTTATTTCAGTCGATTCTGTCGATGGTTCATCAACAATTGTTGTTTCCTCAACACATTCTGTAGTAGTTTCAGTATATGCTGTAGTTTCAGAATATTCAGTTGTTACTTCAGTACAAGCAGATGAGAAATTCGATATCGTTGTTTCTGTGGATGCTTCAGTTCCGTAAACCGAAGTAGTTTCTGTCAAAGATGACGGTTCTGATGTATCGAATTGAAATCCAACAATAATTTTCTGAATATTAGTGGCATCAATAACGGTCAACACATTGTCGCCATTAGTATCGTAAAGAAATTTCTCATCATCAGTTAAGTCAATCATACCTACAACATACTTTTGAACCTTGGTTGCATCCATAACTGTAAATTCGTAATTACTGCCATTAACGATAGTCGCTGCATATGGTATTATACATATCGCAGATAACAGCGTTATGATTAATAATATTGATATTGGTTGTATTATTTTTTTCATGTTTTTTGCTCCCTTATCTGTGCCTGTTGTAATAGTCTTTGTCTGACCGTTTACAAATGTCTTTTCTACCGTATTACCGTCTGAATCGGTAACAATGTAATGAGTAAGACTGCCGTTTGATGATGTGCGATATTCGCTTTCAAGCGAACCGTCAAATGTGTAGTAGTAATATGAGGTTTCGCCGCTTGAATAATTTTAGGTATCAGTAGGCTCAAATGAGCCTACTTACCCATATTCGTTTTAAATTTTTTCAAATATAGTTAGAATTATTAATCAATCTAAAATTTATGCCTATTTTTTTAACTCATTAAATGCTCTAAAATTGGTCTCATTGACTAACACCATTTTTTTATGTGAAATACAGCGAAACCACGGTATGCAATTTTTATAAAAAGCCAAATCTTCAGGATAATCATAAGCATTCCAAGAAGAAAAATCTATAGGTTTCATCAATAAAGCCGTTGTTATTTTATTAATTCTGAAACAATGGATTTGTTGTCCTGCAGTATATCTGGGTGTTTTTATTTTGCCTAATGGAATTTCATGATTTCTAAAACCATCCAAGAAATTAAAATATTCATTAGAATGATCCTTTTTATGGATCTGTCTCACAGTAAAAAAACTAAAATTCTCACTATAGCAAGTGGCAATTTTTAATATATCGTTATATTTACTATTAAAATCGTCATAATTCATAAAAGTATAAACCATAATACCACCTGTATGCCCTATACATAAAACTAATGGATACTCCACTTTATATTTTTATATTTAACATGATAATGCTTAAAAGAAGCAGACCCTCTATGTTTGGGATCACACTTACTTCTAGTGCTGTCTATTGAGTTTGCGATATTTAACGCATCACTCTTATAATAAGTTATTACATCTTTGCCTTGCCGCAACTTTGATTCAGCTTTACTTTTAGTAAGTTTACTTCCAAGTATAGGTACATCATCACTATTAAATGTTATAGTATAAAATCGTTTATTGTTTTTTCTTTCTTTTTTCAATTTGGATCGTATATTATTTGCTGATTTAACAGCAGTATTAAATTTTTTAACTGCATTAATTGCATTTTTAACCTTATTTTTAGACCAATTCCATGTAGCAGACGCACCATTCCAAATTGCATTACCGATAGATGATAGTCCGTTACCGACTGCGTTACAAAAAGCAGACCAACCTTTTTGGAAAAATGAAGTGGAACAAATCGCTACAGTTGCTGCAGTTAAAGCTATTAAAGCATAAACTAAATCATCAACTAGGGCTACATACCCATTAGGATCAAGATAATTCAATAGTACAAGTCTGTTTCAGTATCATAAACATAGCCACGATAACGAATTGGGTTCAGTTCACGGACTGTCAGGTCACCTTTGGTATCTTTTATGTTGCCCCAAGCGTCATAAACATAGCTTGCAACTTCTGTACCTGCGAGGTCAATAATTCTGATTACATCACCCTGCAAGTTTTTTACATAAAAGTACATTGTACCGTTATATGAGAATGAGGTTGCACTTCCGTCACTGTCATAGTAGAACAACAGAGTATCATTACCCTTTACAAGGGCAATAAGGTTTTTGTTGCTGTCATAGTAATAGTTGGTCTTAACTCCGCCATAGGAATAGTTAATGTAAAATTTATTTACATAGTCGTATTCTTCTTTAAGATCGTTAAGGCTGTCATAAACATACTTGTTTGTAAGCTTACCGTTTTGCTTAATCTAGGTAATATTACCGTTATTATCATAAGAATAATCGTGTGATAAAACGCTGTCACCGCCATATGACTGGCTTAACTTGCTGACAAGGTTAGTAGTTGAATTTTCAGCCTTGCCGTTTCCATACTCATAGTCTGTATCAAATACGAGCTTGCCGTCACTGCGAACAGTTCTAACCTGTGTAGTTCTGCTCCCGTCATATGAGCCAATATTTCTTTACATAGCAAGTTAAAATAGAAAATAACAAAAAGCTACATTAAGATACAGAAATACAGGAATACATAAAGTATTTTTGGGTTAAAATTAAAGCACATCACCTATTTTCTTTAATCTCATAAACTCTTTTTTAAAAACAATAATTTGAATAATTATTACCAAAACAAAAAGTATACAGCAAATGATAGCTGCTGTAAAATTATTGCAAGAAACAGCAAGTAGTATTAGCAATAAGAATATCAGCTCACAGACTGATGCACAAGAAATAAACTTCTTAACATATTTACAATATGCATTGGTCAAATTGACCTTATCTATGGTATATTCCGTTTTAACAAGAACTATATTATCGCAATCTATCCAACTTATCGTGGGTAACTTTTTAGTTTTCCTGTCATAATAAAAATATCCTTCGTTGTAAATAAATTCCAAATCGGTATCTTTATCTATGAAAACACTAAAGTTAGTTTTAATAATATAAGGACTTAACTTATTATACCACTTTGAATCGGTGTTCATCAATAGAATATTGCAAATGCCTTGCAATATCATAGTGAAAAAGAAAATCAAAATATTACTGAAAGAATGATTGCTTTTGCAAGACTTTTTGCAAATTTCAATATTGTAATTTTTTGATTCGCTCAACTTAAAAACAGCCTGATTATTTTCGTGGGTAATTGTGTGTGTCTCCCGCCCAACTGTAATATCAAAAGTATTATCTTTTATGTATTTACATGATATTTTTATCACCATAATTTAAATTTCCATATAACATTATTTATACTTTTATCAAATATATAATCTAGAATGTCGGAAATTGCTCCGCCTACTGATAACACTATATCAACATTTTCAATTATATAATTTATGAATTTATTTAATATTGCTGAATTCGTCGCTCCTGCTATCATATTTTCAAATTTTTGAGTTTAATTTTTGATAGAATCTTTTTGCCAAAATAAGGTATATTTTTTTGTTCGCTCATATCACACCTCCTTAAAGGTACTGAACACAGTATAGCAAATATTCATGTAATAATCAATGAAATTTCCTTGAATTTTCGCACTAATCAATACGATTATTTTTGCCAACCTCTCACAATACAACGCGAACACCGCAATTACAGCATTTTACATTGCTCATCATCAGCTTGTAAAGCTCGGTATTGCGTGGGGATTTATTGACAAGCGGAACAAGAGAGCTGCTAACCTTGAGAAACCTCCTGTCCTGCACGGACATTCGTGATATAACTGAGCTGAAAGTCGGAGATATTAAGGAGCTTGCAAACTCAATACGGCGGATACTTGATTGATAACCGTCAAATCCGTAGCCGTATTGAAGGTTACGCCCTTTCTTTCATTGTAGCACACTTTCCCGAAATTAAAAAAGTGTGCAAGCTATTTTTCTAACTTACACACTTTATTTTACAATCTACATTGGTACGGTTTTGCAGTTCAAAGCGGAGAGGTGTGTGATTATCAGAGCAACATGGGAGCTACCGCTCACAGTATATCACAATTTCATCCAGCTTTACAGACGCTTTCTTGCCTTCATCACTGCACAATATATCAAGCCGCCGATCATTCCGCCTACTGTATTATAGAAGATGTCTGATAGCTGAAACGTTCCCAAACGAAGCAATAACTGCAATATCTCAATGCCTATCGAGAAGATGAACGTTATCTTCCCGCTTTGCCACAGTATTTTCTTCCAGCCGTTTCCTATCTTCTTTCCGAATGACCACAGCACTGCTGCTGAAAACGGCACCATCATAATCACATTCTCAATGCACTCTGTTGTCAGCTGCTTTTCTCCGTTCACTGTCTTCCAGATGCCCCATCCGCCCATAACATCAGATAAAGGATTCATCCAAAGGCTCCGGTTTAACAGGGTTCGGAACAGAATAAGTGAGGTCACAAAAAATAAGAAAAACAACTTCCGAAAAAACACACTCTCTTTGAATTTCTGATACCATGTTACTATGGCACTCTTCCACCCTTTGCCGGCATGTATTGGCTCATACGCATACAGGTAGAAAAACATTGCAAAGAACGAGAGAAGCAGTGAAAATCCAAAAGGTTCATAAAGAGCAGTCAGGATGTTTGTGAGGATCTTTCCGAGTAAATCAATCGTTTCTTTCATCATCGTTTACAGATCACTAAATAAGTCAGCCTTGTATACACCGTTCTCCAGCATCTTCCGGAAGCTGTCCTTTACTGCTGCGACATCTTCATGGTAGGTCATGCCGTACCAAGTGTCGTTGGTCTTCAGAACCTTTACGGACATCTTGCCCTGCTCCAGCAGCTCACCGATGAAGATTGGGATCAGATACTCGGCTTTCTGAGGATTGCTCGGTACTTCTTTCTCAAAAAACTTCTTGAAACCATTTTCCAGCACATCCAGAAAATCAGGAGTCAAGCCCCACATATTCATGGAAACCAGAGAATTCACATCAACAACCACACCGTCTGCCTCTGCTCCATCTGCAGTTTTTACGATGTTCTTGGTTTCCACAACCTCAGTCAAATTGTTCTGATCATCCATCTTGCAGATGCCACGGGTCACACCGCCATTATCAGACAGCGTGTTCTTCAGAACGAAACCAGCCATGCAGGACTTGCCGCCATTCACCAGATACTCATGGACAGCCTTGAAACCTTCTTTGCCATAGTAATCATCTGCGTTGATAACGATAAACGGGGTATCAATCACATTTTTAGCAGCAAGCACAGCCTGTCCGGTTCCCCACGGCTTTGTACGGCCTTCTGGAAGTTCTCCCGGAATATCGCTGATATCCTGGAAAGCGTAGTCCACAGTTACATTGTGGGACTTGGAGATTGAGGCAATGCGATCTCCGATGACATCTTTGAACTCCTTCTCAATATCCTTACGGATAATAAATACCACATGATTGAAACCAGCCTCAATCGCATCATGAATCGAGTAATCCATGATGATATGGTTAGCATCATCGACCGGCTCCAACTGTTTAATTCCTGTTCCAAATCGGCTGCCTATTCCGGCCGCCATGATAAGTAATGTTGTGTTCATCATACCCATCCCAATTTTACTTATAGATTGTTTAGAAAACTCTTTTTGTTCTTTCGAGAGTCAAACCATCCATATTGAAAGATAGTTGTTCTACCATTCTATTTTCTAGCTTCGGTTAAGTTGTTCTCAATTATTATCTATCAGTGTCGCTTGTTTTTTATAAGCACAAAAATTTGCGTAAATCTACTTCTATTAAGATAAAGCACTACGGCCAAGATAGCCATTACAATCAATCTCAGAAACAAATGACCGCTAAGAACGCCCATAACTGTTCCAATGAGGACATAAGCCAATGATATAGCAACTATTATTTTTGCATCATAAATTTTACCCTTGATGTTATTTTTTCGGAGCATTCTTTCCATAGAACAGTAATGAAGTATTGCCATCAAAATATAACATGCCAGTGTTGTATAAGCTACCGCGGCATAGCCGAACCACATTATTCCAAAATAGTTTGTAATCAGATTGATTGCAGCGCACACAATAGCAATGTTCATCACAGACTTTGTTTTTTCAAAGTACATCTCAATATCAACAAAAAGATTATACAGAAAGGCAAAGAGAACAGCTAATGTAATCGGCGGCATCAAATCAATTGCACCGGAATACGACCCCGGGGCAAAAATTGCCACAAGTTCTGGTGCAAACGAAATCAACATAATATTGCAAAATGCTACTACCAAAATTGCACTTACAACTACCGGTTGAATTTTTTCTTTTTCACCGGCTTTGATCCTTTGGAATACCCATGGGCGTATAGCTTGCAGAATCGACGTGTTTATCATGGACAAAATCATTGCCATACTGTAAGCAAGACTATAAACGCCCGCTGCACTCTCTCCAACCATTTTTTGAATCATGATTCTGTCTGAATGATTCAAAATCACCTGTGATAAAAAGTGCGGAACCAGCGGAAGATTAATCAACAACGCATACTTCCAGTACTTTTTATTATAGTATTCATGCCCACGGGACATGATTTGAATATATAGAATAACTCCAACCGCCAGTTCAACCAATGCCAAGGTCGCAATACGCGCTTCCACTTTGTAGGCATCATTTGTCAGTAGAACTGCAATGATTCCGAGCACTGGCTTCATAACAACAATGAACATTGTCACTTTTACCAGTGTTGCGTATTTGAATTCATTTCGCTTTCTTGCCGACCAAAAATCCAACGCTACCGTTGAAATCACCATAATAAACATACAGACCATCATAGGAGTTTCCAATCCCAGCAGACTGTTGAATGTTTTATGGAACAGTAAGTAAATCAGAAAAACTCCGCCGCACCAAGTTGTTGCCAATCCCAAAAGCGAAGATGAAAATCTATCCTGATCATCGTTGAACTTTACAAGTCCTTGGATATAAACACCATAACCAAGCTTCAACGATGCAAAAATTGTAACGATTTCCAGCCATGAATTAAATACGCTGTAAACGCCATACTGTTCTGTTGTCAACAGCCGTGTAAAAATTGGCGTTGTAAGTAGCGAAACACCACGCGTCATGAAGCCACAGATTACAAACCATAGCGATGCACGTGCTACGACTGGCATTTTTTCATATTTTTTTATAAACTGTTTGATTTTTGTCATTTTTTCCTCCACGGAAATTATCGTCTCTTGATTTTACGATATATGCTTCTAAGGATAATTTCCGTTCGTCCCTGTTTGCATGCTTCTACAATAGTATCAAAGGACGTGTTATCCTCTTTGAGCATACTCATAAACTTTTCACTCTTACGGTTTTTCTTCGCATTCAGGCAGAACAATGGATGAACTTGCCGTAATGTATCCGCATCAATTTTGAGACATTCAATCGTACCCTCTTGTTCCAGAACTCGAATTGCTTCCATTCCCTTTTCTGTCTGCGGAAAAAGGATCCCTGTTCCGTGTCCATCGTTCTTTTCCGGCATAATCTTGTCAATATCCCAGAAATCACCGATCGTTACATCACTTTTTCGTGGAAACGCTTTCAAATCGCAGCTATAACATGCCGGACGAATGAAATATCCCTTGCTATATGTTTTTGCGTACAGATCTGTTTGCTTGTCCGCTACATAGCTTGTGCTATCGCCAAAGTCGATCTTTATCGAATAGTTTTGCCAGCTATCGCTTTTATCGCGCATATTGACTGCACAGATTTTCTTTCCTTCTGGTACAATGAATTCTTTGTATTTTTCCCACGCCTTCGGTGACTGTATTCCATAGCACAAAAGGTCAACTACAAAAAGATTTTGATAATCCTTTTTCAAATAGGAACACAAACCATGTGCCTGACAAGGTGTCCCACAAAAAAGCACTTTCTGATCAGCTTTTAGGAGCTGCTGTATTCTCTCAAAGCAATCTCCCAAATTGCTTTCAGCATACTTAGAACCTACAAGAGGTTTCAGTTCCGCTTCCGTATGTATAATCGTATGGCAAACTTCAAACTTTTCATTGTAAATAGCGGCACATACATATCCGCCTGCCCCAAGCGTCTGCATGGCCAACGGATAGAAAACTCCACCGGAAGAACTTTCAGACAAAATCTCCGGATCCCTATTCACCACGCAGTAAGACTCTGCTACGGAATGACACACATTACGCGGCTGTTCATTCGGGCAAACTGCATTACATTGATTGCAGTGAATACATGCTTCTGGCCTCACAAGCCGCGGATAGTAAAAGCCAGTTCCCTCTTCTGGCTGCATTTCAATGCATTTTTTCTGACAGACAGATGCACATGCTCCGCATCCACAACAATCCGCCTGCTTTTTCTTATGCAATGCAACCTGTACTTGCTCTTCCTTTGGCACATCTTTCAGAGCATTTTGCAGATACTCTGTTGTCTTTTTTCTCAAATCCAAAAGAATCCGCTCTACCTCTGAATAGTTAGGCAATGTATCTTCCTGTATTGCAGTCGTTTTTTCTGACCAAATATGTTCCAGCAAATTCAACTGTCCCAAGAGAGAGTAGATTCTTGAATTTGCCGAATTGACCGACGTTGATTTAAATCGTTCAAACGTCATAAATCGCTTATGGTTTAAAATTGAAAACACCGTTGCGTGAAAAGAATCCGTGCACACATAACTTGCATCACGAATCATTCTTACAAAATCACTCGGTGTCACGTCATACAAGCATACGTCCGCACAAGCTTCATCCGCCGGAACATATTCCTTGAAATGCGGCATAATCACGAGTTTCAGGCCAAGACGATCCGCAATTTTTCTAGCTTCCGTACGGTGCTGTTCCGTTCTCCCTAAAAAGTAGCAAAACATGTATGGTTCTTGAACACGACTACGCCCCTCATCAGCCAGTTTACTCCAAACGGATGGCTCTACAGATAATGTAGGATCCAGAACAACCGGCACATCCATACCAGTAAGTTCTTTCACAATCTCCGCACCTTGAACCTCTCGAACCGACAGAGCATCAAACTCTTTTAAGAATTTTGCATATTCTTTTTTTCGATTATCGGGCACATTGCTTATTCCAAAGCTCGGTGCAAACGCAATGCGCTTGCAGTTCTTAGGCGCAAACTCCAGAGTGGTTGTCGGATTATTGATGCTGCCCGGCAACCAAATCTGATCGCTTCCGCAAATCACTGCATCATACTGTTCTGCACAGTGACAAAGTTCATGGTATCCCTTGATTAACGGAGTCAATTTATAATGCGACTTATCAAAACTGTTGATCGCATCTTTTCGAACTATAAGATTTACCCGCATCAATGCGCTGTTCTTACGAGCATCGGTCTTTTTTCTCAGTTTTCCCTGAAGATATTCTTTGTTTGCGTAGCGCTTCAAAAGCTTTACAAAGCGATGATCACTCCTGCGGTCAAAATTAACGATTTCAACTTCATACCCAAGACTTTTTATTTTTACCTGCACAGCGTACGCCTGTAACTTCGTACCATAATTATCAACTTTATATGGTGTGCATAAGCCTACTTTCAAAATTACTTCCTCCACTTATCTTTTGTTCAAAGAATGTATCTCTTCTAACTAATATCTGAATTGTAAATATCAATATCCAGTCATTTGCAACATTCATAACACTGGTAGCAACAAGCAATGTCATACAAAAATACAATGATGCTAAATATAAGCCTACATTGTTTGTCTTCAGTGATTCTTTTTGTATAATATAAAACATAAGCACCATAAGGAAAAGTATTAGAAGTCCATATTCTAGTCCGACTCGTATATATCCCATATCAAGTGCACTATACTGACCCTTTGCTGCATCATTATTAATATATAATTGTTGTCCAAATATAGACAAATCATAGCGTGATAGATATAAATTCGAAAAAGCTATGCGTGTAGAAGAAATGAGATTTAACACCTGCATAATCTTATTTCCGCTGTCATACGCGAAAGATATTCCATAGGATCCTATAGCAAATATAACAGAACTGACTGAAAAAAATGAGCAATGATCTTCAACAAATGCCTTTATTTTTCTATTTTCAAGTATGATAGATAAAACTATTATGACTGTGCTCGCATATAATCCAGTCCTTCCAACACCAACGAGAACCTGAACTGCACAAATTGCTATTACTAAAAGATACATTCTTCGTGTATTCTTCTTATCATCTCTAAACCATGCAATAATCTCCGTAACTAAAACACCCATATTCATTCCAAACATATTGTAATGAATATATCCTAGTGTAACCTTTTCATTACCATAGACAACAATCGAATCATTTTTCAAGACACCTGTAAATGCACAGACTAAAACAAACAGATATAAAAGAGTTCTTGCCGGTATATCAATTCTCAAGAATTCACGATATTCAATATTGTCAACAGCGGCTAATGAAAACAAGCCCCAAAACAAAACCGTCCACGAGTCTGCAGTAAAATACGCCATCAAAAAAATTGCGCCAACTAGGCTTCCAAGTTTAATGAATCTTATAGAAACGCTTCTCCGTAGAAAAATACAAATCAGTAATAATATAACAACAAAAGCTTTTATCCCTCTTGTAAAAGTACCACTACCAAGTATGTTTTTAAACTGGCTCTGCTCAAAAAGCACATAATTTATTATATATATTATCCAAGCACTATAAAATGTACATTTTTTTATTTGAACCTTCATAATTTCTTTCTTTCTTGTACAGTCACTTCTAGATATATTTTCTCAAAAAGCTCTATTTGCTTCTCAATATCAAACACCTCAATATTGTTTACAATACTTTCATAGAAGTGATTGATATAATCTCGGTTTAAATACAGCTTCATTCGTTTCGTCAACTCTTCTATCTTATCACAATCGCACAAATCGCCGCCATGCGTCACTGCATGAATTTCGGGAATTCCACCGCAGTCGCCCGCAATCACCGGCATTCCATACATATTGCCCTCAATAAAAACGCGGCCAAACGGCTCCGGCCATACAGACGGGAACAGGAGAACGTCACAATCCTGATACTGTTTTGCAAGTTCTTCACTATTCAGTTTTCCGTGATAGATAATTCTGGAGTCTTTTTGTGCCTGTTCCTTTACATAATCCGCCATATCGCCTGTTCCGCAAATATGTAATTCACAGTTTTCATTCTCTATTCTAGAAAACGCTTCCAGCATCTGACGGATGCCCTTCAGATAAATCAATCTACCCGCGTACATAAATTTTATACATTGTGATGTTCTAGCTTTCCGTTCTTCCACCATGCGCTGAAGCAGATCGTAGTCAATCTGTACGCTATTGAAAACACATTCCTTGACCTTTGATTTATCAAAAGCCCCCGTAGCCAAAGAAGTTCTAAGGGTATACTCCGATGGTGCTGTTACCGCATCCACATATTTAGATACACTGCACATATATTTTTGATGTGCTTTTACCACAAGTGGGCTTACTTTATGTCCGTGCTGTACAGGAGAAAGAATCGCCGTATCACGAATTGTATGAACCACCGCAATTTCCTTTCTATGGGCAGCTTTCCATACGGAGCAAGGTATTCCATAAAGCGTATTGGTATGAATAACATCCGGTTTGAACCGATTACAGATTTCTTCAAAATCTTTCACACAATCCGGATTACAGTAGCACCTCAATTTTTGTGTCACTTTTTCGAGTGCACTAACACTATTTTTCTTATAACTATATTTATAGAGATCAAACTTCCCGGTTGTGCAGCGATAAACTGTAATGCCATTGATTTCTTCGACTGTCTTTTGTCCCTCCTTCGCATCGGCACAGTAAATGGCCACAGTGTTGCCATGCCTCAGAAGATTTTCTGCAAGTAGTTTTACACTTTGCTCTGCGCCACCTTGCATATTAGGATAATAAAATGTATTTACAATAAGTACTCTCATCTAAATTCCTCTACGCCATCTTATTCGTTTTATTTTGTAATCGAAATATTATAATTCATCCCCCCCCGAAGAATTTTCATCTTCAGCAGGATAGCTTTTATTCTTTGTTTCATACACTTTGATGGCAAGCAACAAAATGTTGCATAGTTAAAACTTTTGCTGGGGTACTTCTCAAAAAACAAATCGTGTTTTTTCGTTTTAAGAGAAGGCTCCCTTAGCTGATCGTTGACAGCTACCACATGTTCCAAATTTACTGGGAACAGTTTCACATCCGACTTTTTTAGCAGCTGCTCGCCTTTTTCTGTTTGGCACAGCATAATTGAAATTCCACGTCGCTGTTCATCTTCGGCTAGGTCGCTTTCCCATGAATCACCAATCGTGATGTCACTTCCCCGATTGATTCCTGCATATTTGCATTCATAGCAATTATCTGTATAATCCAGCCCACACAAGAATGCAAGTAAATAATTATCACACGACCCCGGTTGTGAAAGTGGAGTTCGATCCTGTGCAAGGCCAAACACATCCTTATAGCGAAAAGAAATACTGCTTACTTCTTCCAAATTCACATTATGCAGTTCAAGGTAATCTCGCAGAAGTTTTGGGGATGGCGTTCCATGACAAATAAGATCCACTGTATACAAATTATCGTTTTCTTTAATAACCGTTTTCAATGCTCCTACCTGACACGGCAAGCCAATAAACAAAACCTTTTTCTTTTCCTTTAAAAGCTCCTGCACTTTTTTATATGTTCCACTCGGATTGCTCTTTACATATTTTGATCCTGTAAATTTTTCAAGCTCTTCAAAACTCGCCGCACATTCAAAACCAAATACTCCGTTTTTGAAGCAGCAACTGACAACCACGCCGCCCTCCGAAATAAATTGCCTAGAAATTGCTTTTGCAGCGCCACCAGAAGATGATTTTCTCCGCAATTTTTCATCTTCAATCCATCCCTGATACCATGTTTCTGGGTGTTTTAATGTAGTCTCTTTATTATTTTGGCAGACATTTGTACAAATACCGCAATGAATACATTTTTCTTCATCTATTACAGCATTATAAGCCTGCCTTGTATCTACAATCGTAATTGCACTTTTCGGGCACATATCAAAGCACGCCATGCATCCCACGCATTGATTCTTTGCACAAACCGTCTTTACATCATTTTCCATTCTTTCATTCCTCTTTACATAAATAGCGCCTGCTCTAAATATCGCTCTGAATCACATCGCGCTTTTTGAATTTTCTTATCTGAATTGTTCCAATCAATCTCAGCATCCAAATCCGCTTCTTCGTTATCAAAAAGAATTCGATTCTTTATTTCCGCAAGTTCCAACAAATCCGTCATTCGACTGATCTGGCTTTCTTTCACTTTCCCATTCGCACCAACTTTCGGAAAAACAAAAAACGGCCGATGGTACAGAATACTAAAAACAATACAATGAAACGAATCGCAAAAAACATATTCTGCGTGTCGAATCGCACTAATAAATTCTGCTGGATCTGCATCCCAGAGTTTATAATCTCCAAATTTTAAATCATACAGATCTATTTTTTCATAATCCAAAAATGGGATCGATACAATTTTCAGGTTCTTTTCTCTTGCGATATTTTCTATATATTTTCTCTGCGTGGCTGTTCCTCTTAACATATAGGCAAAAATATATTTTTCATTATAGATTTTGTTTTCAGAGATTGTATCCCAAAAGCCTCTTTCAATAAGCATTGTTGGATCAAGAACAGCTTCACATTTTTTTTCATCAATAATTAGGTTAATTGTTCTTGCTCCAGAGTTCTCACGACAAGACACGGCTTTGAATGTGCTTAAATTTGCTTTGATTTGCTCTTTTTGCTTTTCTGAGACAGTACTGGCTCCAAAACTAGGCGCATACGCAATTTTATTTTTACCCTTTTCCACAAATGGAAGCCAATACATACTATCCGTTGGAACTAAATCCGGATTCCAAATCTGATCGCTCCCACAAATATAGGTATCATAGTATTTATTACTATCCGCAATATCGTGTTCATTATATTGCAGATTTGATACTTTTAGGTTTTCGTCCACAAATTGTTGCATTTTTTTATTTCTTAAACGCAGTCCTTTGAATGCAACTTTCCAAAAAACTCTCTTGCATGTTTCTGCCAATCCAACACTTTTTATCTTGTCAAAAACATTGTCCACCGACGTAGCCTTTTTCCCAAATTGGCAAATGATTTCATACTGTAAATCATTATACTGGTTTAATTTTTGTTGCAATGCAAGTGCCTGTAGAATCGACCCATAATTATTTCTCCACCAGGTAATGATTCCAACTTTCATATCATTATCTCTCCATCAAATTCTCATAATATCCTTCAATTTTCTTTGAAATCTCTGTTATATCGTATTTTGCGCATAGCATTGACTCAGTACGGTTTACTTCCTGCATTTTATTTTTGCAATTCACGATTGCCTTCGCCCAAAGCTGTACACTTTCCTTAGTATCAATCGACAAATATTCAACATTCTGTGTTATCGCTGTTTCCTTTGGGACATTTTCTGAGCACACAACTGGAAGGCCACTCATCTGCGCCTCTATCATTACAATCCCAAACCCTTCAAAATGTGACGGAAATGCAAAAACATCAAACATGGAATAATAATCCTGTGTATTATTTACTGCATCAATCACCGTGACAAAGGGTTCAAGATGTTTATCCTTCACTTCCTTCAAAAAATCATTTTTTGTTTCTCCCGTTCCCACAAAGAAATAGCAGACATTTGGAATCTTTCTGCACACATCTTGAATGGTCTGCAACAAAAAAGCCTGATTTTTTTGGTAATTAAAGTGTCCGATATGCCCTACAATAAATTTATCTGCTAATGAATAGTATTTCCTTAATTTATTTCGTTTCTCCATATTATAAAGAAACTTGCGTTGATCTATTCCATTATAGATCACATGATAATTTTCCTTTCTTTCTATACCTGTACCAAACGTCCACTTTCCCGCTTCCTCTGAACACGCCAAATAAAGATCTGGTATGCTCCCAAACACCCCTATTGATATAATCCTCAGCAGCTTTTTCAGTGCCAGATTTCCTGCTCCAAAAGAATTATTGTGTGTGTGTATAACTACTCTTTTCACACCTGCACGCTTCGAGACAGCCGCAAAAATCAACCCTATCGCATTGTTCACATGACAATGTACAATATCATATTTATTTTCCTTCAAATAGTTGTGCAGTCCTTTTACACAGTCTTTAAAACTGTATTCTCTGTTCTGATAGAGTGTAGTGAATTTTATTCCTCTTTTTTTCAAATCATCAACTGCAAATTCAGATTCAAGAAATGCCGTACAAATCTCATAAGTACAGGTTCCCTCAAAATGAGTGACAATATCTAACGCTGCATGCTCCATGCCTCCATTGTCCCAGCGAGGCAAAAAGTGAAGAATCTTAATGTTGTTTTCGCTATCCATTCATTCTTCTCCTTTTTTTGCATACTTAAAAATCAATTTCACAATCTTAATGTCATCCACAAAATATCGTTTAAACATTCTCTTTGGTTCCTGCAAAAAACGGTAAAACCATTCCAACCCATGCTCACTCATCCAACGAGGTGCACGTTTTACATTACCCGCAAGAAAGTCAACTGTAGCACCGGCACAAATTGATACCTTGGCATCATATTTTTCGATGTTCTCATATATCCATTTTTCCTGTTTAGGGCAACCAAAACAAGCAATCAGCAGATCTGGATGCATCTCTGAAATCATCTGATTGATTTTATTTAATTCGCCATCGTTTTTTTCAAACTCAAATGGTGGTGCATAGGTTCCAACAATTCTAATATTGGGATGTTTAACTTCAAGTTTCTGTTTGGCCTGTTCTGCAATACCATCCTTACCACCAATAATAAAAATCTTATATCCTTTTTCAGCAGCCACTTCACAAAGCAAGGGGACTAAATCAGAACCAGAGATTTTTTCTTTCAGTGGTTTACCATGTAATTTTGAAATCCAAACTAAAGGTTTACCATCAACTAAAACCATATCTGCATCATCCACAACTTTTTTCAGATATGAATCGTCTTCTATTTTCATCACAACATCGACGTTAATTGCGACCACATACGATTTTTTATTACCTTTAATCATCTGCTCAATATCCGCAATCGTTTCCGTCATTGTTACATTATTTATATATGTATTAAGCAGAGCCTGTTTTTTCATCACATCAGTTCTCCCCAAAAAATTCATCTTCTAGCATCAAACACAAGCAATGGTAAACTGGCAAATGCAATTCCTGAATCATATACGTTTCAGTCTGCGGAACCTTAATACATACATCGCTCATCTGCGTCAACTTACTATCTTTTGCACCGGTCAAACCTATTACTTTCATGCCTTTCGCATGTGCAGTAGTAGCAGCATACAATATATTTTTACTGTTACCACTCGTAGAAATGCCTAAAAACACATCTCCCGCTTTACCATAGCCATTTACTTGCTGTGCAAAACACAGAAGCGGTTCACAATCATTCATGTACGCAGTAGACAATGCAGGATGTCCATCTAATGCAATAGCAGGCAGCGCGCCTTGCAAGCTTTCTGCCAGAACAGTCCCAAGCTCTTCATTTTCACTAATAAGCTTATCTGTGAAATTTTCATTTAGTTTTCTAGGGAGTTTAAAACCTTTCATCAACTCTCCAACAATATGTTCTGCATCCGCAGCTGATCCACCGTTTCCAGCAATCAATAATTTGCCTTCATTCTTATATGACTCGACAAGCAAAAAATATGCTTCTACAATTTCATCTTTGACAGAGTTTAATACTGGGTATCTATTAACAAGCACTTCAATGTGTTTATAAATTTCTGTTTTCATTCTTCCCTCACAACTTCTTAATTATTGCTGGAACACCTACCGCAAGTGAATTTTTAGGTATACTATGTGTAACAACAGCGTTTGCACCAATAATAGAATCATCCCCAATTGTGATATTTCCTAGAATTACGGCACCCGCACCTATCATTACATTATTTCCAATGCGAGGTGCTTCACCCAAGCAACTTGCTTTAGACCATTTGCTTCCGATTGTTACACCCTGAAATATTTTACAATCTTCACCTATAACGGCTTTTGGATGTGCACACAACCAATCCCTCTATGGTAAAAAATTGTCCGATTACCTATTTCGGCATCAATAGATACTGAACAGGCACAAATCAGATGATTTATTAATTCAAGAATCCTTGATATTTTTCGTGGCACCCACCCCATTTTTGAAAGGTGATTTCCAATCCTCCATAATTTATTCATCTATGTTTTCTCCTCAAAACAAAGATTTTGTGAATTCATCCAGAGACTTCATCGTTTCTGTCTGACCATAGTTTTTATCATCATCACTCAAAAGCACCGTCTTGCATCCAGCATTGATACCAGCTATAACATCGTTTTCACCATCACCGATCATCCATGACTGTGACAAATCTATGTTAAACTCTTCTGCCGCTTTCAACAGCATTCCTGGCTTTGGTTTACGACACTTACATTCAATTTTCAGTTCCGGACGCTCCCCTTCATATCCCTTATGAGGGTGATGCGGGCAATAATAAATAGCATCCAAATATGCGCCTTCTTTTCCAAGGAGTGTTTCCATCTTATTATGAATTTCTTCAAGTTCATCAAAAGACACTTCTCCACGGGCAATAACTGGCTGATTTGTCACGACAATAGCTAGATAACCAGATTCATTAATCTTCTGGATTGCCGGTGCAACACCATCAATCAATTCAAAATCATCTATATTTCTAAGAAACCCAACATATTTGTTAATGGTTCCATCCCGGTCAAGGAATAATGCCTTTTGTTTGTTTCTTAGATTCTTTCCAGAGACTCTGCCCTCTTTATAATCCGAACAAACGGAATAATATCGTTCTGGAGTACCCATATCTTTGACATACTCTGGACTGTCATAGCAGAACATCTTTCCTGTTCCTGCTAACGGTTTTAACAACTGACGATCCAAATCAACTTTTACAGGCTTACCATCCTCGCCAATCTTCCCTACCGAATCGGCATCAATACCGGAAATCTCCAGTACTTTAGGATTAATAACATGTAAACCTGCATTCACACGATTTCTGTAGTACTGTGGCCGTGCATCCTCCTTGGCCAACCACTTTTCAACTGCGCCATTTTTATCCGCAACAATTAGTCCGCTATCGTAGGGATGACTATTCGGATGCGTAAAAAGTGTAACCAATCCGTCACGCTTCCGGTGAAAAGCAACAAATCGATTAAAGTCCACATCAAACATCGCATCTGCATTTAAAAGCAAAAAATCAGATGTCAGCTTATCCTTAATTTTAAACAGCGCACCGGCATTGCCGAGTGGCTCTTTTTCAAAATAGTACTCAATATGTACGCCAAACGGCTTTCCTGTTGCTGGAGAGTTTTCAGAACCATCACCAAAGTAATCCATAATGATATTTCCCAGGTGACTTACCGTCATAATAATGTCATCAAATCCCTGATCTTTCAGACATTTGATTTCTCGTTCCAACACCGGAATGCCTTCAATTTTTATCATCGGCTTAGGAATATCACTCGCTACAGAGGAAATACGAGTGCCTTTCCCGCCTGCCATAATCACTACTTTCATGTTTTCAATCCTTCGGTGTATAGTCTTCCGGTGTATAATGGATTACACGTGTTCCACCATCTTCAAATTTGAACGGAATATAGAGTAGGTCGCGCATTGCCAAACGAACTGCATCTTGATGTTCTGGCTGTACATAAAATACAAGGAACCCACCACCACCAGCGCCGAGAAGTTTTCCGCCCAACGCGCCGGCAGCAATACCTTTTGCGTAAAGTTCATCAATGCTATTTGTAGAAACAGCAGATCCCGTCTGACGCTTAAGTTTCCATGTGTGATCCAACAGTCTACCAAAATCGTCAAGATTCTTTTCCTTATCCGTTAAAACTTTCTCTGCATCATCAACCAATGACAGCATTTCTCTTAACTGTGCTGTTTTATCAACCTTATCTGCTGCATTCGCTTTCTGAACCTCAGAAGAAAACCGAGTAAAACCAGTAAAAAACATCATTAAATTTTGATTTAGCTGCTTCTTTCTCTCAGGTGAAATGATCACAGGTAGGACTTCATATCCATCCGCATTAAAGTTGATACGATTAAATCCACCAAAT